>Ga0196971_1000208_pt1 | contig 56803 bp, 41 predicted proteins | sample S1v_1013CmetaG_FD_148660 | JGI IMG/M metagenome (GOLD analysis project Ga0196971, IMG submission 148660) | Soil microbial communities from Anza Borrego desert, Southern California, United States - S1+v_10-13C | ecosystem: Environmental > Terrestrial > Soil > Desert | place: USA: California... | reverse complement strand
GCCGGCTTCCGCCAGTTTTGCCGTGGCAACCTGCGCAGCCATGCGCGACGCCTGAACACGATCGGGGTGATCCTTCGGCAGGTTGACGATGTCGTGCAAATAGCAGGCGGCCTGCACCACCATCGCGTCTGCACCAGTTTCCTCCGCCAGCAATGCCTGCGCAGTCTGCCAGACGCGGTGCAGATGGTTGAGATCGTGCGCGCCGTCATCCTGATGCGACTGCGTGGCGATGGAGATCAGGCGGGGTTTCCAATGAACCAGGGTTTCATGCATGGAGAAGAATCACAATGAGTGTGCGAAGCCGGGGCCGCAAGCTTACACCATCTCTCCTAAGCAAATTGATGGCGAAGCCAATGGACCGGACGTATCCACCATTGGCACCGCCCAATCAGCTTGCTGCTCAACTCCTTGATCAGCGCCTGTGCGGGCAGGCCGCCGACGTTCTCGGCACGGATTCTCCGTAAATTGGCCAATGCCTTGGAGAATTCTCCGCTTTGTTGCGCATCGAGGTAATGCCGCATGATTTCCACCAGCTTCTGATAGTAGAGCCGCAGCTTGTTCACTTCTATTTCGGCAAGAAGGCGCGACAATTCCTGGTGTTGCGACAACCGCGCTGCATCCAGTGCCAGCCACACCTTGGCATCGTTATTTCGGGGTGACAGCTCCAGCGAGCGCAGCGATACGGCGCGGGCTTTCTCATGCAATGCCAGGGAGCGCAATGCAACCGCGAGGTTGTCCAATGCCCAGGACGGCACCGATTGCCGGCTCTGCCATCCCTCCATCCACCGAACCACGTCCGCGTACCGATCCTGCGAGAGATAGGCATAGCCCGCCTCGCACCAGCAATCGAGATCTGCTTGCAATATCTGCCGGTAATCCTTGACGAAACGGTCAAGTACCCGGTGGTCCCGCGTGTCTGCCAGCCAGCTCAGGAGACCACGCTTGAGTGTGTGATGCGGATCGGATCGGAACAACCGCTTCATGTCGCGGTAAAGGCTCGGGATAAAGCCCTTGCCCTGCTGGGCGATCAGGTGACTTACTGCTTCGTGGCTGCAATGGCCTTGCGCGGCGGTCGCCGCAATCTGTTCCAGCAGTCGCTCAGCCCAGCCGGCATTCGTGATGTGTTCTATCGCGGACTTGCTCGCCCACGAAGTATCTTCACCCGTCCTGCTGAAGATCAGGTGAGCAATGGCAAGGGCCTCCACGCTGTCCTGTTTCAATACGGCAAGGCGTACTTTGCGCGCCAGCACAACGGCGCTGTCCGAATGCTGCGACAGTGTGGAAAGCACCTCAGAAGCGCGCTCGGCATCTTGCGCGTCCAATGCCTTGTCCGCCAGATAAAGGCCCGCAAAAACGTAGGAAGGATCGAGCGCGAATGCGCGCTCGAAATGCGGCATGGCGCGCTGTTCCTGGCCGTTTTTTCGCAATGCGTCGGCCAAGTATCCGTGCGCCACGTAATAGTTGGGTGCGAGGCGCAGCATGTTTTCCGCGGCCTCGAGATATTCCTTCTGCTCCCCGTCCTGATCGCACCAGTCCGCATACTCGGCCCAGAGACCGTAGTGATTCGGGTCTCCGTCAAGGAGGTCTCGCATCTTCTTCAATGCCGCGCTATTCCACCCTTTTGCACGTGACAGGCGTGCTTCGTAAACCCGGACTCCGGTCGGCACAAAACCGGTCCACGGCACATTTTCCAGCGCGGCTTGCAGCTCATCGAAGCGCGAGTTACGCAACAGGATCTCGAGCTTCGTTTCGTACGCTGCCTCGCTTCTCGGATCAAGAAAAAGGGCCTTTTCGCATGCCTCCAGGCCTTCGTCCGGGTCTGCGCAGTAGTTCGCCAGCCTGATCCAGCACCAATGATTGCCCGGGTAGCTGACTGTCAGTTCCCGCGCCACCTGCTCGACCTTGCCATGGTTTGATTGCTCGCCAGCTAAACGGCGCAACACATCCCACGGCCAGGCAAGCGAAGGATCAGCCATGATTGCGCGCTGGATTTCGGCGATGGCCTCATCGGGGCGGCTCATACGTGACAGCACATGCGAGCGCAATGCGAGCAGGTCCGCGTTGTCCGGGCTCCTTGCAAGCGCGACATCCAACGCCCTTAGCGCAGGTTCCGGGCTGCCGCCGGCATCGAGGGTGGCATTGACGTATGTCCGGACGGCCAGCCCCCAGTGCGGATTGAGCTGCAACGCTGTCCTGAGATTCTCTAGGGCGAGCTCGCGATTCCCGCTAAGCAGCTGCACCCGGGCCAGTTCGAGGTGCGCCCGTGGCAGCAGTGGAAACTTATGGACAGCTTTTTCAAGCTGTTCCCGTGCTTCGTCCAGCTTCCCGGCGTCGCGAAGCTGGATGCCGAGGGTCAGCCAGGCCTGCCAGAGGTCCGGCCTCTGCTCCAACGCGTCGCGCAGCACGTCAGTCAGCACATCGGGTGTGAGCGTCGTTTGCGCAGCCGACTGGAAGGCAAGGAGCGCCTCACCCAGCGTAACCTGCCGCATCAGTTCGGCTCGAATGAAGTCGAGTGCTTCCTTGCGCTCCTCGAGCGTCTGGCACAGGTCGATCAGGGTCGACAAGGCGTAATCGTTGTCGATAGAAAGCGTCAGCGCTTTGCGCAGCTGCAGGCGCGCCGCCTGAATATCGCCCTCTTTAATGCAGACGTATGCCAGCATCGAATAATTGAGCGACTGCGTCGGCGCCATCGCGCATGCGAGGTCGATGATGCTGCGCGCTTCGTCAAAGCGTTGCTGCCGCACGAGGTTACTCGCCAGTTCGCGCTGCGCCCACAAATTGCCAGCATTAATGCCGATCAAATGCCGAAGCACCTTCTCGCTGTCGGGGAGCGGTTCGTTATGCATGAAGCTGTAAAGAAGCTCGTGCAGGCCGCAATGATGGTCAAAGCGCTCGCACACCTCGCGCAGGTAACCGATCGCTTTCGATTGCCCATGGAGCTGTGCCAGAAGGGAAGCGATTTGCCTGTACAAGCCCAGATTGAGCGGTTCCAGAGCAACCGCTTCTCGCGCAAGTTCAAGCGCACGCTCCGGCTCGCCCATCTCGCGTGCCAGATTCGACTGTGCACGCAGCCATCCTGCCTGTTTTGCCGGCACGGTAGAACTGCCCAGCAGTGCCCGTGCCTGCTTGATTTTGTTGTAGCGTAAATACACATCGGCCGCAAACAAGACGAGCGAAGCATCCCCTGGATTCTCTGCGAGCCCGACTTCCAGCAGGTTGAACGCTTCTTCGGTCCGTTCCAGCGACTCCATTTGCAGGAACAAGGTAATCAGGGGCTGCGACGACTTTCCTCCTAACCTGGAATGCCGGCTGCGCAGGAAGGCAAGCACCTCGTCCGTGCGCCTGAGCAGCACGCCGGCGCGGAAATAGGTGCTTGCGTAATCCTCGTTGGTGTCTTGCAGGCAGGAAGCAAACCGGTAGCACTCCATGCCGGTCGCTTTTTCGTCCTTGTTCCAGTACAGATTCGCCAGCTCGGTCCAACCTGATGCATTGGACGGCATGATCTTCATCGCGCGGCGCAGCAATTTTTCGGCCGCCTTCGACTCCCGCTGATCATCCTGCAGCAAGCTCACATAGCGGATGAGTACATAGGTATCGGGCACCGTGGCCGTCGCAAGCTGCTGCAACCATGCCAGGCGCTGCTCTCGCGTGCCGAGCAGCGAAAGCGATGCGGCTTTGGAAAGCTGCAGGTTGACATCGTTCGGATACTTCTCAAGCAGTTTCTCGGTAATCGCGAGCAGTGCCGGCTCATTGCCGTCATACATGGCCAATGCGCGACGCGCGTTCAGGCTTAACTGGTGATCCGGGTTGCGCGACGCGAGCTCATCGGCGATTTGCGCGGCCGCAGTCCGATCATGCTGCTGCAACGCAGTCATTACCTGGTAATAGCCATCCCATAAATCGGTGTCGGGCAGTACGACGCCGGCGATGCGGTGCCCCTCCTCATGCGGGACCAGCACCATTCCGCGTGGCCCGGACGACATATGCGATTCGAAAAACTTGGCGGCATCGAACTCCCCATAGGTGCGCTCGAACGGATCGCGAATCAGCAAGGTGCCGCGCAACTCGTCATATCCGATCGCCGCCTGCAAATGCGAATTGCCCGTCTGGACCGTGACCAATGTAAAGGGAACACCGGCATCGAGCAGGGCTCGCGCGACGTCCCAATTGACGGTGAACTCCCTGACCAGATAGCCCTGATCCTCGGCCCACTTCCTTTCGCTGTGATAGGGAGTGCCGTCGTAGCAGATCTTCTCGGCGATATCCAGATGGTCTGCCGGCTTTCCCCAGTAACTCGATAGCGCGGATAAAGTGGCCGGAGCACAGGTCATGTGATTTTGCCGAACGAAGCCGACCGGCAGACAGATGCGCCGCCGTTCCGCACCTGGCATCGCGAGGCGTTGCGCAATCTGTTCGTAGAAGGGGCCGCCCGCAGTGATGGCATCACTGCGCGCCAGTTCAATCTCCCCGAGCCGCAGTGCGATATCGGCACTGCGTGCCGCCGCCCATGCCTTGACGTGTTTGTCTGCCAACGGTGCATAACGGTTCGCACGCAGAAGGGTATGGCGTGCTTCCTCGTACATCCCATGCTCGAACTGCAGGTTCAGCAGATCCCACGCCAAGGTGGCACTTTCCGATTTTTCGACACCACGCGTCAATATGTCGAGCGCCTCGTTATCCCGGCCCACCAGGGTCAGATAGTGGCCGAGTGCCTGGATGCCGGGGCGAAAATTCGGATGCTGCTTCAATACCTCGCGCGCCATGTCGACCGCACTGGCGTACATGTCCTGTGCTTCATAGACGTAGCTACGCTCGATTCGGATCCATGGATCGTCGGGAGCGAGCCGAACGGCCTTCTCAAAGCATTGATGTGCCCGTTCAAAGTCGCGCAGCAATCCATGGGTGTACCCCTGCGTGGAAAGCCATTCTGCTACCAGGGCGGGATCGGCATTGCCGGGCAGCTGGTGTTCATGAAAAAACTCCCATGCGAGGTAGGGCCCCCTGCGGTAGGCCAGCATGCGGAGGTACGCAATCATCGCATGCGGGTCATTGCGGTGATTGCGCCAGCAACGCGTGATAAACGCGTCGCCGCTGCGGCGCGCGCCCAAATGAGACTTGGTGCTGGCAGCAATCAGCCGGCCTCGCAAGGTCTCATGCGCGAATAAGTCCGGAAGCAGTGGCTGTACCTGCAAGAACAAGCCGGCGTCGTACAGCGCCTCGGCCTCTGAAACCAGATCGATACCGACAGGCGGGGAAGGTAAAGGAAGTGCCGAGGAATTCTGCATGTTGTCCCTGAATTCTTTCTTGCTAATGAGGCATTTTTCAGGGGATGCTAGCAGAAAGAACCGCATGTCGACCCCATACGATGTATGGGATTTGCAACGTTCTCCCATGTTTATGGGAGCGTTTCATGCATAGCGAGGGAGCACTCAGTTCAACCTGCGTGGCAAGCTTGGTCTCGTGTTCGCCGCGGGCAGGCGGCAAGTTCAATCCATGTTGTCCGCCCAGGCATGAAGCGCGATGCGACACGTGCTAGCTGCATGGAGACACTCCCGCATCGGGCCTGCGAATATCCGGGACGAAGGCAGGAAGTACTGTACGGCAGATTCAATTCATTGAATGAACCCACATTTCATGAGTACTGCATGGGACATCATTGATCTGTGCGCAAGAGAAATGGTTTTGCGTAGTCATACGTGCGATAACCTCTAACGCCACCTTGTGTGCAGTATCTGTCCAGTCGTCGCCCTAGGCTGTGTTGGACAGGCCACCCGGCGTGCTATTCATCGCCAGCTGCCAGTCGCACGGTGTACTGCCCCGTTTTTTCGTCCCTCACCATCACCAGCAGGTTGCGCTTTTGCGCATCCTCGATCATTTCCTTGAAGGAGCGGTAGCCATACGCGGACTCGCTGAATCCGGGGCGGCGCCGCTTCATCGTCTGTTTGACCAGCGAGCCCCAGATTTTCTCGTCCCCGCGCTCAGTGATCAGCGCCTCGACGGTTTCGACCACAAAATCAAGCGCATCCTGACGCTTGTCGTCTTCGCTCTTATCTTCCCCCTTCGCCGGCGCAGCCTTGGTCGTGCCGGCGGCAGTCTTCTTCACCGCTGCTTTCTTTTCTGCCTGCTTGCGCTTCGGTTTCTGCTCGCGCACCAGGTCGTCGTAGAAAATGAATTCGTCGCAATTCGCGGCGAGCAGGTCGGAGGTGGAGTCCTTGACGCCGATGCCGATCACGTACTTGTTGTTCTCGCGCAGCTTGGACACCAGCGGCGAGAAATCGGAATCGCCGCTGATGATGACGAAGCAATCAACATGCGACTTCGTGTAACAGAGGTCGAGTGCGTCGACCACCATGCGGATATCGGCGGAGTTCTTGCCGGACTGGCGCACATGCGGGATCTCGATAAGCTCGAACGCGGCTTCATGCATCGTCGCCTTGAAGTCCTTGTAGCGGTCCCAGTCGCAATACGCTTTCTTCACGACGATGCTGCCCTTGAGGAGCAGGCGTTCCAGCACGCGCCGGATGTCGAAGTGCGCGTACTTCGCATCGCGCACGCCGAGGGCGATGTTCTCGAAGTCGCAGAACAGCGCCATGCTGGTGATTTCGAATTGGGCGGCCATTGTTTGATCCTTTTTGTTTGGTGGCGGTCGGCAGGAAGCGGCCTGTCCTGCCGCTGAACATTTTTCGTTCGTGCAAGGTCCGGTCTGTTTCGCACTACACGAAGCCGAAAGAAGCGACGATACCGTAATTTTCAACAAGAAAACAAGAACGTTTTCCCGCGCATAAAGTCTTACTGCCTCGAATCATTCCTCGTCTCAATAGCGCTCGGTTGTAAGCGCACATGATTTGGATTACTGATCAGGATGCTCAAGACTTTCACTTCAACAATCACGCAATTAATGGGACGCCGTGGCTATTCCATCGCGGCACTGTCCGGTTTTGTCTCGCTGCTGACGGCTGCGGGCTGCGGACAACTATCGCAAAAGGAGCGCGAGCTCACTTTCCGGATCGAACCCGGCATCGCAAGCTGGTACAGCGGCCTGCCGGAGGGTATTGTCGAATCCAACCTTGCCATTTCCAACGGTGGCAAGACCGAATACATCCATACCTGGTGGTGGCCGGCAGAGCGGGACGATGCCCCCACGTTGCTGTACCTGCACGGTGCGCGCTGGAACCTGACCGGCCACCTGTTTCGCATAGAGCAACTGCGCGAATTTGGTTTCTCCGTGTTGGCAATCGACTATCGCGGCTTCGGCAAGAGCGACGGCGAACTGCCATCGGAAAGCACCGTGTACGAGGACGCGCAGATCGCGTGGCAGCACCTGTCGCGCCTGCAGCCAGACCCGGCAAAGCGCTTCATCTACGGGCACTCGCTCGGCGGCGCGGTTGCAGTCGACCTGGCCTCGCGCAAGAAACACATCGAGGCAGCCGGGCTGATCGTCGAGTCGTCATTCACCTCGCTGGCGGACATTGCACGATCGCTCAGCTATCCGTGGCTGCCATTGCAGCTGGTGCTGTCGCAGAAATTCGATTCCATCAACAAGATCGCGCGTGTGGACATGCCGGTGCTGATCGTGCATGGATCGGATGACCAGTATGTGAAGCCGCACTTCAGCACCAAACTGTACGCAGCCGCCAAAAGCCGCAAGCATTTACTGATGGTGGAAGGCGGCACACACAACAATGCGATGCGGATCGGCAGGAGGGAGTACCGGCGAGCATTCCGGGAACTGTTCGGCTGGTCGCCGCAAGCTGCCTGAACACGCGCGGCATGTAGTGAAGCGCCGGTAGAAGCGGTGCACGTGCTCAAACGGATTGCGCGTGCGACGCACCGCACCGGCGCTCAGCGCAACCTGCCGATGTAGGCGCGATCAATGTCATCCGGCTGGCCGGCTGCACCAGGCGGTAGCGGGGTGCCAGTGCGGCTGCCCGCCGACGGCACCGGTGCGTCAACTGTTGTCGCATGCACCGGCGCACCCATCCGCCCAAGTAACGGCGGCTTCGGCGGCTGGCGTACGAACAATCCGTCCGGCCCGAAGTAAATCTCCTGCAGGCGCTCGCAGATGTGGTGCAAGTCCTCCGATTCGACCTGCGATGCAATCCCCAGCACGTGGCGGCAGTATTGCGGGTCGATGCGCATGTATTCGATATCGGTGATCCTACCGGTCTGGCGGCGCAGAATCACATGCAGGCGTCCCATCAGCGCAAACGCCTGCGTATCGAGCTCCGCCACCGTGGTTTGCTCGCGCGCTGTCATAGCACATGCTCCCCATGTTCCTGTATGTCGAGGCCGTTTTGCTCATGTTCGGGCGCAACGCGCACGCCGATTGTGAAGTCGACGATGGCAAGAATGAGCATGGTCGCCACCGCGGCATAGCCGGCCGTGGCAACCACTCCGATTGCCTGCAGCGCGATGTTGCCATCCACGCCGCCAATCGCCTTCACCGCGAACACGCCGGTCAGTAAGGCGCCGACGATGCCGGCCACCGCATGTACGCCGAACACGTCGAGGGAATCGTCATAGCCGAGCATCGCCTTGAGAGAGGTTGATGCCCAGTAGGCAGCGACACCCGCCACCGCACCGATGACGAGTGCACCACCGATGCCAACAAAACCGGACGCGGGCGTAATGCCAACGAGGCCGGCCACGGCGCCGGACGCAAGTCCCAGCACGGAGGGCTTGCCGCGGCGGGCCCATTCGACCGACATCCAGGCAAGGGCGCCCGTCGCTGCCGCAAGTTGCGTGACCAGCATCGCCATGCCGGCACGTCCGTCGGCGGCGCCTGCCGAGCCGGCATTGAAGCCGAACCAGCCGATCCACAACAACGATGCGCCGATGACGGTCAGCGTCAGGTTGTGTGGCGGCATCGGCTCCTTTCCGAAACCCGTGCGCGGGCCAATGATGATGGCGGCGACGAGACCGGATATGCCGGCATTGATATGCACCACCGTACCGCCGGCAAAGTCGAGCACGCCGGCTGCCGCCAGCCAGCCCTGCGGATCCCATACCCAGTGCGCAACCGGCGCATAGACGAGGACCGACCACAGTGCGATGAAGGCAATCATGGCGGAAAACTTCATACGCTCGGCGAATGCGCCGGTAATGAGCGCCGGGGTGATGATGGCGAACGTCATCTGGAACATCATGAACACGCTCTCGGGAATGGCAGGCAAGATAGGATGCACCGTGAGCTTGCCGGCCTCCTTCACAAAGGCCAGCCCATGCAGCATGAAGCGGTCGAGCCCGCCGATGAAGGCATTCCCCGGGGAGAATGCGATGCTGTAGCCGACCACGGCCCACAGCACCGACACGATGCACACTGCAACAAAGCTGTGCAGCATCGTGGTGAGGACGTTCTTCTTGCGCACCATGCCGCCGTAGAACAGTGCAACGCCCGGGATCGTCATCAGCAGCACGAGTGCCGTCGATGTCAGCATCCACGCCGTATCGCCGGCGCTGATGGCGGAGGCATCGACAAGCATTGGCCGGGCTGGCGATGCGTCAGGAAGCGATGCTGACGGAGGCTGTGCGGCAGGTTGGTCCGCACGCAGGGTGGCGGGGGCGAACGGTACGGATGATGACTCGGCGGGTGCAACGAGCCCGGATGCCGTGGCCGGCGGCTCGGCAGCAATGCTTTGCTGTGCAATGGCAGGCGTGGCGTGCAATGCCACTACGAGCAGGGTGCTCGTGACGAGGCGGGATGCAATGCAGATCTTCATGGACGCTCCTGTTGTTCGTTTTTCTGAAGCCGGGCGCAGATGCGCACGCATGTCGAATTAGCATTCTTCATGCCATGCAGAAACGTGTTTTGCGCACTGAAAGGAGATATGCGGAGGCAGGCGACGCACCAGATGAATGCTGTGTGCACCGAATTGGCGTCACTTTGCCGGGGTTCCCGGACCCGTGCGTGAAGTCGCGCGTGAACTATTTTGCAATACCGGGAACCGGCGACGACGCGCAGAATTCATGCAGGGTTTTGCATTTCCGTGAGTCATATCAAGCATCAAACTCCTTCAAGCGTGGTAAAGTCACGCGCTTTTCAATATGGCAGGTAGTCGTTACATGCAATTACCGTAATGCCTCGCCACCAAAGTAACTCACGCTAATCCACGCATTTCTTCAATCGCATATCCGCTCCGTTATTCAGTCGTCAATCCTCCAATAAGCGCGTCGCACCCCGGCGAGCCTATTGTTTTTCCCGCCAAGGCGTCGTACCCCGATTGCCGTCGGCTTTTCGAAGGTAACCACCTGTCATGTCCAATTCTGTTTCTGCTCTTGTCCCCCGCCTGATCAGCCGTTCCAGCCTTGTCACGCAGATCTCCATCGGCCTGGTGGCCGGCATCCTGCTGGCGCAGTTTTCGCCGTCCGCCGCCGCCTCCGCCGGTTTCCTTGGCAACCTGTTCATCGCGGCATTGAAGGCCGTTGCGCCGATCCTCGTATTCGTGCTGGTGACTGCTGCCATTGCCGAACATGAACAGGGGCAGCAAACGCATATCCGTCCCATCCTCTTGCTGTACCTGATCGGCACATTTGCCGCTGCCGCCGTTGCGGTCGTCGCCAGCTTCCTGTTCCCGTCGACGCTGGTGCTGGCCACGGCAGACACGCAAGCTGCTGCTCCGGGCAGCATTCTCGATGTGGTGCACACGCTGGTATTGAGCGCGGTGGACAATCCGGTCAAGGCAATCAGCAGCGGCAACTTTATCGGCATCCTGGCCTGGGCAATCGCTCTGGGTTTGACGATCCGCCATGCCAGCCAGACAACGCGTGTTGTGTTCAGCGACCTTTCCTACGGCGTATCGCTGATCGTGAAGGCCGTCATCCGCTTCGCTCCGCTGGGCATCTTCGGCCTCGTCGGTTCCACGCTGGCAGAAGCAGGCCTCGGTGCGTTGCTGGGTTATGCACGCCTGCTGGCAGTGCTGGTCGGCTGCATGCTGTTTATCGCGCTGGTGGTCAATCCGGCCATCGTGTTCTGGAAAATCCGCCGCAATCCTTATCCGCTGGTGTTCACCTGCCTGCGCGACAGCGGGATCACGGCATTCTTCACGCGTAGCTCGGCTGCCAACATCCCGGTTAACCTGGAACTGAGCAAGCGGCTCGGCCTGCATGAAGACACCTACTCGGTATCGATCCCGCTCGGCGCGACGATCAACATGGCAGGCGCGGCGATCACCATCACCGTGCTGACGCTGGCAGCGGTCAATACGCTCGGCATCACCGTCGACATTCCGACCGCCATCCTGCTCAGCGTGGTCGCTTCGATCTGCGCCTGCGGTGCATCCGGCGTTGCGGGCGGCTCCTTGCTGCTGATTCCGCTTGCCTGCAGCCTGTTCGGCATTCCGAACGATGTGGCCATGCAGGTCGTCGCTGTCGGCTTCATCATCAGCGTATTGCAGGACTCGGCGGAAACTGCATTGAATTCGTCCAGTGACGTGCTGTTTACTGCTGCCGCCTGCATTGCAAAGGGCGATGTCGACCAGCCACAAGGATGATTTTGACGTGAGCGAACAAAACCTCAGCGCAAAGCGGGACGGATTCTCTTCCGGTTTCGGCGTGCTGGCTGCGACCCTTGGGTCCGCGGTCGGACTGGGCAATATCTGGAAGTTTCCCTACCTGACCGGTGCCAACGGCGGCGCAGGCTTTCTGGTGGTGTACTTCGTCGCGACCTTGCTAGTCGGCCTGCCGGTGATGATTGCCGAAATTACCTTGGGCCGCCATGCGAAAGCAAATCCGATCACCGCGCTGCAAACGCTCGCGCCGAAGGGACAACCATGGTGGCTGATCGGAGCATTCGGCATGCTGGCGTCGTTCCTGATCCTGTCCTTCTATTCCGAAGTGGTGGCATGGGTGTTCGCATACGTCGCCAAGGCGATCGGCGGCTCCATCCTCAGCAGCGACCGGCAGGTGACCGAGGCGGCATTTGGCGCGCTCATCAGCGACCCGCTGCAATCCTTGCTGTGGCAATGGCTGGTGTTGATCGTCATGGGCGGCATCCTGCTGCTGGGCGTGACCAAAGGCATCGAGGCACTGACGAAGAAGCTGATGCCGGCGCTGTTCCTGCTGCTGTTGCTGTTGTGCGGCGTCAGCCTGTCGCTGGACAAGGCGGGTGAAGGCCTGTCCTTCCTGTTCCGGCCCGACTTCAGCAAGATCACGGCATCCGTGGTGCTGACTGCGATGGGCCTGGCGTTCTTCAAGCTCTCCATCGGCATGGGCACGATGATTACGTATGGCAGCTACTTCCGGGCAGACCAGAACATTCCGCAGACGACCTTCCGCGTGATGAGTGCTGATTTATGCGTGTCGTTGCTCGCCGGCATTGCGATCTTCCCGGCGGTGTTCACGTTCGGCTTCGAGCCTGCAGCCGGTCCGGCGCTGGTGTTCATCACCATTCCGGCCGTGTTCTCCCAGATTCCGATGGGACAAGTGCTGATGATCATGTTCTTTGTGCTGACCGCGATTGCGGCAACGGGCGCCATGCTGTCCTTGATGGAAGTCCCCGTGCTGATCATCCATGAACGGCTCGGCCTATCGCGGCCGCAGGCGGTGTCGATAACGCTGGCGCTGCTTGCACTGACCGGCTCGACCTGCGCGCTGACCAACAGCACGCTGGCCGACTTCAAGCTGTTTGGCCTGAACATGTTCGACCTGTTCGACTTCGTCTCGTCCAACATCATCCTGCCGGCCGGCGGCATCTTCGTCGCGCTGTTCATCGGCTGGGTGTGGGGCTTCGACAAGTTGCGGCATGCGCTGTCCAATCAAGGGACGCTGCACAACGAGAAACTGGCGCGCATCGTGTTCTTCCTGCTGCGCTATGTGTCTCCGCTGCTCATCCTCGTTGTGATGCTCAAGGGGCTCAAGCTCTTCTGATGCAGCCTGCAGGTGCGACCGGCATCCCGCGCGGAGCGCCGGTTGTACCTGCAACCGCGTTGTACCTGCAACCGCATTACTTACTGCGGGCAAGGCACTTCCTCATTCCGCGCATGGAAGTTCATCGCCAGCTGGAATGCGGACTGCATGAAGGCGACCACCCGCGCAAACTCGGCATCGCTCAGTTCGCGCGCCGCGTCGCATCCCCGGTAAATGTTTGCAAACTCGCGCTCGCGCCCGGTCTGCACCAGCAGCCGCCCGACGCCAAGGTCCTGGATCAGTTTCCATAACTTCGGGTTATGGGAGCGCGCCAAGCTCAGGAAAAACACGACCGGATCCTTCCGTCCGAGTATCGATGTCAGGCGCAGGATCATCTCGAAGGGCAGCGCGGCCTTGCCGTTCTCCGCGAGATCGAGCAGCACCGGGTCCTTCATGTCGATCGCCTTGCCGAGCTCCTCGATGCTCATGCCCGCTGCCTTGCGCGCGCTGCGCAGCAGGCTGCCGGTCTTTTTCAGCATTTCCTTCTGCTCGGCCGTCGCCACACGCTGCCGGGCGAAGGTGATGGTGATCTCGGTCGCCGCGACCGTGATGCCCAGCAGCGAGCCCGCCCACTCCCGGATTTGTCGCACAAGGGGAAGTCCGGCGGATGCGCTGGCCAACGGCTGCGCGGCGGCGGATTGGCTGCGGCTGCCGTGGCGGCGCACGCGGGCAGCGGACTTCGGGACGCGGCGTGTTTCCGTCGTTACCTTCGCGGTCTTTGTTGTGGCCATCTCTCGTTCTCCCTGTCTTCTTCGTATGGCATCCATGCTTGAAACCGCAGTGTGCAGCGACAGCCGGCTTTGGCCGAAACGAAACGCCATCTTGATTGATATACATCTACTGCCAAGAGGAAACGGGGCTATAAGCAAAGCGTTCTTGATCCTTTTCAATAAGCGCTGTCGAGGTTCGGCGTGCACTGCTATTTTTGAACACCACACTTTGTGAGAACGGAAGCAAAACCGATGGCGGCATCAAACATGGAACCCGCGAGCGCGGAAAGCGCGCAAACTGTCCTGATTACCGGAGCATCGTCCGGGATCGGCGAAGCCTTCGCGCAGCGCTTCGCCAGAGAAGGGTTCAACCTGGTCCTGGTCGCGCGTAGTGCCGACAAACTGAATGCATTGGCACAGCAGCTGCGCGCGGATTTCGGCGTGGCCGTGCATGTCGAGGCGGCCGATCTGTCGCGCGCCAGTGCGGCAAGACGCATCGCTGCATCGCTCAAGCGCAACAAGGTTAAAGTCGACATCCTCATCAATAATGCGGGGGTGCTGGAGCAGGGGGCGTTTATCGACATGCGCGCCGAGCGGCATCAGGAATTGATCGCGCTGAATGTCTCGGGACTGACGGCAATGCTGGCGCATTTCGTCGCGCCGATGGTGGAACGCGGACACGGTCGCATCCTGAACGTGGCGTCGATCGCCGCCTTCCAGCCGGTGCCGACGCTGGCGACCTATGCGGCGACCAAGGCCTATGTGCTTTCACTGACCGAGTCGCTGTCGGAAGAACTGAAGGGGACCGGCGTGACGATCACCGCGCTGTGCCCCGGCATCACGGCGACCAACATGATGAGCACTGCAAAGAAGGCGAATGCACGCCTTGCCAGACTGCCGTCCATCCTCATCGGACAGGCGGAACAGGTTGCGGAGGAAGGTTTCCAGGCCTGCATGCAGGGCGATGTGATCCGCGTGCCGGGCACGATCAATCTGATGGCCAGCCTGGCCGGGCGGGCCTCGCCGAAATGGCTGCTGCGCCGGATCACGGGATCGCTCGGGCGCAAGACGCTGGCGAGCTGACTCTTGTCGCGATGAACTCTACCGCCGATGCGTTTAGTCGGGGCGGCGGAAGTCGTTCGCAATCCATGCCGCCGCGCTGGCTTTGCTCAGCTTGAAGTTCGGCGCGACTCGTACCTGTGCCACCTGATTTCCGTCTTCATCGATTGCGGCAAGCACCGCATACGCATTGTCCTCGTCGGGGACGATATCGAGCGTGACGTTCAGCGTTCCTGATCCGGCATCCACGCTGACGCTCTTGTGCAGCATCGCATGCAGTTGCTGCTCATGCCTGCGTCGCACTTCGGAGGCGGTCTTGACCAGCGTAGAGAATGCGGCTGCGTCCATCGGCTTGGGATTCTTCTTGTCGCGGCCCATGGTCCAGGGGCCGACCAGTGCAGGTTCTGATTCACCGTCCTTGGTCATTGCCACTGCCCAGCCTTCGTCATCGTCGTTCTTGATCACGCGTGCGGTCCAACCGGCGTCGCGCCACAGTCTGGGCTCCTGTGTCTTTTCGTCCTGTGCGGGCGTCTGTTCTTCGGGTGTGTGTTCGTTCTGCATGTCGTCGGTGTGGATTGTTGTTAGCGTTTCACTTGCTGCTGGTGCTTCGCTGTCGCGCGGGACATCGGTATGGGCTGCATCCGGCTCGGAGAACAGCGCGAGCTCGAGCTGATTTTGGTCGTCGGTTTTCTTTCGCTTCATCTTAGAGCCTGTTCAGCATCTTTTTGGCATGCTCGCTCGAACCCTTTGGGCAGCCCCGGAAAACGGCCACCTGCCGTGTTGTGACTCCTTGCCGTGGCACGGGGGCGCCGAGCCCACCACGACGCGTCGCCACGCCTTGCATTCGACCGTTTTCCGGGGCTGCGCGCATACCAAAAAGATACTGAACAGGCTCTTAAAGGCCGGCGCTGCCTCGCGCGCCGCGCAACGCGTGCGGGAGTTGCCACGTAGGCATCCGTGTCTTCGTTATGCATCAATCAATGGTGAGATACCGGACCGCGCAGCGGGTTGAGACAGCCGGTGATATTGGACGATGGCGATGTGCAAGTGGTTCGCGCGAAAGACGGTGGTTTGCGCACGATGCCGGCTGCGTCGCGGGGAAAGTCGCGACGCGCTATTGTAGCCCTTCCCAATGGGTAAGCGCTGAAGATGATTTCCATACATCGAAATGCAATTGGGACAAGCTTTCCGGGTCGTCGAGCAAGGCATTCTTCTGCTTTGCGCTGAGCACCGCCGGGCCGCTACGGATGACCGCGAGAGTGACCACCGCATGCACGTCGCTGATCTGGCGCGACCTGCCTGCGACACAGGCAAGGGCATTGAGCACCGGGTCGACCACCGCGTCGGCAAATCCCGGCGCGGACGAGGCGGCGCGATGGTAGCTTGCCGTTGCCTGCAATTCGACGGGTGGACTGAGCTCTTCCGGAATCGCGAACAGTCGCGTGCGCCGGAATAGCTTGCCGAGCGAAACGCGGCTCGAAAGCACGGACAGCGGAGCCGACAATGCGAGTCCACCGGCAATCGGCAACAACCACGGCAGGAAGGCGGGGTTGAGCAGGTAGATTGCCGTTCCCCACGCCAGCCCAAGCAATGTCTGCCCGCCGTGCCTGCGGAGCGCCTCGCGCCAACCGGTTTGCGAATCATCGCGCGGCGGCGACTTCCAGTGGATCGCCCAGCCAAGAAAGGCGGCGATCACGAAGCGGGTATGAAACAGCATGCGCACCGGCGCAAGCAACATGGAAAACAGCATCTCCAACACCATGCCGGCAAACAGGCGTGCGCAGCCACCATACTCCTGCGCTCCCTGGATCCATAACCGCAACACACTCAGCAGCTTCGGCAGGAACAGCAGCGTCGCGGTTGCGGTAAACAACGCGATGGCCTTTTCCGGATGCCACTGCGGCCAGATCGGGAACAGCTGGCGCGGCTCCATGAAATATTGCGGCTCGGTCAGCGAATGCAGCGCCAGCATCGCAGTAGACAGCGCAAGAAACAGGCACCACAGCGGCGCCGACAGGTACGCCATCACGCCGGTGACAAACACCGCGCGGTGTACCGGATGCATGCCGCGCGCGGTAAACAGGCGGAAGTTCATCAGGTTGCCATGACACCAGCGCCGGTCGCGCTTGAGTTCGTCGAGCAGGTTGGGCGGCATTTCCTCATAGCTGCCCTCGATGTCATACGCGATCCATACGCCCCAGCCTGCACGGCGCATCAATGCCGCTTCGACGAAGTCATGCGACAGGATTTCGCCAGCCAGCGAGCCGCGGCCGGGCAGCGGCGATAGCGCGCAATGCCGCATGAAAGGCTCGACACGGATGATGGCGTTGTGCCCCCAATAATGCGACTCGCCGAGCTGCCAGTAATGCAGGCCAGCGGTAAACAGCGGGCCATAGACGCGCGTTGAGAACTGCTGGATGCGCGCGTACAGCGTTTCCCGCCCGGCCGCCACCGGCGCGGTCTGGATGATGCCCGCGCTCGGATGCGCTTCCATCATGCGCACCAGTTTCGTGATACAGGTGCCGCTCATCACGCTGTCGGCATCGAGCACGATCATGTAACGATAGTTCGCGCCCCAGCGGCGGCAGAAGTCGTCGATGTTGCCGCTCTTGCGTTTAACGCGGCGCTTGCGATGCCGGTAGAAAATCCGCCCGAAGCCATCGACCTCATTGCAAAGATCGGCCCATGCCGCGAGCTCGGCGGCGCGCACATCGCTGTCGCTGCTGTCGCTCAGCAGGTAGAAGTCGAAATGCGCCAGTTCGCCGGTGCGCTTGACCGATTCATACGTCGCGCGCAGCCCGGCGACCACACGTGCAACGTCTTCATTACATATCGGCATGACGAGCGCCGTGCGCGCTTCAGCCGGAATCGGCATGTCGTCGCTGACATTGCGCGCAATCGCGTACGGATCCTTGCCACGCATCAGCACGAGGAACCCCGCCATGGCGGTCCAGAATCCGGCGGACACCCAGCAGAACAGCAAGGCGAAGAGCGCGATCAGTGCGACTTCCAGCAACGTTTCGCCCTGGTAGGGCAGCACCTTGCTCATGGTGTACGTGGCGACTGCGGTTTGCGCGAGCATCAGCGCCAGCAGCACGGTGCGCCGCACATTCCCATGGTGCTGCCGCTGGCCTCGCAGACCGGGCGCTGTGTTCGCATCTGTGCTGGCATCAGCGTCCTGCAACGGCATATCCGCCGGCCAGCGTGGGCGTTGCGCGCCGGTCGATTGCCGCGTCACCCACTCCGAGCGCGGGCGCAGCATTGCCTGCACTTTGCGCTTGATCGGATTAAGCGTGCCCCAGGACAGCGGCACAAGCGAAGACCGATTGACCGGTGGGGAAAGCTGCAAGTAGGTGTGCTTGCGCCGCTCCGCATCGAGATGGCGGACATTGCTTTTCTCCGCGACGGGCGTGGCTGACTCGGATCGTCGGTCATAGGCGAGGTGCAAACGGCGGGCAATCGAACCGTAGGCGGGATTGTCCGGCGTCGCGTAATGGCCTGCCAATGTGTCGTGCAGGTGAGCCAACGCGGATTGCGGCGCAAATGCTGCAACGCGCGCAGCGATTATTCGCTGTTGGTCCGGCGCAAGCGGAAGGCGTGCAAGGTAGCGTTCGCATTGCGCGGTGGCTTCCGCGTGATGCGTGGCAGTGCGTCTCAGTCCGGGGGCAGGATGTAGCTCCACGTTTCAGATAAGGCGTTGTTATTGCTGTTGAGGTAACCGCGCAGTTCCACCGGTTTTTTCTCGTCATTGCGTCGCAGGCGCACGGTCATGCGCCAACCGCCGGTAAGCTCATTGCGGATCGTGTTTGTCTCCAACACTTTTCCATTGGCGTCGCTGCTGACGACGGCATCCACCATTGCATCGTCCGCCAGCTTCTTCAGCGCCGGCCCTTCGAAGTCCACCGCAAGCGCAATGCTGTCGTCCGGTTTGCGAACCCATCCGTGGCCGCGACGCGTCTGCACTGCCCATGCCGATGGCGGGCGCTGTTCCGCGTCCTTCTGCCATAGCAAACGGTATTCGACATCGAAAGGCATGCCCGGGCGTGGTGGCTGGTCGGGTACCCAGAAAGCAACGATGTTGTCGTTGGTTTCGTCCGGTGTCGGTATCTGAATCAGCTCGACGCGGCCGGCTCCCCACTGCCCCTTGGGCTCCACCCAGGCACTGGGACGCTTCTCATACCGTGCTTCGAGATCTTCGTAATTATTGAAGCGGCGGTCGCGCTGCATCAGTCCGAATCCGGCCGGATTGTTAAGCGCGAACGAGGTCACCAGCAAACGCTTGGGGTTAACCAATGGACGCCAGATCCACTCGCCAGTTCCCGACTGGATCGACAATCCGTCGGAGTCGTGCACTTCCGGACGGTAATCCTCGATCTGCGGCCGCTGGTTCTCGCCGAAGAAATACATGCTCGTCAGCGGCGCGATGCCAAGCTTCGTGACGTTCTCGCGCAGGTACAGGCGCGCCTTTACGTCGATGGCGGTATCGGTGCCGGGGCGCAGCGTGAATCGATAAGCACCGGCTACGCGTGGTGAGTTGAGCAGCGCGTAGATCGTCAGGTCTTTCGCGCTGTTGCCCGGCCGCTCGATCCAGAATTCGGTGAACTGCGGGAACTCCTCACCGGAACTCAGTGCGGTGTCGACAGCCAGCCCGCGTGCCGACAGGCCATACAACTGTCCCTTGCCGACCGCACGAAAGTAGCTCGCGCCGAGGAAGACCAGCACCTCGTCCTTGTACTTCGGCGTATTGACCGGATAGTGCACGCGAAAACCGGCAAAGCCGAGTCCGGACAAGTCCTTCGGCTGGAAGGTATTGCTGCCGTAATGAAAGCTCTTCGGATCAAAGCGGATTTCGCGAACGTTGTTGCCGGTGATTTCGTGCACTTTGACCGGCGTATCGAAATTGCGCCCTTGGTGGAAAAACGCCAGTTCAAACGGCAGCCCCGCCTGCCGCCAGTAGGACCGGGTCGGATCGAAGCGGATGTCGCGGTACTGGTCGTAATCGAGGCTGGCGAGCGCCTTCGAGACATTTTTTTCCGGCGCAGCATAGGCGGTGGCAGCCATCTTCCTTGCCTTCTCCGCGACATCCTCGAATTCGAAGGTGTGCGCGGGCAGCTGGCACAACAGGAGGCCGGCGAACGCAAGCGGGCGCATTGCAGCAGGGAACTTGTTTACTGGCATTGTCCTCTTGGGCATGACGTACATAGGCGATATGGTGCAGCGCAGCGGTGTTACTGATTTGAGGGTTGGCAATAAAGCGTGTCGTTGCGATCAAGTCGCAATCATTATTGAGGCGCGGGGCGTACCGATGTGTAAATGAAGTGTTGCAAATATAACAATGGTGTATCATTGCCGCCGGTTGTCATAAATGCAATCTTCACCACTCTATGCACCTGTCCGACCGCCTGTTCAACGACCGCCAGATCGATCTTTCGCACGAGCTTGCAGGCTCCTTTCCGCTGACCGCGCTGTTCGCGTCCGATACCCGCCTGTACGCGATCGACACGCCGCTGGGCGCGCATGCGTTGTCGGTCGAGCGCTTTGTCGGCAAGGAAGCGTTGTCGTCGCTCTATGAATACCAGGTCGATTGCCTGTCGACCGATGTCCATATCGAACTCAAGCGCCTGCTCGGCCAGCAAGTGGCGCTGCGCACGCGGCTGGCCGACGGCACACAAGGAACACGCTCAGGCTACGTATCCGCAGTCGCCCAGCTCGGTTCCGACGGCGGGCTGGCACGCTATCGCCTGACGCTGGTTCCGTGGCTGGCGCTGGCCACCTATCAACGGCGCTCGCGCGTGTTCCAGGACACCAGCGTGCTCGATCTCGTCACAGAAATGCTCGCCGCCTACCATCCGCACAACAACTGGCGCGTGACACCTGAGGCGGAACGCTTCCTCTCCGAGCTTCGTCCGCGCAGCTACTGCTGCCAGTACCGCGAATCTGATTACGACTTCCTGTTGCGCATCCTGACTGAGGAAGGCATTGGCTTCCACTTCGAAGAAGTGGAAGGCGAGAACAATAGCGAGGCACGGCATCGCCTCGTGCTGTTCGCCGACTCGACCGCATTTGCCGATGACCCGAGCGCCGCAGCCAACGGCGGTATGCGATTCCATCGCAATGCCGCCGTCGAGAAGCATGACACGATCCAGGCACTTGGATCGGAACGACAACTGCTTGCCGCAACAACTGCCATTGCGACGTGGGACTACAAGGCCAAACGCGTCACCGCCACGTCGTTGCCGACCGCGCACGACTTTGCCGGCCCGAATGCACCACGTGTGGAAAATTACGACTGGGCCGGCGTGTACGCGTACGCCACGCAGGAGGAAGCAGAGCATTACGCCCGCATCCTGCGCGAGGCGAGCGATGCCAGACTGAAGACCTGGTTCGGCAACGGCAGCGTGCGCACCTTCCGCCCCGGCAGCGCATTCAACCTGACCGCTTCACCGCTCGATCACCTCGCACAGATCGAGAAATTCACCAATACGGGTAATGGCAAGTCGAGAAACCGCTTCTCGTTGCTCGGCGTGCTGCACGCCGGTGTCAACAACCTGCCATCCGACTTGCAACGCGTCCTGACGCAACGCATCGGCTCGGCACCCGCATTTGAAGCGGCAGGACGGGAAAGCAGCGATGACGACGTCATTGCGCAGCACCTGAGCACCGATTCCTGGGACGCCCTGCTACGAGAGGCGCAAGCTACCGGCTATGCCAACCGCTTCACCGCAATTCGCGCCGACGTTCCGTGGCGCCCAGCCACGCGTGACGACCATGGCATCTTGCTCAACCCGAAGCCCACCGCATTCGGAAGCCAGACCGCCATCGTCGTCGGCCCCGATGGCACGACGCGCAATCCCGGCACAGTGCACACCGACTACCTCGGCCGCATACGCATCCGATTCCACTGGCAACAGGAAGAAAACAACACCTGCTGGGTGCGCGTCGGGCAGATGTACGCCGGCTCCGGCTATGGCGCCCAGTTCATCCCGCGCATCGGCCAGGAAGTCATCGTCAAATTTCTGGACAACGACATCGACCGCCCGCTCGTCACTGGCGCGCTGTACAACGGCCAAGGCGAGGACGACACGCAAGCCTTCGCGCAGGCCGGCGACCATGCACCCGCAGCCCAGGGCAACAAAATCGGCAGCGGCGCTTCTCCCGCATGGCATGGCGCTGCCGCGGATCACCGGCACGGCGCCTACCTGTCCGGCTTCAAGTCCGCAGCACTCGGCGCCGACGGCTACGCCCGTCAGTCCAACCAGCTGGTCTTCGACGACACTACCGGCAGGCTGCGCACGAAACTGGCCACCGACACCGCAGCGACCGAACTCAACCTTGGCCACCTGATCCACCAGGCCGATAACTACCGCGGCGGCTTCCGCGGCACCGGATGGGAACTGCGCACCGACGCCTATGGCGCCCTCCGCGCCGGCAAGGGCATCCTGCTCACCACCTATTACGGCACGATGCCAGACGGCCAGCCTGAACCCGCCGGAGAAAACACACCCGGCATCGCCCTGCTGAAGCAAGCGAAGAATTTCGCCGACACCTTCAACCGCGCCGCCACGACGCACCAAACCGTGCAATTCATCCTCGTCAAAGGACATGCGCACAACGGCGAAAAGAGCCAGAGCCGCATCGACGACGAACTGTCACCGATCGACGCCATGCTGAAGATGATCTCCGGCCTGGTCGACGCACAGGACGGCAGCACCAACAGCCAGGGCAAGAAAATCCCCCACATGCACGCGCCAATGGTCGTTGTCACCGCACAGGCAGGCATCGGCGTCGCAGCGTCAGACAGTATCCATATCGCCGCCGGCGAGGTCGCGCACTTTGCGAGCGGCCGGGATATGAACATCACTGCTGCAGAAACACTCTCCATCCACAGTGGTCAGGCAATCGGCCTCCTTTCCGGAGCAGTAAGCGCGGGTGAAGACAATGCAGGTATCAAGCTGTACGCAGGTCAGGGAGATATCGAACTGCAGGCGCAGAGCGACGAGATGACATTCGCAGCAAAGGAGCTGGTGAAGATCGCCAGCTCGAACAGCCATGTGGATTTAGCCGCGGCCAGGAGCATCACGCTGTGTACCGAGGGCGGGGCGAGCCTGACGATCGAAGGGGGGAATATCACCTTTGCTTGTCCGGGGACCATTTCGATTAAGGCGGGGAGCAAGAGTTTTAGCGGACCGACGAAGCAAAGCTATCCATTAGCCCAATTCCCGCGAAGCGTATGCAAAGAGTGTTTGCTGCGAGCGATGAAAGCAGGTAGCCCATTTGCCGTGCAAAACGGATAAACGGCCATGAAAAAAAATATAGTTCCATCTCATAGCAGCAATGTAATTAATCGGCATGCTCCTGAAATACAGGAGCAGCTAGCGGACACAATAAATGAAGCACTGCACGTGCACCCATCTTTGGCTACATATGCATTAATCGACACTGCCTTTAGCGAGACTTGCATCTCGCGCTATAAGAAAATGCATGCGAATACGCACGTAATGTCGCTTTACGCCGGTACAGAACTGAATGAATTGACTGATGTTTCGCCTTGTCTTGTCCAACTTCCATCTGATCCGTCACTTCGTAAACAAGGCCTGGCAACGCTGTTACGTCTTACAAATGGCAAGCCAATGATAAGCGTCCTGCTTAGTGCTTTCGACCTAGAAAGCCTCAAGGCTCATTTCTCTGCATTTTTGCAGGCGGAAACGGAAGACGGTCAGCGGTTCGTACTGCGCTTTGCAGATACACGGATTCTTCCCGTGCTAATTGCGACACTGGATCAGGAACCGTTGGCATATTTGCTCTCACCTATTGTGCACTGGCTAACAATCGATCGGATGGGAAAGTTGAATCGGCTATTACCACTAGATGACGAACTGCACAATACTCAGGTAACACCTCCATTCTCAGCTTTGCCACTATCGGCCAATCAGTTTTCAACCCTATTAGATGCCGCAGAACCCGATGCCATCATCGAGCATCTGCAATTGATCGCACCGGAGCATTGCTCCACCTTCGCGCCGGGCAGCCTGCACCAATTCGTCGATGAACAACTTCAGCATGCGACACACTTTGGTGTGACGGGCACGCCTGACCGGATCGCATATTGCATTGGCGCGTTCAACATTAACGGCAAGCTGCATGAAGATCGCCATGCAAAGGCGCTCTTTACCGAAAAACGATGGCAACCTGGCGATTTAGCCAACGCTTTAGCCGAACTGCCAGATGAGTGCTGGCAGATGGAAGCTGCCTAAGCGAAGCAAGTGCGCAACAATCGTTTTAAGTGCTCTCTTCAAATAATTTTTAAACTACTTCTTTGAGAAAATGAATATGGACGAACCTATTGAAGCCTACGATCCCACGAAACTTACCGGCCTTGGGTTGTTTTTGACACTGTGCATGCCCGTGATATTCATGGCCGCCGTTCTTGGTGAAAGTTTCATCCCGTTCGGAATGACGTCCGTAATGTTTGCACCGATTGTTGGCCTCTTCATCACACCTATCGGATTACTCATCCTCTTAATCACCTTTTTCCTAAATAGAAAACGCAAGGACAAAACAATCAAATGGGAATCGGCGTTACTGGGAAGCTGTGTTGCGCTTAGCGTAAGCACCGTTGTTTGGTTTTTGACGTTCGGCTTGGGAATTCACTAAACATGAGAATGCATGTCGTGTTGAAATCCGCATTCATCCTTTGTGCGCTGTCAGGTGCTCTTGTGGGTTGTATGGACGAAAAAATTCCGATCTCCATCGTTGGTTACAACCATACGGATAAATATATCCATTCGTTCACGGTCAACGGTGGCGGTGGGAGTAATTCATTTCCACATAGTGGCGGCGGCTCAATTGTGTGCTGTATTGAAGTTCCGCAAAAATGGCGTGCCGGCATGAAAGCGAAAATTCGCTGGATGAATGAGGATGACTCATGGAATGAAACAACGGTCGATATTCCGAAGTACTCACCAGAATTGGGTGACTTTCAGGTGCATTTTTTTAGTGACGGCTCGGTAAAGGCATTCGTGTTCAACGGAGGTGCGAAAACGCCGGGATACCCACTAAGCGGTAAGGAGGCAGAACTGTGAGCGCACCTGTTCAGCATCCTTTGCCGATTCCAACAGATGGCTTACGTCAGCTAAGTCCAAAAGAGCAGCTACAGCGTGCCAAGGCGATGACTTGTTCACTACCGAAGGACAAGAAGCCCGGCTGTGTGGGAAATGTGTTTTTAGGAATTTTCTTTGACGGCACCGGCAACAATATGCAGGACCATTATCCGAAACATGGGCATAGCAATGTTGTCAGGCTGCATAACGCTTATCCCGAAAATCCCACCGATGGTTTTTTTCGCTACTACATCCCTGGCGTCGGAACCCCATTCCCACAAATCGGGGAAAACAGCTACAGCAGCTTAGGCAAAGCCGTCGCCAAGGGTGGTGAACAAAGAATTAATTGGGGGTTAGTCCAAGTTTATAACGCAGTGCACCGTTTCTTGGTGAATAACCAAAACCTAGTACCGGATGCGAAAGCCAAAACCATCGTCAGCAACATGAGCTCGGACCAATTAGGATTGGGTGGTAGCTACCGTCGCATGGTCATGCGTACATGGGAAGACAAACTGAAGGCCGTGATCAAGAGCACCAAACCCGAGGTACAGCAAATCAACATCTCGGTCTTCGGATTCTCGCGTGGTGCCGCGCAGGCGCGTGCGTTTTGCAACTGGTTTTTTGAACTCTGCGAAAAGAAAGACGGTGGCTACACGCTGGCCGGCGTGCCGGTCCGCATATATTTCCTTGGGATTTTCGATACCGTCGCATCGGTTGGCTTGGCAAATCTAGTGTCCATTACTGAAGGTCACATGGCTTGGGCAGATGACAACATGCACATCAATTCTGCCGTCGAGCAGTGCGTGCATTTTGTCGCGGCACATGAAATCCGTGCCTGTTTTCCGTTGGATTCTGCACGTCGCGGATCGTCCTATCCTCCCAACTGCAAAGAAGTTATCTATCCAGGTGCGCATTCGAACGTCGGTGGAGGATATATGCCCAACGCTCAAGGCAAATGCGGACAAGTCCCTGACGAGAGGAAATATGCATTTGCAGCGTTGATGCCGGCAATAGACATGTATCACGAAGCGTGCAAAGCTGGTGTGCCACTGCTAGCACTGCATGAAATGCCAAGCCAGATACGTCGTGATTTCGACCCTGATCCAGACTTGGTGAAGGCTTATAACGCGTTCCTGAAGAAATCAGGGGTAGGCGCGCAGTCGTTGGAAAACGCCATGAAGTCTCACATGTCGCTGTACTACCGCTACCGAAAGCTGCGACTTAACAATCTATTGGATGTTGCGCCCTATACCCAAGCACCTGCAGAAGATCGAGAATTCCTGAAGATCACAAACGCTGACTTTAGAGAAGGCGTCAGAATTTTAGAAGGGACCGATCAGGCGAACAAGGATGCAGCTCAAAACGCGGCAGCCTATCACAAGCGATTGCAGCATTCCTTAGCGTACCCAGATAAGAACAATCCAGTTTATTTGCCCCGCAAATTGCAGCCAATGGAGCAAGACATCTTGGATTCTTTAAAGAATCCTCAGCCGTTGAGTGAGGAAGTCATTCGGTTCTTTGACTACTACGTGCATGATTCTCTTGCCGGATTTGCGCAAGATGGCGTGCACGAGTATTCGTACAATCGCCAAGGGCATTTGCGTCACAGGAAAATCTTTGTTGACAATGGATAGGCCAATTCTATGTCAATTGTCGATTTCTTGACGCCCATATGAAGACATCTAAGCTTTCATTAATTTGTATTCCATTCCAATTACTTCTACTTCTTTCGCTAAATGCATGTGCTGAAATCCCGAACAGAAATCCAGGTATCGTAACGGCATCAATACTGGACGCTTCATCTATCAGATATAAAGAAATTGTCACCCGCCTCGCCGATCAAAACCTAAAAACCGAAGCCATACAAGGCATCGTTGATTGGCGGTATCTTCACGAATCGGGATCTCTTGTGTTCATACAATGGAGAGATAACCAGTCCGATAACGGAGACTGCGCCATTATGCAAATCCAAAACGGCTCCGCTCGTAACATGACAACAAAGTCCTTTTGCAAGTTCGTTTCAGGACCTAGATTTACGAAGGTGGACGATGCCGCTCATGTAGAAATTCCCTTCATAGGAAATTCCGGTGAGGGCATTCCGATACGTGGCAAATTTATTTTGCCATTCGACACGGAGAAAACGCACTTCTGCGTGCCTGATCAGTTTGCCGATTCTGAATTTGTCTGCCCTGACAACTTGTGGCGCGTAAGTCAATAGGCTGAAAAGAGATCTGGAATTTGTTTATCGTTTTCCAGAAGTGCGAGACGGCCACGAAACAAGCAAAAGTGAGCAGCAATAGGACAATGAAAAGGGTACTTGCTTCTGCTCTTCTACTCGCCACATGCACACCATTAGTTAATGCTTGTAGTGGCGACCACCAAAAAAGAGAAGTTGCTGTCGGGCTTTTCAAGAACAGAGAATTCTATGAATTTGCATGCGGAACCGCCGGATGTAACTTTGACGATTTTCTGAATCATCTCCGATTTCGTACGGAGACCGTGAGTTCTACGAAGCGTGTATTCGCGTGTTTCGCCGAAGCCGTCTCGAGTGCAAAGAACACATACACGGGCGTCTTCCTATTTGCCGACGGCAAGATCTCGCCCCAGTTCGTCTTTTTTGGGGCGTCCATTCAAACAATCAGTAAATGGCGCAACGAATATAAAGTATTACTAGGCAGCGAGCTAATCGAAGCGGGCGTTTGGGAGAAGCACTTCTACGTGTGGAATGGCAAAATCTACGTTTACCGAAAGCCTCAATGATACCGGCGTCTTTCGCCCTCATTCACTCGGCCGCACCCGCAGGAAGCTGGCAAATCGAGGCAGTCCTTTTGACGTCAGATCGCGATAACGATACGTCACCGTACTGCCGATGGGCGGCGGGTCGCGACGCATTGCATCGCTGAAGCCGGTGCCCAATCGAAAACGTTGGCCGGAAGGCGTCACCAAGACGACCGCGCCGAGCATGCCTTCATATTTTCCTTTGCCGGGCTCATGCGAAACGATGACTGCCTCGGCGTCTTGATACGGCTTGAGTTTCAGGAGCACGTCTGAACGCCCGGTTTGCCATACTGCGTCGGCACGGTGCAGCATCAAGCCTTCTCCGCCTTCGCGCACGACTTGCGCAAGTTTTTGTTTAAGTGCGGCCACGTCATTCATACGCGTCTGCTCGAGCACCTGCAGCCATGGCACGCCGGCCTTCCGCACACGTTCCTGCAATGCGGCGATGCGATCGCTGAAAGTGCCCGCGCCACCAGGCAGTTCATAGAGTTGATAGGTGATGCTTCTCCATTCCTCATCCAGTGCTTCCTCGCGGCGCACTGCTGCCGATAGCCGGTCGAAGCTTTGCCGCCCCATCCACAACTCGCCGTCGAGTGGATGGACGGGTAATGGTGCGGTGAACCAGGCGGGTGCGTTGATCACTCTGCCGCTACGGAACCGCAGGTGATTTCCATCCCAGTAGGCTCGGACACCATCGAGTTTTTCACTGACGGGGTAATCGGAGACGACGTGCCCTTCTGAATAGGTCTGTGCAAGCAGCAAAGCAGGTGCGGCCACGTCTGTCGCGGCCGTTGTCTGGTCAGCTGCATGCGTCGGTATGGCCGTCAGATGCAGTGCTCCGCTCAGGATCAGTGCGAAGAACAAGGGACGTAGCGGCGAGAATCGAGAAGGTGTCATGTCGGGCGGATTGGCAGTCCGAGGCGCGAGCCAGGACGAGCCGAGTCATTGCATTAAATGCAATATTCTAGAGCAGGTAGACTGCGCCCGACATATTTCGACCGAGGGAATCGGCTTGCCAGAAGAGGTGCAAGGCAGGCCGGGAGTGCAACGTCCACGATCTGTTTGATGCGGCTATAAGCCGGTCTCGTGAATTGGAAACAACAGAGCGAGGACGTCAGCTTGAATTGAAGCCAAATGGTCGCAGTCCGTCCTACAAAGACTGAATAAATTGGCATGGCTAGGCTGCGGGGAGATTGTCCGTTATGCGTGCGCCAAGCCCCTGTGATACCGCAACAGCCTCCGCACGAACGCTTTCTCCATCGCGCGCTTTGCCTTTGCAGAGCCACGCTGACGACGCGGTTCTTCAGCTTGCTCCACTTCCTTCGTCGTCAGCAGGACATAGCTGCGCAGGCCAAGGCCAATGACCGCTGCGCCGAGTGGCAGTAATCCGAGGTATTCCATCTTTAACTCCGTTGTAGCGAATGATCCGAGCGCCAGAATACGCGCTCCTTTTTCCCATGGCCAATTCAGAGGTGGGATACGGGCCATTCAATCCGTGAATATGTGGCGAACTGAAAAGTCGGAAGTGGCGAGTTCATATCCGCTGTCGCGCAGCGGCGACGCGCATTGCGTGTCAACTTTGATTCTCAATATGGTCAGCCCTCTCGCCACCTGCATTCGCTGACGACAAACAGCAGGAACTCGCTTCATCCACGTGTGTCGAACCGGCGCTTCAGGAGATGTTTATGAACACGATTGTTGAATCAGCAGTAGTCGAAAAAGCAGCAGAAGTTGAACAGGCAGCAGCGCGGTCGAAGCTTGACCCATGGCGTGGCTTTCATGGTCTGGATTGGCGCGGGCACACGGCGGTGCGTGACTTCATCAACCAGAACTACACCGAGTACCGCGGCGATGACCGCTTCCTCGCAGGCCCGACCGAGCGCACGAAGAAGCAAATGGCGGTGTTCAACGATCTCCTCGCACAGGAGCGCAAGAACGGCGGTGTGCTGTCGGTGTCGTCCGACGTCGGTGCAGCGATCACGTCCCATGGTCCGGCATATATCGACCGTAACAATGAAGCGGTGGTCGGCCTGCAGACCGACGGGCCGCTGCGCCGTGCGATCTTCCCGCAGGGCGGCCTGCACATGGTCGAACAATCGCTGAAGGAGTACGGCTTTCCCAAGGTGGATCCGAAGATTGAAGAGATCTACAGGAAGTATCGCAAGGACCACAACAACGGCGTGTTCGATGCCTATCCCGCCGATGTGCTGGCGGCACGTCACAGTGGCCTGCTGACCGGACTGCCGGATGCGTACGGGCGGGGTCGCCTGGTTGGCTGCTTCCGCCGCGTGGCGCTGTATGGCGTCGACTGGTTGATCGACGAAAAAAAGCGTGACAAGACGCAGCTTGATGACGTGGCGTTCAGCGATGAAGTGATCCGCATGCGTGAAGAGCTGTCGGAACAGATTCGCGCGCTGGCTGACCTGAAGGCGATGGCTGCCACCTACGGCTTCGACATTTCCCGTCCCGCCGCCAATGCGCGCGAAGCGGTGCAATGGTTGTACTTCGCGTACCTCGGCGCAGCCAAGCAGTCCAACGGTGCGGCAACGTCGGTCGGTCGCATCAGCACCTTCCTCGATGTGTATATCCAGCGCGACCTGGACGAAGGAACGCTGACCGAAGCCGAAGCACAGGAACTGATCGACCATCTGGTCGTCAAGTTCCGGGCCATCCGCTACCTGCGTACGCCAGGCTTCGACCAGCTGTTCAGCGGCGACCCGACATGGGTCACGCTTTCGCTTGCCGGCATGAGCAATGACGGCCGCTCGCTGGTGTCGAAGACCTGCTTCCGCATGCTGCAGACGCTGTACAACCTGGGCAACTCGCCGGAACCGAATCTGACGGTACTGTGGTCGCCGAACCTGCCGCAGGGTTTCAAGGACTTTGCTGCGAAGGTGGCGATCGACACGAGTGCGATCCAGGTTGAGTCCGACGACAGCATCCGCCCGTTGCATGGCGACGACGCGTGCATCTCCTGCTGCGTATCGCCGATGGCCAACGGCAAGTCGATGCAATTTTTCGGCGCGCGCTGCAACCTGCTGAAGACCTTGCTCTACGCAATCAACGGCGGTCGCGACGAAGTGTCGGGCGAACTGGTGGCAAAGGGGCTGGAGCCGATCACCGGTGACTACCTCGACATCGACGAGGTGAAGGAACGCTTCGAGAAGATGATGGAGCATACGGCGCGCATCTATATCAAGGCGCTGAATGCAATCCACTACATGCATGACAAGTATGCGTACGAGGCGCTGCAGTTCGCGCTGCTCGACACGCATCACCACAAGACGCTGGCGTGCGGCATCGCGGGCCTGAGCCATGTCGCCGACTCGCTCAGCGCGGTCAAGTACGGCAAGATCCGCGTTGTCCGCAACGAGGCGGGCCTGGCGGTGGACTTCGTCAATGAAGGCGGCGAGTTCCCCTGCTACGGCAACAACGATGACCGTGCGGACGAACTCGCGGTATGGGCGACGCGCGCCTTCATGGCGAAGCTGCGCCAGCACCGCGCATACAAGGATGCGATCATCACTCAGAGCGCGCTGACCATCACGTCGAACGTGGTGTACGGCAGCGCAACCGGCAACGGCCCGGACTGTGCCGGCCCCGGCGGTCGGCGTGCCGGCCAGCCGTTTGCACCGGGCGCCAACCCGTCCAACGGCCAGGACAGGAACGGCTATGTCGCGGCAGGCTTCAGCGTGGCGAAGATTCCGTTCGACGACTGCGGCGACGGCGTGTCGTGGACCTTCTCCATGGTGCCGTCCTCGCTGGGGTCAACCGCATCGGACCGCATCGGCAATCTCAGCGGCTTCATCGACGGCTTCATCGACCAGGGCGGGTATCACCTCAATATCAACGTGATGTCGCGCGAGATGCTGCTGGATGCGATGGAGCATGGGGCAGACAAGTATCCGAACCTGTGCGTACGGGTCTCCGGCTACTGCGTGCTGTTCCACCGCCTGACGCGCAAGCAGCAGGAAGACGTGCTGAGCCGCACCTTCCACGAGCGGGCGTAACAAGGGAAATCAGGATGGGCACGATGCATCCGGTCACAAGGCTTCGGAACCATGCGTCCGAGGGCGACAGTGAGCAAGGTGGATACATCCACGCCACCGAAACCTTCGGCGCCGCAGACGGCCCGGGCTTGCGTTACGTGCTGTTTACCGCCGGCTGCAAGATGCGCTGCCTGTATTGCCACAATCCTGACAGCTGGACGCGGCGGGACGGGCAGTGGAAGTCGGTGGATGAAGTGGTGCAGGACATCGGCCGCTATGCGCGCTTTTACCGGCGCACCGGCGGCCTGACGATCAGTGGCGGCGAACCGATGGTGCAGAGCGGCTTCGTCAACCAGTTGTTCCGGCAGGTGAAGGAACGCTACGGCCTGCACACCACGCTCGACACCAACGGCGCGCTTGCCGGGGAGCTGCCGGACGACTGGTTCGACCCGGTCGACCTTGTGCTGCTGGACATCAAGCACATGGATCCGTTGAAGCACCGCGCACTGACCGGCATGGAACTGCAGCCTGTGCTGGACCTCGCGCGCCGGCTGAGCCGCATGCACAAACCGGTATGGATACGTTACGTGCTGGTCCCTGGCTTGACCGATGATGTGATGGATGTCGAGAAGCTGGCGGATTTCATCGCAACGCTCGGCAACGTGCAGCGGGTCGACGTGCTGCCCTTCCACAAAATGGGCGAGTCGAAATGGAAAGAGCTCGGCCGCCCCTACCGACTGCAGGACACGCCGGCACCGGACGCGTCCCTCATCGCGCGGGTGACGGACCAGTTCTCACGCCGCGCCCTACCGCTCGTCACCTGAGTGCTGCCCGTAGCCTCCCTGTGAGGAAGGCCACGCCAGCACTACCTCCCCGCACAACCCGCGCTCAGCTCCGGCCGAGTTGCTTCAGCAGACCTGGCTGCACGATCTCGATCCAGTAGCCGTCCGGGTCCTTGATGAACGCAACATCCTTCATCTTGCCCTGCTCGGGGCGCTTCACATACGGCACATTGTTTTCATCGAACCAGCGCACGGCGGCGGCGAGGTCCGGCACCGAGAAGCAGATATGGCCGAATCCCTGCGGCTGTGCATTGCCGTCATGGTATTTGAACGCGGGGTCGTCTTCCGTGCCCCAGTTGTGCGTGAGCTCGAGGATGCCGCGCTGCCTGAACGTCCACGCGGTGCGCTCGCCGGTATCTTCCGGCACGTCGCTGCCTTCTTCGATTTTCGCGAGGAAATACAGCGTGAATTTCATTTCGGGGAAATCGAGTTTGCGCAGCACGCGCATTCCCAGCACATGCGAATAGAACGCGAGCGACACCGCCGGGTCCTTGACGCGCAGCATCGTGTGGTTCAGCACAAACTGGCGCGTCGCTTCGGGTGCTTCGGCAACGACGCCGGGGTAAGTTTCGGTGGTAAACGACATGAGGGTCAGTCCTTCAACGTAAATATTGGATAACGGCGAGCATTCCTATTGAATCGCCGCCTGCGGGATTGTTCCGCCTTCATCGACGCGGACCGATAGCACAATGCGAATCGTGCCGACGCGTAAAAAGCAGAAGCGGCCCGCGCACAATGCGTGAGCCGCCTGATGTACTGAGGCGAATTAACTGCGACGCAGCCTTACGCCGCCTTGTCCATCGTCGGATAGTCGATATAGCCTTCCGGTCCGGGAACGTAGAAGGTCTTCGGATTCGGCACATTCAACGGTGCATTCACCTTCAGACGCTGCACCAGGTCCGGATTCGCAATGAACAGGCGACCGAAGGCCACCGCATCCGCGCGGCCGGACTCGACCGCATCGATCGCCATGTCGCGGTCGTAGCCATTGTTGGCGATATAAACACCCTTGAAGGTCTTGCGCGCCCAGGCAAAGTCGAAGCCGGGCACGTCGCGCGGGCCGCCGGTCGCGCCTTCCACGAAGTGGATGAATGCGATGCCGCGCTTGTTCAGCTCTTCCACCAGATAGCCAAATACTGCCTGCGGATCGCTGCCGGAAATGCCGTTCGACGGCGTGACCGGCGACAGGCGGATGCCGACGCGGCCTGCACCGATTTCGGCGACAACGGCGTCGACCACTTCCAGCGCGAAGCGGGCGCGGTTCTCGACCGAGCCGCCGTAGCCGTCAGTGCGCTTGTTGGCGCCGTTGCGCAGGAACTGGTCGATCAGGTAGCCATTGGCGCCGTGGATCTCTACACCATCGAATCCGGCGCGGATCGCGTTGGCCGCAGCGCGGCGGAACTGGCCGACGACTTCGGCGATTTCTTCAACCGTCAGCGCATGCGGCGTCGGGATCTCGACCTTGCCGTTGCGGGTGTAGGCGGTGACATTGGGCGCCACTGCGGATGGCGCAACCGGCTGCACGCCGCCAGTCAGGTCGGGGTGCGTGACGCGGCCTACGTGCCAGATCTGCGCAATGATTTTCGATCCGGCGTCGTGGACCGCCTTCGTGATCCGCTTCCAGCCTTCGACCTGCGCGTCGGAATAGATGCCGGGCGTGGCCATGTAGCCTTTGCCGATTGGTGACACCGGCGTGCCTTCGCTGATGATCAGGCCAGCACCGCTGCGCTGGCGGTAGTACTCGACATTCATGTCGCTGCCGGGGATGTCGCCGGCGGCTTCATCGGCGCGGCTGCGTGTCAGCGGCGCCATCACGATGCGGTTGGCGACTTCGATATCGCCGATGCGGGTCGCCTGGAACAGCTTGAGTTCTTCGACGTTCGCGGCATTTGTGGCGTTCGCCACGGTACGGGGCAAGGGAGCATTCATCGTGTGAAGTTCCTTTCAAAAAGTGTTGTTCTTGGGATCCTGCCGGTCGGCGTGCAGCCGCCCCAGCCTACATGGATTGGAGTCGGGCAATTATGCCTATTCCTGATCCAGTGGAGTAGACTCCCGTTGTCATAGCTTTTATTCCTGACAGGAATAGATCACCATGGATCGCCTTCATTTGATGGAAATCTTCGTGCGGGTCGTCGAGACCGGCAATTTCTCCGCCGTTGCCCGCGAGGAGCGCACGACGCAGTCCGCCGTCAGCAAGCAGGTGCAGGCATTGGAAGCACAGGTCGGCGCCCGCCTGCTGGTGCGCTCCACGCGCAGCCATTCGCTGACGGAGGCAGGACAGCTGTACTACGAGCGTTGCCGGCAGGTGCTCGATACGCTGGAAGAAGCGCGCATTGAAGTGCATCGGGCGGAACACGAAATCGGCGGCCTGCTGCGCGTGGCGGCGCCCGTGTCCTTCGGCCGCCTGCACATCGTGCCGCGGCTGCAGGCGTTTTACGACCGTTATCCGAAGATCAAGGTCGACCTGCAGCTGGATGACGGTTTCATCGATCTGGTCGCCGCCGGCGTCGATGTCACCTTCCGCGTCGGCGAGCTGAAGGACAGCCGCCTGATTGCGCGCCGCATCGGCGCCGCCCACCGCGCAGCACTGGCGTCACCAAGCTATCTGGAACGGCACGGCGAGCCGCAGCATCCGGACGAACTGCTGCAGCATAACTGCCTCGTGTATACGCAGCTGGCCAACATCAACGAGTGGACGTTCTTCGACGACGCGAACCAGCCGCATGTGGTGCGCGTCAACGGCAACTTCCAGTCCAACAGCTCGGAAGCGCTGCGGCAGGCGGTGTGCGAAGGGCTGGGCATCAGCTATGCACCGACCTGGGTATACGGCGACGATATGCGCGCGGGCAGGGTCAAGGCCATCCTCACCCGATTCCGTCCGCCGCCCTTGCCATTGAATGTCGTGTTCCAGCCGGCGCGCCGGCCTTCGCTGAAGATCAACAGCTTCGTGAATTATTTCGCGGATGCGTTCAACCAGGATCCGGATATTGCGCAGATGCTGGCTGCCTGAGCGAAGCCAGCCGCGACCTTTACTTGGGGGTAAAGCCTTTACCTGTCTTGGGCTTCTTCGGTTTCTTCGGCTTCTTCAGCACCTGCCCTTGCGGTCCCGTCATGGGTACGCGATGGTGGGGTTCAAAGCCCGCTTCTTCCACGCGCCGCAAGGTCTGTCCGGTCAAGGCTTCGATGGCCGCCAGCTGCTGCACTTCATCCGCGCATACCAGCGAAATCGCCTCGCCGGTGGCGCCGGCACGCCCGGTGCGGCCGGTACGGTGCACATAATCCTCCGCGACGATCGGCAGGTCGAAATTGACCACCTGCGGCAGGTCATCGATGTCCAGCCCGCGCGCCGCGACATCGGTCGCCACCAGTAACTGCACCTCGCCCGCCTTGAAGCGTTCGAGCGCACGCAGCCGCGCCGGCTGCGGCTTGTCGCCGTGGATTGAGTCGGCGCGCACGCCTTGTGCTGCCAACGTATCGACTAGCTGGTCGACGCCCTTGCGCGTCTTGACGAAGACCAGCACCTGGCCCCAACCGTTCTTTTTGAGCAAATGAATAAACAGCTCGGTCTTGCGTTTTTTATCAACAGGAACCACCCACTGCTTGATGCTTTTCACCGTGGTATTCGGCGGGCTGACTTCAATGCTCAGTGGGTCGCGCAGCAGACCGATTGCCAGCGTGCGGATCTGCTCTGAGAACGTCGCCGAAAAGAGCAGCGTCTGTCGGCGCTTGGGCAGCACGGCAAACACCGCATCCAGCTCGCGCGAGAATCCGAGGTCCAGCATGCGGTCGGCCTCGTCCAACGCCAGGGTCTGAAGTTGCGTGAATTTGACTGCATTCTGCCGATGCAGGTCGAGCAGGCGGCCGGGCGTGGCGACCAGCAGGTCCAGGCCTTTGCGTAACTTCATCATCTGCGGATTGATGCTGACGCCGCCATACGCGACATGCGTGCGCAACGGCAGGTTCTGGCCGTACTGACGAAAGCTGTCGTGTACCTGCTCGGCCAGTTCACGCGTGGGCACCAGCACCAGTGCGCGCACCGAATTGCTCGCCACTTGCGGCCCTTCCATCGTCAGGCGCTGCAGCAGCGGCAGCGCAAAGCCTGCAGTCTTGCCGGTGCCGGTTTGCGCGGCCGCCATCAAGTCGCGCCCGGCCAGCACGGCCGGAATGGCCTGCGCCTGGACCGGTGTTGGGGTTTTGTAACCAATCGCATCGACAGCGCGCAGCAACGGGTCAATCAGGCCAAGGGAAGAGAACGTCATTGAAATGCCAAAGCGGGGAAAAAGGCAGAGTGTAGCGGTTTGCGGCGTCGACGGCCGGATTCGGTCCTCATCGCCGGTGTTGACGGCCGTTCATTGCGACCGGCATCACATCCAACAGGGTGTGCCGTGTTGATACGCGCAATGCCGGAAGAAGGGTACCCTTTCCGGCGTCAGACCATCGGCAGGCGCAGCGTATCGACAACCTTCCGAATCAACTGCTTGCGAAACGGTGTAAACGGCGGGAAGAACAATTTCACCAGCATCAGCGGCGACGAGCGCAGCACCGCGCGCTCATGCGAGAACGCCTTGAAGCCATGATGGCCGTGTGCGCTGCCGATACCGGAATGGTTGACGCCGCCGAAGGGCAGCTCGCCGTGCGCAAAATGCATCACGCAATGGTTCACGCATGCGCCGCCGGAACTGGTGCGCGCCAAGATCCGTTCCGTCTCTTTCTTGTCGCGGCTCCAGACGTAAAGCGCGAGCGGCTTTGGATTGGCATTGATATGGTCGATAACCGTATTCAGGTCGGTATAGCCGAGCACCGGCAGCAGCGGGCCGAAGATCTCCTCCTGCATGATGGCGGAATCGGCCGGCACCTGATCGAGCAGCGTCGGCGCGATGTAGCAGGTCTGTACATCGACTTCGCCGCCGCATTGTACGGATGCGCCGCGTGACACAGCATCCGACAGTAGTCCGGCGACGCGCTGCGTGTGGCGCTGGTTGACGATACGCGTGAGGTCCGCACTGTGCTTCTGCACAGCGGGCGTGGTGCCATACCGTTCCTGCAGCACGTTGCGGCATTCCGCGATGAAGGCATTCTTCACCGAGTCATGCACGAAGACATAATCCGGCGCGACGCAGGTCTGTCCACCGTTGAGGAATTTGCCCCACATCAGCGTCTCGGCCGCGAGGCGAATGTCGGCATTCTCCGTAATGATCGTCGGCGACTTGCCGCCGAGTTCCAGTGTCACGCTCGTCAGGTGCTTGGCGGCGGCGGCCATTACCAACTTGCCGACCGCAGGCGAGCCGGTGAAGAAGATATGGTCGAAGGGCAAATTGAGCAGCGCCTGCGACGTCGGCAGGCTGCCCTGGAACAGGGCCACTTCGTTTTCGGGGAAGATCTCTTGGATAATCGAAGCCATCAGCGCGGACACTGTCGGCGTCATCTCCGACGGCTTGATGATCGCGGTGTTGCCGGCCGCCAGTGCCGACACCAGCGGGCCGAAGCACAGGCTCAACGGGTAATTCCACGGCGCGATGATCAGCACGCGGCCGCGCGGCTGGTACTGCACGCTGGCGGACGTGCCGAGCATCGTGCTCGTCGGCCACACCTTCGTCGGCTTCATCCAGCGCTTGACGCGGCCGATGGCATGCCGCGCCTCGTCCATCACCGGCAGGAATTCCGACGCCTCCACTTCCGACGGCGACTTGCGATAGTCCTTCATGAACGCATCGTAGAACGCCTCGCGGCGCGCCATCATCGCATCGCGCAGCTTCTTGATGCGCTCGATGCGCTCGCGCGCGGTTGACTCGCGCCAGCGCAGTGATATCGCCAGCTGGCTGTCGAACACGGCCCGGATATGTTGTGGATCGGATTCGGCGACGGAATCGAAGGGAGAGACAGGTGCAACTTGAAGGCTGGACATATTCATGGCGTGCTCCGTATGCGGTGGACGAACTCCGGACTGATTTCCGTTGTGCCAACTACCCGATGGATCGCATTCTCACTCAGGTTCGAAGCTGCCGTCAAAAGCTATGCACATGGTTGAGGTTAATCATATGCGCACGTATTTCGAGTGGTCCTACCAAAATGTGGACCTTGTCCCCATTGAGCGGCTTCTCCACCGTTTATGTTGCGATGGCAGGCACCTGTTCCTTCCGCAAGGACCTGCACCCGAGAGGCGAAATGGCCTGTTTTACACAGACGTCCACCTGTACTGATGGCGATTGTGTCGGTTCATGGTACTGAGGTGCAATCTTGCGTCCAGTGCCGTAACCGCAATCTATAGAAACCTAATCCAGTTCGCCGCTCTCTAACAAAAGAGCTGGATTTGTTCTTGCAAGTTATGCGTCCCTTGTTTCTCCAAGCATTTGCATTGGCCACACTGGTAACAGCAAGCGTTCCTGTCCGGGCCACCGAACTTGCCGAACCGGCGTCCCTGACAGTACTGGAAGAGCGCGTGCGGGAATTCCTGCAAGCATTCATCAATCCCAACCAGACCCCGGAGGAGCAGGCTCGCTTCTTTGCTGAGGGCGCCGAATATTACCGGTTCGGTCCGACAAGCCGACAGGCAATCATCGCTGACATCAAACGGTATACGAGGCGATGGCCGATGCGGTCTTACCGGCTGTTAAATATCGAATACCTGAAACATGATCCGTCTTCCGATGACGTCTTTGTCAGCTATGTCGTCGAGTTCGACGTTGCCAATTCAACCGAAAGAGTGCACGGCCAGGCAAGCTATGGGGCAGGCATCACCAATGTCCATTCCGCCCCTCAGATTGGCATGATCATGGAACGAATAAGGAACCGCGATCACTAGGCTGCTGCGGTGTACCGGCTGGTCGATTGTTTATCGGGACAGCCTGTTATCGACGCGACGCAGCCGCTCGTGCAAGGAGGAGTCAACGTTCACGGGGAGTAAAAACAGGATGAGGTGCTGAATGGCGTTCGCATAGGGTCGATGTCAATGAGTACGACCCAACGTCAAGACGCGAAAGACTTGATCAGAACCTGACTGATCGTGTCTGCAGGAGATCAACATTTCAACCGTCGTTTTCACCAACTGCAACAACTGATCCTGTGGGGCGCCGTCGCGTCTATCCGAAATGGATACGCGACGGCGCAAACCCGACGCCGGCATAGCTCAGCCGCCGGAGTTCGTGTCCCCCACGGGTGCACGCGCTGCCTCGATGGCTTCCCTCTGCACCTCCTCGCGGCTGCGGGTCGAGGCCGCGTATGTGAAGTCGACAAACTCCGGGTTGCGGTCCGCGACGCGATTTCCTTCTGCATAGTCACGCTCAAGTTCGGCCTGAACCTCGCTGCGCGTCTTGGCGGAAGCGATGCCGCGCTGATCTCCGAACTCCTGCAAGCGCGCCGACACGGGTGCCGCTGCCCGCAGTTCGGCCTGTACTTCGGCGCGCGTCCTGGTGCCCGTGAACTTGCTGTGGTCGACATAGGGATAAACGTCGTCCGCGGCTGCTGACCCGGCGGCGGTGACGGTAATAGCTACAAAGATGGTCTTGATGTTCATTTTTAACTCCTGTTCGGTTAAGCGTTGTGCGGCCGTGTGGACCGCAATGGATTTTCTGATTGGTACAACTGGTGCAGCGCGATCAGTCGATGCTCATCACGCCTCTGTCCCTGTGTACACCCCTGCTTGGGAGGCGTACTGTCGCTATTCACATTCGCAATCCCTGCGCGCTTATCGCCGCACTTCAAGGATGAGGTTGAACGGGGTCTGCGCAGCGCGGCGAAAGTGCGTAAATCCCGCCTTGCGGAACACCGCCTCCAGGCGCGCCTCACCGGCCTGCGCGCCCAGCACCATGTGTCCGCCCTCGGCGAGGGCATGCGCGCAGCAGATCGTGGTCGAGGCCGCATAGTAGAGACGCGCCACGGGCGAAATATTGTCTTCGGTGCGATCGTTGGCGAACGGCTCGACCAGCATGATCGTGCCGTCCGGTGCCAGCGTTTCGGCAGCGTGGCGTGCGGCGGCTATCGGGTCTCCCAGGTCGTGCAGGCAGTCGAAGAAGCAGATCAGCCCATAGTTGTTGCCAGGGTAGTCCACTGCGCGCGCAACATCGAAGTCGAGTCGCGACGACAGGCCCGCATTGGCGGCGATGCCGCGTGCCTCATCGATAGATTCCGCATGCGCGTCGAACCCATGAAAGCGCGAGCGCGGAAATGCCTGCACCATCAGCATGGTCGAGTGCCCGTAGCCGCAGCCGATATCGGCGACGCTGATGCCGGCGTCGAGTTTCTCCACGACGCCGTCGAGCGCTGGCAGCCACTCCGACAGCAGGCTGCCGCGGTAGGCATTGCGGTAGAACGCCGAGACGCCGCAGAACAGCCGGCCATTGTGATCGCCCCATGCAATGCCCTTGCCGGTGCGAAAGGCCTCGAGCGCCTTGTCTTCATCGAACCACATCGATGCCGGCACGTTCCAAGCATTGGGGATGTATACCGGACTGTCTTCATCGGCCAGAACCATCGCTTGCTCGGGCGCAAGCTCATAGGTATCGCTGACGGCGTGGTAGTTGACGTAACCGCCTGCGGCCTGCGAACTGAGCCACTCGCGGACATAGCGCTCGGCGCATGCAGCGCGTTGTGCAAGTTCGACGGAAGTCAGCGGTCCGGCGCCGGCAAGCGCCTTATAAAGACCGAGCTTGCTGCCGAGACTGACCATTACACCGCCGTAGCCGGCGGACAAGTCGCCGATGGCGCGCATGACAAAGGATTCGAGCTTGGTTTGATCAATCACGGATGCGTCCATGCTTATTACCTCCAGGTGGGTTGTCGTCGGGTTCAGACTGCGAGCACAGAATCGCATGCAGGCCGCATGCAGGGCAGAGCCGGATTCGCCCGAAATCGGTTCATTTGTGCCAGCGACGTGCTTTCCTCCAGGCACGGATAGACATCCATGAACGCGCCCTCTTTGCACACCGGCCCGGACCCGCGGCACGTCAGCCTCGTTGCGTTGCCGGACGCGGTGGTATCCACGCTGACCGGCATCTTTGACGTCATGAACGCATTTGCGCTGATGGGCATGCCGGGCGCGGCTACGCCGCCACCTTTCCACATTCAGATCGTGGGTGAAGTGACGGGACCGCTGGAGTTGGCAAGCGGCGTCCCGGTCAAGGTGCAGCGCGCAGTCGACGACATCGACTCCACCGACATCGTGATCGTCCCGTCCATCCTGCTCGGACCAAACGGCTGGGAGCGAGGACGCTACCCGCACCTGGTCGCATGGCTGGAGAAGATGCATCGTCGGGGCGCCTTGCTGTGTTCGGCCTGTTCGGGGATTTTTCTGCTGGCCGAAACCGGCCTGTTCGACGGCCGGGATGCCACGGTCCATTTCGGTTACGCCAGGCAGTTCAGCGCCGCATTCCCTGCCGTTCCGATTCATCCCGAGCGCGTGCTGGTCGTGTCGGGAGTACGCGAAGAACTGGTGAGCTCGGGCGCGTCGATGAGCTGGCATGACCTCGTGCTTTACCTGATCGCGCGTTATGTCGGTGCTACTGGTGCCCAGGAAGTCGCGCGCATGTTTGCGCTGCAGTGGCACCAGGATGGGCTCACTCCCTACATCGTTTTCGAGGGCCGGCGCGACCACGCGGACGGCGACATCCAGAGCGCCCAGCAATGGCTGGAAACGCACTTCCCCGTCGCCAATCCAGTTGAAGAAATGATCAAGCGATCGCGCCTCGCCGAGCGCACATTCAAGCGCCGCTTCACCGACGCCACCGGCCTCACTCCGCTGTGCTACGTGCAGCGCTTGCGGATAGAGGATGCCAAGCGCCGGCTGGAGCGCACCGAGGTATCCATCGACGAGATCAGCTGGCAGGTCGGTTATGAAGACCCGGCGTTCTTCCGCCGACTGTTCAAGCGCACGACCGGGCTGGCCCCGGGGGATTATCGCAAGCGATTTCGGATTCCGGATTTCGCGCGCGCCTGAATCCTTCTCGGTTCCGAAGCAGTGTTAACGCTGGCGCGCGAGTTGGCGCAGCTGAGCTACGAGGCACCATCGCGCATTACATCGCGCAATATCACGAAATCGATACCGGTGAAGCGAACTTATTCCAGCAGCTGCGCCAGATGCTGTATGCGCATATCGCCGCGCTCGATGGCCGCGTCTCCGGCAAAGGCGCAACGGCTCGGCGTTTGACGATGCAGCCAGGTCTTCGCCACCGCACGCAGTTCGCTTGCCGTGCATTGCAATACGCCCGCACGGAACTGGTTGCGCATCTGGTCGGTGACGCCGAGGCGCTTGCGTGACCAGGATTGCATGGCATGCCTGTAGGGCGACAACGGTTTGTCCAGCTCCCGAACCACGCAAATAATCGCCTCTTCGATACTTTCCTGCGTCATGTCCGCTGCCACCGCCCGGTCGATCGCGGCCTCAAAATCGGCATAGGTGCCGAGCAGGCGCGGATCGCGCGTGGATATCATCCGCAATATTCCAGTCATCGCATCGTAGGTAGCGCCGGCGCCGTAAGCGCCGCCTCCTTCGCGTATGGCCCGGTGCAATACTTCATTGGTCAGCCACTCTGCCAGCACCGCGCAGGCGGGGGCATCGGGATGCCCGAGCCTGGGCGCAGGCCATGCCGCATAACAGTGATTGACCTGCGCCGCGGCGTGCAGCACGGTATTGGCACGCGCATTTATGACGAAGGCTTCTGGCTCGGCCAACGGACGCGGCGTATGGTGGATGGCCGGCGCCAGCAATTCAGACAAAGCCGATGCCGAGGGTGCTTCTGCCGCGACAATGACATACGCCGGGCTGGCGGTGATTTTCGCGTGCAATGCCGCGAGCTTCTCCGCGATTGCCTGCATGCCGTGTTCATCCTGTAGGTGTTGCCGCAGCAAGCGGTAGAACGGAAGGCCCGCTGCGCCCTCCATCACATTCTTGAAGCGCTCCTGCATCGACAGCGGGGCTGTTGCGCCGAGCGATGCATAAGTTTCTCCCCTTACCGCCAGGTCGCCGTGCACATCCTGCACATGACTGTCGATCAGGAATGCCATGCGCTCGAACTCATCAAAGCGCGGGGCGACGATCGATTGCAGGAGCACCGTCGCAAGCTTGTCCTGCTCCTCCTGCAGCCCCTTCGCAGTGAATTCGACAAAAATTTGCAGCGGCTTGTCCGCATCGATCGGCTGGCAGGCGGCGACATCGATGTTGAAGTCCGGCGCCATTTGCTGGCGCCAGGCGCTGCTTGCTTCATACCCCATCTCGGCGACGCCCAGCTGCGGCAACAATCCCGCATAGAGACTCAACCAAGGCCACTCTTGCTCGCTAAAGTCGGAGATGTCATACAGGATGGACGCATAGGAAATGCCGTTGGTGGCGACCTCCAGCACGACGACGTGCTCATTTTCAGGCGGCACCGGAAAATCCGGCTTCGCCAGGGGCGCAACGGCGGACGGCAAAATGCGCGGGAGTACATCCTTGTCGACGCTCTTTCTTTGCTGCGCCAGCAAGTCTGCCGATTCCTGCATGATGCGCGCGCGCTCGGCCGCAGTCAGGCTGACGGCCAGCTCCGCCAGGCGGTGCTCTTCGCGCATTGCGCGCTGCGCCGCAAACCCGGCGTCGGCATAGACCGTCGATTCGAGACGTGCCGGAGACTCGATCAATGCCTTGACCATGTCCTTGAAAAACTGCGGATCCTGGATCTGCGCATCGAGCTGGCGCAGGAATGGCTCTACGTCGAACGCAGCGACCACATCGCCGCCCAACATCGCAGCCGGCAGCGCCGACAGCAACAGGTTCAATCCGTACGGAACATCGCCGCCATTGATTTCGCGCTGGTCAAAACGGATATTGCGCAGTGCGGCCCGCAGCATCGCGCTTGGCACGCCTGTCTCTGCCGCTTGCTCCAGCGCGGACCAGATGTGTTTTCTTGCCTTAGCAACGGCGTTCTTTTTCAGTCCTTCCATGCCGACGTGCAAAACCATTTGCCGGGCACCGGACTCCAGATGATTGAACGACGAGGGATAACCAAAGCCGGCCGATTCCATCGCACGCATGAGGGGCGACGAACTGTCGCCCAGCAGGCCTGCTTCCAGCAAACTCGCGCGGAAAAAGGACGGCGGGTCGACCGCCTCCCCCAGCAGCCAGGAGAACTGAAACCCGTATTCGTTTTCCATGCCTTCCTGCGCCGGCGTGACGATGTGGGTGGTGCGCGGCGCAGTCCACGGCGTTGCCAGATCCGGCCGCATTCTGGGGAAACGGCCGGGCAGATGCGCCAGCACTTGCTCTTCAATCATGCCTTGCACCGCCGCCACATCGACACGTCCGGACGTCATGAAAACCGCCTGCGACGGATGATAGTGACTGGCGTGAAAGGCTTTCAGATCGTCATAGGTCAGATGGGGAATCTCCAGCGGATCCCCTCCGTATTCCACCGCATACGTGGTCCCCTGGAAAAGCTGCTGACTGATGCCGTGATCGAGCGCCCGCAGCGGATCGGCAAAGGCATCCTTCATTTCGTTCAGCACCACACCCTGCAGCGACAACTTATCCTGTGCCCACACCAGGCGCCAGCCTTCCTGTTGAAAATCGCAGTAATCCAGCGTCGGGAAAAAAGTGGCATCCAGATATACGCTCAGCAAGTTGAAAAAATCCGTCTTGTCCTGGCTGGCGAATGGATAGACGGTGCGATCCGGATAAGTGAACGCATTCATGAAGGTGGCCATGGAGCGCTTGGCCATCGAGAAAAACGGGTCCCGCACCGGATAGCGTACCGACCCGCACAAGGTCATATGCTCGAGAATGTGGGCACGGCCGTCGCTCGACTGGGGAATGGTGGGGAAGGCGACCAGAAACGCCATCTCCGGATCATCGGTTTGCACATGGAGATGGCGAGCACCGGAGCCGGGGGCCTCATATTCTTCGATGACGGCATGAAGCTCGGGAACCGGGTGGGCACGTTTTTTATGGAAAGGCATTACGCGGGTGTTCAGTATTCAACAGTCAGGAAAACATGGGCGTGGTGGAAGGAATTTCCGGCAAGCCCGGATATAGCGCGAATCGTACGCGATTTGAGGAGCATGAACGAGAGCGGCCAGCCACTATACGTCATCAGATAAGCAGACGGCGCTTCACGACGTGGAGCTGGGGTAGGCGCTGATTCCCTGCATATCTGCCATGCGGCAAGATGCCGTTTTAACGCACAGGATAATCGGGAGTATATGGGCGAGATTCGGTTCGCAGCTTTATCGAGTATGCCCCCAACATATTGCACATATTGTGGCAACCAATGCCCAAGGCCCGTCAGACAAAGCAGAATTCCGGCAGCAGCGAAGTGGTGGATACAGCTTCCCTTCCAAACGTATCGATCACGACATCAACGAAACGCCCATTCACCGGATCTACCAGCGCGGTAACGCAGGCGCCTGTCGCGGCACGGACATTCACGATACGGACAATATAGTTGCCGTACACGGCAGCATCACCAGCGGCCGTGAGACAGAAATCCCGGTTTTCCCGTCGCGTCTGGAAGTTGTAGAGGCAGCCGGTATCGGCATAGAAAGCGAAAACCTGGTTATCGGCATCCACCACCAGATCGCCGTTGGAATTGCCGGTCCAGAAAATGAAAGAAGAGTCGTCGTCGTCAAATGCAACTACGCCGACCGATACAGAGCCGCCGCCACAGCCCGTGAGCGCTGTCAGCAAGAGCGCCGCAAATGCCTTTCTTGATCGCATGGCATTTCCTTAACCACCATAATGAAGGCCATGCGAAGAGTGGCATTGTGGTGCTGCGTTCAGCATGGATAGCCATTCTCGCTTGCCAATTGCTTGGACTACGCCTGCGCTTGCTGATTCAATTCCTGCGTTGTTCCATGTCAATCGTGCGCCGGCTCAGTCTCACCCTGCAACAGTCCGAAGCCCGCACAGAAGCGCAGACGTTAACGCGTATTGGCTTAGCCTCGACAAACGTGAACAATCGTCTGGCTTCACATATTTGCAAGCGTTCATACGCACCAAAATATGACTCATAGTCCGTAGACCTATAAGTCTCGACGGCGGAATATCTTTCCGTCAATTTTCCGAGACTGAAAATGGAACACGAACAGCTCGCCGCATTCGGCTTACGGTTAAGAGAGCTGCGCATCGAGCGCGGACTCAGCCAAGAAGAACTCGGCTCACTTGCGGATCTGGATCGAACCTACATTAGTGGCATTGAACGCGGAACGCGAAATGTTGGGCTCATTAATGTCTTCCGAATCGCGAAAGCCCTCAATGTTTCTCCCGCCGAGCTGTTTAGCGAAACAAAGGCACGCTAATGGGAGTGCGCGCCTTCTATGTTGCGACCGTCAGCGATTTCCTTCAGGAGCCGACTGACTCCATCGTTGGAAAGATTAGTCAGCAGCACTCTCAAGACATTGTTCAATTACAAATGGGAGCGTGGCTAAGGGAAATTGAACTGCTCAAGCATTGTTTACCTCCCTTCGCAGGCGGCCAAATTCTGTTTGAGCTACAAATTCCCCGAATGGGGCGTCGTGCCGATGCGGTCTTGATCTACCAGGACGTCATCTATGTACTGGAATTTAAGGTCGGCGCAAAAGCTTATCTCTCCCACGATCTGCGGCAAACGCACGGTTACGCGATTGACCTTCACCATTTCCACGAAGGTAGCCATAACAAGACGATCGTTCCGCTTCTCGTAGCAACCGACGCACCCGCAAATCAGTTCACGCTTTCCCCTGCAGTCAATCACGTCTATCCGCCGCTGCGCGTTTGCGCCAACAATCTCCAAGAGGCGCTTACATACTGTGTTCACAATGTAGAAGAATCCGCCCCGCTTGATTTTCAGAGTTGGTTCAAATCAGCCTACAAACCCACGCCGACAATCGTAGAAGCTGCACAAGCACTCTACGCCAATCATGACGTATCCGACATTGCTCGAAATGACGCTGGGGCACAAAACCTTCATGTCACCTCGTCCGAAATATTGCGGATCGTCCATAAAGCACGTATTGAAAAGCAGAAGGCTATTTGCTTTGTCACAGGCGTGCCTGGCGCTGGTAAGACCTTGGTCGGCTTAAACATTGCAACAACCAGCGTAAATATCGACGATGATGAGCACGCGGTTTTCTTGTCTGGCAACGGCCCATTAGTCGAAGTATTGACGGAAGCATTGGCCCGCGACGCGAAAGAGCGAAATCCAAACACAAGCAAAGAACAAGAACTGCGGAATGCTGCTGCAAGAATTCAAAACATTCACAAGTTCAGAGATGATGCTCTCGTGAGCCCCGAGCGAGCACCGCCTGAACGCGTCGTAATTTTTGATGAAGCGCAGCGAGCTTGGGACGCGCATAGCACCGCAAAATTCATGACGCAAAAGCGGGGGCAAGCAAGCTTTAATCAGTCAGAGCCTGAGTTTCTTATCAGTGTCATGGACCGGCACCCCGATTGGTGCGTCATCATCGCTTTAATCGGCGGCGGGCAAGAAATCAATACCGGTGAAGCCGGCCTTATGGGATGGGTTGAAGCATTGCGCAGCGGCTTTAAACACTGGCATGTCTATTACTCTGACAAGCTGAAGCAAGAAGAATATGCGGGTGGCAAGGTGTCGTTCGACAGTATTCTTCATGCACGCTCAAGCCCAGCCTTACACCTTGCGACGTCAATGCGGTCGTTTAGAGCTGAGCAGCTTTCGCATATGGTCCATTACGTAATTGAGAATCGACCAGATCGAGCGGCGGCATGTTACGCATCGTTCCGTGAACGCTTTCCGATCTTTGTCACACGAGATATTCAGCAAGCCCGTGCTTGGATTAAACGCCATGCTCGAGCGAATGAAACGAAGGGTGTCATTGCTTCCTCTGGCGGATCTAGATTGAAACCAGAGGGCATCTTTGTGAAGAATAAAATCTCTGCCGCAGACTGGTTTCTAAATGAACCGGACGACGTGCGCTCTTGCCATTTTTTAGAAGATGTCGCGACAGAATTCGACATTCAAGGACTGGAGCTTGATTGGTGCTTGATTGGATGGGATGCAGACTATCGTTATTCTGGTGGTGCGTTTGAGCACTGGAGGTTTACCGGAGCAAGCTGGAAGCAGCGAACTCGCGAAGAGCAAAGGCGCTTTTTGGAAAACGCCTACCGAGTTTTGCTCACTCGAGCACGACAGGGGATGATCATCTTTGTCCCACGGGGCGATCCGCAGGACCTGACTAGATTGCCGCGGTATTACGATGAAACGTACGATTACTTGATTCAGTGTGGTTTGAGCGCACTCGAATAACGGACCGGGTGAGTTGTTATGAACTCTTCGTTTTTATAAAAAAGGGCCCCAAACGGAGCCCTTTTATGTTCGGAGCAAAGTCCTTTAAACGTCAATATTCCCCGCTTGTAGCGCATTACTCTCAATAAACGCCCGACGCGGCTCCACGTCATCTCCCATCAGCGTGGTGAAGATCTGGTCCGCTGCAATCGCGTCCTCGATCTGCACCTTCAGGAGGCGGCGCACTGTCGGGTCCATCGTGGTTTCCCACAGCTGTTCCGGGTTCATTTCACCCAGACCCTTATAGCGCTGCTTGGAGACGCCGCGCTCGGCTTCGTCGCGCAGCCAGTTCATCGCTTCGTGGAAGTCGCGGATGGCGATTTCCTTGGCCTTGTCGCCCTGGCCGCGGCGGACCATCGCGCCTTCGCCGATCAGGCCCTTGAAGGTAGCGGCGGCGGCGGAGAGCACCTGGTAATCGGGGCCGCGCACGAACTCGGCGTCGATGGTGCTGATCTTCAGGTTGCCGAAGTGACGGCGCTGCACGCGCAGCATGTGCTTGTCGGAGAGTTCGTCCGACTTCACGACGACTTCGACGCTCGGGTCGTTGATGGCGGCGGAGAGTGCCTTGGCGGAGGCTTCTGCATTCTCGCCGTTGTCGAGGTTGAGCGTGACGCCGGTCATGATGGCCGACAGCGCAGCTTCGTCAATCGCCTTGGACAGGCGCATGATGATCGCGTTGGCGGTGTTGTACTGGCGGACCAGTTCGGACAGTGCTTCGCCGATGATCGGTTGCGCGCCTTCGGTCGGGATGATGGCGGCGTCGTGCAGCGCGATCTGCATCATGTAGCTCGCTTCTTCGACGTCGTCCTTGAGGTAGCGCTCGTCCTTGCCGTGCTTGACCTTGTACAGCGGCGGCTGCGCGATGTACACGTGGCCGCGCTCGACCAGCTGCGGCATCTGGCGATACAGCAGCGTGAGCAGCAGGGTGCGGATGTGGGCGCCGTCGACGTCCGCGTCGGTCATGATGATGATGCGGTGGTAGCGCAGCTTCTCGACGTTGAATTCGTCCGGGCCGATCGATGTGCCGAGCGTGGCGATCAGCGTGGTGATCTGCTCGGAGGACAGCATCTTTTCGAAGCGAGCTTTTTCGACGTTGAGCACCTTGCCGCGCAGCGGGAGGATCGCCTGGAACTTGCGGTCGCGGCCTTGCTTGGCGGAGCCGCCTGCGGAGTCACCCTCGACGATGTACAGCTCGCACAGCGCCGGGTCTTTTTCCTGGCAGTCGGCCAGCTTGGCGGACAGGCCGAGGCCGTCCATCACGCCCTTGCGGCGGGTCAGTTCGCGTGCCTTGCGGGCGGCTTCGCGCGCACGCGCAGCTTCGACAATCTTGCCGCAGATGATCTTGGCGTCGTTGGGCTTTTCCATCAGGTAGTCGGTCAGCGTCTTGGCGACGATTTCTTCGACCGGGCCGCGCACTTCGCTTGATACCAGCTTGTCCTTGGTCTGCGAGCTGAACTTCGGCTCGGGGACCTTCACGGACAGCACGCAGGTGAGGCCTTCGCGCATGTCGTCACCGGAGATTTCGACTTTCGCTTTCTTGGCGAAGTCGTTTTCTTCGATGTACTTGTTGATGACGCGGGTCATTGCTGCGCGCAGGCCGGTGAGGTGCGTGCCGCCGTCGCGCTGGGGGATGTTGTTGGTGAAGCAGAGGACCTGCTCGTTGAACGCGTCGTTCCATTGCATGGAGACGTCGACGCCGATCATCGTGCCTTGCTCGGACACTTTCTCGCCGGTGGCCTGGAAGACGGTCGGGTGCAGGACGTTTTTGTTCTTGTTGATGTATTCGACGAAACCGCGGGTACCGCCTTCGAACGCGAAGTCTTCTTCCTTGCCGGTGCGCTGGTCGGTGAGCTTGATGTGCACGCCGTTGTTGAGGAAGGACAGTTCGCGGATGCGCTTGGCGAGGATGTCGTAGTGGAATTCGACATGCGTGAAGATTTCTTCATCGGCCCAGAAGTGCACTTCGGTGCCGCGCTTGTCGGTTTCGCCGGTGACCTTGATGGGAGAGACTTGCACGCCTTCCTGGACTTCGAGTTCGCGGTTCTGGACCACGCCCTTGGCGAATTCCATCTGGTGGACCTTGCCGTCGCGGCGGATGGTCAGGCGCAGCAGCTTGGACAGTGCGTTCACGCAGGACACGCCCACGCCGTGCAGGCCGCCGGAGACCTTGTACGAGTTCTGGTCGAACTTGCCACCGGCGTGCAGCTCGGTCATCACGATTTCTGCCGCGCTGCGCTTCGGGTCGTGCTTGTCGTCCCACTTGATGCCGGTCGGGATGCCGCGGCCGTTGTCGGTCACGGAGATCGAGTTGTCGGCATGGATGGTGACGTGGATCTCGGTGCAGTGGCCGGCGAGTGCTTCGTCGATGGAGTTGTCGAGCACTTCGAAGACGAGGTGGTGCAGGCCCGTGCCGTCAGAAGTGTCGCCGATGTACATGCCGGGGCGCTTGCGGACTGCTTCCAGGCCTTCGAGGATCTGGATCGAGGATGCGCTGTATTGGCTGCTTTGTTGCGGTTGCGGGGTGTTTTCTTGAGGAATCGCGGACATGGCTGCCTTCTGAAAGAACGGTTACTGCTTTAAATCGATAATTCTAAAATGTGGCAAAGGGGCATGCCTTGACCTCGGCTGCCCCCTTGTCGAATTGTGTTGCGAACTAAATCACGTATTCATCAAATACGCATCGGCATAACGACGTACTTGAAATCGGCGTTTTCCGGCACGGTGATCAGTGCCGATGAATTCGCGTCGCCGAGCGCGATGTTGATGCTCTCACCCTTGAGGTTGTTCAGGACGTCGAGCAGATACGTGACGTTGAAGCCGATGTCGATGCTGTCGCCGCCGTAGTCGATCTCGAGCTCTTCCACTGCCTCTTCCTGGTCGGCGTTGGTGGAGCTGATCTTCAGGCTGCCGGGGCTGATGATGCAACGGACGCCCTTGAACTTGTCGCTCGTCATGATCGCCGCGCGCTGCAGTGCATGCAGCAGAGTCAGGCGATCGATGGTGAAGTTGTTCTTGTAGCCCTTCGGGATCACGCGGGTGTAATCCGGGAACTTGCCTTCGACCAGCTTGGAGATCAGCTCGATGTCGGCGAAGGTCAGCTTCACCTGGTTGTTGGCGATCTCGAGGTCGACCGGGTTGTCCTGGTCTTCCAGCAGGCGCTGCAGTTCGAGGATGGTCTTGCGCGGAATGATCACTTCCTGGCGCACGAAGTCCTGGTCGGTCTCCACCTGGCAGAACGCGAGACGGTGTCCGTCTGTCGCGACTGCGATCACGTTCTTGCCGTCGACGACGAGCAGCAGGCCGTTGAGGTAATAGCGGATGTCCTGCTGCGCCATCGCGAAGTGCACCATGTTGAACAGGTGCTTCAGCGTCTTCTGCGGCAGCGTGACCTTGGCGTTGTAGTGCTCGGCCTGGGCGACGGTCGGGAATTCTTCTGCGGCCAGCGTCTGCAACGCGAAGCGCGACTTACCGGACTGGATGGTCATGCGCTTGTTGGCCAGCGACAGCGACACGTCGCCGGAGTCGGGCAGTGCACGCAGGATGTCGAGCAGCTTGCGCGCCGCCACCGTGGTCGAAGCGATCTCGGAGCCGCTGCCGACATTGGCATTGGTCGTGATCTGCACTTCGATGTCGGTGGACAGGAACGACACTTTTTCGCCGTCCTTGCGAATGAGGATATTGGCCAGAATCGGCAGCGTATGCCGACGCTCGACAATACCACTCACGATCTGCAGGGGTCGGAGAAGCGTGTCACGTTGGGTTTTGACCAATTGCATGCTTTTGTCCTTGTATTAATAGTTAAGACGGAGCTGTTTTTCTGAAGAGCGGACCGGCTTGGCAAGACTGAGGCTCGTCCGGTCAGGCGAACGCAGAACACCCTCTATTTTGACAGAAAAGGCGCACTCCCAAGAAACCAAAGTGATGCTTTTTTGCCTTCTTTATAAGTGTTTCCGGGCGATGCCGATGTGCGTCTGTTGCAAGCCGGGATCCGCTCTTTGGCTGCGGTTGAAGGCGGTGCTGCATTATTCAGCAGCCGCCCTTGCCAGGTTATCCACAAGCCGGTAGGCAGCTGTGATTAACCCTTCAGCGTTTGCTCCAATACATGCAGTTCGTGGTTCACTTCCGGATTCTTGCTGCGGTCGGCGGCGATCTTGCGGACGGCGTGCAGGACGGTCGTATGGTCGCGGCCGCCGAACAGTTCGCCGATTTCCGGCAGGCTCTTTTGTGTTAATTCTTTGGCAAGGTACATCGCAATCTGGCGTGGGCGGGCGATGTTGGCCGGGCGCTTTTTGGAGTACATGTCGGCCACTTTAATGTTGAAAAAGTCGGCCACGGTCTTCTGGATGTTCTCCACCGAGATCTGACGGTTTTGCACCGACAGCAGGTCCTTCAGTGCATCCTTGACAACATCGATCGTGATGTCTTTGCCATGGAAGCGCGAGTACGCAAGGATCTTGCGCAGCGCGCCTTCCAGCTCGCGCACGTTGGAACGCAAGTGCTTGGCAACGAAAAACGCCACGTCGTCGGACAGTACGGCACCTTCCTGTGCCGCTTTTTTCAGCAGAATCGCCACGCGCATTTCCAGCTCCGGCGGCTCGACCGCGACCGTCAGGCCGGAGTCGAAGCGGGAGATCAGGCGGTCGTCCATGCCGCTGATTTCCTTCGGATAGGTGTCGCTGGTGATGATGATTTGTTTCTTTGCTGCAATGAGTGCTTCGAACGCATAGAAGAATTCTTCCTGCGTGCGGCTCTTGCCGGCGAAGAACTGAATATCGTCGATCAGCAGCATGTCCAGCGAATGGTAATAGCGCTTGAAGTCGTCGAAGCCTTTACGCTGGTAAGCGGTCACTACGTCGCGAACATATTGCTCTGCGTGGATGTAGCGGATACGTACATTGGGCTTGTCGGCCAGCAGTTGGTTGCCGATCGCATGGATCAGGTGGGTCTTGCCGAGGCCGACGCCGCCGTAGAGGAATAGCGGGTTGTACGAAACGCCGGGGTTGTTCGCAACCTGGATGGCAGCGGCACGTGCGAGCTGGTTGGCCTTACCGGTCACAAAACTCTCGAAGGTGAGCGCCGGGTTGATCTTGCTTTGGTCACGCTTCTTTGTTTCCTCCATGACAATATCGGCCCGTTCGATCGGGTCGGGAATCTCGGAGGAAAGGTCGAACCCGGCGCTCGCTGCCGCAGCGGCCGCAGGGACGGGTGCGGGCGCCGGCTTCTTCGCGCCATTGAGGCGCGGGTCGAGCACGAACTGCACTTCGATCGGCGCTTCCCAGTATTCAGAGGCAAGCGTTGTGATGCGATTGGCGAACTGGGTCTTGACCCAGTCGAGCTTGAAGCGGTTGGGAGCAGCGATCCGCAGGCGGCCATCCTCGAAGTCGAGCGGTGCCAGCGGCTTGATCCACGCACTATATTGCTGCGGCGTGAGTTCCTGCTCCAGCATCGCGGAGCAAGTCTGCCAAAAGTTTTCCATGAATTTTTTCTGAATGAGAGGGCGCTGGGTTGAACGACGGCCTTCGCATGCTTCCCTGTCCGGCCACTCGCGCGGCGGCTCAATCCAGGTTTCTGGAGGCTGCGGCAGGGAGCGCCTGAACGGCACGCGCACGCGAAGGGTGTTCGGCGCGGGAGGGCTATTCTATACCCGCCGCAGCAAGTTATCCACAGGAGGCATCACATTTCCGATGCAAAAAAATGCTTGCCAATGTGGATAATTTGGGCGTAGGCAAGGCTTCGGTTTTCGCCGTGCGCCAACCACATTTCAACGCTTGCAAAATGCATCACCTTTACCCTGCATGTTCCCCGAACCCTCTCGCCGGAAGGCTAAGTTATTGACAGGTAAGCAGAAATTAATGTCTAATTGCGGGTTCACTGCCTGTTGCGTTTTGTGTCTACAACACAAGAACACAAGACAAGAATGGGCTGCGTGATGATCCAACCCATTTTTGCTGATTAGCGAGACCAACATGAAACGTACTTACCAACCTTCCGTCGTTCGCCGCAAGCGCACCCATGGCTTCCGCGTTCGCATGGCAACCCGTGGCGGTCGTGCTGTGCTGAATGCACGTCGCGCCAAAGGCCGCAAGCGCCTGGCTGTATAAGCCCGGCCGCACCAGCTGCTGGCGTGAGCGAAGATTATTCACGCGATCGGCGTATCGTTAAAACGGATGATTTTTCATCCGTTTTTCGTTTGCGGCCCGTGCAGCGCACTGCGCACTTTGTTCTCTATGCGCGGCCCAACCAGTTGAGCCATGCTCGTCTGGGCATCGTGGCAGCCAAACGCTTTGCGCCGCGCGCAGTCACCCGCAATACGATCAAGCGCGTCGCGCGCGAGCTGTTCCGCCAGTCGGCCCTGCCGGCCATCGACTGCATCGTCCGCCTGTCCAAACCCGTGAATACCCGTGCCGAACCGGCAACCAACGCGCAACTCAAATCTACGCTGCGCAAGGAACTGACACAACTGCTGCATTCACAGAACTCGGCGGAAGCCCAGCGATGAAACGTCTTTTGCTGCTACTATTGCGCGCGTACCAGCTGGGCATCAGTCCGTTTTTGGGCCGGAATTGCCGTTTTTACCCGAGTTGCTCCGAGTACGCGACAGAGGCAATCCGCGAACACGGCGCGGCGCGCGGCAGCCTGCTGACCGCCAAACGCCTGTGCAAATGCCATCCGTGGCATCCCGGCGGGCTCGATCCGGTACCGAAGAAGTCGACAGAAAATCCGGCTGCAGCGTGCGACTGCGGCCACCACTGAATTCCTGATTATTCAAACTAAATCACTTATGGATATCCAACGTACCGTCCTGTGGGTTGTGTTCTCGTTGTCCCTGGTACTGCTCTGGGACAACTGGATGCGCTATAACGGCAAGCCGTCGATGTTCTTCCCGTCGGCGACGCAGCAGGCAGCCAAACCGGCCGCTGGCGGCGCACCTGCCCCGGCGTCGGATGTACCGCAGGCAAGCGCACCGGCCGCCGCACCTTCCGCCGTGCCTGCTGGTCCGGCTCCGGTCAAGAGCGAGATCGTCACGATCACGACGGACGTCATCAAGGCCGACATCGACACCATCGGCGGCGAGCTGAAACGCCTGGAACTGCTCAAGCACAAGGACACGATCGATCAGACCAAGAACATGGTGCTGTTTGATTCCGGCACCAACGCCAAGCACACCTATGTGGCGCAGACCGGCCTGATTGGCGCGGCTGCCAATTCCCTCCCCAACCACAAGTCGAGCTACGCCGCCAAACCGGGTCCGCGCGCACTGGACGGAAACAGAGAGCTTCAACTGGTGCTCGAGTCGGAGCAGGGCGGCGTGAAGCTGGTCAAGACGTATACCTTCAAGCGCGGCGACTACACCATCGGCATCAAGCATGACGTGGTCAACAACTCCGGCGAGCCGGTCAGTCCGTCGCTTTACCTGCAGCTCGTCCGTGACGGCAACAAGCCGGAAGGCGAATCGCAGTTCTACAGCACCTTCACCGGCCCGGCGATCTATACGGAGACTGACAAGTTCCAGAAGATCGACTTCGAAGACATCGCGGACGGCAGCGCAAAACACGCGACCAAGGCGGACAACGGCTGGATCGCACTGGTGCAGCATTACTTCGTCTCCGCGTTCCTGCCGCCGGAAAAGGTCTCGCGCGAGATCTACACGAAGAAAATCGATAACAACCTGTTTGCCGTCGGCCAGATTCTGCCGATGGGCAGCATCGCTCCGGGTGCGACCGCTTCGATGGAAACCCGTCTGTACTCCGGCCCGCAAGAATCCGCGACTCTGGAGAAACTGGCTCCAGGCCTGGAACTGGTGAAAGACTATGGCTGGCTGACGATCGTTGCAGCGCCGATCTTCTGGCTGATGGACCAGATCCACAAGGTGCTCGGCAACTGGGGCTGGACGATCATCGTGCTGACCGTGCTGATCAAGCTGGCGTTCTTCCCGCTGTCCGCCGCGAGCTATCGCAGCATGGCGAAGATGAAGACCGTCACGCCGAAAATGCAGTCGATCCGCGAGCGTTACAAGAGCGATCCGCAGAAGATGAACCAGGCGATGATGGAGTTGTACCGCACCGAGAAGATCAATCCGCTCGGCGGCTGCTTGCCGATCCTGGTGCAGATTCCGGTGTTTATCGCGCTGTACTGGGTGCTGCTGGCATCGGTCGAAAT
>Ga0196971_1000207_pt1 | contig 56814 bp, 55 predicted proteins | sample S1v_1013CmetaG_FD_148660 | JGI IMG/M metagenome (GOLD analysis project Ga0196971, IMG submission 148660) | Soil microbial communities from Anza Borrego desert, Southern California, United States - S1+v_10-13C | ecosystem: Environmental > Terrestrial > Soil > Desert | place: USA: California... | reverse complement strand
GCACGGCGTCAAGCTCGGCTTCATGTCCTTCTTCGTCAAGGCCGCGGTCGCCGCACTGAAGAAGTACCCGATCCTGAACGCTTCCGTCGACGGCAATGACATCGTCTACCACGGCTACTTCGACATCGGTATCGCGGTCGGCTCGCCGCGTGGCCTGGTGGTGCCGATCCTGCGCGATGCGGACCAGATGACCATCGCCGACATCGAGAAGAAGATCGCAGAATACGGCGTCAAGGCCAAGGACGGCAAGTTGACCCTGGAAGAACTGTCCGGCGGCACCTTCTCGATCTCCAACGGCGGCGTGTTCGGCTCCATGCTGTCCACCCCGATCATCAATCCGCCGCAATCCGCCATCCTCGGCGTGCACGCGACCAAGGACCGTCCGGTGGTCGAGAACGGCCAGATCGTGATCCGCCCGATCAACTACCTGGCGATGTCCTACGACCACCGCATCATCGACGGCCGCGAAGCCGTGCTCGGCCTGGTGGCGATGAAGGAAGCGCTGGAAGATCCGGCGCGCCTGCTGCTGGACCTGTAAGTCGTCACGCCATGCGCACACGGGACAGGGGTAACCTGTTCCGTGTGCGTTGTCCATTCTGCGGAAATCTAAGGTACGAACATGTCGAAAAATTTTGATGTCGTGGTCATCGGCGGCGGTCCCGGTGGCTATATCGCTGCAATTCGCGCGGCGCAACTCGGTTTCTCCACTGCCTGCATCGACGACTGGAAGAACGCCAAGAACGGCCCGGCGCCGGGCGGCACCTGCACCAACGTCGGCTGCATTCCGTCCAAGGCGCTGCTGCAATCCTCCGAACATTACGAGCACGCCGGCCATACCTTTGCCGATCACGGGATCGAGGTCAAGGGCCTGGCGATGAACGTCGGTCAGATGCTCGCGCGCAAGGAAACCATCGTCAAGCAGAACAACGACGGCATCCTGTATCTGTTCAAGAAGAACAAGGTCACTTTCTTCCACGGCCGCGGCTCCTTCGTGAAGGGCGACGCGAACGGCTATGAGATCAAGGTGGCCGGCGCGTCCGAAGAAACCATTACCGGCAAGCACATTATTGTCGCCACCGGCTCCAATCCGCGCGCGCTGCCCGGCGCGGCCTTCGACGAGAAGCTGATCCTGTCGAACACCGGCGCGCTCGACATCGACGCGGTGCCGAAGAAGCTGGGCGTGATCGGCGCCGGCGTGATCGGCCTCGAAATGGGCAGCGTGTGGCGCCGTCTCGGCGCGGAAGTGACCGTGCTGGAAGCGCTGCCGACCTTCCTCGGTGCCGTCGACGAACAAATCGCCAAGGAAGCGCACAAGCTGTTCGTCAAGCAGGGCCTGGTCATCAGCCTCGGCGTGAAGATCGCCGCGATTACTGCCGGCAAGAAGGATGTCACCGTCGAGTACACCGACGACAAGGGCAACGCGCAGAAGGCGGTGTTCGACAAGCTGATCGTGTCGATCGGCCGCGTGCCGAACACCATCGGCCTGAATGCGGAAGGCATCGGCCTGAAGCTCGACGAGCGCGGCTTCATCGCGGTCGACGGCGACTGCAAGACCAACCTGCCGAACGTCTGGGCGGTGGGCGACGTGGTGCGCGGCCCGATGCTGGCGCACAAGGCGGAAGAAGAGGGCGTGGCGGTTGCCGAGCGTATCGCAGGGCAGCATGGCCATGTGAACTTCAATACAATTCCCTGGGTCATATATACATCCCCGGAAATCGCGTGGGTCGGCAAGACCGAGCAGCAGCTGAAGGCGGAAGGCGTGGCCTACAAGGCGGGCACCTTCCCGTTCATGGCCAACGGTCGCGCCCGGGCCCTCGGCGATACCTCCGGCATGGTGAAGTTCCTGGCCGATGCCAAGACCGATGAAATCCTCGGCGTGCACATTGTCGGCCCGATGGCCTCCGAACTGATTTCGGAAGCCGTCGTGGCGATGGAATTCCGTGCGTCGGCGGAAGACATCGCCCGCATCTGCCATGCTCACCCGTCCCTGTCCGAATCGACCAAGGAAGCCGCGCTGGCGGTCGACAAGAGGTCGCTCAACTTCTAAGGAGATCACATGCGCCGCCTGATCCTGTTGCTGCCCCTGGCCATTGCAGCCTGCGCGACGACCGGATCGAGCGGCGGCAAGATCGACATAGAAACGGCAGCCCGGGGCCAGCCCGTGGCGGGCGCCAACTGCAATGTCAACCTTGGCTCTGCGAACTGGAATGTGGTGACGCCGGCGTCGATCGAGGTGGGCGGCGGCAGTGGCGACCTGCGTGTGGTCTGCAACAAGGAGGGCTACCGGACGTCGGAAACCATCTTCCGTCCGTCCGGGCCTTACGGATCCAATCTTGGTCTCGGCGTGGGCGGAGGCGGCGGCAACGTCGGCGTGGGCGTCGGGCTGAACTTCCCGATCCGCTTCGGTGGCGGATCGTATCCGTCACGCGTGACGGTCGAACTGAATCCGCAATAGGATGAAGCGCGGCAGGCTGCTGCCGCCGCGGCATGAAGGACATCCGGTGCATGCCGGCTGTCCGGGCCGGAATGATGGAATGGGCGAGCGCGACTCGCCCATTTTTGCGTAACTGCCGAAAACAAGGCGGAACGAGGCTGCCTCCCATGGCGGCTGCAACTAGCGAAACGCACGATATGAACGTCAGGGAGTTTTACGAGCATGCGCTCGCACAGCGCGGCTACCAGTCCGATGAAGCGCAGGGCCGTGCGGTGGACCGGCTGCAGCGCGCCTATGACGAATGGGTCGCCTACAAGTCGCAGCGGTCGAGCAAGCTGAAGCGGCTGATCAGCCGTCCCGAGGTGCCGCGCGGCATCTACATGTGGGGGGGAGTAGGGCGCGGCAAGTCTTTCTTGATGGACAGTTTTTACTCCGTCGTGCCGGTGGTGCGTAAGACCCGCCTGCACTTCCATGAATTCATGCGCGGGGTGCATCGGCAGCTTGACGACCTGAAGGGCGTCGCCGATCCCTTGGACGAGGTGGCGCGCCGCATCGCCAGGAAGTACCGCCTGATCTGCTTCGACGAATTCCACGTGTCGGACATTGCGGACGCAATGATCCTGTATAACCTGCTCAAGGCATTGTTCGACAACGGCGTCTCCTTTGTGATGACCTCGAACTACATGCCGGACACGCTGTACCCGGACGGCCTGCACCGCGACCGCATCCTGCCGGCGATTGCCTTGCTCAAGGACAAGCTCGACATCCTGAATGTCGACGCCGGCGTGGACTACCGCAAGCGTGTGCTGGACCAGGTCGAGGCCTATCACACACCGCTCGGCGCGGCGGCCGACCAGGCCTTGCGTACCGCGTTCGCGACGATTGCCGAGAGCGCCGACGAGGATCCCCGCATCCAGATCGAAGCCCGCGAAATCCGTGCGCTGCGGCGCGCCGGCGGGGTGATCTGGTTCGATTTCGGCACGCTTTGCGGCGGCCCGCGCTCGCAAAACGATTACCTCGAAATCGCCAGCCAGTTCCACACCGTCATTCTTTCCAGCGTGCCCCGAATGTCCGCCGCGATGTCGTCGGAAGCAAGACGCTTTACCTGGCTGATCGATGTGCTGTACGACCACAAGGTCAAACTGCTGATGTCGGCTGAAGTCGAGCCGGATCAGCTGTACACTGAAGGAATGCTGGCCAACGAATTTCACCGCACCGTTTCACGCATCATCGAGATGCAGTCGTCCGAGTACATGGATAGCGAACGGCGCGACGTCGCCGGATCGCTCGCATGAGGAAGGCAATGCATCCCCTGCCGAAAACGGATCAAAAGAGCTCCCACCGCCCGATGGCGGCGCATGCCTTCTCCCTCCTTCTGACCTTCTTCATCGCGCTGCCTGTTCCTCGCGCGAACGCGGAGAACGCCGACGGCGACCCGGTCAACGCGGTCGTGCAGCAATATCCCACCGGATCGATTCGTTCGACGGCGCAGGCGGACGCGGCGCTTTCCGCTGTGCGCGACGCGCGGCAGCAGGTCGAAGCGCGCTATGCTGCCGATGAAAGCGCATGCCATTCCCGGTTTTTCGGATCGAACTGCATTGACGCCGCTCAGGAGCGCCGCCACCGGCGCATGTCCCGGCTGCACAAGTTGGAAGTCGAGGCGAATGCGTTCAAGCGGCAAGCCCGGGTTGCGGAGCGGGACAAGGCACTGGCCGAGCGCCAGGCCAGGGAGGAGGCCAAGCGGCAGCAGGCAGAGCGCGAGGAAGCGCGGCCGCCGGCAGCGCAGCGCGAACCCGCAGAACCCGTGCGCAAGCGCGTCGGGACCTCCGACGACCGCCAGGCGCGTCACGAAGCAAGGCTGCAGCGCATCCGGGAAGAGGAAGCGGCCCGCGCACAAGAGCGCGCGGAGAACGTTGCCGCTTACGAAAGAAAGGCGCAGGACGCGCTTGAGCGGCAGCAGAAAGTGGCCGAGCGCAAGGCGGAAAAGGAACGCAAGCGCATGAAGAAAATGGAGTCGCAGCCGGCGAGTCCGTCGAAACCGGAATAAGCCTCGGCCGTTACGCGGTTATACCGCGCGCTTCATTTTCTCGGCGGTATACGGTTTGGCCTGCGCAGGCGGCTCGACCAGCTTGACGATGGCAAGCGTGCAATTGTCGCCCTTGCCGTCGGTCGCGCGCTCGCGAGCTTTGGTGATCAGCATTTCGGACGCCTGCCGTGGCGTGTTGGCGGCGACCGCGGCTGCCAGCTCCGCGTCGGAAAAGTAGTGCCAGAGTCCGTCGCTGCATAGCAGGAACGCGTCGCCGGCCTTCAAGCCCTCGTGGCGCCGCAGGGTCACCTGTGGTTCGCTCTCGTGGGAGCCGAGTGCGCTGACCAGCACATTCGCCAGCCGGTGGTTTTGTGCTTCCTGACGAGACAGTTTCCCCTGTCGCACCAGCATTTCCACGTACGAGTGATCAGTCGTCCTGTCCGCGCAGTTCGGGCCATCGAAGCGGTATAGGCGGGAATCGCCGACATGGGCCCACACCGCGGTGCGATGCGGCGTGATGACCAGCGCGACCATCGTGCTGTGCGGTTTCTTTTCCGAAGAAAACGCGGTCAGCTTGATGATGGTATGCGCGTCATGCGCAATCGTGGCGAGCAGTTTTTCGACGTCGTCGGTCTGCGGCGAAAACAGGTCGAATGCCTGCTTCGCGGTGCGGATGACCTGCTCGGCGGCGAGCGCGCCTCCGCTCAAGCCCCCCATGCCGTCCGCGACGACGGCCATCAGGTAGCCGGGCGCGCGGGGCGCGGTGAACAGGGCGGCCCTGTCCTGCTGCTCATGGCGGTCGCCGATGTGTTGCCCGGTGCCGGCTTCTATCTTGTATTGGCTCATGGAATCGGCTGGTTTACACTGGTGCGGAAAATTATTGCACGGCGATAAGAAAGCAGGTGTTGCTGTAGAGTTTTGTTACACCTCCCAAGCCTTGTCCATCATTGCGCACGGTTGTGGCAAAGAAGCGATACGGAATTGACCGCTCGCGATGCTCCCGCCCCGGATCGCTAGCCTCGCCGGGTTTTCACTCTTAAAATATCCACTACCAGCCGCAGCCGACAACGACATCATGATCCGAACGGAAGAAATACAGCGAAAAATCGTCGAACTCGAGGTCGAACACCGCGATCTCGATGCCGTGATCGAATTGCTCGCCCGCGACATGCTGCACGATGAGCTCCAGCTGCGACGGTTGAAAAAGCGCAAGCTGCAGCTCAAGGATCACATCACGTTATTAAAAATGCAACTGGTGCCGGATATTCCCGCCTGATTCATTCCCTCACGCTCATCCCATCTTCCGGCAGCCCCGCCTTGACAGAAAACACCGCACTACCGCCCGATCCCGGCGTACACGACACTGATATAGAGCAGTTGTTTGATGATAATGGTCCGCTGAGCCAGGCGGTTGCCGGCTTTCGCCCTCGGCAGTCGCAAACCGAGATGGCAAAGGCGATCGCGGCCGCGATTGCGCATCAGCAAACCCTGATTGCCGAGGCAGGCACAGGGACCGGCAAGACCTTCGCCTACCTCGTGCCGGCGCTGCTCTGGGGCGGCAAGGTGATCCTGTCGACGGGTACCAAGAACCTGCAGGACCAGTTGTACCTTCGCGACATTCCCACCGTGCGCAAGGCCCTGAATGCGCCGGTCTCGGTGGCCTTGCTCAAGGGGCGCGCCAATTATGTCTGCCATTTCCATCTCGAACGCACCCTGCAGAACGGGCGCCTGACCGCGCGCGAGGATGTCGGCTACCTGCGCGACATCGCCCGCTTCGTCAAGACCACGAGTTCGGGCGACAAGGCTGAACTCTCGCGCGTGCCCGAGACTGCATCGGTGTGGAACCTTGTGACGTCCACGCGCGATACCTGCATGGGCGCCGAATGCCAGTATTACCAGGATTGCTTCGTGATGAAGGCGCGCAAGGAAGCGCAGCAGGCCGACGTGGTGGTCGTCAACCATCACCTGTTCTTCGCCGATGTCGCGCTCAAGGATACCGGCGTGGCGGAGCTGCTCCCCTCGGCCAATACCGTCATCTTCGACGAAGCGCACCAGCTCCCGGAAACCGCCACCCTGTTTTTCGGCGACACCGTTTCGACGTCGCAGGTGCTCGAGCTGTGCCGCGATGTGCTGGCCGAAGGCCTTGCCCATGCGCGTGACGGCGCCGACTGGGGCAAGCTCGTTTCGACCGTGGAGCGCGCCGCACGCGACCTCCGACTCGCTTTTCCGCAGGATGTGGTGCGTCTCGCGGTCGGTCAGATCGCGCCTTCGAGCGCTTTCTTTCCCGCGCTCGAAAAGCTTAGAGATGAACTGGATGGCATGATTGCGGTACTGGAGACGCAGGCCGAGCGTGCCGAAACGATCGAGCAGTGCCGCGCCCGCGCAATCGAACTTTCGACCCGGCTGGAAGCATGGGATGCCGCGAAGTCCGCGGCGCCGGCTGATGTCGCCCCCGAGCAGGAACGGGTGCTCTGGGTCGAAGCGTTTTCGTCTTCACTGCAATTGCACCAGACACCTCTTTCCATTGCGCCGATCTTCAGCAAGCAGCGCGAAGGATCACCGCGGGCATGGATCTTCACGTCGGCAACCCTCGCGGTGAAGAACGATTTCAATCACTATGCATCCCAGATGGGCTTGTGGAACGAGCCTGCCCAGACCTGGCCGAGTCCATTCAACTACGGCGAGCAAGGGCTGCTGTACGTCCCGGAGAACCTGCCGCAGCCCAACTCCCTCGAGTACACCGACGCCGTCATCGATGCCGCGCTGCCGATCATCGAGGCGTCCGGCGGGCGCGCCTTCCTGCTCTGCACCACCATCCGCGCAGTCAACCGCGCCGCGGAGCGCCTGCGCGAGGAATTCGACAAGCGCGGCCTGGCGTTCCCGCTGATGGTGCAGGGCGAGGCCGGCCGCACCGAACTGCTCGACCGCTTCCGTGCCGCCGGCAATGCGGTTCTCATCGGCAGCCAGAGCTTCTGGGAAGGCGTGGACGTGCGCGGCGAGGCGCTGTCGCTGGTCATCATCGACAAGCTGCCGTTCTCGCCGCCCGACGATCCGGTCCTTGCCGCGCGCATCGACGCGCTGGAAAAGAAGGGCTTGAACGGCTTCGTGCACCACCAGCTGCCGGCAGCCATCATCAACCTCAAGCAGGGCGCCGGCCGCCTGATCCGGGACGAAACCGATCGCGGCGTGCTGATGATATGCGACCCGCGGCTGATTTCCAAACCTTACGGCCGCCGCATCTGGCAAAGCCTGCCGCCATTCCGCAGGACGCGCGACGCGGCTGTGGTGAAAGCATTCTTCAGCGGGGAGCCGGAGCATCAGCCGGTTGCCTCAGGCGGATGACGCGACGCGTTGCCGGAATCGGCGAATCACAGTGAAAACCTGGCGCAGACTGGATATACTTGTCCGGTCTGCAAGCCGGACGCGTGCCGGGGCCCGGAACGACGGGGCAGGGAGCAGGCAATTGGAAGGGGGACATGGCAGATCCTGTTGTTTCATTGATGCCCGTACGGCCGGCCGAGCTCGCCGTAGGCAAGCCCTTGTCGCAGGCGATCTACGACTGGCACGGCAAGCTGCTGCTGCAGGCCGGCTGCGTCATCGAGACGAAGAGCCAGCTCGAGGGCCTGATCGAAAACGGCTACATCCACGACTCCGCATGGGACCTCAGGCCAAAGCAGGCGCCGGACCCGCTCCTGACTTCGCCTTCGAGGCGCCCGTCCGCTTCCACCGAGGCGCCGGCCGAAGCGGACCAGGGGCAAGCGGGCAAGGAAGTCATCGTCGGCCTGGACGACGTGCGCTGGTATGTCGGCGAGACCCTGTACCTGCAACTGATCGACAATCCCTCGGTGCGTTATACCGTGCGGCTCATCGGCTATGTCAAGAACAAGACGGTGATGGTCACCGCGCCGGCCGTGGACGGCAAGCTCTCGTTCGTGCGTGACGGCCAGACCTTCGTCGTGCGCGCCTTCTCCGGCAAGAAGGCCTATGCGTTCATCACGTCAGCGGTGAAATCTTTGCACTCGCCGCATCCCTATCTCCATCTCGCCTATCCGAAGGAGGTGCGCTGCACCGTGGTGCGGCGCGGGGTACGCGCACAGGTGTCGATCATCGCTTCGGTCACGCTCGGCACGCCGGAGCGCACCGGGGCGGCCATGTTGACCGACCTATCCATGGGCGGTACGTCGGGAACGATCAAGCAGGTTCTGGGGCAGAAGGGCGAGGAGGGCCTGATCAAATTCAAGGTGCATGCAGCCGGGCAGGATGAATTCCTGAGCCTGAAGATGGCCTTGCGTTCGGTAACGCCGGCGGAAAACGGCGAGGGCCACCGGCACGGCTTCGAATTCCTCGACGTTTCCATCCACGACAGGCTGATCCTGTCTGCATTCGTGCACCAGATCCTTGCCGAAGGAGAGTAACGCTCTCCCGCGGCATATGGCAGGAGAGCAGTCCGGTTGGCGTTATTTCTGCGGCTGGATGACAACCTTGCCGGTCACCTTGCGTGCAGCCATGTCGCTCAACGCGCGCGGGGTATCGGCGAGTGCATAGCGGCCCGAGATGTGCGGGCGGATCTTCCCTTCTGCCATCCATCCCATCATCTGCACCATCGCCGCCAGGTTGGCTTTCGGCTCGCGCTTGGCGAACTCGCCCCAGAACACGCCGACCAGCGATGCACCCTTGAGCAGCGGCAGGTTGAGCGGCAGCTTCGGAATCTCGCCATTCGCAAAACCGATCACCAGGTAGCGGCCGCGCCATGCGATTGACCGGAACGCCGGCTCGGCGTAGACGCCGCCGACCGGATCGTAGATCACGTCCGGCCCCTTGCCGTCGGTTGCTGCCTTGATCGCTTCGCGCAGGTCCTGCGTCGTGTAGTTGATGGTCGCATCGGCGCCATGCTCCTTGCAGACCGCGAGCTTTTCATCGGTAGACGCGGCGGCGATCACGCGCGCCCCGAGCGCCTTGCCGATTTCAATGGCCGCCAGCCCGACGCCGCCGGCGGCGCCGAGCACGAGCATGGTTTCGCCGGCCTTGAGCTGGGCGCGGTCGACCACCGCATGATGCGAGGTGCCGTAGGTCAGCGTGAAGGAGGCGGCGGTATCGAAATCGAGGCCGGGCGGCAGCGGTACGACGGCGGGCTCAGGGACTGCGATCTGCTGGGCAAATGCACCGAGACTCACGAAGGCAAGCACCTTGTCTCCGGCCTTGAAACGCTTCACGCCTTCGCCCACCGCCCGCACCACGCCGGCGAGTTCGCTGCCCGGGGTGAACGGCAGCTCCGGCTTGAACTGGTACTTGTTCTGGATGATCAGGACGTCAGGGAAGTTGACGCCCGCGGCATGGACATCGATGGCGACTTGTCCGGGGCCGGGGACGACATCCGGCAGGTCTTCCACGGTCAATGTTTCGGGCAGCCCCCAGGACTTGCAGACAATCGCTTTCATCGTGTCTCCTTGCTATTGGAATTAAAAAAAGAACGGTCGTTTCATTTTAGGCGGATGCCGCAAAATGTCAATATCCGTTCGGGGCAGGCAGGTGGTTCGGTTAAAATTCGCGTATGAAAATTCTCGTTAGTAATGACGATGGTTACCTCGCGCCGGGAATCATCGCCCTGGTCGACGCCTTGCGGCCCATCGCCGAAATCGTCGTTGTCGCGCCCGACAGCAATCGTTCCGGCAGTTCGAATTCGCTGACGCTGGACCGCCCGCTTTCCGTGTACCGCGCCGAGAACGGCTTTTACTTCGTCAACGGCACGCCGTCCGACTGCGTGCACGTCGCGTTGACCGGGGGGCTGGCCTTCAAGCCGGACCTGATTGTTTCCGGCATCAACCAGGGGCAGAACATGGGCGACGACACTCTGTATTCCGGCACTGTCGCCGCTGCCACCGAGGGCTTCCTGTTCGGGATCCCGGCAATCGCATTTTCCCAGGTCGAGAAGGGCTGGGCGCATGTCGACGACGCGGCGCGCGTCGCCCGCGAATTCGTCGAGCGTCACTTCGAGCTGCTGCCGAAACCGTATTTATTGAACGTCAATATCCCCAATCTTCCGTACGAGCGTATTCGCGGTACCCGGCCGACCCGGCTGGGCAAGCGGCATGAATCGGAGCCGGTGATCAAGACGCAGGACCCGCACGGACGCGAGATTTTCTGGATCGGGCCGGCTGGCAGGGCAAAGGATGCCGGCGAAGGCACGGACTTCCACGCGGTCGCCGGCGGCTACGTGTCGGTAACGCCGCTGCAGATCGACCTGACCCACAACGCGCAGCTCGACATGCTCAAGATGGGATTGTCATGACGGGCAAGGACAGACGCTTCCCTCTGCCGCTGTCTTCCGTGGTCGAAAAGCCGGCAAAGAGTGCGCGCAGCCAGACAGTGGCGTCGATGAAGGTTGCCACCCCGCAGACCGCGACCAAGAACGCGGCGCAGAATGTGGCGCAGCAAGCAGTACGTCCGCGGCCGGTGGAGCCGGCAGCCGAACGGCCCCGTGCCGCCGCAGCGCCGGTCGCCGCACGCGCCGAACCTATGGTGTCCGGGACGGTACGCGCGGCGATGGTGGCGCGGGTTGCGAAGCAGGGTGTCAAGGATGCGAAGGTACTGGCTGCGCTGGAGGCAGTACCCCGGCATCTTTTCGTGGAACCCGCGCTCGCCAGCCAGGCATACATCGACGCATCGCTGCCGATCGGGCATCACCAGACGATCTCGCAGCCTTATATCGTCGCCCGGATGATCGAAGTCATGCGCGCCAATTCAAACGGCGGCGCACTCAACAAGGTCCTCGAGATCGGCACCGGCTGCGGCTACCAGGCCGCGGTGCTGTCGCTGGTGGCGAAGGAAGTGTATTCGATCGAACGCATCAAGCCGCTGCATGAACTGGCCAAGTCCAACCTGCGTCCGCTGCGCATTGCCAATATCCGGCTGCAATATGGAGATGGTATGCTTGGGCTTGCTCAGGCGGCGCCGTTCGACGGTATTATCCTGGCGGCGGCGGGACTCGAGGTGCCGCAGGCGTTGCTGGAGCAGCTGGCCATTGGCGGCCGCCTGGTCGCCCCGGTGGGGGCACGTCATCAGGTGCTGCAGTTGATCGAGCGCGTCGGAAAATTCGAATGGACGAATACCACGCTGGAAGATTGCCATTTCGTCCCCTTGCGCCCCGGCGTGGTGTGATCCTGTTTCAAGCTGAAACACCGGTCGACGCGACGGCGCCAAATGATTAACAGTATGAGAATGAAAAAAGCACGTTTCGTATTCTGGACCGTATTGCCGGCATTGCTCGCCGCTTGCACCATGCAGCCCCGCCAGCCGGCTCCGGTGGTGGATCGCCCGGTACCGGTGCGCCCCGCGGAACCGCCGAAACCGGTGGCGCAACCCGCCGCTCCGGCGCCGGTGACCAAGCAGGCCGAGCGCGGCTATTACACGGTGCGCCGCGGCGATACCCTGATCCAGATCGCACTCGACTTCGGCCAGAATTACCGCGACCTCGTCGCTTGGAACAACCTTGCCAATCCGAACGACATCAAGGTCGACCAGGTATTGCGCGTCCTGCCGCCGGAAGGCGCGCCGCAAACCGGCAGCGTGACGACCAATTCCGGCGTCGAGGTGAAGCCGCTCGGCACGCCGCCCGGCCAGAACAAGTCCGGGCCGAAAGGGGAAAAACGGCCTTACTCCGAAGCTGCACTGGCGGAAATGCAAAAGCCGGATGCCAGCACGCCGCCGGTCGCCAAGGTGGACCCGAAGCCCGCTGAAAGGCCGCAGGAAACGCAGCCCGTGCCCCTGCCGGATGACGAAAACATTGCCTGGATCTGGCCGGCCGAAGGCAAGATCATCGGCCACTTCGGCGAGGGCAAGCGTGGTATTGATATTGCCGGCAAGATGGGTCAACCGGTTTTAGCGGCGGGATCGGGGAAAGTGCTGTATGCTGGGAGCGGTATTCGTGGTTATGGCAATCTGGTGATTGTCAAACATTCCAACAATCTGCTGTCCGCCTATGCGCACAATAAAACCATCTTCGTGAAAGAAGATCAAAATGTGACCAGGGGACAAAAGATTGCCGAAATGGGTAACTCCGATTCCGACGAAGTAAAACTGCATTTCGAGATTCGTCAGCAAGGTAAGCCAGTCGATCCGTCAAAATTTTTGCCAAGCCGCTAAATGAATCGCCGTCCACACGATCCCCTCGATGATGATGCAACGTCGGACGACATGGCCGATGATCTTCCGCTCAATGTTGCTGGCGAAGGCGACACGGAACTGATCGACGATGGGGACGACGGCGGAGAGCGCGGCCGCGCCGCCGCGGATCCGGTGGATGAGCTCAAGACCGTGCTCGCCGCGGAACTCTCGACCGACACGACACAGCACTATCTCAACCAGATTGGCGCGCGTCCGCTGCTGACGGTCGAAGAAGAAGTCCGTTACGCGACGCTGGCCAAGCAGGGAAATTTCGAAGCCCGTCAGAAAATGATCGAGCACAACCTGCGTCTGGTCGTGTCGATCGCCAAGCACTACATCAACCGCGGTGTGGTGCTGCTCGACCTGATCGAAGAGGGCAACCTCGGCCTGATGCGCGCGATCGACAAATTCGAGCCGGAACGCGGTTTCCGCTTTTCGACCTATGCGACCTGGTGGATCCGGCAAAGCATCGAACGCGCGATAATGAATCAGGCTCGCACGGTGCGCCTGCCGGTTCACATGGTGCGCGAGCTGAACCAGATCCTGCGCGCCAAATACCATCTTGAAGCCCAGCATCACGACGGCAAGGATGCGTCGGCGGAAGACATTGCCCATCTGGTGGACCGCCCGGTGGAAGATGTGCAGGACATCCTGGCGCTGTCCGAACATGCAACCTCGCTCGACGCGCCGCTGGACAACGATCCGCAGGCCAGCCTGATGGACATGCTGCCGGGCGACAGCGAGGACGGCCCGGACTCGCGTGCCGAGCACCATGAAATGACGGTGCTGGTGCACGATTGGCTCAAGAAGCTGCCGGACAAGCAACGCGTGGTGATCGTGCGCCGCTTCGGCCTCGACAACGACGATCCCGCCACGCTTGAAGAGCTGGCGGCGGAAATGAGCGTCACGCGCGAACGCGTACGCCAGATTCAGCAAGAAGCGCTGGTCAAGCTCAAGCGCGCACTGACCGCCCGCGGCGTCGGCAAGGACGCATTGTTGTGATCCCGGTCCTGGTATTCGACATCGAGACGATTCCCGATGTTGCCGGCCTGCGCGTGCTGAACGACCTGCCGTCGTCGATGTCCGATGCGGATGTTGCCGCCAAGGCCTTCTCCGACAGGCGCGAAAAAACGAATTCCGATTTCCTCCAGCATCACCTGCACCGCGTCGCGGCCATTTCCTGCGTGTTCCGCGACGACGAGGGCTTCCGCGTCCGTTCGATCGGCTGCTTGGAGGACCAGGAACCGAAGCTGGTCAACGACTTTTTCCGCATCATCGACAAGTACACGCCGCAGCTCGTATCGTGGAATGGGGGCGGTTTCGACCTGCCGGTCCTGCATTATCGCGCGATGATCAACGGCGTCGTCGCGTCCCGCTACTGGGAAATGGGCGAGGAAGACCGCGACTTCAAGTGGAACAACTACCTGAGCCGTTATCACACGCGCCATCTCGACCTGATGGACCTGCTTGCGCTCTATACGGGCCGTGCCAATGCGCCGCTCGATGACCTTGCCAAGCTGTGCGGCTTTCCCGGCAAGCTCGGGGTGGACGGCTCGCAAGTGTGGACGCTGTTCCAGGAAGGCCGGTTGAAGGAAATCCGCGACTACTGCGAGACCGACGTGGTGAACACCTATCTGGTGTATTGCCGCTTCCAGTTGATGCGCGGCGCCATCACCCGCGACGCGTACAATACGGAAATCGAGCTGGTCCGGTCATCGCTCGGCGCGCTCGACGGCCCGCACTGGAAAGAATACCTGGCGGCGTGGCGGCCCGCGCCGTGACCTGAACCCTGCCGAACTCTTGTTTAGTATCCGGGCCGGCAGTGCCCGGCCATTCATTTTTCCTGATCATGCAGCAAAATATCATCGACATCGAATCCCTCGACATGGAAGGCCGCGGCGTGGGCCACCAGCAGAACGAGGACGGTACGCCGGGCAAGGTGATCTTCGTGGAGGGCGCGCTGCCCGGCGAGCGCGTCGGCTTCCAGTCCTTCCGCAGGAAACCGAAATGGGAGGCGGCGACGCTGACCGAACTGCGTCGCGAGTCATCGCTCCGGGTGGAGCCGAAGTGCGCCTATTTCGGCATTTGCGGCGGATGCGCGATGCAGCACCTGGAGCCGAGCGCGCAGGTGGCGATCAAGCAGCGCGTACTCGAGGACAATCTATGGCACCTTGGCAAGGTGCGGGCGGAACGGATGCTGCGTCCGATCTTTGGTCCGACCTGGGGATACCGCTACCGGGCTCGCTTATCGGTACGCAATGTGCAAAAGAAGGGCGGCGTGCTGGTCGGTTTCCATGAGCGCAAGTCGTCTTATATCGCCGACATGAAAACCTGCGAAATCCTGCCGCCGCATGTCTCGTCCATGCTGGTGCCGCTGCGGAAGCTGGTCGCATCGCTCACCATCTATGAGCAGATGCCGCAGATCGAGCTGGCAGTGGGGGAGGGGGTTACCGCGTTAGTGATGCGCAACATGGCACCCCTGACGCCGGAGGACGAGCAAAAGCTCAAGGTGTTTGCCGACGAATACCGGATCCAGTGGTGGTTGCAGCCGAAGGGTCCGGACACGGTGTATCCCTTCTATCCGGCCGATGTGCAGCTGCATTACGCATTGCCCGAGTTCGGCATCCGCATGCCGTTCAAGCCAACCGATTTCACCCAGGTCAATCACCATATCAACCGCGTACTCGTGGCCAAGGCCTTGCAGTTGCTGGAAGTGCAGCCGCAAGACCGGGTGGCAGACCTGTTTTGCGGGCTCGGGAATTTCACATTGCCGCTGGCGACCCAGGCCAGGGAGGTGGTCGGTATCGAAGGCAGCACAACGCTCACCGAGCGCGCGCTGGAGAATGCCCAGGCCAATGGCGTGGCGCAAAAGACCTCCTTCCATTGCCGCAACCTGTTCGAAGCCACGCCGGAACAGTTCGCCGCGCTGGGCAGGTTCGACCGCATGCTGATCGATCCGCCGCGCGAAGGCGCGCTGGCCGTCTGCCAGGCGATCGTCGGCATGGGGGAGGCGCAGCCGGACATGAAGCCGAAGCGCATCGTCTACGTGTCCTGCAATCCGTCCACGCTGGCGCGCGACGCCGGTTACCTGGTCCATCAAGGCGGTTACCTGCTGCGGCAGGCGGGTGTGGTGAACATGTTCCCGCACACTGCTCACGTGGAATCGATCGCCGTATTCGACCTCGCGTGACGTCTTTCCGAAAATAAAAAAAGCCGGCCATCAAGGCCGGCTTTCTTGTCTGCGCGCTCAGTCGTTCTCGCCGCCGGCGAAGCCCAGCAGGGCCAGCAGGTTGCTGAAGATGTTGTACACGTCGAGGTAGATCGCCAGGGTGGCGGTGATGTAATTGGTCTCCCCGCCATTGATCACCTGCTGTACGTCATACAGGATGAAGGCGGAGAAGATGCCGATTGCGAGCACCGAAATCGCCAGGTACAGCGCGGGCAGCTGCAAGAATACGTTGGCCAGCGCGGCGACCAGAATCACCAGCACGCCGGCGAACAGCCATTTCCCCATGCCCGAAAAGTCACGCTTCGACACGGTCGCGATCGATGCCATCGTCGCGAAGATCGCTGCCGTGCCGCCGAAAGCGGTCATGATCAACGAGGCGCCGTTCGAGAAGCCGAGGATGTGACCGATCAGGCGCGAGAGCATCAGGCCCATGAAGAAGGTGAAGCCGAGCAGGAAGGCGATGCCGAGTCCGGAATCCTTGGTTCTCTGAATTGCATAAAAGAAACCGAATGCGATTGCCAGAAAAACCATGAAGCCGATGAAGGGGCTGCCGGCAAAGAACGTAAACCTGAACTGCACGCCGAGCCATGCGCCAAGCACGGTCGGGATCATGGACAGCGCGAGCAGCCAGTAGGTATTGCGCAGCACGCGGTGGCGCACAAGCAGCGCGTCGCGGGTGGCGCCGTAGGTTTGCTGCAGTTGATGGTCCATATTGCCTCCGATAATGTTTGAACAACAGTTGCTGGTAAAAGCATAGCATGTCTGCAGTATAGGATGGCTGCGGCAGGATGAAGTTCTGGTATCGAATGGCTGGAAGAAACGGTGGAAAGGCTTTAGCGATGGGCTTTCGTGCTACAATAGAAGGTTAGTTGATTTCTCAAGTGGCAATCTTAACCCTTTATTTTTATTGGAGTTTTTACAGATGGCAATCGAACGCACCCTGTCGATCATCAAACCGGACGCAGTCGCAAAAAACGTTATCGGCCAAATCTACACCCGCTTTGAAAACGCCGGCCTGAAAATCGTTGCCGCGCGCATGGCGCAACTGTCGCGCACGGAAGCGGAAGGCTTCTACGCCGTGCACCGCGAGCGTCCCTTCTTCAAGGACCTGGTCGACTTCATGGTTTCCGGTCCGGTCATGATCCAGGTGCTCGAAGGCGAGAACGCGATTGCCAAGAACCGCGAACTGATGGGCGCGACCGATCCGAAGAAGGCCGACAAGGGAACCATCCGCGCTGACTTCGCCGACTCCATCGACGCCAACGCCGTTCATGGCTCGGACGCTACCGAGACCGCGCAGGTCGAAATTGCGTATTTCTTCCCGGCTCTGAACGTTTATTCCCGCTAACTTGCTATTGCGCTCACCTTGGACTGCCTCTCAATTCAAGGATGAACGCATAATGAAACACACTTATGACGGCTCTCACCAATCTGCTGGATCTCGATCCCGCGCAACTCGTTGCCTATTGCGGCGAGTTGGGTGAGAAGCCGTTTCGCGCAAAGCAGTTGCAGCGCTGGATACACCAGTTCGGCGCGAGCGACTTCGATGCGATGACCGACCTGGCGAAATCGCTGCGCGACAAGCTCAAGACGCGCGCGCTCATCACCGCACCCCAGGTCATCACCGACCATACCTCGGCTGACGGCACCCGCAAGTGGCTGCTCGACGTCGGTCAGGGCAACGCGGTCGAAACCGTATTCATTCCCGAAGAAAACCGCGGCACGCTGTGCGTGTCGACCCAGGCTGGCTGCGCGGTCAACTGCCGCTTCTGCTCCACCGGCAAGCAGGGCTTCAGCCGCAACCTTACCGTCGGTGAAATCATCGGCCAGCTCTGGATGGCTGAATTCGCGCTGCGCCGGGCCAAGGGCATCGAGCCTGGCCCGAAGGGCGAGCGTCAGATCACGAACGTCGTGATGATGGGCATGGGCGAGCCGCTGCTGAATTTTGAGCCGACGGTCACCGCACTCAAGCTGATGCTGGACGACAATGCCTACGGCTTGTCGCGCCGCCGAGTGACGGTATCGACCAGCGGCGTGGTGCCGATGATCGACAAGCTGTCGCAGGATTGTCCGGTGGCGCTGGCGGTATCGCTGCATGCATCGAACGACGCGTTGCGCGACGGCCTCGTGCCCCTGAACCGGAAGTATCCGCTGCGCGAACTGATGGCCGCCTGCCGCCGCTATCTCGAGTACGCGCCGCGCGATTTCATCACCTTCGAATACTGCATGCTGGACGGCGTCAACGACACCGACGAACATGCCCGCGAACTGGTTGCGCTGGTGCAGAACGCTGCCGCACCGGTGCCGTGCAAGTTCAACCTGATTCCGTTCAATCCTTTCCCCGAATCCGGCCTGAAGCGATCCAACAACGCGCGCATCAAGGCGTTCGCGCAGGTGCTCATGGATGCGGGCATCGTGACCACCATTCGCAAGACGCGCGGCGACGACATCGACGCCGCGTGCGGCCAGCTTGCGGGCGAGGTGCAGGACCGCACCCGGGTGCAGGAACGCATGCAGAAAATGGCGGAATACCAGAAGAAGTTCGGCAAGAATTTCGGTCGTATCATCGAGGTGTCGAAGTGACAGCAAACCGGTTTGTTCGATTGCTTGCTGCGTCAGGCATTGCAGTGTGCTTGATTGCGGGATGTGCTTCCGGTCCCGGTGCCGTTGTGCCGGACGAGCCGCCCGCCAGCGCGGACCAGACCGACAGCCAGCGGCGCGCGCGCATCCGCCTGCAGCTTGCCGTCGGTTACTATGAGCAGCGCCAGATGAACGTGGCGCTCGATGAAATCCGGCAGGCGCTGGCCGCCGATCCGAATTTCGCCGATGCGTACAGCATGCGCGCGCTGATCTACATGGACATGGGCGAGAACAAGCTGGCGGAGGAGAACTTCCTGCAATCGATCCGCCTGTCGCCAAACACCCCGGACTTCAACAACAACTACGGGTGGTTCCTGTGCCAGAACGGCAGGGAAAAGGAATCGATCAATTACTTCGAGGCGGCGCTGAAGAGCCGCGCCTATCAGTCGCCGGCAAAGGCACTGCACAATGCCGGCATCTGCAGTCTCAAGCTGAAGAACCGGGCTGCGGCCGAGCGCTATTTATCGCAGGCATTCCAGTACGACCCCGCCAATCCATCGACCAATACCAACCTGGCCAGGATCTATTTCGACCAGGCGGATTATGAGCGCGCGCGCTTCTATATCAGCCGCGTGGTGAAGGCGGATGTGCTGACCGCTGACGTGCTGTGGCTGGCGATCAAGATAGAACGCAAACTCGGCGACCGAGCGGCGGAAACAAGCCTGGCGACGCAGCTGCGTCGCCGCCATGGGGGCTCCGCCGAATTCGCGGCCTATCAACGCGGAGCATTCGATGAGTGATTCTGAAGTCAACGACCAGCCGGCGGCGATGCCGGTTGAACCGGATGCCGGCATGAAGAAGGTATCGCCCGGCGCGCGGCTTGCCGCCTACCGGGAGGAGCGCGGCTGGACAGTCGAGCAGGTGGCCAGCCAGCTCAATCTGGCCCCGAGGCAGGTCGTCGCCATCGAGCAGGACGATTACCCCGCCTTGCCCGGCATGCCGATTGTGCGCGGATTCGTGCGCGCCTATGCGAAGCTGTTGAAGGTCGATGCGGCCCCGCTGCTTGCGGATCTGGGAGGCGAGACCGTGCTCGTGCACGACTCCCTGGCGCCGAGGAAGACCCTGTCCACGCCGTTTTCCGAAGCCCGCCTGCCGTCAATGAACGAACGTCCCGGCCTTTCCTCCAGGTGGGTGGTCGGGGCCCTGCTGGTCATCCTGCTGGGAGTCGGGATCTGGGCGGCGCGGCACGGCAGCGTGAGCACGCCGGATACCCCCGCCACGGCGCCGATGGACAAAACTGGTGCTTCGAGCGCGCCCGGCGCTGCCGGCGATCAGGTGCAGCCAGCCCCGGGGAAGGACGAGAGCCATGCGGAACCGGCTGCTGCGGCCGCCAATCCCGCTCCTGCCGCTACCGCGCCGGCCGGCGCCCAGGACGCCGTACCTGCGGTTCCGGCATCCGAAGCCAAGCCGGCGCCCGCAGCCGCACCGGAATCGCTTTCAGCCGTCGGCAAGGACGCATTGCAGATCAAGGCGCGCGAAGATTCATGGGTCGAGGTGCGCCGGGCGGGCAACGGCGGCGTGATCGTATCGCGCGTGGTGAAGGCGGGTGAAACGGAAAATGTAGAAGTGACCGAACCGGTATCCGTCGTCATCGGCAACGCTGCCGGCGTGGACGCGACCTTGCGCGGCACACCCCTTGAATTGAAATCGGGCTCGAGAAGCAACGTTGCCCGCCTCAACCTGAAGTAAGACCTGCATGGCACCCATCTCTACACCTATTCCTTCCGGTCCGCTTGCCCGCCACAAGACCCGCCGGGTGGCGATCCGTTACGGCGCGCGCGAGGTGGCCGTAGGCGGCAACGCCCCGGTCGTGGTGCAGTCGATGACCAATACCGATACCGCCGACGCAATCGGGACCGCGATCCAGGTCAAGGACCTGGCGCGCGCCGGGTCCGAACTCGTGCGCATCACGGTGAACAATCCGGAAGCCGCCGCCGCAGTGATCGCCATTCGCGAGCAGCTCGACAAGATGGGCGTGGACGTTCCGCTGGTCGGCGATTTCCACTATAACGGCCACAAGCTGTTGAGCGATTTCCCGGATTGCGCGAAGGCGCTCTCCAAGTACCGCATTAATCCCGGCAACGTCGGCCAGGGCGCCAAGCGCGACACGCAATTCGCGCAGATGATCGAGGTCGCATGCAAGTACGACAAGCCGGTGCGCATCGGGGTCAACTGGGGCAGCCTGGACCAGGCGCTGCTGGCGCGCATCATGGATGAAAATGCGAAGCGCGCCGAGCCGTGGGATGCGCAAGCGGTGATGTATGAGGCGCTGGTCACGTCCGCCATCGAAAACGCGCAACGCGCCGAAGAAATCGGCCTGGCCGGCGACAGGATCATCCTGTCCTGCAAGGTGTCGGGCGTGCAGGACCTGATTGCGGTGTACCGCGAGCTCGCGCGACGCTGCGACTATCCGTTGCACCTTGGCCTGACCGAGGCGGGGATGGGCAGCAAGGGCATCGTCGCGTCGACGGCGGCACTGTCGGTGCTGCTGCAGGAAGGCATCGGCGACACCATCCGCATTTCGCTTACGCCGGAACCGGGCGGCGACCGCACCAGGGAAGTCGTGGTGGCGCAGGAAATCCTGCAGACCATGGGGCTGCGCAAGTTCACGCCGATGGTCATTGCCTGTCCGGGCTGCGGCCGCACGACCTCGACCGTGTTCCAGGAGCTCGCCGACAGGATCCAGACCTACCTGCGCGACCAGATGCCGGTATGGAAGAAGCAGTATCCGGGCGTGGAAAACATGAATGTCGCGGTGATGGGGTGCATCGTCAACGGTCCGGGCGAATCCAAGCATGCCAACATCGGCATCAGCCTGCCGGGGACCGGCGAGTCGCCGGCGGCGCCGGTATTCGTCGACGGCGAAAAGAAGGTGACCTTGCGCGGCGAGCGTATCGCTGAAGAATTCCAGGCTATCGTGCTGGACTATGTGAAGACCCGTTACGGGAAAGAGACGACCGGCGCATGACCGGCCTGTCCATTACTTTTGATGAGCATGTCTGAAAACAAGAAAGCAGAAAAAATCGCCGGCGTAAAAGGGATGAACGACATCCTGCCCGCCGACGCGCCGCTGTGGGAGCTGTTCGAGAACACCGTGCAATCGGTGTTGAAGAGCTACGGCTATCAGCAGATCCGCACGCCGATCGTCGAGCCGACCGCATTGTTCGCGCGCGGACTCGGCGCCGTCACCGACATCGTCGAAAAGGAGATGTATTCCTTCGTCGATTCCATGAACGGCGACCAGCTCACGCTGCGTCCCGAAAGCACCGCCGGCGTGGTGCGCTCGGCGATCGAGCACAACCTGACCTACGACGGCCCGAAGCGGCTCTGGTACGCGGGTCCGATGTTCCGCCACGAGAAGCCGCAGCGCGGCCGCTATCGCCAGTTCCACCAGGTCGGCGCCGAGGCGCTCGGTTTCACCGGGCCGGACATCGATGCCGAACTGATCGTGCTGTGCCAGCGCCTGTGGGACGATCTCGGCCTGCAGAACATCCGGCTGGAGCTGAATTCCATCGGCAACGCGGAGGAGCGCAACCGGCACCGTGCCGATCTGATCGCGTACTTCGAGCAGCACAAGGAGTTGCTCGATGCAGACGCGCAGCGCCGGCTGCACTCCAATCCGCTGCGCATCCTCGATACCAAGAATCCGACGATGCAAGAGCTCGTCAACGGCGCGCCAAAGCTGCTCGACTATCTCGGCGACGAGTCGCGCGCGCACTTCGAGGGCGTGCAGAAGATCCTGCGCCACAACAGCATCCCGTTCACCATCAATCCGCGTCTGGTGCGCGGCATGGATTACTACAACCGTACCGTCTTTGAATGGGTCACCGATCAGCTCGGCTCGCAGGGAACGGTATGCGGTGGCGGGCGTTACGATCCGCTGATTGAGATGTTCGGCGGCAAGCCGACGCCGGCCTGCGGCTTTGCGATCGGCGTCGAGCGCCTGCTGGAACTGATGAAAGCATCCGGCGAAAAATTCGCACCGAACCAGTGCGACGTGTACGTCGTGCATCAGGGCGAGGAAGCGCAGATGCAAGCCTTCGTCGTGGCGGAACGACTGCGCGATGGCGGCCTTGATGTGGTACTCCATTGCGCGTCGCCTGTCGGCGGCAGCAGCTTCAAGTCCCAGATGAAACGCGCGGACGCCAGCGGCGCCGGTTTTGCGGTCATCATCGGCGAGGACGAGGTTGTCAAGGGCGTGGCAGCGGTCAAGAATCTGCGTGCGGCCGACGCCGAGAACAATCAGACGACGGTGCCGTTCGAATCGGTCGCCGAATTCGTACTGGACAGCATTATTTGCGACGACGAGTGCGACGATCCGACGCACCATCATCATCACCACTAATCACGGGACATCATGGCATACGATCTTGAAGAACAAGAGCAACTAGCGACGCTCAAGGCTTGGTGGAACCAGTATGGCAACCTGGTGACCTGGCTGCTCATCATCGTCCTGGCCGCCTACGCCGGCTGGTCAGGCTGGAACTATTACCAGCGTTCGCAGGCTGCACAGGCCGGCCAGCTGTACGAGGAGTTGCAACGCGCGGTGACCGCGAAGGACAATGCCAGGGTGCAGCGCGCTGCCGCAGACATGACCACGAGGTTCGGCGGCACTGCCTACGCCGAGATGGGCGCGCTCGCGGCGGCCAAGAGTGCCTTCGATGCGAACGACCTGAAAACCGCCAAGGCGCAGCTGCAATGGGTGGCGGAGCATGGCAGCGACGAATACAAGTCAATCGCGAAGATCCGCCTGGCAGGCGTCCTGCTGGACGAAAAGGCGTTCGATGATGCGCTCAAGGTGCTGGCGGGGGATTTCCCCGAGCAGTTCGCGGCTGCGGTTGCCGACCGCCGCGGCGACATTCTTGCTGCACAATCGAAGATCGACGACGCCCGCGCCGCCTACAAGCTGGCCCTCGACAAGACCAGCGATAAGAACCCGGGCCGCCAGCTGATTCAGTTGAAGCTGGACGCTCTCGGCGGCGTGCCGGCCAAAGGCGCCGCCTGATAACAATTAAACAAGGGGAAGAAATGCGTATTGCGGTAAAGCTGACCTGTGCCGGAGTGCTCGCCATGGTAGCGGGTTGCTCGTCCTTGAATCCGTTCGCCAGCAAGCCGGCCCCGCGCAACCCGCCGGCAGCGCTCGCGGATTTCAAACAGACCCTGGCGGTCCGCACAGCCTGGTCGGCTTCCGTCGGCAGTGCCGGCACCTTCTTCTTTACGCCGTCCGTGGTTGGCAACAGCGTCTTCGCCGCCGCGGCCGACGGAACCGTTGCGCGACTGGACGTCGCGAACGGCCGGGCGATCTGGCGCATCAATGCCGGTGCCCCGCTGACCGCTGGTGTCGGCAGCGACGGCAATACGGTGGCGGTGGCGGCCGAAAAGGGCGTCCTGATGGCATTCGACGGCGACGGCAAACTGCGCTGGAAAACCCAGGCATCGAGCGAAATCCTTTCCGCGCCCGCAGTGGGGCAGGGGCTGGTGGTGGTACGCAGCGTCGACAACCGCATCGCAGCCTACGAGGCGGAGACCGGCACCCGGCGCTGGGTGGTGCAGCGCACGTCGCCGCCGCTGACGCTGCGCACCGCACCCGGCATCACGATCGCGGGAACGGCTGCCTACGTCGCATTACCGGGCGGCCGCCTGGTCGCATTGGCGCTGACCAACGGCGGGCCGCGCTGGGAAGTGGCGGTTGGCGACCCGAAGGGGACCACGGAGCTGGAGCGCATCGCGGACCTGTCCGGGGCGCCGTTCGTCGCCGGCCGCGACGTCTGCGCAGTCGCTTACCAGGGCCGTGTCGCCTGTTTCGATGCCGCCACCGGCGCCCCGCGCTGGGCGAAGGAGTTGTCGAGCGACGTCGGCGTGGCCGTGGATGAAACGAACGTGTATGCGTCCGACGAACGGGGCACGGTCAACGCGTTCTCGCGCGATACCGGCAGCGGCGTGTGGCGCAACAACAAGCTCGCCAATCGCGGCTTGTCGACCCCGGTCGCGCTGGCACGCAGCGTGGCCGTCGGCGACTACCAGGGTTATATCCATTTCCTCTCGCGCGAAGACGGCGCGCTGGTTGCCCGGGCCGGCACCGATGGTAGTCCGGTGATCGCGGCATCCCCGCTGGCCGGTCCGAACAACGCAATTTTTCAGACCAGGGCGGGACTGCTTGTCGCCTTGGCAACGGATTAAAAATTAGATGAAGCCGGTTATTGCATTAGTTGGCCGACCGAATGTCGGCAAGTCCACGTTGTTCAACCGGCTCACCCGGTCGCGCGATGCCTTGGTTGCCGACCTTCCGGGACTCACCCGCGACCGTCATTATGGCGAGGGCCGCGTGGGCGAACGCCCCTTCCTGGTCATCGATACCGGTGGTTTCGAACCGATTGCCAAGGAAGGCATCATGCACGAGATGGCCAAGCAGACGAAACAGGCCGTGGTCGAGGCGGATGTCGTCGTGTTCATCGTCGACGGACGGCAAGGACTGACGCCGCACGACAAGACGATCACCGATTTCCTGCGCAAGTCCGGCCGTCCCGTGATGCTGGTGGTGAACAAGGCCGAAGGCATGAAGTACACCTCGGTCGTCGCCGATTTCTACGAGCTCGGCATGGGCGATCCCTACGTGATCTCGGCAGCGCACGGCGACGGGGTGCTCGATCTCGTCAACGAATCACTTGACCTTGCGCTCTCCCAGCGGCCGGCGCAGGAAGAACAGCCGGATCCGGCTGCCAGGGGCATCAAGATCGCCATCGTCGGCCGGCCGAATGTCGGCAAGTCGACGCTGGTCAACACGCTGCTCGGTGAAGACCGCGTGATCGCGTTCGACATGCCCGGCACGACGCGCGATGCGATCGAGATTCCTTTCGAGCGCGACGGCAAGCACTACACCCTGATCGACACTGCCGGCATCCGGCGGCGCGGAAAGGTATTCGAGGCGATCGAAAAGTTCTCCGTCGTCAAAACCCTGCAGTCGATTTCCGAAGCCAACGTCGTGCTGCTGCTGCTTGATGCGCAGCAAGATATTTCGGAGCAGGATGCGCATATCGCCGGCTTCGTGCTGGAGTCCGGCCGTGCGCTGGTCGTCGGCGTGAACAAATGGGACGGGCTGGACAACGACAAGCGCGACGAGATCAAGATGGACATCGAGCGCAAGCTCAACTTCCTGTTCTTCGCGAAGTTCCACTTCATTTCCGCGCTCAAGGGCAGCGGCATCGGACCGCTGTTGAAATCGATCGATTCCGCCTACGAGGCGGCGATGGCGAAACTGTCGACACCGCGCCTGACGCGCGCGCTGATCGAGGCGGTCGAGCACCAGCAGCCGCGCCGCAAGGGCTCGATACGTCCCAAGCTGCGCTATGCGCATCAGGGCGGACAGAACCCGCCGATCGTCGTTATCCACGGCAACGCGCTGGAGGCGCTGGACGATAATTACAAGCGTTACCTGGAGAAGCACTTCCGCGAAACTTTTTCCCTGGTCGGGACTCCATTACGTATCGAACTGCGTTCAGGCAAGAATCCCTTTGCCAAATCCGAAAAATAGCCTTTCGCTTGGCACGAAACGCAAAAATCGATTACATTCGTAATTCACTGTATAGAGGGGCACTTGAAATACTTCGAGTTGCCTCCAACTCCACATCACAACAACACCATGGAGCTGCCATGAGCAATAAAGGGCAACTGTTACAAGACCCGTTCCTCAACGCCTTACGCAAAGAGCACGTCCCCGTTTCGATTTACCTCGTCAACGGCATCAAGCTTCAGGGCCATATCGAATCTTTCGACCAGTATGTCGTTCTGCTGCGCAATACCGTTACGCAAATGGTCTACAAGCATGCCATTTCCACAGTGGTACCCGCCCGTGCGGTCAACATCAATGTCGAGTCCGACGCGGAATAATCCATCGCTACCCCGTCCTTCCCACTTATGCGCGCTGCATTAGTCGGCGTAGATTTCGGTAAGGGCGACTTTACCGCAAGCCTGGAAGAGCTGTCCCTGCTGTCCAAGTCGGCAGGGGCCGAACCGGCTGTCACCATCACCGGGAAACGCTCCAGCCCGGACGCCGCACTGTTCGTTGGTTCCGGCAAGGCGGACGAAATCGCTGACGCGATCGCCCGCGAACAGCTCGAGCTGGTCATCTTCAATCATGCATTGTCGCCGGCCCAGCAGCGCAACCTTGAACGCCACCTGAAAACCCGGGTCATCGACCGTACCAGCCTTATCCTCGATATCTTCGCGCAGCGGGCGAAGAGCCATGAGGGCAAGGTGCAGGTCGAACTCGCGCAACTGCAGCACCTGGCTACCCGCCTGGTGCGCGGCTGGACCCACCTTGAGCGTCAGAAGGGCGGTATCGGCCTGCGCGGTCCCGGCGAAACCCAGCTCGAAACCGACCGGCGGCTGCTCGGCGACCGCGTCAAGATGCTGCGCACGCGTCTGGACAAGCTGCAGCGGCAGCGCGAGACGCAGCGTCGGGCGCGTGACCGCAACAGCACGTTCTCGGTTTCCCTGGTCGGCTATACCAATGCCGGCAAGTCGACCCTGTTCAACGCACTGACCAAGGCGCAGGCGTATGCCGCCAACCAGCTCTTCGCGACGCTCGACACGACCTCCCGCCGCATTTATCTGGGCGAGGCCGGAAATATCGTGATTTCGGACACGGTCGGCTTCATCCGCGAACTGCCGCACCAGCTGGTCGCCGCGTTCCGCGCCACGCTGGAGGAGACGATTCATGCCGACCTGCTGCTGCACGTCGTCGACGCCGCCAGCCCGGTGCGCATGGAGCAGATCGACCAGGTCAACGCTGTGCTTGCCGAAATCGGAGCCGACCACATCCCGCAGATTCTGGTCTGGAACAAGATTGACGCTGCGGGCCTGGAACCGGCTTTGGAGCGTGATGAATATGATAAAATCCGGCGTGTCTTCATAAGCGCCCAGACTGGGACGGGCCTTGACTTGCTGCGCGGGGCCGTCGCCGAATTCGCGAAGACAGGCGCAGTGGCGCATCTTGATCGTCTGCCGGTCACGGAATCGCACGATAACGATATACGGACTTAGCGTTCCCATTCGTCAGAGGCACTCACAATAACCAGCGTTGCAACCCTTTAACAATAAAGCCGGATAGCGAGAGCATGCCTGTTTCTCCATTCAAAAAAATCGGCCTGAAGTTCTCCTTGAACGACCCTCGATGGGGACGCGGTTCTCAGGACAACGGCCAGAACCAAAACCAGGACAGAAGACCGAATGACGGTCCGCCTGACCTCGACCAGCTTTGGCGCGAGTTCAACCAGCGCCTGAACCGCCTTTTCGGCAACAAGGGCGGCCGGGGCGATGGCGGCGGCGGCTTCAACCCCGAGTCGCGCGGCGCGGGTATCGGAATCGGTCTGATCCTGGCCATTATCGGTTTCCTTTGGCTCGTCAGCGGCTTCTTCATCGTGCAGGAAGGTCAGACCGGCGTGGTTTTGACTTTCGGCAAATACAGCCATTCGACGCCCGCGGGCTTTAACTGGCGCTGGCCTTACCCGATCCAGAGCCACGAGGTGGTCAACGTGTCGCAGGTGCGCACGGTGGAAGTCGGCTACCGCTCGAACGTTCGCAACAAGCAGGCGCGCGAGTCACTGATGCTGACCGATGACGAAAACATCATCGACATCCAGTTCGCCGTCCAGTACAAGCTTAAGAATGCCTCCGACTGGCTGTTCAACAACCGGGAGCAGGACGAGCTCGTGCGTCAGGTCGCCGAGAGCGCGATCCGCGAAATCGTCGGCCACAGCAAGATGGACTTCGTGCTTTACGAGGGGCGGGAAAAGGTCGCTTTCGACGTCAGCCAGTTGATGCAGCAGATCACCGACCGCTACCGGGCCGGCGTGCAGGTCACTAACGTGACGATGCAGGGCGTGCAGCCGCCGGAGCAGGTTCAGGCGGCCTTCGACGATGCGGTGAAGGCGGGGCAGGACCGGGAACGGCAGAAGAATGAAGGCCAGGCCTACGCCAACGATGTGATCCCGCGTGCCCGCGGTGCGGCATCGCGCCTTCTGCAGGAGGCCGAAGCCTACCGTTCGCGCGTGGTCGCAAACGCACAGGGTGACTCGGCCCGCTTCCGCCAGGTGCTGGTGGAGTACCAGAAGGCGCCGGCGGTGACGCGCGACCGTCTGTATCTTGACACCATGCAGCAGATTTTCTCGAGCACGACCAAGATCATGGTAGACAGCCGCAGCGGCAGCAATCTGCTTTATCTGCCGCTCGACAAGCTGATCAACCAGGTCGCCTCGGAATCGGCAACGAAATCGTCTGGAGCATCCGCGCCGAACCAGTCAGCGGCGCCGGCTCCGACCCAGGAACAACTGCAATCCATGGACCTTCCACGACAAAGGGACTCGCGCACCCGCGATGGCCGCGACGCCCGTGACAGGGAGACGCGCTGATGAACCGCCTTGTCTCCTACACCATCGCCGCACTGATCATCCTGTCGGTACTGCTGTCGACCCTGTTCGTGGTCGACCAGCGCCAGTACGCAATCGTCTTCGCACTGGGCGAAGTCAAGAAAGTGATCAACGAGCCCGGCCTGCACTTCAAGTTGCCGCCGCCCTTCCAGAACGTGATTTTCCTCGACAAGCGCATCCTGACGCTGGATACGCCGGAAGCCGACCGCTTCATCACCGCGGAAAAGAAGAACATTCTGGTGGACGCCTACGTCAAGTGGCGCATCACCGAGCCGCGTCTGTACTTCGTCAGCTTCACCGGTGACGAGCGCCGCGCGCAGGATCGCATGTCGCAGATCATCAAGGCGGCGCTGAACGAGGAAATCACCAAGCGCACAGTGCGGGAAGTGATTTCGGGCGAGCGCGGCAAGGTGATGAACGCCATCCAGAGGAAGGTGGCCGAAGAAGCCAAGCAGATCGGCGTGGAAATCATCGACGTGCGACTGAAGCGCGTGGATTACGTGGAACAGATCAACGCCTCGGTGTACGACCGGATGAAGGCCGAGCGGACCCGCGTCGCCAATGAATTGCGTTCGACCGGCGCGGCAGAGTCGGAAAAAATCCGAGCCGACGCCGACCGCCAGCGCACCGTGATCCTGGCCGAAGCGTATCGCGAAGCGGAGAACATCCGCGGCGACGGCGACGCCAAGGCGACCCAGATCTACGCGCAGGCATTCGGCCAGAACCCAGAGTTCTTCAAGTTCTACCGCAGCCTCGAGGCGTATCGTGCCAGCTTCAAGAATCGCAATGACATGATGGTCATTGATCCCAATTCCGAGTTCTTCAAGTATTTCAAGAGCACTGGGGCGGGAACGGCGCCCGCCGGCCAGAAGTAATGCGGGCCGCACGTGAAAAGCACTTTGGCTGTCGCGTTGGGACTGATGCTGTTGCTCGAAGGCATTTTTCCCTTCCTGTTTCCCCGCCAGTGGCGCGACACCGTTAATCGCATCGCCAGACTGACAGACGGACAGATCCGTTTCGTCGGTCTGGCCGTTTTTGTTTGCGGCCTGCTGACGCTGAGCCTGGTTCATATTAATTCTTAAGCCGTATTTCCTGTCATGCCGAACTGGCTTCTTCCCGAGAACATTGCCGACGTGTTGCCATCCGAGGCGCGCAAGATTGAAGAGTTGCGCCGAAGCCTGCTGGACAACTTCCGGCTGTATGGCTACGAAATGGTCATGCCGCCGATGCTCGAGTACCTCGAGTCGCTGTTGACCGGCGCTGGCCAGGACATGAATCTGCGGATCTTCAAGCTGGTCGACCAATTGTCCGGCCGTACCATGGGCATCCGCGCCGACATGACCACCCAAGTGGCACGCATCGATGCCCACCTGCTCAACCGCGATTCGCTGACCCGCCTGTGCTATGCCGGCAGTGTGCTGCATACCCGGCCCTCCGGCCTGCACGCGACACGGGAACCGTTGCAGATCGGCGCCGAAATCTATGGGCATGCCGGCTTGGAAGCGGATGCCGAGATCCAGGAGCTCGCACTGGCGTCGCTGACCCTGGCCGGCATTTCCAAAGTGCGCCTCGATCTGTGCCATGTGGGCGTGCTGCGCGCCATCGTTGCAAGCGATCCGAAGGCGCAGAAGCGGGAGGCGGAGCTGTTCATGCTGCTGGAATCGAAGGATGTGCCCGAGCTGCGGGCGCTGACCCGGGATTTTGATGCTGCGACGCGGGAGGCGCTGCTTGCCTTGCCCGGCTTGTACGGCGATGCATCGACCATTGCCCGTGCGCGCCAGGTGCTGCCTGGCCTGCCCGGCATTGCCGCTGCCCTGGACGACCTGGAGTACCTGACCCGGCAGGCGGGCGCGGCAAGCGTGACGATCGATCTGGCCGACTTGCGCGGCTATCATTACCATAGCGGCGTGATGTTCGCTGCTTACGTGCCCGGACTCCCGAACGCGGTGGCGCGCGGCGGACGCTACGACCATGTGGGCGAAGCCTTCGGGCGCGCGCGGCCGGCGACCGGCTTCTCAATGGATCTGCGCGAACTGGCGCGTCTGTTGCCCGGCGCCGAACGCAAGCAGGCAATCCGTGCACCGTGGGGAACGGAGCCGGCCCTGCGTCAAAAGATCGCCGAGTTGCGGCGTGCGGGCGAGGTGGTGATACAGGCGCTGCCCGGACATGAAAACGATCAGGATGAATTCGACTGCGATCGCGCAGTTGTGTTTGAAAACGAAAACTGGACTCTTAAAACACTAGGTTAATAGCATGGCAAAGAATGTTGTTGTCATCGGTACCCAATGGGGCGATGAAGGTAAAGGCAAGGTCGTCGACTGGCTGACCGATCATGCGCAGGGCGTGGTGCGCTTCCAGGGCGGCCACAACGCCGGCCATACGCTGGTCATCGGCGGACAGAAGACCGCGCTGCAACTCATCCCGTCCGGCATCATGCGTGCCGGCGTTGCCTGCTACATCGGCAACGGCGTCGTGCTGTCGGTGCCGGACCTGCTGCGCGAAATCGACAAGCTGCAGGCAAGCGGCGTCGAGGTGGCATCGCGGCTGAAGGTGTCGGAAGCCTGCCCGGTCATCCTGCCTTACCACACCGCGCTTGACGCTGCGCGCGAAGCTGCTCGCGGCGCCGCGAAGATCGGCACCACCGGCAAGGGTATCGGCCCGGCATACGAGGACAAGGTGGCGCGCCGTGCCATTCGCGTGGCCGACCTGCTCAACGAAAACCGCTTCGCCGAGAAACTGCGCGAAAACCTGGACTACCACAACTTCGTGCTCGCCAACTATCTGAAGGCGCAGCCGGTGGATTACCAAAAGACCCTGGATGATGCATTGTCGACCGTGCCGCGTATCCGTCCGATGGTTGCCGATGTGTCGAGCGCGCTGTATGCCGCGCACAAGGCGGGTGCCAGCCTGCTGTTCGAAGGCGCGCAGGGCAGCCTGCTGGATGTCGACCACGGCACCTATCCCTTCGTAACCTCCAGCAACTGTGTCGCTGGCAATGCAGCCGCAGGCGCGGGCGTCGGTCCGAACATGTTGCACTACATCATGGGAATCACCAAGGCCTATACCACGCGTGTCGGCTCCGGCCCGTTCCCGTCCGAGTTGCCCACTGACGCCGGCATCGGCAAGCACCTCGCCAGCGTCGGTCACGAGTTCGGCACCGTCACCGGCCGTGCGCGCCGTTGCGGCTGGTTTGATGCCGCGCTGCTGCGCCGCTCAGTGCAGATCAACGGCGTATCCGGCATGTGCCTGACCAAGCTCGACGTGCTCGACGGGCTGGAAAACCTGCAGATCTGCACCGGCTATAAGCTGGACGGCAAGACCGTGGATGTGTTCCCGGTCGGCGCGGAAGACGCGAGCCGCTGCGAGCCGATCTATGAGCAGATGCCCGGCTGGAGCGAAACCACCGTGGGCGCCAAGTCGCTCGCCGCGCTGCCCGGGAATGCGCGCGCGTACATCAAGCGGATCGAGGAACTGGTGGGTGTGCCGGTCGATATGGTGTCGACCGGACCCGACCGGGAAGAAACGATCATCTTGCGTCATCCCTTTGCTTGATCAGGAGCGGACATGACAGACAAGGCGATTGGCGTATCCACCGATAAGGATCTCTGGGTTTCCTGGGACGACTACAACCGTGCGATGGTTGGATTGGCGTCCATGGTGCATGAATCAGGCTGGAAGTTCGACCAGGTATTGTGCCTGGCGCGCGGCGGGCTGCGTCCGGGTGACGTGTTTTCCCGGATTTTCGACGTGCCGCTGGCGATCCTCTCCACCAGTTCCTACCGCGAGGACGCCGGCATGACACAGGGTGTGCTGGACATTGCGAAGCACATCACGATGACCAAGGGTACGCTCGCGGGCAAGGTATTGCTGCTCGACGACCTGGTGGATTCCGGTGTTACGCTGGAGCGCGTGCAGTTGCACCTGAAGGAGCACTTCCCGGCGGTGACCGAGGTGCGCTCCGCGGTCATCTGGTGCAAGGCGTGTTCCTCGGTGCGGCCTGACTACTATTACCAGTATCTGCCGACGAATCCCTGGATTCATCAGCCGTTCGAGGAATACGACAGCCTGCGGCCGCATCAGCTTGCCGCGTGGCTGAAGAAGGGCGAAGTCGCGTAAGCAGAACTTGGCGTTTGTTTCAGACTCCAAACCTTCTGATGTTGCCGGAGGTGGACGAGAAAAAAGAAAACCCGTTGGCAAAACCAACGGGTTTTTTGATTTCGGGAACCGGGGCGGCGAACAGGCCGGTCGATGGAGGGGAATGCTGGCATGGTGTCGAGGCAAGGGCTGACACAGGGGAGGGGCGCAGAGGCCTTTTCTTCGTGCCGGAAAAGGAAAAGGCCCGCCGAAGCGGGCCTTTTTTAACCTTGGTGCCCAGAAGAGGACTCGAACCTCCACAGTGTTGCCACCGCTAGGACCTGAACCTAGTGCGTCTACCAATTCCGCCATCTGGGCGATGCGAAAGACCAAGATTATAGCGGAAAAATTCGATATGTCAAACACTCGAAGAAAAATCTTCGATCGAAATGCGAGGACGAGGTGTTAGGTAAATACAACCCCTGTCCGTTACACTACCCTCTGTATTGAAAATAAAGAACTGAAACACCCATTTGAACCACTACACCTACACCATCCCCAGCCGGGAGGAGATTCTCGGCATCCTGCGTACCGCGGCCGCGCCACAGGACGTGGAGTCGCTTGCCGCGGCTCTCGATGTCAAACCTGATGAAATGGACGGCCTGACGCGCCGCCTGAATGCCATGGAACGTGATGGCCAGATCAAGCCGACCCGGAACGGCGCCTATCAACTCGCCCACCAGCCGAATTTCATCGAGGGCCGCGTCAACGGTCATCGTGACGGCTACGGTTTCCTGACGCCGGACGACGGCAGCGACGACATCTTCCTGCCCGAGAAGGAGATGCAGAAGGTGCTGCATGGCGACCGGGTGCAGATCCGCGTCGTCGGCACCGACCGCCGCGGACGACCGGAAGGCACGATCGTCGAAGTGCTGGAGCGCGCCAATTCCCACGTGATCGGCCGGCTGCTGAACGAGAACGGCGTCTGGATCGTGGCGCCGGAAGACAAGCGCATCGGTCAGGACATCCTGCTGACCGGCTCGCCGGGCAAGGCAAAGAGCGGCCAGGTGGTCAGCGTCGAATTGGTCGAGCAGCCGTCACGCTATACACAGCCGGTGGGCAGGATCGTCGAAGTGCTCGGCGATATCGACGACCCCGGAATGGAAATCGAAATCGCGGTGCGCAAGTATGGTGTGCCGCACGAATTTTCCGACGCTGCCAGGAAGCAGGCGTCCAAGCTGCCGGGTGAAGTGCGCACTGCAGACCTCGCCGACCGGGTCGACCTGCGCGACATCCCGCTGGTCACCATCGATGGCGAAGACGCGCGCGATTTCGACGACGCGGTATATTGCGAGCCGGTCAAGATCGGACGCAGCAATGCGTACCGCCTGATCGTTGCGATCGCCGACGTGAGCCATTATGTCAAGCCGGGCGACGCGCTGGACGACGATGCGCTGGAGCGCAGCACTTCGGTGTATTTCCCGCGCCGCGTGATTCCGATGCTGCCGGAGAAGTTGTCGAACGGATTGTGTTCGCTCAACCCGGATGTCGACCGCCTGACGCTGGTATGCGACGCGGTCATTACCGCCAAGGGCGAAATCAAGGCCTATCAGTTCTATCCGGCGGTGATGCACTCGGCAGCCCGCTTCACCTATACGGAAGTGGCGGCGATCCTGGCCAATACCAAGGGGCCCGAAGCCGCCAGGCGCAAGACGCTGGTGCCGCACCTGCTCCACCTGTATGAGGTGTTCCAGGCCTTGCTCAAGGCGCGCCAGGCACGCGGCGCGATCGATTTCGAGACCACGGAAACCTATATCGTTTGCAACGCCGCGGGGAAAATCGAGCAGATCCTGCCGCGCACCCGCAATGATGCGCACCGGCTGATCGAGGAATGCATGCTCGCCGCCAACGTGTGCGCGGCCGACCTGCTGGCCCGTCACAAGCATCCCGGTATGTATCGGGTGCATGCGGCGCCGTCGAAGGAAAAACTGACGCAGGTCCGCACCTTCCTCAAGCAGATGGGCCTGAGCCTGGGCGGCGGCGACAATCCGAGTGCATCGGATTATGCGGAGCTGATCCCGCAGATCAAGATGCGACCCGATGCCGTGCTGTTGCAAACCATGCTGCTGCGTTCGATGCAGCAGGCGGTGTACAGCCCCGACAACATCGGCCATTTCGGCCTGGCCTACGAGGCCTACGCGCATTTCACCAGCCCGATCCGTCGTTACCCCGACTTGCTGACGCACCGTGCGATCAAGGCTATCCTGCAAGGCAAGCGGTATGAGCCCAAGGGCATCGACACCAGCCGCCTGAACACCATGCTGTCGCCCGCTGCGCGCAAGATGGCCGCGCAGGACAAGGCCGAGGGCAAGAAACGCAAGGAAGGCGATCTCGCAATCTGGGAAGCGCTTGGCATCCATTGTTCGGCGAATGAACGGCGTGCCGACGAAGCGTCACGCGATGTGGAGGCATGGCTGAAGTGCTATTTCATCCGCGACAAGCTGGGCGAGGAATTCACCGGCACGATTTCCGGCGTCGCGCCATTCGGCATCTTCGTACAGCTCGATGCGCTGTATATCGAAGGCCTGGTGCATGTCACCGAACTCGGCGCCGATTATTTCCAGTACGATGAAGTGCGCCATGAGCTGCGCGGAGAGCGAACCGGCATCCGCTACCAGCTCACCGATCGCGTCACCGTCCAGGTGAGCCGGGTCGATCTCGATGCGCGCAAGATCGATCTGCGCCTGGTTAACACGCCGGACATCCGGACCGTGCTCAAGAACGACGCACGCCGCGCGGACGTGGAGCAGCCGCCGCGCGAAAAGAAGGCCAAACCGAAAGCGAAGGCGGCTCCGCCGCGCAAGTCCGCCGCAGGGAAGACGGCAAATACCAAGAGCACGCGTTCCGGTTCCGCCTCCGCCAAGACCGCTCGGACCTCCAAGGCCCGGGCCAAGACCGGCAAGAAAAAAAGATAAAACATGAAAAGCAAAATGATTTTCGGCTTCCATGCCGTGACGGCGCGTCTGCGTCATGAAGCCTCATCGGTGGAAGAGTTGTATGTCGACGCAGGACGGCACGACAGACGCATGCAGGACTTGCTGCGCGCTGCCGAGGCGGCGAAGGTGCGCATCATCCATGTCGACAGCCAGCGCCTTGACGGCATGGCGGGCAGCCATCGCCATCAGGGTGTGGTGGCCAAGGCAGGGGAGCTGTCGCTGGCGCGCAACCTCGATGAATTGCTTGACGCGATCGAGGGGCCGCCGCTGCTGCTGCTGCTCGACGGCGTAACTGATCCGCACAATCTCGGCGCCTGTCTGCGCGTGGCTGACGCCGCGGGCGCGCACGCCATCATCGCGCCCAAGGACAGGGCCGTCGGTCTGAACGCGACGGCGGCCAAGGTGGCCAGCGGCGCCGCTGATACCGTGCCTTACATCACCGTCACCAATCTCGCGCGCACGATGCGTGAACTGAAGGAGCGTGATGTCTGGCTGACAGGTACGTCCGATGATGCCGAGAAAAGCCTGTATGACGCCGACTTCACCGGAGCGACCGCCCTCGTGATGGGATCGGAAGGCGAGGGCATGCGCCGTCTCACGCGCGAAAACTGCGACACCCTGGTGCGCATTCCGATGCACGGTTCGGTCGAGAGCCTGAACGTATCGGTAGCGTCCGGCGTCTGCCTGTATGAGGCCCGGCGTCAGAGAAGCGTCGTGAAATGATGCGCAATCGGCAAGGCTGACGCAGGCAGGCATGCCGCGCTGCATAGGCAAGGCCCTGCATAGGCGTTAACATTACCGCTCCCGTCCAACATATCGTTTCCATGTTCAACCGCATCCGCGAAGATATCGCCAGCATTATCGAACGCGATCCTGCCGCTCGCACGGCGTGGGAGGTGCTGACCTGTTATCCCGGCCTGCATGCGATCGTGATGCACCGCTGGGCGCACTGGTGCTGGACGCATGGCCTGAAATGGCTGGGCCGCTTCACCTCGCATCTGGCGCGCGGCCTGACCGGCATCGAAATCCATCCGGGTGCGACCATTGGCCGCAGGGTATTCATCGACCACGGTATTGGCGTGGTCATCGGCGAAACGGCGGTGGTCGGCGACGATTGCACGATCTATCAGGGCGTGACCCTTGGCGGCACCTCCCTCAGCAAAGGCGCCAAGCGGCATCCCACGCTGGAGCGCGGCGCAATCATCGGCGCCGGTGCAAAGGTGCTGGGCGGGTTCACTGTGGGCGAGGGCGCGAAGGTCGGCTCGAATGCAGTGGTGGTCAAGGAAGTGCCGGCAGGTGCAACGGCGGTAGGGAACCCGGCGCACATCGTGCAGAAGGACGCCGGCAAGCAACGCGAGGAAGCAGCGGCCAGGGTGTTCGCCGCCTACGGTGTGACGCCGAACGCCGACGAGGATCCCTTGTCGACCGCGTTGCACAGGCTCATCGATCACGCGGCCACGCAGGAGCAGCAGATCCAGAAAATCCTCGCGGCATTGCAGGCCGCAGGTGTCGGTTGCGAGGCCTTGCCGCAAGCTGGCAGGATCGATGCGGAACAGCTTAACAAGCTGGTGGAATAAGGATGCGGATGTGACTGAAACAGAAACTGGCGGCGCGAAGCCGGACGGCGCCATGTTGCTCGACCCCTTCGAGGTGCGGGTGCTAGCGGTGCTTGCCGAGAAAGAGGCCCTCACGCCTGACAACTACCCGCTCTCGCTTAACGCATTGACCAATGGCTGCAACCAGTTGTCCAGCCGCGATCCCGTCATGTCGCTGTCCGAGGAGATGGTGCAGGAGGTGCTGCAGCGGCTGGTGGACAAGAAATTCGTGTCCGAGGTGCGCCAGGCCGGCGCACGCGTGGTCAAGTACGAACACCGGATGCGCATGAAGTGGGCGCTGGAGCAGGACAAGCTCGCGGTACTCACGCTGCTCATGCTGCGCGGGACGCAGACTGCCGGCGAGATCCGGTCCCGAAGCGGCCGCCTTCATGATTTCGCCTCGGTGGCGGACGTGGAAGCGGCACTGCAATTCCTGATCGATAAGTATCCCCCGCTCGCCGCGCGCCTGCCGCGCGCGCCTGGTACGAAGGAAGCGCGGTACGCGCATCTGCTGTGCGGTGAGGAGATGCTGGAGCGGCTGGAAACGGCGGCCGGATTTTCAGCGAGCGTGGAAACGCCGAGGCAGGATCGCGTTGCGCAGCTTGAGGCCGAGGTGGCACTGCTGCGCGGCGAGCTCGAGCGCCTCAGCGAGCAGTTCGACAGTTTTCGCAAGCAGTTCGACTGATTGAGGCGGGAGCCGTAACTTTGTTGCGTGCGGCGCTCGTGCCGCCATCTGGCGAATGGCGCGTGTGCACGCCGCCCTACGTGGAATCCGTGGCGGTGCTAGAGGGTGCGGCCGTCGTATGAAAATCGAGTCACATTCCCCGTGCCATCCAGTGCGAGCCAGCCGCCGCGCGGCGCTTCCGCATCGCATTCCCAGTCGGGCAAGACATGGCGCACGCGCATCCTGCCCCCGGCTTCCAGCCGATGCGTCGCAGGGCGGTGCGTGTGGCCGTGGATCAGCACGTCCGCATTCGTCTCCTCAAACAATGCCGCAATCGCTGCCGGGTTCACGTCCATGATGTCGTAGGCCTTGGCGCGTTGCGCCTCGCGGCTGCCGCTGCGCATGCCTTCGATGATGGCCTTTCGCTGCGCAAGCGGTTGCGCGAGGAACTGTGCCTGCCATTGCTGCTGGCGTACCTGCGCGCGGAACGCCATGTAGCCGTGGTCATCGGTGCATTGCGCATCGCCATGGGTAAGCGCGATGCGTACGCCCGCAATCTCCGCGATATACGGATCGGGCAGCAGGCGCATGCCGGTGGCGGCGGCGAATGCGTTGCCGATCAGGAAATCGCGGTTGCCGGGAATCCAGAACAGGGCAACGCCCGCCAAATCGAGTGCGCGCAGCGCCTCGGCGATTTGCCGGTGATAAGGTTCAGCCAGGTCGTCATCGCCCGCCCAGTATTCGAACAGGTCGCCCAGCACATACAGCTGCTGCGCTTTCGTCGCATGCTGCCCGAGGAAGTCGAGAAAGGCCTGCGTCGTCCGCGGCAGTGAAGGCTGCAGGTGGACGTCCGAAACAAAAAGCGCAACCGTATCGGATTGCGCTTTCCGGGCTGCTGTCATTGTGCGTTTTCCGATGCCTGTATCCGGGTCAAGCTGTCCGCTCAGGCTACTTCGGCTTTTTCGATGACGACATCCTCGACCGGAACATCGGCGAACATGCCGGTGCGGGTGGTCTTCACCGATTTGATCTTGTCGACCACATCCGTGCCCTCGACGACCTTGCCGAACACGCAGTAGCCCCAGCCGTCCTGGCCCGGATAGTCGAGGAAGCTGTTGTTCTTCACATTGATGAAGAATTGCGCGGTCGCGGAATGCGGTGCCGAGGTGCGCGCCATCGCGACCGTGTAAGGCTCGTTCTTCAGCCCGTTCTTCGCTTCATTCTCGACCGGTTCGTTGGTCGGCTTCTGCTTCATGCCCGGCTCGAAGCCGCCACCCTGGATCATGAAGCCGTCGATCACGCGGTGGAAGATGGTGCCGTTGTAGTGGCCGGCGTTGACGTAGGCGAGGAAGTTCTCGACGGACTTCGGCGCCTTTTCCGCGTCGAGTTCCAGCTTGATCGTGCCGTAGTTTGTGGTGAGGATGACTGCCATGATGGTCCTTGTATGAAGTGATTTTATTTGACGACGGTTGCGGATTCGATCAGAACCGGCTTGACGGGAACGTCGCGGAACATGCCGCTGCTCCCGGTTTCCACCGCCTTGATCTTGTCGACGACTTCGGTGCCCTTGATGACCTTGCCAAATACGGCATAGCCCCAGCCGTCCTGGCCCGGGTAATCGAGGAAGCTGTTGTTTTTCACGTTGATGAAGAACTGGGCCGAGGCGGAATGCGGGGCCGAGGTGCGCGCCATCGCAACGGTGTATGGCTCGTTCTTGAGGCCGTTCTTCGCTTCGTTTTCGATCGGCGGGTTGGTCGGTTTCTGGTTCATGCTCTTGTCGAAGCCGCCGCCCTGGATCATGAAGTTGCTGATCACGCGATGGAAAACGGTGCCGTTGTAATGGCCGCTCTTCACATACTGCAGAAAGTTCTCAACGGACTTCGGCGCCTTCTCGGGATAGAGCTCAAGCACGATTTCACCCATGCTGGTCTTGAGCGCAACGCGCGGCGCATCGGCCGCCCCGGCACTGTGGAATGCCATGCCGAGCGACAGCGCAGCGGCCAGTCGCATGAAGTACCGACGTGTATTTTGCATCGCAGCTTCCTTTACTCTTTACAGACGATTGTCGATTGTGTATCTTCCGTCACCCCTCGCACGGCGGATTCGCACGCTTACGGTGCTGTGGCATCCGCGCCAAGCGCGTACAGCCTTTGATTGTCAGCCGGCGGGAGCCGGTTTCATCAATGTTATACTGGAGCGAAACCGTGCATTTTATCAAATACGCATGACAAAAGGGTTTCGGCGACCCTGTTGCACCACGTCATACCCGGGTTCCGAAAAGACAGACGACTGTTCTGCCCGGGGATGACCAGTCCAAGGCCGAAACGGAAAAAAACGCCCATGACTGCCCTGAAGATCTACAACACGCTGTCGCGTGAAAAGCAGACTTTTGTCCCCATGCAAGCCGGAAAGGTCCGCATGTACGTATGCGGAATGACGGTCTACGATTACTGTCACCTCGGGCATGCCCGCGTGATGGTCGTATTCGATATGGTGCAACGCTGGCTGCGCAGTTCGGGTTTTGACGTCACCTATGTGCGTAACATCACCGACATTGACGACAAGATCATCAAGCGCGCCGTTGAAAACGGCGAATCGATTTCGCAACTGACCCAGCGTTTCATCGACGCCATGGATGAAGATGCCGCAGCGCTCGGCGTGCAAAAGCCGGACCACGAGCCGCGCGCCACGGAGTATGTGCCGCAGATGCTCGGCCTGATCGAGAAGCTCGAGCAGAACGGCCTCGCGTACAAGGCAGCCGACGGCGACGTCAATTATTCGGTGCGCGATTTTCAAGGCTACGGCAAGCTCTCCGGCAAGTCGCTCGACGACCTGCGCGCGGGCGAGCGCGTCGAACTCAACACCGGCAAGCGTGACCCGCTCGATTTCGTGCTGTGGAAAAGCGCGAAGGAATCCGAGCCGGATGAAGTGAAATGGGAATCGAAATGGGGCAAGGGCCGCCCGGGCTGGCATATCGAATGCTCGGCGATGAGCTGCGAACTGCTTGGCGGACAGTTCGACATCCACGGCGGCGGCGAGGATCTGCAATTCCCGCACCATGAAAACGAGATTGCGCAATCCGAGGGGGCGCACAAGCACCCGTTCGTGAACTACTGGATGCACAACGGGTTCATCCGTGTCGACAACGAAAAGATGTCGAAATCGCTCGGCAATTTCTTCACTATTCGCGACGTGCTGAAAAAGTACGACCCGGAGGTGGTGCGCTTCTTCATCCTGCGCGCCCACTATCGCAGCCCGCTCAATTACTCCGACGTCCACCTCGACGATGCGAAGCACGCGCTGACGCGGCTCTACACAGCGCTCAAGGAAGTCGCGCCGGACGGCCAGCCGCTGGACCGGAACGAGGCGCATGCCGCGAAGTTCGCCGAAGCGATGAACGACGACTTCAATACGCCGGTCGCGATCGCCGTGCTGTTCGACCTGGCCAACGAAGTGAACAAGTCGAAATCGCCGGCGCTGGCGCGACAGTTGCAGGCGCTCGCCGGCACGATCGCGCTGCTGCAGCGTGCGCCGCAGGAATTCCTGCAAGCGGCGCCGGGCAGCAGCGGGCAGGGCGGCCTGGGCGAAGCAGAAATCGCCGCACAAATCGAAGCGCGCGCCGCGGCGAAGAAGGCCAGGAATTTTGCCGAGGCCGACCGCATCCGCGCCGACCTCCTCGCCAATGGCATTGTCCTCGAGGACAAGCCGGGCGGCGTGACAGAGTGGCGAAGGGCGTAAGCGCGATGGCGATCTCCCAACACAGCGGCGCGGCCGCGGGCGTCCCGTTGTACTGGCATGATGCGAAGGAAGAGCTGATGAAGCGCGACCGCATCATGCGCAAGCTCATTCCGCAGTTCGGCGACATGCATCTTGAAGGGCGGGCAGAGGCGTTCACCACGCTTGCGCGCTCGATCATCAGTCAGCAGATCTCGGTGAAGGCCGCCGAAGCAGTGTGGCAGCGCTTCCTCGAAGTCTGCCCGAAATGCACGCCGGCCCAGGTCTTGAAAGCGGGGCCGGAAACACTGGCCGGATGCGGCTTGTCAAAACGAAAAGCGGAGTATGTGATCGATCTGGCTGATCACTTCAAAGCCAAGCGGGTCCATGCCGACAAATGGGCGGAGATGGACGACGAAGAGGTGATCTCGGAACTGATCCAGATCCGCGGCATCGGACGCTGGACAGCGGAGATGTTTTTGATATTTAATCTGCTCCGGCCCAATATCTTGCCCTTGGACGACCTCGGGTTGCTCAAAGGCATTAGTGTCAATTATTTTTCCGGCGAACCGGTCTCGCGCAGCGACGCGCGCGAAGTCGCAGCAAACTGGGAGCCGTGGCGCACCGTAGCGACGTGGTATCTATGGCGCAGCCTCGACTCAGCACCAGTCGTGTACTGAATCTATCTCGTGTTGTTGAATAAGGAGGCACGATGAGCAAGACAACTTTTCTCGGGTTCGAGCAGCCCATCGCCGAGCTCGAGGGAAAAATCGAAGAATTGCGCTTTGTGCAAGACGATTCCGCAGTCGATATCTCCGAAGAAATCGAGCGGCTCTCGAAGAAGAGCCAGCAGCTCACCAAGGATATTTACGCCAAGCTGACGCCGTGGCAGGTATCCCAGATCGCGCGCCACCCGCAACGGCCGTACACGATGGATTACGTGAACGAAATCTTCACCGACTTCCATGAACTGCACGGCGATCGCACCTACGCGGATGACCTCTCTATCGTCGGCGGTCTCGCGCGCTTCAACGGCCAGCCCTGCATGGTGATCGGCCACCAGAAAGGCCGCGACACGAAGGAGCGGGCGATGCGCAACTTCGGCATGCCCAAACCGGAAGGCTATCGCAAGGCGATGCGCCTGATGAAGCTGGCGGAAAAGTTCGGCCTGCCGATCTTCACCTTCGTGGATACGCCCGGCGCCTTCCCCGGCATCGACGCCGAAGAACGCGGGCAGTCGGAGGCGATCGGCCACAACCTCTACGTGATGGCCGAACTCAAGGTGCCGCTGATCGCCACCATTATTGGCGAAGGCGGCTCCGGCGGCGCACTCGCCATCGCCGTCGGCGACGTGGTACTGATGCTGCAATACGCCACCTACTCCGTGATTTCGCCCGAGGGCTGCGCATCCATTTTGTGGAAGACTTCGGAACGCGCGGCCGATGCCGCCGACGCGCTCGGCCTGACCGCGCACCGGCTCAAGGCGATGAACCTGATCGACAAGATCGTCAATGAGCCGCTGGGCGGCGCACACCGTGACCCGAAACAGATGGCCGCTCTGCTCAAGCGCGCATTGGCCGATTCGCTGCGCCAGGTGCAAGGCCTGAAGCCCAAGGAACTGCTCGCCGCACGCCATGAAAAGCTGATGGGCTACGGCAAGTTCAAGGAAATCAGCCCGTCGGAATAAGTGTGACAACCGGGCAGGCAGCGTCGGTGCCGGACGCTTTCGAACGCGCGCTGGGAGAGATCCGGGCGCGCGTTTCTGTTTCTGCGCCGTGCATCGCGATCGCCTACAGTGGCGGGCTTGATTCCTCGGCCCTGCTGCATCTTGCGCACGCGTGGGCGAGGCGACAGGGCGTCGAGCTGTTCGCATTTCATGTCCATCATGGACTCAGTTTGAACGCGGGCCGCTGGCTTGCGCTTTGTGAACGGACATGCGGGGCACTCGGCGTCCGCTTCGATGCGCGCCGGGTGCAGGTCGAGACATGCGGCGACGGCATCGAGCAGGCTGCGCGCACAGCACGCTACGCTGCGCTGGGTGACCTGTGTCGCGAGTACAACGTCCCCTTGCTGCTTACTGCCCACCATCAGGACGACCAGGTGGAAACGGTGCTGCTGCAATTGCTGCGCGGTGCCGGCGTGGTCGGGTTGTCCGGGATGAGTCCGTTCAACGAAGCGCAGCGCCTCCTTGGCGGCCCGTTGCCGGTACTTGGACGCCCGCTGCTTGAATTGGCGCGCGCCGATCTTGAGCGCTACGTCGCGCAGCATCGAATCGCACACGTTGAAGACGAGTCGAATGCGGATATCCGCTTCGCGCGCAATGCACTACGCCATGAAATCCTTCCCTCGCTTGCGGTGCATTTCCCGGGGTTCGAGCAGCGCATCGTGCGCAGTGCCGGGCACTTCCGTGCCGCACAGCGCTTGCTCGACGAACTCGCCGCCGCCGATTTGTCTGCTTGTGCAGTCGGGGACAGCATTGACCTGGACCGCTTGCGGCAGTTGAACGAAGACCGGATGGAAAACCTTTTGCGCCACTGGTTTGCCCGGCACCGGGTGCGTTTGCCGGCAACCGCATGGCTTGCGCAGATGCGCGTGCAGCTTCTGGCGGCGCGGGAGGATGCGCAAGTGTGTATTGTCCACCCCGATTGCGAGATCAGGCGTCATCGCAATCGCATCCACCTCATTGCGCGTTCACCCGACGCCATTACATGTGCGGAACCGATAACTTTCCGCTGGCAAGGCGAGCAAAGCATCAGTTTTCCAGCTTTCGGCGGCAGCCTCCATTTCGAAAGCGCGGAAGAGGGCATCGAAGCCGGCTGGCTGCGCCGGCAGGACCTCCAGATCCGTTACCGCAGCGGCGGCGAGAAATTGAAGCGGGCGCCGGACCGCCCGACGCGCAGCCTGAAGCATCATTATCAGGAACTCGACATTCCGGCATGGGAACGGAGGCGGCTGCCTGTTGTCCTCGCATCCGCAAGACTCGTATTCGCGGCGGGCATCGGGATGAACTGGAAGGACGTGCCGACTAACGCATGTCCTTTTGTGCGCCTTCGTTGGGAGAAAGACATCGCTACATAATATCCGGCGCAATTTTTATCGGTTTTTCGCGTCATCCGGCACCATTTCATCGGCCTGCCACTTGCCATCCTGCGTTGCAGCAGGTAAAGTAAAAGGTTGATTTTCTTCAAAAATTCTTCATTTTTTCAGCGCATTTCCAATCCGTTATGGCTTTAATCGTCCACAAATATGGCGGCACTTCGATGGGCTCGACCGAGCGCATCAAGAATGTCGCCAAGCGCGTCGCCAAGTGGCATGACGCTGGCCACCAGATCGTCGTGGTTCCGTCCGCGATGTCCGGCGAAACCAACCGTCTGATCGCACTGGCAAAGGAAATCATGCCGCAGCCGGACCCGCGCGAGCTCGACATGCTCGCATCGACCGGCGAGCAGGTGTCGGTAGCACTGCTGTCGATGGCATTGCAGAGCATCGGCAAACAGGCTGTTTCGTATGCCGGCTGGCAGGTGCCGATCAAGACCGACTCCGCATTTACCAAGGCGCGCATCCAGTCGATCGACGATGCGCGCGTGCGCAAGGATCTGGCTGAGGGCAAGATCGTCATCATCACCGGCTTCCAGGGGATGGACGACGCGGGCAACATCACGACCCTGGGCCGGGGCGGTTCCGATACCTCCGCGGTTGCCGTGGCCGCTGCACTGAAGGCGGCGGAATGCCTGATTTATACCGACGTCGATGGCGTCTACACGACTGACCCACGGGTGGTTTCCGAAGCGCGCCGCCTGAGGACCGTCACCTTCGAGGAAATGCTGGAGCTTGCTTCGCTTGGCTCGAAGGTGCTGCAGATCCGTTCGGTGGAATTCGCCGGTAATTACAAGGTGCCGACCCGCGTGCTGTCGTCGCTGACGGATCCGCTCATGCCGCTGGAAGAGGAAGCCAATTCCGGCACCCTGATTTCGTTTGAGGAAGATACACACATGGAACAAGCCGTCATTTCCGGTATCGCGTTTAATCGCGACGAAGCGAAGATTACCGTGCTGGGTGTGCCCGACAAGCCGGGCATCGCGTACCAGATCCTGGGGCCGGTTGCCGACGCAAACATCGAAGTCGACATGATCATCCAGAACCAGTCGGTCGACGGCAAGACCGACTTCACCTTCACGGTGCCGCGTGGCGAGTATGTGAAGGCGATGGATGTGCTCAACAAGAGCGTCAAGGAACACATCGGCGCCGGCAGCATCGTCGGCGACTCCAAGGTGTCCAAGGTGTCCGTGGTCGGCGTCGGCATGCGCAGCCACGTCGGTATCGCATCCCAGATGTTCCGCACGCTTTCGGAAGAGGGCATCAATATCCAGATGATCTCCACCTCCGAAATCAAGATTTCCGTGCTGATCGACGAGAAGTACATGGAACTCGCGGTTCGCGCGCTGCACAAGGCATTCGACCTGGAAAAGGCTTGAGCAAAGTCCAGCCGATAGCAGACTTTCATTGACCAAGTGCGCATGAGTCGCTATCATGCGTGACTTCACTGAAGCGGTGCAGTCAGACTGCTTGACGTGTGGAGACGTGGCCGAGAGGTCGAAGGCACTTCCCTGCTAAGGAAGCATACGGGCTTAAACCTGTATCGAGGGTTCGAATCCCTCCGTCTCCGCCAGATTGCAACAAAAAAGCCCCTCACGGGGCTTTTTTGTTATCTGAAGCGGTGCCAAGGTCAAGCTTCGCCGGCGCCCATCACCAGCCCCTCGATCGTATGCGCTTGTACGATAGGCTCAAGACTATCGACGATTCGGCAAGCAAGGTGCCGCCTGGCCTGTTCCGGCAGGCGGTCGTAATACGCACGGGTTACCTGCAGGTCGTGCTTTTCTCCATTGCGCGCGTCGGGTGCATCCACGCCGAGCACGAATACCGGGCGCGCCTGCGTTGAACGATTCGCGGTTCCCCTGTGGATCGTCAAAGCCGAGCGAGCCGAAATGTCCCCCATCTTCGGCATTTTCGTTTGGGCACGCGCCTGATAGCGGTGATAAAGCGACTTTGGCGGGAACATGCCACTGTCGCAGCCGGAAATGTCGTCCCATTGGGTTCCTGGCGCGATTTCGAACGGGCCCATGTTTTCCGTGACGTCCACCGTCGTTATGTTGAACGCAAGCGAGTTCAGGCGGCGGCCTACCCGGGTCGCCTCCGGAGAGGGGAAGTCGCGGTGCCAGGGTTGGTCTGCGGCGCCTGGGCCGGGAACGTCGAAGCCCGCTTCCACCACCTTGTAGTCCGGCCCAAGAATGGATTCGCAGACGGCAACCACCCACGGATGCGTCACGAGGTCGGCGAAGCCGCGAATGCGCTCCGGATGGATCTCGACATAGAAGCGATTGGGCCCGCGGGCGAGTGCGCCGCCAGGGTATTGCAGGGCTTCGGCGAACAGGCGGTCGATGTCTTCTCGTAGTTGCTGCACCCAGGCGCGGTCGAACGCACCCTTGAGTCCGATGAATCCGTCGCCATAGAGGCCGGCCATGATGTCGGCAGTGTCGAATTCGGGGTGGTGGGGTTGAAGCACAGCGCTCATTGGCGGGTTCCTCTGATGCATGCCGGCAGGGCTTCGCTCTCATCGTCGCGTCGGCCGGGCGTTGAAAAAATGATCTTTGCAGGACATCCGTGTCGGAGGGGATGCGCAGTGATGAAGACAAGATGAGCCGAGGAAAAGTGCCCGTAGGGATACGCGCCTCGTTTTACTTGCTGGATTTGTTTCTGATAAGAGCGGGAGGGAGGTGTTGCGAATGGAGCAATGGCCGGCGCTGAGCACCACTTTCTCAGATCTTTTTATTCGGCAAGCCTAAATAGCAGGGTGCTCCCGCCGTTAATGAAAGTTATGGGGAGGCTGGAAGATAAAAAAAATTTGCCGGAACCCTAAAGTTTTGAAAAATGCGGCCGATAAGCAACACATAAGCCGTACCGGATTCTTCGAACGGATCGAAAAACACACTTTATTGCGATCAAGAAATCGAATAAAAAGAGCAATTTGACAAAAATTAACTATTGGCACGCAGGCGTAGCTGCCGCAGTTAAAGCGCCGCAACGCCAAGCCTGAAGCCATTTCCGCGCTTTCTCGCAGATGCGGGGTCGGTGCTGCCTGGCGTTTGTAAGACAAACGCCTACGGGTTGCGCCTGTGCGCGTCTTACGAAAAATACAGCGCACATCTTATTTTCCTTAGGCAACTTCGAACTCAGAATGCATCTCACCGGGCATAAAACCGTGTCCCGGACGTCAGTAAACGAAGGGATGAACTATGAGCACGAACGACATGATGGCGGAAATTCGTGACGCGAATCTGAGCTACTTGATGCTCGCGCAACAAATGATTCGTTCTGACAAGGCATCCGCAGTTTTTCGACTGGGTATTAGCGCCGAAATTGCTGACATGCTGGAAAGCTTGAATAACGCTCAGATTCTCAAGTTGGCCGGCACCAACATGATGCTGGCGCGCTTTCGCTTCGATGATGGTGCTATCCTTGGGATGTTGACAAATTACAACAAAGACCGCGGGCTGGCTCATTCGCACGCGGCAATTCTGATGGCCGGGCAGCAGGTCGAGGAAATTTCCTGATTGTCTGTGACAGAATAATAAAATTACTTCATGGAAGTCCGGATGACACGAGGTCAGCATGGCTAAGAAGAGCGTGGTATCGGAAGCGCAGGAAATCCAGCTTGCGATCGAGCTGATCAACCTCGGCGCGCGCCTGCAGTTGCTTGAGTCCGAGACCAGCCTGTCCCGCGAACGCCTTCTCAAGCTGTACAAGGAGCTCAAGGGCGTGTCGCCCCCGAAGGGCATGCTGCCGTTTTCGACCGACTGGTTCATTACCTGGCAACCCAATATCCATTCTTCGCTGTTCATCAATATCCACAAGTACCTCGTCGAGCACGCCCAGATCTCCGGCATCGAAGCGGTGATGAAGGCATACAAGCTGTATCTTGAGCAGGTCGAGCCGGATGCGAACGGCGAGCCGGTGCTTTCCCTGACCAGAGCCTGGACGCTGGTCCGCTTCTTCGAAAGCAAGATGCTGGAAACGGCAACCTGCAGCAAGTGCGGAGGCGATTTTGTCGTTCATCGCCTCGATCTGCACCAGGATTATGTGTGTGGCCTCTGCCATATGCCTTCCCGCGCCGGCAAGACCAAGAAGTCGAAGGAAGAGTCGGCGCGACCTGCATCCCCCGCGCAGGCCTGATTTCGCGTTTCGCCAGTTTTTGCGAAGGTCGATCATGGGAGGTGTACCTTCGCGCGCCACTGTGTTGAGAGCGCCAGCCCTCAGGGCGCTGATCATTCAGGCTGCAGCATTCGCCTTGGTTCTCGCATTTGCTCATACGCTGGCGGTGCTAACAGAAACGCAGCTTCCGATCGTGCTTGCGGCGCTCGCGCAAGGCACAGTTGCTGCAATGATTACCAGATACGCTTCCCTAGCGCCCTGGTGGCCGGGAATTCAGTTCGTTTTCCCGGTTGCGCTCGTGACTTTCGGTGCGCTTCAGCTGCCATCGTGGATCTTTCTCGTCGCCTTCCTGTTACTTCTCTGTCTTTATTGGACGACCTTTCGCACCCAGGTTCCGTACTATCCTTCCTCGCGTCAGGCCTGGGAGGCGGTCAATGCGCTGCTGCCGGTTGGCAGGGCGCTGCGCGTAATCGATATCGGCAGCGGATTTGGTGGCTTTGCCATGCACTTGGCGCAGGCGCGTCCGGAGAGTGAGGTCACAGGAATTGAGCTGGCTCCGTTGCCGTGGTTGGCGAGCGCAATGCGCGCGCGATTCCGGCGCAGCCGGGCGCGTTTCATTCGTGGCGATTACGAGAAGCTGGATCTGGCGTGCTACGACGTCGTGTTTGCCTATCTGTCGCCTGCCGCCATGCCTTCTCTCTGGTGCAAGGCAAAGTCGGAAATGAGAGCCGGCGCGCTGCTCCTGAGTCACGAGTTTCCCATTCCCGGGATGGCGCCTGACATTACGGTCCACCCTGTCGGGAGCGGGCCGGCACTGTATGGCTGGCGCATCTGCTGACTGCCGCGTCGAGCAATCTCCTGCTCAAGTTTTGTCCCCGCTGGTCGTAACCATTGTGAATGGCGTCTTCAGGCCGTTCTGCCACATACGGTACTTTCCAGTTGTGAAGCGGAGGGTGAATTGGCAAAATGTTGGCCTGTAGAAAGCGCTTTCTAACGACCGGAGCTAGTACCCTTGTTAGTCATTGTCGGATATATCATCGTTTTGGGATCCGTCTTCGGCGGCTTTGTGCTGTCGGGCGGCCATCTCGCCGCCTTGTTTCAGCCGCTTGAGCTGCTCATGATCGGTGGCGCGGCTGCAGGTGCGTTCTTCGTCGGGAATAACGGCAAGGCGATCAAGGCTACGTTGAAGGCGCTTCCTACGGTCCTGAAGGGGTCCAAGTATACAAAAGCGCTGTATATGGAATTGATGACCCTGCTGTTCGAAATCCTCAGCAAGGTGCGCAAGGAAGGCCTGATGTCGATCGAAGGCGACATCGAGAAGCCGGAGGAAAGCCCCATTTTCAGCAAGTATCCGGGCATCCTGGCCGACCATCACATTATCGAATTCATGACCGACTACCTTCGCCTCATGGTGTCGGGGAACATGGACGCCTTCCAGATTGAAAACCTGATGGACAACGAGATTGATACCCACCATGTCGAGGGCGAGATTCCCGTGCACTGCGTTGCCAAGCTGGGTGATGGCATGCCGGCATTCGGCATCGTGGCCGCCGTGATGGGCGTGGTGCATACGATGGAATCGGTCGGCCTGCCGCCGGCGGAACTGGGCATCCTGATCGCGCACGCGCTTGTCGGTACCTTCCTCGGTATCCTTCTCGCGTACGGCTTCGTGGGTCCGTTGTCCAGCCTGCTGGAGCAGAAGCTGCATGAGTCCACGAAGATGTTCCAGTGCGTCAAAGTGACATTGCTGGCGAGCCTGAACGGTTACGCGCCTGCGCTCGCGGTGGAGTTCGGCCGCAAGGTATTGTTCTCCACAGAGCGTCCGTCGTTTGCCGAACTGGAAGAGCACATCAAGCAATCCAAGTCGAAATAGAACTGATCATTAGCTGGAACCGACATGGCGGACGAAGGCTTACGGCCGATTATCGTAAAACGCGTTAAGAAGGGCGGCGGCGGCCATCACGGCGGTGCGTGGAAGATTGCGTACGCCGACTTCGTTACGGCGATGATGGCGTTCTTCCTGCTGATGTGGTTGATGGGCTCGACTGCGAAGGGCGACCTGCAGGGGATCGCCGATTACTTCAAGACGCCGCTAAAGGTGGCAATGTCGGGCGGGTCCGGAGCGGGTGACAGTTCCAGTGTGATCCAGGGCGGCGGCAAGGACCTGACGCGTAAAGATGGACAGGTCAAGAAGGGAGACGATGTCGACGTCAAGAAGACCTACAATCTGCAGGCTGCCCATCTGCGCGAGGCGGAGAAGGAGCTGGAAAAGGCGGAGCTGGCCCGGCTGAAGTCTCTCAAGGCCAAGATCGAAGATGTGATCGAATCGCGGCCGACGATGAGGCAGTTCAAGAAGCAGCTGCTGCTCGATATTACAACGGAGGGCTTGCGCATACAGATCGTGGACGAGCAAAATCGTCCCATGTTTGCACTGGCGAAAGCAGAGTTGCAGCCCTATACTAGGGAAATCCTGCTGGAGATCGGCAAGGCCTTGAACGATGTGCCCAACCGGATCAGCTTGTCCGGACATACCGACGCCACGCCGTACGCCAGTGGAGAGAAGGGGTACAGTAACTGGGAATTGTCGGCGGACCGCGCCAATGCATCGCGCAGAGCGCTGATCGCCGGGGGGATGGACGAAACGAAGGTGTTGCGGGTAGTCGGCCTGTCGTCAGCCGTTCTGTTCGACAGACAGGATCCCTTCAATCCGATAAACCGCCGTATTAGCATTATCGTAATGAACAAGAAGACGGAAGAATCCGCGTCGAGGGACGGGGGAACCGTAGAGGTCTCCAATGAGGCGCAGACCAGAGGTGGCGCCGCCGCACAGTGAGAACATATCGCCTGCGGCTTTGCGCTTGAGCGGTGTGGGGACAGGACAATGACAAGTGAAAAAACGTTGGGCACGCAGGTCAAGCACCTGTTATCCAACCTGTCGGATCATGGTACTCAGCATCTGACCGAAGTCGAAACCGACCTGGTGCAGACAAGCTTTCTGCTCGGGGAGGCCATCGAAAAGCTGGGCGCCAGCTTCATGGCCATTCACGAGGCCATCAGCGCGCAACAGGAAGCAATCGACCTGCTGCTGTCGGGGTCAAAGCCGACGCCTGAAATTGCCGAGAAAATCAAGGCCAAGCATAGTGAGATCGGCAAGCACGTCAACGCTGCCGTCACCGGACTGCAGTTCCAGGATATGACCAGCCAGCTGATCGGGCGTACCGTCAGGCGAGTGACGGGATTGCGAGAAGTCCTTGGCGGCATCGGATCCGGCAGCTCCACTATTTCGGAAAGCAATGCCGAAGAAATCATCGCGACACTAAACAGCATTAACAAGGTGCTCGAAGAGCAAAGCGTGAAGCTCGAAAGCGCGCTGTGGAAAGCCGTGTGCCAGACGCACATGGAAAGCGGCGACATCGAGCTCTTTTGAAGTGAAATGAATTTCGGGTAATGCGGGCAGCCGGCCCGGACATGGAAAATAGCAGGAGTTATAACGATGGCAAAGACGATATTGGCAGTGGACGACTCGGGCTCACTACGTCAGATGGTGGTGTTCAGCCTGAGGGCGGCCGGCTACCAGGTCACGGAGGCAGTGGATGGACAGGATGGCCTGGACAAGGCGAAAGCCCAGGTTTTCGACCTGGTGCTGACGGACCAGAACATGCCGCGCATGGACGGTCTGACGCTTATCCGTTCGCTGCGCGGCTTGCCGACCTATCAGAAGGTGCCTATTCTCATGCTGACCACGGAGTCCAGCGACGAGATGAAGAACAAGGGGCGGGCCGCCGGCGCCAATGGCTGGCTGGTCAAGCCGTTCGACCCGCAACGTCTCACCGAGGTCGTGAAAAAAGTCATTGGCTAACGCCGTCACGTACGACCAGCCAAAGAACAAGCAAAGATGACGGAGTCCCAAAATGACCATTGACATGAGCCAGTTCTTCCAGGTGTTCTTTGATGAAACCGAAGAACTCCTCGCTGAGATGGAAAAGCTGCTCCTGGCGATCGACGTCGCCGCACCTGGGGAAGACGACCTGAACGCGATCTTTCGCGCAGCGCATTCCATCAAGGGCGGCGCCGGCACGTTCGGCCTGACAGACCTGACCGAAGTCACGCACGTCCTTGAATCGCTGCTCGACAAGATCCGCAAGGGTGAGATGACATTACTGGCCGAGCACGTGGATGCCTTTTTGGTGGCCAAGGACGTGCTCAAGATGCAGCTTGACGGACACCGCTTGCATACGCCGGTCGACCAGGAAGCGGTCGCCGACGCGCGCATGATGCTCGAAGCCTTGTCCCAGGGCGGCGTTCCCAAGGCAGCTCCTACCGCCTCACTTGACATCGCTCCTCGGCGTCCGGCGACGCCTGAACCCGAGCAGGGCGGGGCCCAGAGGCAGTTCCGTATTGAGCTTCCGGCAATAGCCGACCGCGACGTCGATGCCATCATGGACGAACTCGGCCTTCTCGGGACGATCAGCAAGGAAACGCTGGCCGACAAGCGGACGGTATTTACGCTTGCCGGAAACGGCAGCGCCGACGAGATCATCGCGATCTGCTCTTTCATCCTCGACCCCAACGACCTGAAGATTACCGAAGAGCCGGTCGCGCGGCAGATGACCGCTGCCGAGGCCAAGGCAGCGCAGGAGGCAGCGCAGGGCTACGGTTTCTTCGAACCGCTTAGCCCGACGGAGCAGCAGGCCGCGAGCAAGGCCGCGCAGGAAGCGGTGCAGGGCTACGGCTTCTTCGATAATTTCGAAACCCAAGAGATGAAGGAGGCGAGGGAGGCGGGCAAGATGCCGCCGCCTGCTTCGCCCCCTGCGCTGCCGGCGCGCGAAACGGCGCCAGCCCCTGTGCAGGAAAAGAAGGCACCCGCCAGGCGGGAGCCGGACAAGACGGTGCATAATTCAGAAACGACGTCGATTCGGGTCGGCATCGAAAAGGTCGACCAGCTGATCAACCTGGTTGGCGAGCTGGTGATTACGCAGGCGATGATCGAACAGCGCACCAACTCCCTTGATCCGATGGTGCATGAACGTCTGCTCGCGAGCGTCAGCCAGTTGACCCGCAACACCCGCGACCTGCAGGAAGCGGTGATGTCCATCCGCATGATTCCAATGGATTATGTGTTCTCGCGCTTCCCGCGGATGGTGCGCGACCTCGCGTCCAAGCTGGGCAAGCGTATCGAATTCGTCACCCACGGGGCGGCGACCGAGCTCGACAAGGGGTTGATCGAGCGCATCGTGGACCCGCTTACCCACCTCGTTCGGAACAGCATTGACCACGGCATCGAAATGCCGGAAATCCGCCGCGCGGCGGGCAAGAGCGAGACAGGCAAGCTTTCGCTGTCCGCCGGGCACCAGGGCGGCAACATCGTGATCGAGGTGACGGATGACGGTGGCGGGCTGAACCGGGAGAAGATCCTTGCCAAGGCGAAGTCGCAGGGGCTGCCGGTCAGCGACACGATGCCTGATGCCGACGTCTGGCAGCTCATTTTCGCACCCGGCTTCTCCACCGCGGAAGTGGTGACCGACGTGTCCGGCAGGGGTGTCGGCATGGACGTGGTGAAGAGGAACATTACTGCGATGGGTGGCGTCGTCGACATCCGGTCGGCGAAAGGTTTCGGCACCACGATTTCGATTTCGTTGCCGCTTACCCTCGCGATCCTGGACGGCATGTCGATCAAGGTCGGCGAGGAGGTCTACATCCTGCCGCTCGGCTACGTGGTGGAGTCGCTGCAGCCCGACCCGGTGGACGTCAAGGAAATTACCGGCCAGGGCCGCGTGGTCAAGGTGCGCGGTGAATACCTCCCGCTGATCCCGCTATACCAGATGTTCGGCATCGAGCCGCGGTTCACCGATCCGTCCAAGGGCATTGTCGTGATCCTCGAATCGGACGGCAGGAAGGCGGCGCTGTTCGTCGACGATCTGGTCGGCCAGCAACAGGTCGTCGTCAAGAACCTCGAATCCAATTATCGGAAGGTGGCCGGTATTTCCGGTGCCACCATCCTCGGCGACGGCGGTGTTTCTCTGATCGTTGACGTGGCGGCATTGCTGCGTTCGAGCCGGCAGCTTACCGCCGATGAATCCATTTTTTCCTGACAAGGGACAGCTAACATGACACAAACCGTTCAATCGATCGTTCCGGCGAATGGGGAAAAATCCGATCGCGATATCGCCGGCCAGGAGTATCTCGCCTTTACTCTCGGCAAGGAAGAGTACGGTATCGACATCCTGAAGGTACAGGAAATCCGCGGGTACGAAACGGTGACCCGAATTGCGAATGCACCCGACTTCATCAAAGGCGTGGTGAACCTGCGCGGCATCATCGTGCCGATCGTGGACATGCGCATCAAGTTCCATCTCGGCGAACCGACTTACGACCAGTTCACGGTGGTTATCATCCTGAACGTCGCGGGACGAGTCGTCGGCATGGTGGTGGACAGTGTGTCGGATGTGATCACGCTATCGCATGAACAGATCAAGCCGGCGCCGGAAATGGGGACCGCCCTGAATACAGACTATCTGATCGGTCTTGGCACCATCGATCAGCGCATGCTGATCCTCGTCGATATCGACAAGCTGATGTCCAGTGCGGAAATGGGATTGATCGAAAAGATCGCGGCGTAGGACCGCCGCAGGCCTGCCTTGCAGGCGGCAGAATCCGGAAAGAGATAGAAGGCTCGCCGGCACAGTATCGGCGCGCCTCCCAACAATAAAAAGGGGGTAGGGACGATGCTGAAAAACTTGACCATCAAAGCGCGGCTGATCTTCGTGATCGCCTTCCTGTCGCTGTTGCTCGTCGGCGGCGGTGTTGTTGGCATTGTGAGCCTGAATGCGGCCAACAACTCCCTGCAGACAATCTACGATGACCGGCTTATTCCAATCGGGCAGTTGAACACCATCGTCCGCCTCATCGGGGACAACCGGATGGCGGTGGCAGAGTCGATGAACGGCGACCCTGCCGTCGTCAACAAGAAGATGGATGAGGTCGACAAACGCATCGTCGAGATCGGCAAGATCTGGGAGGCGTTCATGGCGACTTCGTTGACCGAAGAGGAAAAGGCGCTTGCGGCAAAGGCTTTCGAGGCGCGCAGGAAGTTTGTCGAGGAGGGCCTGAAACCAACGGTGGCGGCATTGCGATCCGCGAATGTGCAGCAGGCCATGGAGCTGATGCAGGGACCGATGAGCCAGCTGTATGCCGGTTTCCAGGGACATGTGGATGAACTGATCAGACTGCAGGAAAGGATCGCGAAGGCCGAATACGAAAAGACGCAGAGCCTTTATGTCATCGTGCGTAACATCTCGATCGCCGCCATGGTGTTCGGCGTGGCGCTCGCTGGCTTGATCGGCGTCTGGCTGATCCGTGCAATCTCCATTCCGCTAGGCGAGGCCGTGCAACTTGCGCGAAAAGTCGCCGAAGGAGATCTTTCACAGAATATCGAAATCACCTCACGCGACGAAACCGGCCAGCTTCTGGCGGCGCTGAAGCTCATGAACGAAAGCCTTGCCCATACGGTCGGCCAGGTACGCTCCGGGACCGAAATGATCGGCGTGGCGTCGCGCGAAATTGCCTCGGGCAATGCGGATTTGTCGGCTCGCACCGAATCGCAGGCCAGCTCGCTGGAAGAGACGGCGTCGTCGATGGAGGAG
>Ga0196971_1000206_pt1 | contig 56832 bp, 70 predicted proteins | sample S1v_1013CmetaG_FD_148660 | JGI IMG/M metagenome (GOLD analysis project Ga0196971, IMG submission 148660) | Soil microbial communities from Anza Borrego desert, Southern California, United States - S1+v_10-13C | ecosystem: Environmental > Terrestrial > Soil > Desert | place: USA: California... | reverse complement strand
GGCCAGGTCTTTGAGGCGGTCCTTCTCTCGCTCCTGACTTTCAGCGAGTTCTCGGTTGACCGCTCGCTTCGTCACCAGCGCTCGGACTTCAGCGGCCGAGAGTCCTTCCGTTGCCAGCTGCAGCGCGTACGCAGCGTCTTCCCCGCGAGTCAGCCTCTCGTATTCGATCGCCATCTCCTGATTCAGGTCCGCGACTCGCTCCTTCAGCTGCTGGTTGGTGCGCTGCGCCTCCTCACGTGCCTCCCTCGATCTGCGCGCGGCCTCCGTCAGGTCCCACTCCGCGAGCGCCGCTGCCTCCTGTGAGTCGGTCAGGTCGCGTGTCGAGAGCGAGTACTGGAACGCTGCCCGTTCTCCGCCCTCGAACTCCGCGCGCTGCTCGCGGAGGCCCTCGATGATCTTGTTGAACGCGTCCGAACTCTCCTCACCGTATCGGTCGAGCGCCGTCGACGCGCCCGACAGGAGTCCCTGCTGCATCTCGAGTACGCGGTTCAGCTGCGAGATCGCGTCGTCCAGAGCCTCGGTGGACGCGATGGCGGCCTGGTCCTCCGGGTTAAGGCGAACCTGCGGCAGGCGGGTGGCGATGCTGGCGCCGATTGACGGGAGGATCGCACGTGCGGCAACACCGGCCGTAGAGGGCTTTCCTTTCTCCGCAGCCTGGCGCTGCAGCTCGAGCATTTTGATCTGGGCTCGGGTCTGTTCCACGGCGAGGGCCGCGGCGGTCTTCGCGGCGGTCACTTGTTCGCGTGAGAGGTTGGAATACGCTGTCCGGAGCTGGTCCGCGGCCTCGCTTGCGTCAGTCATGCTCGCGGCACTGTCATCCGTCGGCTTCCGCAACGCCATGAATCCGATCGCGAGCGCCGTGAGCGCAATGCCCCACGGACCGGTCAGGAAAGCCATCGCCCGGCTCATGAGCGCGGATGACGCGGCCATGGCTCGCTGCGCAATGGACGCGCGCGCGCTGGCAGCCGCCAAGGCGGTTACGCGGGCCTCCGCGACGCCGGCGGCGGCAGCAACGCTCATCGTCGCACCTGACAGCGCGGCATTGATGCGAGCCTGCTGCTGCCCCAGCACTGCCAGCTCCCCCGTCGCCGCAGATACTGCCTGCGTCGCCTGCGCACGTCGCAGTAGCTCCCGCTCGACCGCAGCATGTCCGAGCGGACGCAGGTTCTCGATTGGGACCGCGCGAGAGAGGAAAGCCTGGTTGCGCTGGAGGGCGGCTACCGTCTCCTGCCGCGACAGCTCGATCGCGGCACGAGTGACCTGCAGCTCCCTGACCTTGGCCGCGGCCTCTACCTCCGACGCGCGCGCGGCGTCAAGCGATGCGGCAGCCTGAGCGCGCTCGGCCAGTGCGAGCGCATGCGAGTGCCGCGCGGACTGGATCTTCGCGGCGCCGGCAGCTCCCAGTGAAACCAGGAATCGTCCGGTGAGCGCAGCTGCGGCGATCCCGATGGCGCCCACCAGTGCGCGCATGTTATCGGCGATGGATCCAATGCCGGCCGCAAGCGCCGCCGTGGCTCCCGATGATCGGTCGATCTCGCCGATCTGCCTCATAATGCTGTTGCGGACTTGCGTGAGGGCCTGCCCGACGGTCCTGGGCATGTCGGCAAATTCACGCTCGATCGCGGTGGATTGGCCGAGCAGCGCTTGGAATACTTCCTCTGCGGTGAGTTTCCCTTGCTCGCCCAAGGCGCGCAGCTCACCCACGGTTACGCCCATGCCGGTGGCGATAGCTTCTGCGAGGCGCGGCGCCTGCTCGAGGACGCTGTTGAGCTCTTCCCCGCGGAGGACGCCGCTTCCGAACGCCTGATTGAGCTGGATGAGGGCGGCGCGCGCAGATTCGGTCGAAGCACCGGACACGGCCATCGATTGACTGATGGCGCGCGTAACGGTCAGCATCTGGCTCTGGGAGGCGTTCAGGCCGTCTGCATTGCGAGCCATCCGCGCATAGATGTCCGCCGTCTGGTCAAATGGAGTGCGGGCTTCCTGCGCAATGCGGAAAAGCTCGGATTGGACGGTGCGCAGCTCGGTGGTCGAACCTGAAACGAGCTTGAGGCGGCCCTCGACCAGCTTCCAGGTGTCTGCGTACTGCGTGAGCTCGCGAATCCCGACTGCGAGACCCACGCTGGCCAGGGCGGTCGTGACGGTGGACGCTGTCCGGCGCAACGACTGAAAGCGGCTCTCTGCGGCCGCCATCTTGACGCGATGCTCGGTGTCATTGACCCCGAGCGTTGCCCATAGCCGTGCAATTTCTCCGGACATCGACCCCCTACTTCCTGTGCGCTGTCCTGGCGACCATCATGTCCATCGCCTTGATCATCTCGTCTTCCGTCATGGGCTTCGGCGGCGGCTTATGCTCGGTGAACACGTCTGTCCAGTCCCACGCCTTCGGATACTTCGTGGTGTCCCGGTTCACGTTGTAGATCGCCACCGCAATCGTGCCGGCTCGGCGATCGAGCATCTTCTCCCGCGCGCGGTGCCGGTCCCACAGGCGGACGAAGAGCGGCATGGTGAGGGACCAGAACAGATCCGCAGGTATGCCCATGTCGATCACACCCGCCGCCCAGAGCATGTCGAGGTCTACTTCTTCGCGCGCCCTGCTCCCTTGCGCGCGCCTGCTTTTCCCCGGGACACAGCTCCGGGCACCGATGTCTCGACCTTCTGCATGTCCTGCTGCTGCCCTGCGATCAGGTCGAAGAGCGCGATCTGGATGGAGGGAATCGCAGACAGCTCGATCATCTCCTCCATCTGCGTCGGGTCGAGGTCTTCCCGGTCCCCGTTCACCAGCGCGCACCACACGATGATGCCCAGCGATTCGAACGGGTCTGACGACGCATCCGGCCCCGCCTGGAGCACCTGTTCGAGGCTGACGTCCTGTTCGCGCATGCGGCGCAACGCGCCGAGCGTGAGAGCGATCCGGCGCGGACGATCGAGGTTGATCGTCCGCGTGCTGACGTTCTCCATCGTCATGCGATCGCGCCCTTCGTGACAGCGCCGCTCACCCGGATGCTGCCGGTGAACGTGTAGAGCTGCTGGGGGCCGGGAGCGGTCGGCCGGAACCGCTTGACCCATCCAGTGAACAGGTACTCCACGTCCTGCCGCGTGAACTGGATCTTCATGTTCCGAACAGGTGCGTCTGCGTCGTTCGCGTCTGCGAATGCGAGAGCCTGACCCGCGTCGCCCTCGTTCAGGTTCCCTGCAAACTCGAACTCGCCGTTGTCCGGCAGCGTGGGCAGGGACTCCACCGCTTCGCTGTCGAAGTCCGTCGAATCCACTTCGCCCTTTTCCGGACCCGGAACTCCGATCGACGTGAGGTTACCAACCGCGACAAACTCGGCCGGGTCCTCGTCATTCTCGATCAGCAGCTTGGTTCCGAGCGCAATTGCCTTTGCCATTTCAGTCCTCCGTTGGAGTTTCGGTTACGAACAGCCGCACATTGCAGCTCGTTTCCTCCCCGGGCTCCTTTGTTGGATACCAGGTCGGGCGGGTCACCACGCTGATCGCTTCGAGAGTGTATGCGTGGGATACGGGTTCGCCGGTGGGGTCCTCCCACTGCAGGGTCTGCCCATCGGCCGCGAGGAGCAGTTCAAGCGCGGTGCGGCATGCTTTCTCAGCATCGACAGCATTGGGCGCACGACTCCGGAGCTGCACGCGCGCGCCGTACGTATCGGTGTTGAGCTCAGCGTTCGCGTCGGACTCGGTGTGCACTGACACCTTCGCGGGGCCGGTCGTCGCGAAATCGCCCAGCGCATCCACGCCGACCCACGCGACGCCGGCGTCGGCCAGATACTGCTGAATCGCGATCGCGAGCATCAGCGGACCGCTCGCTTTCCGGAGTCGCGAAGGTGCCGGATGTAACGCTGGCGGTTCTCCTCGAGCGGGCGCTCGAGGAACTTCGCTTCGCCACCCTTCGGGTGCGCGTAGTCGGTCCGCTCATGCTGCGCGACAGCATAGACCTTGTTGAAGGCGACGATTCCGGTCGTGGAGTCCGATCCTGCGCCGCCGGTGACGCCTTCGTTCCCGATCGCCTCGCGATCGAAGTCTCTACCATCGGCGATTCGCTGGCCACCGAAGTGCGCGGTGCCTGACCCGCGGAGGTTGCCTTCGTCGACTGGTGCTCGGGCTACCGAAAGGCCCAACAGATCCAGCGTGATGTCTTTCAGCCCCTGCGATACACCAGCGCGCATCTCGGCCGCTACCTGGGCATACCGGTCGGTCGCCTGGACGAGGTTACGACCGGCCATATGCCGTCCTCCAGAGGACGTTGCCGTAGTCATCCTGCGCCTCCGCCACCTTCAGGATCTCTGCGCCATCGATCACGTCCTGCGGGCTCACTTCATGTTCGGGCAGTACCGTGAACTGGACATCCGACGTCAGGTCGCCACCTATGTCCTGGATTGACCGGGATTTCCTCGCTGGAATCGAAACCGGGTCACCGTACTGACGGAACCCTGGGATCTTCGATTCTCCCAGGGACCGCTTCCACGAGACCGTGTCGCGCATTTCGTCGTACATCAGGCGACCGCCTTGATGCGGAAAGATTCGGGCAGGTAACCGCTGCGGCGCATCGAGTATGACTGGAGCTGGTCGCGGTTCTCGCGCACGATGCGCGCGAGCTCAGAAGCATCCAGGCCGACAAACGCCTCCGGGATCCTCGTGCGCCCCTCGATCTCTCCACGCTCCTGCAGGAAAGCGATGACCGCAGGCGCCTCGCGGTGCACGCAGTTCGGGTGCATCGGACACCCGCCGTTCGGTACATCCCCGATCCACGAGAAATCCGGATCCCCCTGCTCGAGCGCGTAGATCCGCCCCTCAAACGGGGTGCAGATGCACGGCTCGTGTGCATGGGATGTGATCTGCACATGACGCACGCCGTTCACGACCGTCATCACCCTCGTGCCGGCGGTGCTGGCCCGAGCGAGCTCAGTCCGGGCATGCATTTCCGCCCACGTCTCTACTGGGAAAAACCTGCCGTTGATCTCCACATGCGTGAAGTCAGCCGGCTTGGATGCCGGGAGGGGAACGCTCGCGGCCTTTCGGAGCGCGGTGGCAAGCTGCTTCGACACCGTGCGGCGCGGCAGGCCACCGATGATGCCCTGCGCGATCTCGGGTCCGAAGCCAGACTGCTCCAGGACGACGCGCACTGTGCGCAGCACGTTCGCCTGCATCTTGATGACGATCTGAGTGCTATTCGTGAGGAAACGGTCGATGAGCGCGTCGACCGCCCGCACGTGGATCGTGGGCGCACCGGCCGTCACCGCCACCATCTGCACCTGGAGATCCCGGACTGCGAGGCCGGCGCCGAACTGGTAAGTCGGCGGGATGCTGACCCGGGCCCAGTCGACCACGGTGCCGGTCATCGATCCGGTTCGAATGGAGATCAGCGAGTCAATGATGCGCTGCGCCTCCGCGATGCGTGCCTTCAGGTACGCCCGGCGGTATGTGTTCGCGCGCATCTGTCTCTCGAGCTGACGCAGCTCCTTCGCCGCCACGCGGAACAGCTCCGCCAAGGCTTCCACGCGCTCCATGGCCGCGCGATCAAGTGCAGTGCCTGGGGGGATTGTAGACATGGCCTAGCAGCGCTCGAGCTTCGTGGTCGACGGCGGTGCACCGACGGCGTCGACATCCACGTAGTCTCCGAGCATGGTCCCGATAATCGCCGGGAAGTCGAACTTCGTTGAGGCCGTCGCATAGCGGACGGCATGAGAGTCGGGGGAGGTCTGCTTCGATGCCACCTGCTCGAGCTGGACGAGGAACGACGGCCATGCGGCGATCATCGCGTCCGCGAGCACGGAGTCACAGTCTGAAGATTGATCCAGGATGCAGTAGGTCGAGCGCAACGCGCGCTCCAGGATGCGGAGCTTCGTCTCGATTTCCGTAGCGCTCATCCCGCGCGTGGAGCGCGGATATGCCGCGGTGAGGTCATCGGATGCCACCGGCTCGGTCAGCGTGATTGTCTGCGCCATGTGGCCTCGCTACTGGGAAGTGAAAAGGGGGCTCGCCCCCCCATCGCCGGGCTGGTTACCGGGAGTTCATCGTAATCCCCGGCCGCAGCTACGCGTCCGGAGTGCCCTTCTTCTCAGCAATCCTCTCCACATCCGCGACCGTGAAGCCGTTCTCGCTTTCCTTGCGCTGATGCTTGAAGGTCTCGGCCGTGAGGTTCTCCTCCTGCGCCCGCAGGCGGGCCTGGGGGGAGGCGAACTGCATGCCGTCCAGCGGATCGCCACCGTCATCCGTACCGTTGCCGGCGCCGTCATCCGCGCCGCTTCCGCCGGCGTCGTTCGGGGACGCCGTACGACCCGTCGCGCGCTTCGCAACCGGTCCCTTCACCGGCGCGGCCGCCTTCACTGCCGTACCCATGCGCTTGGCCTCGTCCGCGTCGAGCTCGATCGATTCTCCGGGCAAGTAGAGCTTGCCGCCCATCTTGATCCGCGTGACCGCGGTGTACGCCGTCTTGCCTGCCATGATCACCATCCTTGAGGGGCTCGGCGCAGCGGGCGGGCCACGCCAAGCGTTCGGGTTCAGGGTTACGCCAGCACCACGGCCTGGAAAACGTGGCCGGCACGCTCGAAGCTCGGGAACGTGCTGGCCACGCTGAGCGTCACCAGACCCTTTGGGTCCTGGGTGGCGACGTAGACGTGCGTCGCGATCCGGAACTGATCGACCACAATCACGCCGTCTGCGATCGAGCGGACCGCCTCCTCCGCCGTCGGTGCGCGGAGCGTGCGGCCGAGCGAGCCCGTCGCAACCGCCGGGATCAGCGTCAGACGGTTCTCGGGGAACAGGCGGACTGCTGACTGCGTGCCGTTCGCCGCCTGCTGCGCGACCATCTGGTCGTAAGAGATCAGCGTCGGGAGGCCCTGAGCAGTCAGGAACTGATTCAGCTCGTCGTTCGTCACGCGACGGTCGTAGTTTACGCCCCAGATTGCCTTCCGGACGCTCTCATGCTGACGAAGCGCGCTGATCGCTGCGGAGCTCGTCACACCGACAGCCATCTGGTGGCCGGTGTCGCCCACCATGATGTTCTGCCAGCGCTCGAGGTCGGACAGCGGTTCGGCCGTCGTGGCGCTCCACAGGTCCCCGCCCGAAAGCGTTTCCTTGTGGTCGTTCGGCACGCCGTAGTCGACGCTGTAAACGAGCCCTTCCTCGGTCAGCTGCGACACCGTGCCCGTGGCGAGTGCGTCCATTCGCAGCTTCTCCAGCCGCGCGACAACGCCCAGCCTCGTGTCCGTGACGTCATCATAGATGTCCCGCACGACCTGGCTCTGGATGAGTGCATCCGCACTCTGCAGCCGGATCAGCGTGTGCGCATCCTGATAGCGCTTCTGCTTGATCGCCGGGATCTGACCGGAGACCGTCTCGAGGCCGCGCCGGTTCACCAGCGGCGCCTCGGAGTTGTGCGTCGTGACGTGTGCCATCACCGCCGCACCGCCGGCCCCCTTCAGGTACTTGAAGTCGAGCTCCTGCGTCGGACGGGCCGGAAAGAGTGCGTCGCCGAGCAGACCACCTGGCGCGAGCCGATCGAATGGGTTGGTGTTGTCGACGACGTACTGGATGTCGGTCGTAGACAGCCCGTCGATCTCGGTCAGCAGGTCCGAACTCGCGTCACCGAACCGACCCGCGGCCCCGGGGATCAGCATCATGGCGCCGGCGAGTGTTGCGCCGGATCCGGTGTGCATGAAGTCCGAAACCACGGTTGCCCCTACGACCAGGAATGCGAGCACGGCGACTGCGACTGTCAGGCGCAGTGCGAAGCCACCGCTTCGGCCACCGCCGGCGAGGACCTTGCCGTGCCCGCGTTTCACGAACGGATGCAGGCTGAACTGAATCAGCCGCGGGAGCTTCGGTGCGACGACGGTGAGTCGCCCGAGCTCGGTCAGCAGCAGCGCCACGTGCGCTGCAACCCAGAGACAGGTGCGTCGGATCATCATCGCCTCAGCTCTTGAACGTGATACCGATGGCGGACAGCGCTTCCCGCACATCAGCGTGAATGTCGACAGGAATTGCGGCCGCGTTCACACGGCCATGGTCGAGCACGGCGCCGTGCGCATCGCCGTCCGTCACATCGAGCGTCTCCCACAGCAGACCGACGACGCCGACGCCGACATCCGCACCGATCACAAGCGCGTTGTCCGCCTTGTCCGCTCCGAGCGCTGCGGTGAGGGTGATCCGGTCTGAGCCGCCTGTGCCGCCGCCCATGTCGATCGAATCGATGGTCTTGGCGGTCCCGCCGATAACGATCGAATCCCCGACGACCATCCCGGATGCATCGTCGACGTCGATCGTGGTTGCGGCGCTCAGTGCTGCCGCGGCGAGCTGCGTGTAGACTGCCGGGCGGTACTTCGAGCCCGACTTCCCGATGGGGGTACCGCTCCGGACGACGCGCTTGCCGTCGTCGCCCAGCCGAACCTTGGCGCTGTCAATCGTGACGCCGCCCACCAGGAAGCGCATGCCTTCCGTGGAGTCGAGCCACGTCGGATTCGCAGCGACCGAGTCGGTCGTTAGTCCGAGTTTCATTCAGGCCTCCGTGTAGTTCCCGCTGGCGCTCCCCCGATCAGAGGAGGCCCTTGAATCCTGTCTTCTCGGCCGGCTTCGCCTGTTCGACGAATGACTGTGCGACGCTGGACGCGACCGGCTCGTCCTTCGCGCCCGGCTTCTTCTCGTGCTTCGGACCCTTCACGCCCGGGGGACCCTTCGGCGAATCCTCGCCGACGAGCGAACTCCGATGCTTGTTGAACCAGGCGAACTGAATGCGCGCGCCGCCGGGAATGTCCCGGACGATCGCGGCCTTCTCCTTCGGCAGCGGTGCGAGAGCGACCTCGAGCATGTCCTCGAACTCCTTCTCCACTTCGCCGATCGACTTCTCGAGCTCCTTCACGCGGTCCTGTGCCGCGGCGAGGGCGCCGGCCTGGTCTGCCGACTTGAGCTGCGTGTTCTCGCGGGTCAGCCGTTCGTTGTCGGCGGTCAGGGTGGTGACCTTCGCCTCCGCATCCCGCCGCTGCTGATTCACCTCAGTGAATCGGGCGTATGGGATCGCAGGCTTGTCTTCATCGCCCTTCTCGTCCGCCTTCTCCTTGGATTTGTCCGCGGGCTTTTCGCTGGACTTGTCCTCGGCCTTTCCCTTCGCATCGCCGCCTGCGCCGCCCTCATCACCTTCCGGTGCGTTGAAACGGCCAGCCAGCACGAGCAACGGCAGCATCTTCAAGTTCGACAGTGTCCGCATCTGAAGTGTCTCCAATGGCATCGGTTTACGTCGTCGCGACGGAGGCGCCGATTTCGCTCGGCGGGAGCGGAAACAAAAAAGCGGCCGGGCCCGTTCCCCGATTTCTCGAGGTGGGTCCGACCGCGGAAGGTCGATACGACTTGCCGGTTCGAGCGCTTTGCTCTATGGCGAACGATCTGAATGTATAAACGTCAGAGTTACTGCGTCAACGTATCTCTGTTTTTGAGTGCCTCGTGGATACGGGCGCGCACGACGTCCGGCAGCTCCAGCCACGCGGGCTGATCCCATGTGTGCGCACCGGTCCGGACGAACACTTCACCCGTGGCAAGATTGAGCTGATAAACCTGCTGGAACTTCGTGATGATGGCTTCGAACTCGTCGTCTCCGCGTCCCGGCGGGAACGGCAGGTTACGCCGTATCTGCTGGCGCCAGTTGGCGGGGGGAAAGCTCTTCATCATCAGTGGCGTCCGTCTCGCACTCGATTCGCTGCAGTCCGTCGCACGTACATAGATATGCACCGTAGGCGAGCGGCATGTCATTTTCGCCGGTCCCGACGATCAGCTCCACCGTGGCGTCTTCCGGTGCGATCGCCATCCGGAACCATTCGGCGCCGTGCCGATCCTGCTGACTCGCAAGTATGACGGGAGCGGCGTGTTTGTGCCAGCGCCCGATGATGCCAAAGCCCCCCCGGGTGAGCTGGATTCCGTCCATGATGCCCTGGATGTAGCTCGGGTCCCACTCCATCTCCCGGGCCTGTAGTAGGGCATTCGGTCCCGGCCCGGTCGCATGGACCACCTCCGCGGCGACCTCATTGTACCTCCAGCCGACGAGGACGCCGCCGGTTTCCAGCTGGGGGGCATCTGCGCAGAGCTGCGCGATCTGGGCGGCAGCTTCCGGCCGCACCTTCAGCGTCATTCCCACCAGTCGGGCTTCCGCAGGTGGCGCGTGGCGCCGTAGCCGATCGCCAGGTGGGTCCCGTAGTCACATGCCACGACCCGTCCGTCGAGGATCCCGTAATTGCCGCGTTTGAAGTCTGTCAGGAACCGCGGCAGCCTCACGTCCTTCAGCACGTTCGTCCCCGCGGCCTTCTCCTCAGCCGCGGTTGGCAGGGGCTGAACCCGCGATTGGATCAGGGCCATGCCGCACGGGGAGATGAAATGGCATGGCGCCAGATACTGCGACAGTTTCGTCTCCGACAGTTCCTTCCATGTCGACCACTCGAGTGCGTTCTGGAAGCTGTACGCCTGGGTCTCGATCTTCACAACCTTGGTGGGATCGGTCAGCAGAACATAGACCTGTCGTCCGATGCCGCCACCCAGATGCTCGCCGCAGAAGAGATGGGCAAAGTCACGCAGTACGCCGGGTGACCAGTCCTTGATCGTTTCGGTCTCCGTGTCAGTCATGCCTACGCGTCGATCCCCGGGATAGCGATGCCTTGATTCCCGAGCCCGCTGCCCGGAGCGCCCACTGGGAGGGCGCGGCGCTCCTTGATCCGCTGCACTTCCTCCGCTGCGTCGTGGATGGGGAAGCCCGCCTGCTGCAGCATCTCGACTGCGACCTCGTCACTGATGGCGTCCGCGTGCAGGAGGCTCGCGACGATCTCGGAGACCTGGGTGCGATCGATCGGGATGATCGATCCGAACGACGGGTATGCCTCCTCGCTGTTCCAGATGCCCGCGGGCCACTGTGGCTCTGCACTGCCCTGCCCGTCCGCCGGCTGCGCCGCGCCGAAGAAGTCGGACGGCCTTCCGAACTCGCGGTGCCAGCGAATCACATGCTTCAGCAGCATCCCGAGCTTGTCCCGCCGCGTCGTGCGCTTCGGCAGCGTCTTCGAGAACAGGGGCAGCATGGCGATCAGAAGCGCGATGCCCGACGGAATTTCTCCCACCTCGAGCTTCCCCGCCGCGATCAGCGTCGTGCGGGAGTTCGACAGGGCCTTCGTGATCAGCCACTTCTCGTGCTCGAGCAGGATCGTGTTGCCCTTCGACATGTCGACGGTCCCGAGCTTCCGCCCGTTGTAGATCGTGCCCGGCCGGTACTTCTCAGAGGATTGGGTCGCTGCGCCCTGCTGGCCCGGCCGCGGCAACGTCGCGATCGGCGGATTCTCGTCGTACAGGATCGGGAACGCGTTGTGAAACGTGTTGTCCTTCAGGTCGGTCGCGTCCTGTGACGCATCCAGGAGGAGTTGCAGCACGGCCTCACCCTCCGGCAGCCCCCATGGCTGATTCGTCGCCTCGCGGTTCGGTACATAGAACACCGGCACAGTGTCGAAGCCCGTGTCCAGGTTCACGATCGGGGTGTCGTCGTCGAGCAGCTCTGAACCGAGCAGCTGCAGGTACTCGAGACCCACTGCAGCGGCGCCGCCCTTCGTCTCGATGCGGTACCATCCGGCCGAGACGATGCAGATCTCCTTTCGGCTGCGCGCACCGACGAGTGTGATCCCGAGCTCGGTAGCCCGCTCGCGCGAGATCACCCGGTAGTGTCGGCGGTACACGATGACCTCGCCGTCCCGGTTCCGGATGTCGGTCATGTTCCCCGGACGCACCGGCAGATACTGCGCGGTGTTCAGCTCCTCCCAAGCGAGATACGCCTCATCGAAGTCGCCCTCCGCATTGACCCACACCGGGAAAAATGACTCAGGGTCGTGCGTGCGCAGGCGCAGGCGGCTACCATCGGGCCGCAGCTCATAGACGCAGTCGCCCACGGCCGCAGCGTCGGTCTCGGCTCGGTAGAGCTTCGACGCCCAGCGCTCGTTCCGCGCCCACCGGTCCAGGAACGCCTTGCGTGCAACGGCGCCGGCGTTCTTCTCATCCGTGGATCCGGGGACCTCAATCTCAACGCGGTCCCCGAGCACTGCGTCGCGGCTCGTGTCGACGATCAGCGCATAGTCGCCGTATCCGCGCAGCTTCTTCCCCGTTTCCTTGCTTCGCAGCAGAGCGCCGAATCGGTTCTCCGTAAGCGCCCGGAAGATCTCGTACTGTCGGAGCCGTTCATGGTGATCGGAGGGGACCCACTCGCCCTTGTAGGGCAGCAGCTTCCCCTCATCGACCAGTGCCGACAGCCATCCCATCACAGAGGTTGCAAACGTGCCCATTGGTCAGATCCTTCCCTGCGTTGCGGAGGTGTACGCGTGCGGCTCGAGCATTTCGATTGCGACGTCGCCGATCGCGGGGAACATCGTGTGACAGAAATAGCGGAACATGTCGGCCGCGTGGTTCGTCCAGTCCTTGTGCTCCTGATCCGTCACCCGGCCGTCACGCAGCGTCCGCCTGCGATAGTTGATCAGGCTGTCGATCGTGAGCGTGCAGCGCGGGGAGACGCGGAGCCGGAATGTCTTCCCGTTGTAGGTGCCGGCGAGCAGCAGACGTGTGGACTCGATACCGTCGACGATCGAGTTGTTGGCGGGCCACCACGCCGGGATCTTCTGTCCGAGCCTGCTCCAGGTCGCCTTCAGCAGGTCGTGATGCGACTGTCCCGACGTTTCATCACGCGCGCCGCCAGCCGGATCCGGGATGATGCCCTCGATGCGGCCGAGCGGGAGGCCCCATTCCTCGCGCAGCCATTCCACGATGCCTGCCGCGACTTCGCGGCTCGTCAGGTCCACGCCATGGTGTGACCCTTCCGGAACGGAGTGCCATTCGTCGAGCAGCTCGGCGAACGTGGACCCGTCCGTCTGCCACAGACCCCATACTTCCGTGTCCGAGAGGCCGTGATCGGCCGACAGGTAGAACCAGTAGCCGGTGTGGAGCGCGATCTCCTCGAGAGGGACATGCACGCCGCGGCTGAACTCTGGGAAGAACCGTCCGGGCAAAGAACCCGCGTAGGCGATGTCATACTCCTGCGCCGCCTTCTCAGGTGTCTTCGTTGCGCACGCACGCCGGTACCACGGCGACGTCAGGCGGCCGTCCTCGCCGCGCGCAATGCCGCGCGCGAAATACGGATGCTCCGACCAGTGCGAGCGCGAGACCAGGAAGCGCTTCCGCACCTCCCGCTCGCTGTCATTCTTCGGCCGCGCGAGTTTGTCCCGGAGATCCGCGAACTTGTTGTCCTCGCCGAATGGAGTACTGCTCACGATCGGGCATTGGATGGCCTCATCCGCGGATGCCCATGCGGACTCGGATTGCTCGATGTGCGCGAACTCATCCAGGAGGCCGACCGTGAAGCTGCCGCCGCGGCCGATATTCGCCGTCGCGGCCTCGCCCGAGAGGTACGACCCAGACGTCGTGTGCAGCACGCTCAGCAGTTTGAACGTGAGGACGTCCTTGTGAGTGGCCGAGTCCTGGCGCAGGAATGCAGGCAGCCGCTCGTACATGAACCGCAGCCGGCCGAAGATGCTTTTCGTGGTGCTGCCACGGCCGCCGTCATCCACCTCGTCCTGGCGTCGGGATGTCGCGAAGAACGATGCCTGGTCCTCGAACAGCAGGCCGTGGAGGAAGAGCGCCATCCACAGCCAGCTGAGTCCCAGCTGGCGCGACTTCTCTTCGAAGATGCCGCGCTGCTCGGCGCGTGCGCGGTCGTAGAGCCGGATGATGCGCAGCTGATAGAGGAACGGCAGGAACGGCGTGCTGCGGTCCTTACCGATCGGGAACTTCGTCTCGATGTCCAGCCACCGTGCAATGAAGTATGCGCGATCGTGCTTGCAGAGGTGCCACTCGACGTCCTGCGCCGGCGCAGGCGCGATGCGGACGAGCTCCCGCTCGACGCGCACCAGGTCGGTCGCAGTCGTACGCGGCATGAGACGGCAACGGACGCCATCCTCCCCGGCCTCGGGCACGGCGACGAGGTCGGAGCCGAGCAGTACTTCAGGTGGGATGTGCCCGGTGTCCGCTGGTGACGCGATCAGCTTGAGCAGCTCGTCCTGCGACATGGGCGTGAGGATCCGCCGCACCTCGTCGTTCGTCATCATCATTCGGTGCCGGCCGACTGTGCGAGCAGCGTAGCGCGCATGGCCGCGAGCTCGGCGAGAGACTTCCCGCTCAGACTGTGCTCCGCCACCGTCGCGATTGGACCGCCCCCGGGTCCGCTGACGTCCAGGCGCTCGCGGTACTTCTCCGGCGCCTCCGCCTTCAGCAGGAAGATCAGCAGGGTGTCGCTGTACGCGTGCTCCACATAGGGCTCGCCGGTCTTCGGATCGATGATCGGCTTGCCATTGCGTGTGAACTTCAGCCGCTTGATGCCGGCGATCGCGCGGCGCCGCGCTTCCGCCTCGAGGACCTCGATCGACTCCGCCTTGGCGTCCTCGAATGACTTTCGGTAGTTGAAGTCCTGCTCGAGCCACGTGTAATGCATCGAGCGGTCGACGTTCGCCGCGCGCGCGGCCGCGCTGATGTTGCCTGTGCGCCGCATCGCTGCCAGGAACGCGGTCTGGTTCCGGACCTTGATGCCGGTCTCGGCCGCAGCGGCCACGATGGCCACGTGGTCCTTGCATGGGCCCGTGTCCTTGTCCGTGCCCCACCCAGGCGCACGGCCGCACGCAGCTCCCGACTTCCGCCGGCCACCGAAGTCCGAGCAGCGGAGATTCTTCACGGCGCGAGCTCCGGCCGACCCGCGAATTCGGCGTAGCGACGGCGGATGACGTCACAGTAGCGCGGGTCCAGCTCCATTACGCGCGCGACGCGCTTTGTGGCCTCCGCTCCGAGCAGCGTGAATCCCCCACCACCGAACAGGTCGAGCACGATGTCGCCTGGGCGCGAACTGTTCTGAATCGCGTTCACCGCGAGCGCGACAGGCTTCTGCGTGGGATGCTGGTACGCATCGGTGTCCAGCTTCACGTCCCAGAGGTCCGTGACACCGCCCGGTCCGGGGACGAGCAGCACTGATTCGCCGGCGTGCAGGCGGACGAGACGCGTGCGGCGCGTCTTCGGCGCCTGCGGCTGAACGTAAACCTCGGCCCCGGCGCCGTTGGATATGCGGATCCCGTTCGCGAGCGCGACGCTCCGTTCGCCGGATGCGCGCCGAGCGGCGAACCGCCACACGGTACTCTGAGTGCGGTCGGCATAGAACGGTGGGGTGCAGCCGACCTTCCGGGCATAAAAGCAGGGCTCGTGCTGCCAGTGGTAGTCGGCGTGCCCGAGGACGAATGAGTCCTTGGCCCAGAGGATGTACTGCTTCTCCTCGAGGCCGGCCGCGTCCATGGCCCACTCGAAGTCTTTCCGCGTCGAGCTGGCGTGCCAGATGTAGAACGCCGCGTTCTCCACCGCGAACTCGGCCGCGAGCTGCAGCGCCGGCATCAAGATGCTCAGCAGATCGTCGCCGCGCAGGTTGTCATTCTGGATGACGTCGAACCCCGTGCCCTGGTACGACACACCATATGGCGGGTCCGTATTCACGAGGTGCGCGCGATCGCCGCCCATCAGCCGCTGCACGTCGCGGAGGTCCGTGCTGTCGCCGCACATCAGCCGGTGCGGCCCGAGCTCATACACCTCCCCGCGCTGGGACTTCGGCGCCTCGGGGAGGACGATCAACGTGTCGCCCTCGTCGCGGGCTTCCTCCTCCGCGACATGCGCGAGCAGCTCGTCCAGTGCGTCACGGTCGTAGCCGGTCCCGTCCAGGGTGCCGCTCTCCTCGAGGATCTCCTCAAGCAGGTTGGTCAGCGCGACATCATCGTACCCGGCGAGGTCGTTCGTGCGGTTGTCGACGAGCAGGATGCGGAGCGCCGTGGTGTCGTCAACGTCGACCCAAGTGACCGGCAGCGTGCGCGCGCCGGCGCGCAGCGCGCCTTGGAAGCGGTGGTTACCTGCGAGGATGTACCCGGTCGATCGCTGCACGACCAGCGACCCGTAGAAGCCATTGTCCCGGATGCTCGAATGGATTTCATCAACGTCGCCGGCGCGCGCGTTCTTCGGGTGCGGCCGGAGCTGCGTGACAGGTACCAGCTCCGTGGTTTCGTTGATGATCCTCATGGCATTCCTACTTCGGTGGTTTTCGCTCCTCGAGCACGGCCAGCACATAGGCCCACGCCTGCGAGTCCGCGTTCGCATCGGCTGGCGGGTCCTGTGGCCAGCTCTCGGCGCGGATCTCGATCTCCCGTTCGCGTGAACGCTCGAATGCGTCCTTGACCAGCTGCGCCGCCCGGCTGTGAAGATCCCTCATGCTCTGCGCTCCATTTCCAGTGTGCCAACGGCACACGGTACGCCCGTTGAGCGGTGCGCGCCAGTTTCACGAGGGATAGCGTTTCGTCATGACGCCCGACGAAATCCGAACCTTCCGCGAGCGCCGGCTGCGCATGACGCTGGACGAGCTGGCGTCGGCCCTGGACGTCAATAGGCACACGGTCTGGCGATGGGAGCAGCCGGCGGGATCTCCGCACCACCGCGCAGCTCCTCCGTTCCTTCTCCGCGCGCTGCGCGACGTCGCCCGCGAGATGAAGCGGTGATCTCGCCGTCATAGCGACTCGGCGACGCCCAGGAAGAACAGAACCTCACCGGGCCCGGCGCCATCCAGGTTCTGCCGGATGTATGTCGCCTGCTCGGGCGTCAGTCCCACGACTTCCGTCTTGTCCGCGCGAGCCTCCACGTACATGTCGAGCCCGCAGTTGTCGCATTTGTAAATGCGCCACTGGCCGAATGCATCACGCTCCCGCTTGCGGCCGCAGAGTGGATCCGCGCATCGGTAGACCTTCCCGCGGTATGCGCGCAGTGGTGGTCGGCTCATGCTACCTGTCTCCTACAACGACGCGCGGTCCCGCTTCCGTTGCGCATCTCGGCGCAAGGAAGGGGACCGCGGAAGGTCCGGAACTCATGACGTCTATGTTCAAAGCTACACCAACCCAGATTGAAAGATCAACGATCAGAACGGTTGCGGGTCGTGGCGCTCGCCGTGCTTCATCCGGGGCGAACTTGGAATTTGTGCGGTACAGCTCGGACGCCCGCGTCATCTCGGCGGCGAACTCGCGCAGCTCCTCGACCGTAACCAGCTCGTCGCTCATCGTGCATCCTCCTGCCCATCGGGTCCGAACTCGCGGGCGATCCGTGCTGCGAGGCGAGCGACCTCTGCCTCAACGATCATGTGGCAGTAAAACTCCCGTGCGATCCGCTCTGCCCGTTCTTTCACTCCATCGGTGTGCGCGGCCCCGAACTCGCGGGCGATCAGGGCAGTGAGATCAGCAACGTCGCGGGCGTATGCGGCAGGGTTGCAGGCAAGCGTATAACGCTGGCTCGTCCTCGTCGCTACGCCGGCTATCCAAGCTTTCGCTGCTCGCTCTGCCGGTGCGCTGATTGCCTCTCCCTTTACGACACTCTCAGGAGCGCCAGATGCGGCGGCACGGTAGCGATCCGTGAGGGCTTCGATGCGATCCTCGCTGAACTCGACACCCGCCCATTTTTCCAGTACGTGCATGACTTCGTGCATGATGCTCTCGGCCACGAAGTACGGCACCTCCGATGCGTCGATGTCTTCCATGTCCACGGCTGCGACCAGCGCGCCCACGTTGAGCACGACCTGCGCCTCGCCTTGCGGACCTTCGGCGCCGTCCACGAACGCGGCGAATCCCGGTATCCAATCCATCTGCCGCACCTCGATGATCGGCATAGCCTGCACTGTGCCCCGCTCGGCGTCGGGCTGCACGAGTCCACGGACGGCAGGAATGATTTCGCCCTGCATGACTTCCCGAGGCGATTTATCCCGCGCGTGCGTCGGTAGCCCGAGCAGCTCCAGCAGCGTCCGCATGTCGTCCTGAATCGCGGCTGCCTGTGAGGCGTCGGGCTGCAACCGAACCGGACCGATATACGTGTCCATGAGGGTCGTATCCGGAATCGTGGCTGCTTCTACCCGCTCGGCGTCGGGCTGCATGGCCGCCCATGCGTCGAGCGCCTGCCGTGCGGCGCGATTCACAAGCACGATCTTGTTGTGCATGTGGGACCGATCGTTGTATGGCGGCGGATCGAGCGGCGAGTCGAACGTCAGCCCGACGATCTTCTCCAGCGCGCTCCGTAACTGATCGGGGGCAGGCGAGAGCTGGACCGCTTCTGCGGACCCGGAGTGCTTTAGCATCCCCGGCTCGTCGCCCCCTTTAGCTGGTTCCCACGGATTGTCCGGGTCGTCCCGTTCGGCCGCGCACAGTTCGCAATGCTCGCAGCACTTGATGACGGGAGCGCCCGCCTTCAGCGCCTCAATTATGCTATCCTGCCTGCGCACCGTGTCCCGAAACTGCTCTGCTCGCTCGATGATCGGCACCATGACGCCGTTGCGTGCGTGCGGTATGTCCACCGAGCCGAGAATGTGATCCAGCTCCGCGAGTGTCGTGGCTGCGTCTACCTGCACTGCTGGTGAGGCGGGCCAAACACGGAGGCATGTGCATCCGGCAACACAGTGCGGGCAATTGGCGTCGTTGAGTGGTTCCGTGATCCATCCCGGCCCGAACGGGTTACCCATTGTCGTCCTCCCGAAGGTGCGGCGCGCGGGCCGCGATCTGTCCAGCGTAGAAGCCAGCGGTCTGGGCTTCGTTCCATATCTCGAATGGCATTGCGTAGGGACTGCGGTGGCCGACGATCCACATCGTGACGTATCCGCCGCGCGGGTCGAAGCCCTCCTTCGCCGCGTCCACCTTGGCCATCTCCATGAGGCGCTCGATCCTAAGCATCGGACGCCCTGCGGTGGACAGAACACACCTCGACTTTGTAGCCGTCCTCTCGCAGGACCGCCGCCATCGCTCGGGCATCATCCGCATCGCTCGTAAAGCACGGCACAGCGCTGTCGTTGAAACGAGCACGCCGCCATTCATGACCGTCGAGGTAGCGAACCATCCACGCTTCCGGCATCCCGTCCTGCTCCGGTGCTGGTGAGGGTGTGGATGCGCGCAGGGCGGCGGCCATTGCGACCATTGCGCGGACCTGCGGCACGGGCGATTGCAGGGCCTCCGCGATAGGCGTCCAGCGGAGCGGTACGCCGTCATGGTCATACGTCTGCGCGGGCACCTCGCCATCCCATTCCGTGACCGCGTACGGGCGCATGATGAACACACCCTTTTCGGTCGGCGGGATCGCCGAGCCTTCGATGAGGGGGAGCGCCTGACCCGCGATAATGCGGATGCCTAGTTCCTCCATGATCTCGCGGTGCAGGGCTTCGTCGCCTGTCTCTCCCGGCTCCACCTTACCGCCCGGCACGAACCACTCGCCAACGCCGAGCACGACGCGCTTTCGCGGGCACTGCTCCAGCAGCACATGACCGTCACGCACCAGCACGAAGCAGATACCGTCCGGCTCGGCTGCTGGTATCTGCGCGGGTGTGGAGGATGACGGAGCGGCCAGCCGTGCGATGTAGTCCAGCAGGGCGGACTCGGCGTCGTTCACCAAGGCGTCGCAGGCGTCGTTTTCGGCTACCGTCGTCGCCTCGCCTAAGTCGATACTCGCGCCGATCAGCGCAGCCACCAACTCTACCGCCTTCGGGTCATACGCCTTCGCTGCATCCTGCATCCCTGTGGCGTCCGACCCGCCCGTCATCGCAGCGACTTCCAGCGCACAGCACGCGTCGCAGATCCCGTAGTCGTCGCGCGATTCCGCTGGCTTACCGCATCGAGCGCACGGCTCCGGGGTGGCGTCCGGTGTCGATCCAGGGGATTCCGTCTCGTTCATCGGCTTCTCTCGCATTGTACTCATTCCTCGCACTCGTCGTCATCGGTAAGTGTCGCTTCGCGGATGATGATCTCCATCCGCTGTGTCCGGCTGTATCGCTTCTTCAGGATCTCGGTCACGATCAGCGCGTCGTCTTCGTAAACGATGTCCGTCAACGCATCCTCGGCTGCGCGCGCGAACTTCAGGAGATCCGGCCGAACGCCTGGGAACCTGGGCGCGCGCGGCTTCAGCTTCCCTGACGCGTTGAAGTGGCTGGCCGGCCGCAGCAGCCAGAACTTGAACTCAGCCTCGACGGGGAACGTGATGATTGGTAGCCCGACCATGGCGAGCTGAGCCTGGCGCGCGATCGTGTTCTTCCACGGCTTCGCTTTCGGGTTGGCATCGACCACGATCGGTCTGCCGCCGTGCTTCCCGCCGAGCGGCAGAGCCTTCTTCGAACCCGCCGGCTCGGGGTGACCCTGAACCGTCAGCCGGAACAGCACGCGCGGTTCGGTGGCGAAAAGCTCCATCAGCTCCCCGCCCTTTTTTCAGCTGTCGGATCGTGTGGCCCTGGTTCGACGGGGTTTGCGAGCTGCGGCTCGCCCGGAACGACGAACGGCGGATCCGTGGACGGGTCGTACTGCCGCTTCGGGAAGTGGCCGTGCCATCTGCCGGTGATGCACTCGCTGCAGAGCTGCGGCATGGTGGCGATCTCGGGCGCCCACGGGTGTGCGCTGCCGGTGAGACGGACCTGGGTGCGGGCCATCTTCCGGGCGAGCCATCCCTCGACGCGTGCGGTGTTCTCGACGGCCCGGCATTCCGGGTTCTCGCAGACGAAAAGCGGCATCAGGGCACCCACACGAGATGGGCGATGAGATATTTCGCCAGGTAGACCAAGCCGATGCCGAATGAGAGCGCTCCGATCACGATGATTGCGCTGAGCACCATGAGTCTCTGTTCCGCCGGAGAGGGCGGCGGTTCGCGGAGGTCATGCATCGGCACCTGCCTCGAACTTTTCACGCACGCGTGTGAGGAATCGGCTGGCGAGCTCGAGCTTTTTCCGGACCGGTGGCCACTCCTCCGGGTCGTCATCGGTTTCGGCTGCTGCCGAGATCTCGCGGTCGAGCTCCTCCTCGATGTCCTGGCGCAGCCACTCGGCGTCGTCGGGGTTCTCACGTTCCCATTCCGCGACGCGCTCGCTCATGGCCTGGGTTGCGGTCTTCGAGATCACCGCGTTCAGGGTGTCGACAATGCCCGTGGGGCCGTTCGTGTCGCGATCGGCCATGGACCCCTTCGGCCGGTACATGCCGGCCTCGACGGGGTGACCGTTGCGGTCCTTGGGCAGCTGCGCGGCGATGCGTCCGGCGATGCTGTCGGGTGGGATCTCGACTCGCGACGCCTGGCCGGTTTCGTGGGTGCGCTTCACGGCCGCGGTGAAGTAGGCCATGGAGCTGATCTGGGCGTTGTCGACGTCAGGCACGAAGGCCCTGGCGGTGTGATATACCGCGGAGCGGATGACCGCCTCGGAGTATCCCGCCTGCAGCCAGTCGAACACGGGCTGCCGGTGCTTGCCGGTGGTGAGCAGCGGGCGGTACTCGATCCCGGCGTCCGCCATGCCCCGGTTTGCGAGGATGATGACCTCGCTTACGAAGTCCTCGACCGACCGACCGACGTTCTCGTGCGCGTGCGACGCGGGCGTGCTCGCGTGCGCACGTACGGCGCGCGCGGGGGTCGTTGGTCGTTTTGGTTCCGGATCTGGTTCTGGTAAAGGCTCCGGCTCCGGTTCCGGCTCTGGGTTTCGGGCTGGTTTGCCATACCGTTCCGGAAGGGTTTCGGTAACCGTTCCAGCAACAGTTTCGGAACGGTTGAAATCCGCGCCATTCCGCCATTTACCATGTGCCGCGTCGTGAGCGGCGAGTCGGGCGCGGGCCGCGTCGGCAATTACCTCCGCGTATGGCTGACCCTTGGCGAACCGTTCCGGAAGGAGCGTCTCGGCCGCCGAAATCAACCCTTTCAAAACTGTTTCGGAGAACGGCAGCGCGTTCACATCGCCGGCCGCGGCGGTCAGGACGTTGGGGTTCTCAGGCTGATTGTGCTTGAAGAACTGGGTCAGCATCACCACCCGTGTCTTCGGATCCCACACGATCCGGCCGATGCGATCGAGCTCGATGAGCTCGGCCTCGACCTCCTGTGGGGTTGGCCGCCAGTCGATGCAGGATAGGTCTGCGGCCACGTAGAACGGGTCCAGGACGTAGCACCCGATCCGCCCACCTGGTCGGTCCATGTGCGGGTTCACCAGCAGATAAAACCAGACGTCGCGACGCACGCGGGGCCATGTTCTGACCCGCTCATCATGCCATGTGTCGCGTTCGACTTTCGAGTATGCCATTCAGCTGATGCCTTTGGATGAATTGCACCGATTGCACATCGTCCGGAGGTTGCGAGGATGGCTCGTCCCTCCGCGGTGCAACGGTTTACGATGATCGATTGTGAGGAAGCGATCTGGGCGTGGCAGGTAATCCGGGAGCCTGTCGTAGACGCATGGTAGCGTCGTGCTGCCGTCGTAATCGATCGGCACATACGGCGGGCACCACCCGCAGTCGACGCAGCTGAAGTAGTCGCGCCGATACACTCGGGCACGGAGCCGTTGCGCCGGCGAATACTGGAAGTTGAGCCCGCCTGGACGCTTACCCATGGCGGTGATCGTCTCGTACTGCGTCCTGGACGTCCGTTCCCATCACCCACGGCCATGCGAACAGGGCTGCGATGATCCACCACGCGAGTTCGGACCAGCGGGTGGGCTTCTTTCCGGTGATGCGGCGGATTGATGCGATGGCCCACATGAAGCCGATCGACCAGACCAGCCACAGGGGCACTGGGTGCGTGAGGAATCGCGCGAGCGCGCTCACCGGGCGCCACCGTGATGCGCGTTGAGCACAGTGCTCGCAGCCTTCCATCGGTGGAACTGCTCGTCCGTGCCGCCCGTGTCAGGATGGGTCTTCATCGCTGCGCGGCGGATGGCCGTGGAAGCGTGGATCCGGTCGCCCAAGATCAGGTCCGCGCGATAATCAGCCAGCTCTGCGATGATCTGCGCGGCCGCGTTCGCGGTCATCGTGCTCGAGCTGCCTCCCGCCGGCGGAAGCTTCGCCCAGCCCTGATACTGCTCCCCGCGCTTGGTGACGCCGTACCGATCGACTGCGCGCAACGCAGCCAGGGCCAGCGTGATCGCGCGCAGGTTGTCATCCCAGTGCGTGTAGGTGTCGCAGGGATAGGAGAGCTGCGTCCCGTCCGGCAGATCGAAGCTGACGATCACCCCGGGACCGCGGACGCGCGCGTTCGACCGCGGGTATCCGTCTTTCCGGATCTCCCCCGGGTCGCAGTCGAGGTGGATCGTGACGTTCTTCGCGCGAAGGTGCCCCAGCTCGCGCTGCAGGTCGGCTTGCGTGCGCCCAGGTGTCACCTTGAATGTCCCGCGCTTTCGCTTCCAGTTGGGAGTCGGCGTGCCCGGCCACTCGAAGTTGGCGACGAACCTGGCGTTGATCGTGTAGCGGCTCATGCGCGGGCGCCCGTCTCGACGTCGACGGACGCCGTCGAATCCCCGCCGCTTTCATCGGCGGCCTCTACATAGGGCTCACCTCCCTCCGACTGAGGCTGCTGGATTGACTCCCCGTCCAGCTCGGGGATCTCGAGCATGGTGCGGACGGCTGCGACTAGCGTGTCGCCGTCCATCGTCTTCCGCTTGCGGCCCTTGCCGACCACGAAGCGCAGCGGGTTCCGTGAGATCTCGACGTTGTGGTAGACCAAGCCCTTCTCGTTCTGCTGAAGCCCGATCGCCTCATTGAAACGGAATGACGGCAGACCGCCGCCGCGCATGTGCAGCGCGGTGTCAATCGCGCCCTGCAGCTGCTCGTCGGTTGCGCCTGACCGATGCAGTTCGAACCAGAACGCTTCGATCTTCTCACCGCCGCCCACCATGTCGAACAATGCGGAGTGCACCGCCTGCATGAGCATCTCGGTGGTGACCGCCGTGCCCTCCGGCATCGGCGCCGGCCGGATCCGCTTCCGGTAGTCGGCGGCCGATGTATCCGGTGCGGGCTCATCCTGCTCCGGCTCCGTCTCCTCTGGCTGCTCATCATCCGGCAGCTCCATTCCCCACGCCGTGCGGAGCATGCGCACGAGCCTCGGTCCGAGCGCTGTCGGGACGAGCGCGCCGGCGTCGAACTTCTCCGGCAGCACATCGAACCAGTACCGCTCGAGGCCGCCCTCCGTGCTCACCTGGCACCAGACGACGCTCGGGGTCTCGCCCTCGTCGACCGGCCGCTCCCACCGGTACAGACCATCGATCCTGCGTGCGTCCGGGTCACCGTCGTTGTCGACGTGTTGGACCTCGTCGAAGCGGCGCATGATGATGTTCTGCAGCTCGGCGTCGTCCTCCGGCACGAGGTCCGGCTTCGGGCCCATGATCATCGCGAACGCTTCCTGCGCTTCGCGCTGGCGGACCAGGCGAGCGCCTTCCTTCTTCTCCGCCTCGATCTCATCCACCAGGTTCGTCTGGCCGCGCTCGGCGTCCTTCTTCCGCGCTTTCTTCGTCCCCTCGAACATGACGGTCTGGGACCGCTCGCCATTCACGTATCCGCGCGCAAGCCGGCACAGCTTGTCGATGTCGGTGAAAATCGGATCGTCCGCGGTCAGCTCGTTCTCGCTCAGGTTCGGTGTCGTGAACACGAGCGGCGAGTTCGACTTCTTCACCGGTCGTTTCACGCTGAGCGAGACCAGGCTGCGCTGGCCATCCTTGTCGTAAGACAGATGCACACTGGTGACTTCGGCCGATGCGAGATACTTCTCGGGCATGTCCGTAAGTCCGGGCACGTGCTTGTGCAGGTCCCTGAACGCCTTCTGGAACTGCGGGGTCGGCTCCTGCGTCGACTTCTGCGTGATCGCCACGCTGTTGTCGTCGCCCGTCTCGGTGTAGACGAGCTCCACTTCCTCGTTCGCGTATTTGATCTTCGTGAACTTCATGTGTCCTATCTTCCCGGGTGATTGGGGATATGCGGCCGCGGGGAGGCCGCGGTTGTGTTATGCCGGTCCCAGATGAGCAGAACGCAGCCGAATGGAGAGCGCTCGTTCGGCCCGATCCTGCTTTGTCCAGGCTTAAGGAACCGAATGCGTCCGGGGAGGAACTCCGTTCGAAGAACTGAGCCCGGACGGTCCCGGAACGGCTCGACGAGATGTTGCCACCAGCCCTGCTCGGTACGGTTCGCAGGCAGGATCATCACGATCAGCGGCGCGTCTTCAGACGCCCACGCCTTTTCGATCCACGGGCGGATCCGGCTGTACGGAGGGTTGCACCACACGCGCTCGCCCGCCCACGGCTGCGACAGGCCGCATGTCGCTCGGTCGAAGAAGCGCGGAAGCTTCGCGTTATGAGAAGCCGCTGCAGCGTCAATAGTAAATCCGAATCGCGCGTGTATTTTCGCGAACAGTTCGGGCGTCGTCGCGCGATCGTCTACGTCGTCGCGCACTCCATTCGCAGCGACTTGTTGGGGATGATTCGTTGCCCGGTGGGTCATGTAACTCATCGCGGCCCCGTCGCCTCCAGCCAGTAGACGCGGAAGCCCGGACCCGATAGGTACTTCGGGCCATACATCGTCTCGAAATGGCGCAATGCGGCTGACTGCTTGATCGTCGGATTATCCCGGCGCAGCGCGCGGATCTGCCCGACGAGCACCGGGAACTTCTTCTTCCGCTTCAGGGGCGACCCAGCGCCGTCCTTGATTGCACGCGCGAGACGCGCGGCGGCTACACCCTGCCGCTGCTTCTCGATCACCTCATCGCGCTGCTTCGCCTCCGCCTGGCGCGCGAGCATGAGGGCTTCCGCTCGCTGCATCCGCTCAACGGCTTCCGCGCGCGCGGCTTCCTCGATTGCAGCTACGCCGGCGGCCTCGCTCTGCTCCACGCGCTCGCGATGCATCCGTGCGACGCGCGCGAGAATGAGCTCGAGCTTGTCGGGCGGGACGTCGGGCATGTGGACGAGCAGGCCCTCGAGAATCTTCGAGGCGACGGTGTCGAGCTGGTTCGCTGACATGCGTGTCATGCGGCCACCTTGCGCATTGCGAGCTCGGGGACGTTCGCCGCTGCGAGTGCGGTGGCGACTGGCGGGGATACGCTGTTGCCGACCATCCGGACCTGCTCAGTCTTCGTCAGCCAGCGCCAGCGCGGTTTCTTCCGTGTCATGTCCCAGACCTGGCAGTTGATGCGGTAGTTGGGCGAGAAGCCCTGCGCGTTGTACAGCTCGCGCGGCTGCAGCATGCGCATGCAGATATCGACGATCGCGAACAGAACGCCGTCGACCGTGACCATCACGATGCCGAACCGGTCCTTCGTCGTGATGGTGTCCATCGGCGCGCCTGCATCCTGACCGATGCCCTGGCCGTAGTACTTCTGCAGGAACCCGTAGATCAGACCGGCGTGATTGGCCGTCGTCTGCGTCTTGAGCGGCTGCGTTGGATCGCCCTGCCCACCGGCCGTATTGCTCGTATACATGTGCGACAGGTGAGCGGCGACGAGCTGGTCCTGCGCGCCCTTCGAGAGAACGGTACCCTGGGGTTCCCGAAGATCCTTGCCCACCACGCCGCCGTAGTGCCGCGCCATGAACGACGCGACGAGCGCGTGACGGTTCTCCGTCGGGATTGTGTCGACGGGCTCCGACATTGCCGACCCGCGCACGTCACGATCGGACTTCGATCCGTAGTAGGTCGCAAGCTGTGCGGCGGCGAGGCTGCCGCCGTTGTCGGTGGCTACAATCGTCGCGAGCGGCTGCTCGGTTGAGCGCACGCGCGGCTCCTGCCCGTCGCGCTCGCCATAGCGCGGTACCAGCATCGGCGCTGCGACAGCGAAGCCGCCTCCCTTTGGCATTGCGGTCACTGTGCGTAGCGGCTCGTCCGCGCTCTGCGCTCCGCGGCCACTGGCGTTCTGGATGGGGACGATGAACGGCCGGGCCGCATTCACCACATACCGCATGACGCCGCGCGCAACGCGCCGCATCGTCGCTTCGGCGAGCGGACGGATCGGGATCGCCTGGCCGAGCTTCTTCGCCCACGCACGCGCCTCCGATTTCGTCGCGAAGATGGAGAGCATGGGGATTGACCAGTCGATGCACTCGGCGGCCGTGCGGTACGGATACGCGCGCCCTGGTCCGTGCGTCGGCTCCGGCCACACGATCGGCTGCCCGTCGCAGCGCGCGACGAGGAACAGCCGCTTGCGGATCGTCGGTGCACCGAAGTCGCATGCCTTCAGTTCCCTGTAATCGACGACGTAGCCCAGCTCCTCGAGGGAGCGTAACCAGCGGCGGAAATGCTTCGCGCGGCGGCGCGGGTCCGGCGTGAGAGCCTGGAGCTCCACCGGCACGACCTCTCCCGGTTCCGCGACCACGTACTTCGGCCGCTTCGACTCGTCCGCATCGTCCATGTCCGCGCCCGGGTTCACCAGCTTCAGCACGCGGCCGGTCTCTGGGTCGCGCTTCGCGACGAGCGGGCCCCAGTGGACGAACTCCTCGACGTTCTCGAGCATGACCACGCGGGGCTTCATCTGCGCGCACCAGCGGGTCACGACCCAGGCGAGCGCGCGGCGCTTCTTGTTCGCGTGCCGTATCGGCTTCGCGCCCCGCGCCTTGCTGTGATACGTGCAGTCCGGCGACGCCCAGAGCAGTCCGACCGGGCGACCGCCGGTGACGGTCCGGGGGTCGACCTCGAAGACGTCGCACGTGTGATGGTGGGTCTGAGGGTGATTCAGCTTGTGGAGCGCGACGGCCGCGGCGTCATGGTTGATCGCGATGTCAGACTCGCGCCCCAGCGCCTCACGGATGCCGTCGGAGGCGCCGCCGCCGCCGGCGAACAGGTCGACGATCAGCTCGTCGTGCAAGTCTAGATGAAACTGCGGGAACGTCATTCAGCGTGGTCCAGTTTGTGGTCCAATTTGGACCCGACATCCCGGTATTTCCGGGGTGCCCTGAACCGACGTTGTCAGGTGGGATGTGCTGCTAGATCAGACAGTTAGCGGAATCGGGTGACCCCCCGTACAGAAATGGGGTTCAGGGGGTCGCGGGTTCAAATCCCGCCGTCCCGACTCGACATAACTGTGGCCCTCGCAGCGCATTAGCGTTGCGGGGGCTTCTAGCTTCCTACCTTACGTGGTTCAGTTTGTGGTCCAATGTTACGCGCCGCCGCTGCTGCCTTCCGCGCATACCGCTTTCCGCGCGCGACCCGCAGCGACGTGTCCTCGTCTGCCTTTGCGTACGACTTCTCGAACGTCTTCCGGTCCTTACGTCCGCTCACCGCAGCAACGTCTGCCCAGGGCTCGTCCTTCCGCTCCGTCGACCACTTCCGGCGGTACGGATGGAAGTCGCCGCCCTCGATCGGCTCGAGCCCTGCACGCGCCTCCGCGCGCTCGAGCAGTGACGTCGCATACTGCCGGCGCCACGGCTGGCCGCGACGCTTCGGCGCCTCGAACAGGTAAACGTCACCGATGGCACCGCGGATCCGGAGCGCGCGCTGGAACAGCTTCCGCCCGCGCGGCGAGAGCGGAACCCAGTGCCCCTCCTCGTCATGCTTCTCTGCGGCCTTCCACACACGGCCGTCCGGCGCGCCCCTTCGCGCGCGCAGGTCCACATGACTCACCTTCACCGCACACAGCGCGGACACGCGCCAGTCGAGCTCATGGCCGATCAGGCCGAAGAACACGCGGAAAAGCCCCGTCGGCTCGACGTACGGCGTGTGCCGGTAGATCGTGAGATACCGCTCCATCGACGCGGCCGGCTGCGCGGGGTTTCTGGTCACCGGTCGCTTGAACGTCGCGATTGGGTTCTTCCGGATCATGCGGCCGTCGACCGCCCAGTTGAGCACGGTCTGCAGGAACACGATGTCGGCGCCGATGGTTCCAGGCTTCGGGTTCTCCGACAGCTTCCGCATCACGCCGCGACCATCGGCGCGCTCGACGACAGGGAGCTTGATCTCTCCACGCCGTCGCATGCGGACGAACCGCTTCATGTCGTTGTTCGTGATGTGACGGACTTCCGGATCCCGATCGAAGAACGCGAGCCAGAGCTCCACACGGCGTCGATCTTCCGCGGGCTGCTGCCCCTTCTTATGTGGGGTCTCCTCGTTCTCGTAGCGCGAGAGCAGCACGCTGATGCGCATCTTCCCGGCACGCGTGGTCTCGCGTGCTGCACGCCGCCTGGCTGCGAGCTTCAGCGCTTCCGCCTCCGCGACCTGCCAGTCGCGGTGGCCGAGACTCACCTTGTCGTAGCCCCCATCTTTGCGCGGCACGAACAGGTAGAGCGGCCCGCCGTCAACGCGCTCGCCGAACTTCACCTTGCAACCGTGTGACCCTGCCTCTTTCCGGATCGGCATGTTCACGTCCTCCCTCTCGAACTGGTGGCAACAGCCCTTCGGCTGAACCGGTCCAAGGTGGAGGGTGATCCCGGCTCCTGGGAAGGTGCCGCGGCGCGCTTCCGGTGCGGCTGGACCTTGGAAACGTCGCCCACCGTGAGAGTTACGCGGCCCGAGCGGACTGCCCGCGTGACGCTGTCCGGATGGACGCCGGCCGCCTGGGCGAACGCCGCTCGGCCAATCGGTGTGGACTCCAGCTCTGCGAGGTCGGTCTCGAGGTCCGCGGCCACATTCAGCAGCAGGCGTGCAGCGCTACGTTGCCCGTATGCACGGAGCAGGTCAGCGTCTGCGCGTAGCTTCTGAATGCGGGCGCTAGGCGTCATACCGTCGGCATCTCCCGCACACGCAGATCCTCCGGCCACTCGCGCACGTCGCCGCCCTTCGTGTCGCGCACCTGGACGCGGACATCTCCTCCCTGATACGAGAAGTCACCCGTTACGCGGTCGGGGTCGATGCCGTCGGGCCATGCGGACGGCGTGTCTCCGTCAAATCCGTTGTCGTTCCGGCAGTGGATGTTCGCGCCGAGTTGCTTCACGAACACGGCGGTGCCCGACTCCTTGCACTGCGCAATCAGGGAACGCGCCCACGAAAGCCTGAACGGCCGCGCGCCGAGCCCGCTCTCCCCGCCGACGATCACCCAATGCAGGCCGCATGGCTCGCACGCGCTGTGGTCGTGCCACTCGCCATCGTCCGGAGCTTCACAGTCGGGATCGCCCTCGGGGCATTCGTCGCTCCCGGAGATGATCCACGGCGTGAGGTTCACGGCTCCGAGAAGCGGCTCGCACGACAGGAAGCGAATCGCGGCGGGCGTTTGCAGCAGGAGCGGCACGCGCTCGTCCGCTGCTACCTGGTGTTCGACGGATGTGCCGATATGCACGTTCGGAATTGGCCACACGAAATCCCGGCAATCGGGCTGGACGGTCGCGCGGTAGTCGTCGATCGCACGGACAAACTCGTCCGAGGTGAGCAGGTCGCGCATGCGCAGCGTCCGCTTCGTCAGCACTTGGAAGGTGTGGTGCGACGCGAGCTGCATGACCGCGAACACCTGGGCGATGTAGTCGTCGGGTACATCCTGATGAAACAGGTCGGTCATGCTGTTCACGAAGATCATCCGCGGCCGCTTCCACCGGATCGGCTGATCGATGTTCACGAGTCGCCATTCGATCTTCGACAGATTGCCGACGCGGTACAGGTGTCCGTTGCCGAGTCGCACGTTCAGCTTCTCCGCATAGCAATGCGTGCAACCGTCGCTCACCTTCGTGCAGAACCAGCCACGCTTGCCGGTATCGCGGTCAAATGCCGCGAGCGGATTCCACGTCGCCTCGGTCCACTGGATCGGGCTCTTGTCACCCATGCCGCACCATCGCTTCCGTCGAACCCGCGAAGCGCTGTCGCACCGTCGCGCGCCAGTCCATCGTTCGCAGCGCAGACGGCCTGAGGCCGAGCACGCGTACGCACCGGTTCGACATATCGAACGGTGAGGGGTAGCCGTGCCGGGTCGCGACGACATGCAGCGGCTCGCCCTTGTGCAGCTCAGCGACGGCTGGAAGCAACTGCGCGAGCTGGACGTAGAGCCCCGGCCGCAGCACACCTGTCTCGCGGCAGTGGCGGGCCAGTGTCCGCCGGGATACTCCCACGCGCGCGGCCCATTCCTTGGGCCAGCGACAGCCCGCCAAGTGTTCGGCGTGCGGCGGCAGCGGGACTCCGGCTTCGAGAAGCAACGCCTGCGGGTTCCCCGTGGACTCAGCCATGACGCGCCTCCTCCCGATCGAGGATCCGGTTGATCGCCGTCGCGTGCTTCATGATGGCCGACCACCGCCAGGACACGCCCAGCAGCTTGAACGCCTCGTTCCGGGCATCGGCGGCGAGCCGCTTCGCCTCCGTGATCTGACCCCGTCGACGTCGATCCTGCACGCTCATCATGGCCAGCCGGAACCGCTCTAGGATGCGGCCGCGGCTGATGCGATGGCCGGACTTGGACCGGAGCGCGTATTCGTTCGTCATGAGCCCGAGGAGGTCTGTCATGCTGCCACCAGCTCGGCCTCATCGGCCTTCGGCATGTTCGCCGCGACGCGCGTGCAGCCGGCGTCCTCATCGTACGCGAGCTCGATGATGTGATCCGCGCACGTGCGGGTCTCCTCGACGTGGCTGATCAGGATCACCTGGCTGAACCGGTCGCCCAGCTCCCGGATCAGATTCAGCACGTTCCCGCGGCGGGTCTCGTCGCTGGACAGAAAGGGTTCGTCCAGCCAGAGGAGCGATACCGGATGCCCGGCGCGCTGCTCGCTCATCACGCTGATTGCGATGCGCTGCGCCAGCGCCGCCAGATCTTCCGTCCCGCCGGACACCACCGCTTCGTCGACGCCGTCCTTCTGCAGCGTAAGCGAGAAGTCCTCGTTGACGGTCACCGTCGGGTGCCGGCCATCGGTGAGGACATTGATCAGCCCAGAGATCAGCTCCTCCATCTCCGGCCGAACCGCTGCCGCCTGCGCCGCCCGGAAGTCGTCCAGGCGCGTCGCCGCGCGCTCGTGCGTCTGGATCTGCTGCTCCAGGTCCTTGAGCCCTGCCGCGCGCGTGTCGTGCGTCGCGAGCGCCTTCGACGCCCGGCCCTGCCAGTCGACCGCAGCCTTCAGTTCCGCCTCTGCCGTCGCCAACCGCGTCGTCAGCGTGCTCAGCTCTTTCGCGGCCACGTCCGCAGCCCGCACTGCCTGTTCGTGCGCGATCGAATCGAAGGCGAGGGCGACGATTGCGTTATTCGCCTGATGCAGCTTGTCGACGGCCCCGAGTGACGCCTTTTCCCATTCCTCGATCTGCCGGCGGAGCGTGTCTCGTCCGCCGGCCTTATTCCGCAGCCCCGCGATCCGCCCAGGTACACGCGGGTTGTTCGGGATACCGGCGACCCGTTCGATGTCCGCGACGATCGACTTGAGCTCCAGCTCGTCGACGGTGCCGGCGGACGGCAGCTTGTCGAGCCGCTCCCGGTACTCACCGAGCTGCGTGCTGATGCGTTCGATCTGCGCTGCAATCCGCGGACGGTCGGCCGCGGCGGTCTCGGCCTTCGTCTGCTGCACGCGAAGCGCCCGGACCGTATCCTCCGCCGCACTGACATCCTCCTCAGCGAGCAGTTCGTCGTCCGACTTTTCGTCCCCGCAGTAGGTGTCCGCGACCTTCACGGCCTCGATGTGCCGCCGATTCGCGTCCGCCAGCTCCGCCTCCAGCCGATCGAGCACGAGCCCGAGCGTGTCGCTCAGCGTACGCAGGCAGGTCGGGCAGACGCCTTCTGCGCCGGCGTCCTTAATTGCCGCAATCTTGCGCGCGGCCTTGTTGATGTCCTGTTCCGTGCTGCGCGCAAGAGCGACCGCTTGGCCCCGTTCGGAGGCGATCCGCGCGCGGACCGCTGTGAGCGCCTTCGTATGCGCGTCGTGCAACGCCCGTGCATTCTTCAACGCCTCGGGGTCGAAAGCGGCGATCGTCGCATCCAGTTGTGCGAGTGTCGCCTTGGCGGTATTCAGGTCCATCTCGGCGCTCGCGATCGACGAAACAACGCCCGCTCGCTCGGAGGCCCGGTCCTTCACGCGCTGGATCTCATCCCGCCGGGATGTCAGGCTCGCGAGATCCCGCTCCGCCAGCATCAGCTCCGCATGCGCCTCGTCCGCGTCCTCGAGCTGCGTCATCAGCGTGGTGAGCTTCTCCTGGGCCTCGGCCTCGCGGCGCGTCGCATCCCGCACATCCGCCTGCAGCTCAGCGTACCGCTCCGCGTCTGCAGCGAACGCACCCGCGGCAGCGCGGGCTGAGTCTGCAGCGGCGCTGGCCAAGCTGCGGTCAGTCACGAGCCCCGCGACCTGATCCGCCGCAGCTGAATGCGCTTGGCGAGCGGACTCCAGTTCCGTCTCGAGCGGCTCACGTTCACCGAGGCCAACCCGCTGTCCGTCGCGCTCGCGCTTCATCTCGTTCATGCGCTTCCGGCACCCCTCGAGCGCGCGATCGAGCACGTTGAGACCGAGTACTTCGCGCACGAACTCCTGCCGCGGCGCCGGCTTCAACGTCGCCAGCGCAGTCAGCTCCTTCTGGAGGCAGACATGGCTGCGCGTGAACTCGTCGAAGGACATCCGCAGGACCTGCGTGCGGAGGTAGTCATTCACCGGCGTCGTGCCGGCCGCGATCGGTGCACCGCCCGTCGAGAGATAGAGATGCGCGGTGTCCTCGGTGCGGTTCACGATGTACGTGGATCCGCCGATTTCGAACGTCAGCTCGGCTACTGCCTTCCGCTTGGCGGGTGAGCGCTTCCAGCGGAAATCCTCGGCGCTGGACCGGAGCGCGTCCTTCGCGCCGAATAATGCCCAGAGCACGCATTCGAGGACTGTGGACTTCCCCGCCTCGTTCGCGCCGAGGATGCCGGTGATGCCCGTGCCCGGAAACACGATGGTCGTGTCGGCATGTTGCCGGCAGTTCTGCAGGCGCAGAGAAACGAGCCTCATGCGACACCTCCAGCCGCGGCCAGGTACTCGAGTGCGCATTCCCGCACCGGCTCCGGATCCTCCGCGAAGAACTGCTCGGCCGACACACCAATCGGTTGCGAAGCGCGCTCCCGGCGGTCGCCGGCCGCTACCCGCTCTCGCGCGGCGAATGAGATGTCCAGCTGGAAGTGGAACGTCAGCGCCTTGAGCGCGCGGACCAGCTTGGCATCGATCTGCATCCGCTCCTCTCGCGGAAAGCCGTCGACCTTCAGGCGAACGATGGCATCTCGGTATTCGGGCTTCGTCGCGAGATCGCTCAGCATGATGTTCAACTCTGCGGCGTTTACTGCCTTGTCCATCAGCGGCCAATGGGGGGCGGCGACATCAAATACGGGACGCGTCGGGATGTCGCGGAACTCGAGCTCGTTGGTTTCGGTGTCGTAAACCACGACGCCCTTCGGTGCGGTCTCGGGCCACATGTTCGAGCTGGTCCGCTCGATCGACCCGGAGTAGAACGCCAGCCGCGTCGGATGAAGCCGCGTGAACTCGTGGTAATCCCCTGCTGCTATGACGTCCCAGGCTTCTGCGTGACGGCCCACGTCGATCGACACGTCACCCGCGTAGAAGCGAGGCAGCGCGCCGTCCGCTTCGGACGTTCGGACAGCCGCGTGGATCAGCATCACGTTCACGTCGCAGTCCGGGTCCGGATCGATCGAGTCCAAGCCTGACTCGGCCAGCGCGACGAACGGGTAGCAGGCGACGTTCACCCGCTCGCCCGCGCGCGTCGTGAAAACGACCCGCTGAGTGTCCGTCACGATGTGGATGCGCTGGTGGCCGTCCGCGAGCACCACCGGCGATAGGACTTGGACGGTCTTGCTCCCGTCGTGGTTCCCCGGAATGACGATCACGCGCGCCGCGGTGTTCTCCGCAATGCGGCGGAGGCCGAGCTGCAGCGCGCGCTTCGCGTAGTCGGACACGCGCGCGTGATGGAGGCAGTCACCGGCGACGGTGACGAGATCGGGCTGTGCCGTGATGATCGTGTCGACCGCGCGATCCCACGCGATCTCCACGTCCTGCTCCCGGGCGTTCCTGCCCCCCCGCAACGTCGGGAAGGCAGAGAACCCCAGGTGCAGGTCGGCTACTGCGGCGCCCCTCACTCAGCTCTCCTGGATGTGCTTCAGGAGGGCAATGAGACCCGACAACGTAGCCGGCTCGCCGCCCAGCTCGTTCATCTGGCAGTACTCTGCGATTGTCTCGCAGCCGGCGTCACCGACGTACCGCATAATCGCTTCGCGTGTCGGGGCCTCGAGGATCTTCCGCGCGCGCTCGAAGTCCTCGCGCGTCCACTTCGACGTGGATTCGGGGAGTCCGTGTTCCGCCTGCCAGGCCTTGCGGTCATCCTGCGTAATGCCCGCCGCGCGCAGCGTGCCCATAAAGCCCTTCCGCAACCTGTCGCGATCGGCCTCTGACAGCAGCTCGGTGCCCGCCTGCTGCGAGTCATCATCTTCCGCCGGATCGGCGGGCCGCGTCGCATTCGTATCCCCGCGGTCGAGGTCCTGCACCGGGAGCGGACGGGGGCGGCCAGCTACGGCCGCGGTCGGTTCGCCGTTGCCGGTGGCCACCGCGTTTCCGCCCGCGCTGATCTGCCTGCGCTCGGCCTGGTCTTCCTCCAGCATGTGCCACTCCGCCTCGATTGCACGGCCGGCCTGCTCGATCGCTTCCTCGAAGTTGTCGTACCAGGTCGGGAATGCCGACTTGCCGCAGCGACGATACGCGCGCGAACGAGCGGTCTTTTCCGGCTCCGCCTTGCCGACAGGATCATTGCGCCCCGACGTGACCCAGTTCGCCTCGCGCACGACCCGGATGTACTGCTCCGGGTTCTGCACGCGGCCGTTCTTCAGGTCATCGAGCGGCGCGTTCGGGATGTAGCGGCGGATGCGGACCTCGTATGCCGCAAGCGCGTTGTCGGGCACGCCCCACTCCGCGCGCGCCGCTTCGATCTGGCGAGCCACCTTGAGGATCTCCTGCACCTCAGCAGTCGGCTCCGGCAGTCCCAGGTCCTTCGCCTCCTGCAGCGCCGCCTTGGCCTGTGCGCGCAGCAGCTGCGCGCGCTTCAGGTCGAGGTTGATGATCTCGTCATCGATGAAGTGGACGTCGCCACTGACGCGATTGTGGTAATAGTTCGCGTTCAGATACGGCTTGCCGCCGAGGATGTCGACGTCCGTGATGGGGTTTGCCCGGACCATGACGCAGTACTTCGACACGGCCGCCCGGGTGGCGGGCGACATGTTGGCGCCGCGAATATTGCCCCACTCGCAGCCCATGATCATCGCGTCCATCTCGGCGAGGGTCTTCTTCTCGGCGATCGCGAGGTACCCTGCGCGCTTGAACTGTTCGATCTTGGCCTGATCCGCCGAATCGAGCTCTGCGCCGCGTCGCTCCAGCATGGCGACGCCGGTTCCCGTCTCGTTACCCATGGATTGCTCCTTCTTTCAGAATGCGCGGGCTCGCGAAGATCGCGTATACCTCGCGCTTGATTTCAGTGTGTTCGATCAGCATGTCTGTCAGCTCGTCCGCAACGCGCCGGTACAGCGCAGCGTCCTCAGCGGTGTCTGCCCGCGCAGCGAGCTCCTCCGACCGGATCCGCATCCGCATTGCGATCGCGGCCGGGTCCGTTGCTTCCTGTACCAGGACCGCGAGGGTCAGATGAACCATCAGCTCGAGTTCCCGATTGCTTCTCTTACTCATCGGACAGGACGCCTTCGCCGCCGCACTCGCCACAGCGGACCTCGACGTCCATCGCAACCGTCGGAATCAATTCGTTCCGATAGTCCTCATGGTATCCGTCATCGACGGACACCTGGCGCGTGACGGTCCCCTCCCCTTTGCAGTTCGGGCAGAGGTCAGCAGCGGTCGACGCGACATCCGCCATTTACGCAGCGCCGTTCTGCATCGAGCGCCGCGTGCTGTACAGCCGCCGCTCTATGGGAAAACGAATGACCTTTGCGGGTTCACCCTTGCGGAGGCGGCCTGCGAGGAATGACCAGCGCGGCTTCCTCTTTCGACGAAACAGATTGACCAGAGACATGAGGTCCTCTATCGTTCAAGTGTTGTCCGGCTCGTCCGGACCCGCCGCCAGCTCAGTGTCTGCCTTCCCGGGTGTCACTGGTCTGGCGGTTCTGCTTTGTATAGCGGGGGTGGGAATCGAACCCACCGTACCGAGGGTATGGGCCTCAGCTGTCCACCAGTTCAGCTCCCCGCAGGTCTCGATATCACGTCGTGGCCGTTCTGCGTGCCCGTGCGGCACGATCGACCAGGATCCTCCGCTCTATGTCCTTCAGCCCGGCCTCGACACGTCGCAGATCGCGTGTGAACTGCGGCAGATGGTACCGAGCGATATCTCCGTACTCAGCGCATGCTTCGTCGTCATGCGGCTGTACCTGCGGGAGCGCGACCGCCACGATCGCGATGATGCCGATCCCGACGCCGGCACAGATCCAGAGAGCGCGATTCACGCGGCCCTCGCGATCTGCCGGCGTTCGGTCTTGTCCCGGCGCAGGACCGTCAGCAGCGTGTTCGCGTGCCCGATGTAGCGCTCGAGTTCAGCGATCCATATATCCGAATGCTTCTCGCGGTCGAGCAGTGCCTGGACGCCGGCCCAATCCTCATCGCAGTCCGATGCCTGCTCGGCAACAACCGCTTCCGGAAACGTCGGGAGGTCGTCCGCGTAGACCTCGGTCATCACCGAAGTCCAGTGCGCAATGACGCGCTCGGCCTTGGCGCGCGGGACACCCGCCGCATACAGCGAGAGGATGAGAACGTCGCCGCGCAGGATCAGGTTCGAAGAGCAACCGTTTCGCATGCGGGCGAGCGCGGACCGGTGCATGAAGCCGGTGATTTCGAAGTCGGCGCCTTCCCTGCCATCGGTGATGTCTGTGAGAAGCAGCGCATCTTCGATCCGCAGGCTGTCCAACCTGGCCTGCAACGCGGCGTGTCCGAATTGCTTCTCACCGCCCATGGTCGGCCTCTATCGTTCCCGGCATGGTCACCTCACGCGCACCACCACCGAGTTCCGCAGCTGCGACCTGCGCGATCAGTTGCTCCGCGACGTCAATGCGGAGCGATACCGTCAGGGAGTTGCCGCAGGCTGTGCACGTGACCGCCGCGCGCGGCGGATTGAACATCTCGAGCGGCCACATTCCGTCGAACCGGAGGCTGTCCGTCGGATGCGCGCACGGGATCGTCGCCTCGCGGCGTTCCACGGACTGCGCACGCAGCTCCATCGCCATGCGCACCTGGCGCGGCAGGCCGGGCTGCTTGAGGCCCCAGCGGAGGAAGCGGAGCTCTGTTGCGAGTTCCTCGGAGAAGGTCTCGCCCGCGAGTGTGGGGGCTAACTCAGGCATTGGAGCTGCCTTCCGATGTGTCTCCATCGGCATCGAGGAGGGCGTCGATTTCGTCTCGCGGGATGTCGAAGTCGGCTGCCAGGCGCTCGCGCACCTCGGGGTATTCGCGCGTCCCGGAGAGCGTCATGTGGACTTGCGCGGGATAGAGCCCGTGGGACTGCGCCCAGCCTTGAATCGTCCCGTTTCGATTGACCACCAGTGCACGCAGCTTCTCTCTCCCGCTCAGCAGCGTGACGATCAGTCCATCGACTCGAAGTGCGTTGCCTGTGGCCATCTGGGCGTCTTACCTTGCTTCGTGTTTCGTTTCGTTCGATACGGATAACGTGGCACATCATAGCGGTTCATGGCGGAAGGTGCAAGGGGTTCGTGGCGGAATCTGGCGAGAGGGCTCTTATTGATCGATTCAAGGTCGTCGCCGCCCAGGCGTCGGCCGAGGACATAGAGAGACGGTTCGGGCTTCCGTCCCGTACCGTATATCGTTATATGGCAAAGGATTACTATCCCACCCGGCGTATGAACGACGAGGTTCGGGGGCCCATGGTGCGCGCCGTCGAGACCTTGGAACGGGAACTCGGCATCGACCGCCATCTAGTGTCACGTGGAACAGGGGCGGGGGTGGTCCCGGAAGCTGCGGGGTCCTACGCGACGGACGCGGTCGAGGAGTTGCTGGACCTGATGGGGGTCAGTGGCGGCCTCCGGACCGCCTTCCGGCGCTATTCACCGGGGGACCTGGTCAAGACCGTCTATGGAGTCGCTGTCGATGACGGATGGAAAAAGGACAAGCTGGCGGCGCTCGACCGGATCCGAGACAGAATACTCGGCTCCACCGACCAGCCGGCCGAGTAGTCTCGAGCGTCGCGTGCTGCGCGCCGTCACTTGGGCGCGAACGGTGGTGCCCGAGTACGCTCGGGGATTCCCCGTATCAGACGCGGACACAGACCGGCTTGCAGGTGCAGCCAATCTCCGGGTCCACACGATTGAAGGTTTGAGTGTGCCCGCTCTGTTGACCTTCCCGTTCGGTGACCGGGGTCTCGTTCATTTCCGCCTGGCGCTGCAGCCTGGCATCCGGGGTTCAGCTCGACGCTACATCATTCTGCACGAGACGCAGCACATCCGCGCCGGCGACGTCGAGGAGGAGGGGCCGGTCATCATGCACCATATCGATCCTCTTCCGGCGCGTGCGAGCCGACCAGCGACCTCTTTGCCCTCTGTGGAATGCTCGACGAGGTGCACCTGGGCCAAGGTGAGGAATGGGTAGAGTCGAAAATTCGCGAGATGGTTCCGCTCGAGGACCGAGGGTGGCAGGACTACCGGATTCGTGATCTCGCGCCGCGTGTCATTCGCATGCGCGCACTCATCGATCATTATCTGGATTAGGGAAAGCATGGATCCCAGGATGGTGCCGCACCCTCTCGAGCGTGCCGCCGTTCGGTCGCTCGTGGCTCGCCACGGCGCAGCCTTGAACGCCGCAGCCTCGGCGGGGCTGAACATGCACCAGGTGGACATTGACAATACCGACGAGGCACGACGTTTCGCTGCACTCCTATCCGAAGTCGACGCGAAGCGTTTCTGGGATATGTACGCCGAGGAACTGCAGGCATGGGCGGCCCACACCAATGCTGAGACAGAGCGCATTGTTGCGGCATCCGCCGTGGACAGCCCCAAAACGCAGATCGCCAAACTGGTCGCATTCGTGATCGTGGCGATCGTCCTGTGGATGCTGATCGTTCCATGAGCGGTTGCCGGGAGGACATGTATCTCCTGGTGGACTGCGAGTGCTCGCCATTCACCGAGCGGGACGTCATCGAAGCATGTCTCCTCGAGATGAGGAGAAGCCGACTCGAGTGGAGCTGTAATCCCCGGGCGGTGTGCGACCTGACGCACGCGATCGAGCGGATGGAGCTCTATCTGCTCATGCGAATCGATCGCGGCTTATACAATTAGGAGCGTTTGAATGCTGTCCATGGGCACGGGGGATCGGCCTTCGAGGCTGAACAGGTTCGCCGTCACGGCGCTCGGGGCTCTAGCGATAGGTGTGATTGGAAGTGGAATCTGGGATCTCATCGCGCGGCCCGGCCTCAATCGCGTAGCATCCGCAATATCCTACGGTGTTACGCTCGGCTCTCGGTATGTGCGTGATCTTCCCTACTCCGCGGCAGCACTAGATCCCCGTCCTCTCCCGGGGATGGTGATACTATACCTAATTATCATGCTCCCATCGGTTGCGGTCGGAGTCTTGTTCAGTAAACCCAAGGCTCGCCGTTTGACGCGAAAGCTTGAGATGCGCGTAGAACTCGAGGGCGAGCGGGGCGACGTGGATACACGGGCTGAGCGGATGGCGCGCGTCTACAGGAAAGAGCTACGAAAGCTCCAAGCCTTGCTATTCATTTTGATTGGAGCGGTTACACTTTTCGGCGTTGTTTCCTACAACATCATAGATAAGGCAATGATTCTTCATCGCACGTTTGAGAGTAACATTCTCATACTAGCGCCTCATCTCGACGACAATGCCGAAGCCAACCTACGAGCAATGTTCGCCAGCATGGACAGTGCTGAGGACTACGTCGCTGTCAGAACGAGTATGATGGATGCCGCCCGCGCCGCGGGAGTGTCACTTCGGGAGGAGACTCCGTGACCCGTTTTGTTGAACGCCCGTCCGGCACATGGGAGATCGCATACGAGCTGGAGCCGATCGGCGGCCGCATGGCGCTCGAGCGCGGGAACCCCACTTGGTGGGTCGGGCTTCGCCGAACGGACCGTCACCGCTGGTATTCAGGGGTGATTCCGGTGGATCCGGATGTGGACAGCGAGGAACTGTTCGCGGCGATCGGGGAGTTGGTCGAGAACGCGAGGCGGAGGGACGCCTCGTCAGCTACCGTTGGAGGGAGGGTCGGGTCTTGAAGCGCGTAACAATGAAGGTAGCATCCGACCACGTTCACGCGCTCACGAACGCCCGCCCCGTTGTCGCCTTGGCGGAACTGGTTTGGAATGCGCTCGACGCTGATGCGACGCTGATCCGGGTCGATTTTGACCAGAGTCTGTTGAACGGGAGCATCGCCGGCATAACGGTCACCGATAACGGTACAGGGATGACCGAAGCTGACGCCGAGGCGGGCTTTGGGAGCATTGGCGGTTCATGGAAGAGAAACCGTCAGAAAACTCGCACGCGCGGCCGAACCATTCATGGGAAGGAAGGCAAAGGCAGGTTAAGGGCCTACGCACTAGGTGAGGACGTCGAGTGGAGAACCGTCACGGGGGAACCTGGTCGCCTGCAGGAGTTCAGAATCAAGGGATCAAAGCAGGATATCCGTCAATTCGACATCTCCGATTCGATCCCGAGCGATGATACCCAGACAGGAACCACGGTGTCTATCGGCAGCGTGCGTCCCAACCTTGCGCACCTTTTGAAGCAATCGACCCGCGAAGAACTGCTGGAGCTCTTTGCACTATATCTCCGCAACTACCCGGACATCTCGGTCGTATACCACAAGAGCCGCCTGCATCCAGCAGACCTTGAGCTGCACGTTCAAGAATACAGGCTTGATTCCGTACAGGTTCCGGGTGGCACATGGATCCACGACATGGTGCTAACGATCGTCGAGTGGAAGACCGAATTTAGTAGATCGTTGCATTTGTGTGACGCGAATGGGTTCTCTTTGTTCTCTTTCCAGCCGCGGATTCATGCGCCGGGGTTTTCGTATACTTGCTATTTGCGAACCTCTTATATTAAGGAACTCGAAGAAGCCAACTTGTTGGAACTGGGACCAGAGAATCCGGTGCTTGAGCCCATTGTTGCCGCCGCGAAAAAGCAGCTTCGCGATCATTTTAGAGCGCGCGCGGCAGAGCAACGAGCGGATCTCGTGGAGGAATGGAAGCGAGACAAGGTATACCCGTATCAAGGCCAGCCGAGGGACGTGGTCGAGCAGGTCGAACGGCAGATGTTCGACGTTCTCGCGATCAACGTCAACAACTATATGCCTTCGTTCGCAGAGGCAGATCCCACCAGCAAGAAGTTTTCGTTCGAACTACTTAAAGGCGCCCTTAAGGAGAACCCAGAAGCGCTGCAGCGCATCTTCCGCGATGTCTTGGCCTTGCCCTCGGACAAACAGAATGAGCTTGCCCGACTTCTAGAACGGACATCACTCTCGGCGGTCATTGAGGCCGCCAATATGGTTGCGGAACGGTTGGAGTTTATCCGCGGGCTAGAAATCCTGCTTTACGATCCTGTCTCAAAGAAAACCCTACTCGAACGTAAGGAACTGCATCGGATCCTAGCGCGAGAGACGTGGATATTCGGAGAGGAGTACAATCTGACTGTCGACGATGAGTCATTGAATGAAGTGCTTCTCCAGCATCGATCCACGCACCTGCGGCCAGTAGAGGACCCACTTCAGGACGAGGGCGAGAAAACAGATGCCCATGTTCCCGTGGTGCGCAGCGATGGATCCGACGGTATCATCGACTTGATGTTGTCACGGCTCATCTACCATCAGGATGCCAGCAAGCGAGAGCATTTGGTTGTCGAGCTAAAACGACCCAGGCAGAAAATCACTCCGAATGTGGCTCAACAGATTAAGAGCTATGCCTTGGCGGTTCAACGCGACGAGAGATTTCGGGATCTTGAAACGAAGTGGGTGTTCTGGGCTGTCTCGAATGACATCCATCCCGACGTACGTAGTGAGATTCAGCAGGACAACCGGCCACGCGGTATCCTCTACCAGAACTCCCAGCTGCGGATGACGGTGTGGGTCAAATCATGGTCAGAGGTCATCAACGACTGTAAGGCGCGCTTGAAGATGTTCGAGGAAAAGCTGCAGTTTACCGCTGATCGTGCGGCAGGATTGGACTACCTCAAACGCACGCACAGCCAGTACCTTCCTGATCATCTTAAATCCGCTACGCCCCCCAGCTGATCGGAATCCCTTCCCGCGCCACTGACGGCGTCCCTTCGATGGTGCCGGTCGCCTCGATCGTGATCACCGGTGCGTCGACGTCCGGGATGACGTAGTCGTACTGGTAGACGCCCAGGCTGGGGTGTGAGCCGCCGGCCTCCATCAGGTTGATCGGGCTGCCGATCGCCTTCTTCCCCTTCATCGGCTGGATCATGACCGGCGTGCTCGAGTCGGCCAGCTCCCCTACCGTTGCCGGAGGCACGGGGAAGGCGCGGAACGTGAAAGTCAGCCGGACGGTGGACCCGATTCTGGCCATTATTCGACTCCGATGGTGAGACCGCGCTCGAGCACTGTGATCGATGTGTCACGGGTGAGAGCCTCTGCAGTGGCTGTTCTCTCGAGCAACGTCAATGTGATGGTGCCAGGCCGCGGAATTTCCGGAGCGTCGCCCAGCCTGGCTCGCAACTCGATTGTTCGGCCGACCAGCATGCGCACGTTCGCGGATGTACCGAGACTGCGGCCGGTCAGTTCACGCAGGCTCGCCGAGAAGGACCCGGTCCTCTGGACGGTGCCTCGGATGTCACTCGAGGCCGTGACACTCCTTCCGGCCGGGCCCCGGACCCCGCCGCCGACTGTCAGATCCCTTCCTGATGCGGCGCGCACATTGGCGGCGACCGTGCCTGAGCGGGTGACAGTCGCCCGGACGCTCGCAGCGAGCTCCGCTTCCTGACCGGCAGTGGTACGGATCGAGGCGGCGAACTCGATCGATCGGCCGACAGTCCCGGCCACCCCCTCGACATCCGCAGCGACGCCCAGGTCGCGTCCGACCACGTTCCTGATGTTCGCGGTGGCTTGCGCGGATTGCCCCGCCGCGGCGCGCACATTGGCGTCGAGTTGCGCATCGCGGCCGGCGAGATCTCGCACCGAGGACTCGAACGTTCCCGATCGGCCCGAGGCGTTCCGAACGTTGGCGGCCGATGTGATAGACCGGGTCGCCGTTGCCCGTACGTTTGCCGTGTGCGTGACCGACCTGGTCGACGTGCCGCGGACATTCGCAGTCGAGGTTGCTGACCGTCCGATCGCATTCCGGACGCGGGCCGTCGACGTGAGATCTCGGCCGACAGGCGTCGTGCTGCTGAGTGATTGGGCCGAGAAGTCGTCCGCGCGCGAAGCGTTGATATTCGAGCGAGCGTACCAGATGCCAGGCTGGCCCGTCGTGTATGTGGAGTCCGTGGCGGTCGCGACTGCGACTCCATTCACATAGACCGTGAGGGTATTCCCCTCTGCCCTGAACCGAACGACATCGCCAGCCACTGCATCGATGATCTGAGTACTGCCGCTGATCTTTGTCATCGACGCAGCGCTGGCGAAGCGGTATATGCCTCGGGAGGCTTCCGCGACGCCGTCCAGCCAGAACAGGTAGCCGGTGCCAGCTGTCGATCCGCGCACCACCATGCCGATGATGTCGCCGGTGCCGACGGATACGACGGTAAACTGCGTTTCCTGGTCGTCTCCGAAGTCCTCAGCAGACGTCTTCACCAGAGCCATCGAGAGATCACCATTCCCTCGAAAGCCATTGCTGAAGATGTTGCAGAGGTTGAATCCGGTGACGGTATCGTAGTTCGTAGTGCCTACGGTACCGTCAGCCCGGTTGAAATTGTCGGAGAACGCCATTCAGCTCACCAGCCGGGGTTGACCCGGAAGATCTCCAAGTTCCGGATATGGAAGTCGGTCTGCTGCGTGAAGCCGCTGTTGCTCCAGCCCATCAGGTAGCCGTGCCGGAAGTAGTTCAGATTCGCGCCGGCCGAGACCATGTTGTACGGCCCGGTCTGCACGAATAGCTGACCGTTCTTCCACACCCGGACACCGCCGTCCCTCGCGATTCGAGCATGGATGCGGACCTTCATCCATTTCCCGAAGTCGGCAGGCGTGACGAAGTTCGACGCCTCGAACCAGCCGCGCTCCGTGTTCCGCCGCGGGTCGTCGCCGTGGATGGAAATGATTGCGAGGCGCGAGGACGTGTCCGACTGGCGCTCGAGCGACAGGTAGAACTGCGCGTCCCGCCCGCCGCTGTACGTCTCCGCCCAGAGCGTCATGAATTTGTTATTCGTGGGAGCACCGCCGCGGTGCTGGTAGTTGAGCGGCACATGCCACTCGTACTCCATCCACACCTCGGTCGGGGCTGACGCAGCGTCCGGCGTCAGCTGCAGGCGCAGCTCGCTCCAGCCGTCCTCGCCGATCGGGTTCGCCCGATAGCGGAACCGCAACGCAGGGCCACCGTCGAACGTGACGCGCGACACCTGGTTGAACTCCGTCCAGCGCCCGGTGCCCGTGAGTGTTGTGCCGTCGTCCGCGAAGAATGGCGACCCCGTCGACGGCGGAGCCGGCGGTACCGGCGCAGGCGCTGGCGCCCGGCCGAGCAACTGATCGAAGTACGCAATCGAGCTCGTGCACTGCGTGATGCTCGAGCGCACGAAGCCGCGGGAGCGGATGAGCTCCGTGAACTGCACGTCGCGCGTCGCCGAATCCGCGGCGACGGCCTTTGTCAGCTGCGTGTCCGCGGCCTTCGCGGCGCCGCAGGCACTCACCATCTTCGCGCGCAGGCTGTCCGCCTGCGCACGCGTTTGTGCAGCTGCAGGAAGTGCAATGGCCAGCAGCGCCAGTACGACCAGGGCTGCCACCTTCACGATGCTTCTCGGATTCCATGTCATGCGGCGGTGTCTCCCTCGACGCGCAGGGTGACGCTGTCGGCATCCACCGCAGCGGTTCCTGCTGTGATTGTGCGACGGACCCAGATCGCCACGACCGACTGGGCCGGGATGCTGGCGATAACCAGCCCGCCGGCTTTGTCAGTCGGCGCGCTGAACGAGACGCCGGACGGAGCGGTGGTCTCGTCCGCGATCTCGGCCGCCTGGGCCGAGGCGCTTCCCTTTGCCGTGACGCCAGCGGGGTCCAGGCCGATCGCCCATGCGGCGCCACCCGCCGCATCCGCGCTGATCCACGCACGCACGGGAACGAGCAGCGCGAGCGTCGCGTGGTTGTTGTGCACGAAGAAGCAGCGATACTCGACCCGGCCTGCCGCGGCCTCGTCGCCCGAGATATCGTCGAAGAGGTTGTTCAGCGGCGTGCCCAGGTCGATGGCCGTGGTCGAGATGTACTTGCCGAGCGATGCCGCGGGCGTGCTCGAGCCTGCGTCGCCGGCAGAGCCTGCAGTGCGCGAGAGCTTGAACAGAATGTCGGTCGCTACGATGGCCATGATCTATTCCTTTCCGAGGATGGATGTCACTACATCCTTGATGTCATTCCAGAGGAGCACTGCAGCGCCGCCGGCCACCGCCCACGGAATGCCGGTGCGCACCTTATCACCGAGCGTGCGATGCTCAGGGACCGGCAGCGGATTGCACACGTCCGGAGCGAAGGTGGAGGAGCCGACATCGATGTTCGGGAAGCCCTGCGCAGACGCCGTCACGTACGCGGCCCGTACGGATCCGGGCTGATCAACGCATCCGCCGGTGACATTCAGCCGGATCGGCGCGAGCGATGCCCGTATGAGCGCCAGGATCGAGTCGGGGCGGGCCTCGACGTCGACGTCTACCGTGATCGGCGGCTGCTCCGCGTGGAACGCCTGGCGCCGCACGCCCGCGCTATCCGGAACCGGCGCGGCAGCGATGCGCGCGCGCAACGTGTCGGTTCGGATGACCAGCTCGGCCGTCATGCGGCGCTGGATCCGGAGTGAGTCCGTCAGCTGGATCGCCGCGAGCTCGAGCTGCTGGACGCGGCGGTATGCGACGGCGGAATCGGCCTGCCACAACCGGCGGCTCGAGTCCGCGCGCGCGATGGCGTTCTCACGCTCCAGCTGCGCCTGCTGGATCGTGACTTGATCCGCAACGCGTTGCGCATCCTTGCCTGCCCGGTAAACGAGAAGAAGCGCGATCGCGAGGACCGCTACGGCTCCCCCGATCAGGTATGGGCGAAGCCGCCGCATCACCATGCTGCTCCCTTCTCCGCCAGCCTTTGCCAAGCCAGAAAGAGCAAAATCGCCAATAGCACGGCCATTTCGACGATGAGCATCAGCAGCCTCAAAGTCCGAGCACGGCGCGGGTCTTCGGACCGACGTCGCCGTCGACGGCGAGTCCGTGGCGGCGCTGCACGGCTCGCACGCGCGCATCCGTGTCCGCGTCGAACACGCGCGTGACCGGTACGCCGAGCTTCAGCTGCAGCTCCGCGACGTCGTCGCCCTTGAGTCCGAGCGTGAGGATCCGTGCGCGTTGCGGGGACAGGACCGCGGGTACAGGCGGACCGTCGGCGCCGACCTCTTTCCACACGGCAGCGAGCCCGCCGTCGGCGAGCAGCTGACGCGCGCGATCGCTCGGCGACTTCCGGAGCGTGCCCCACTGGAAATGCGGCAGATCGACTTGATGCCAGTCGCCGCCCCAGTCGAGTCCGTGCTTCTTGAAGATCTTCGCGACGGCATGCCACCAAGCCGCAGGCGGCGACCAGAGCAGTATCCGGTGCACAACGTCGACGGCGAGCCCGAACCCGTGCCAGCTGTACAGGTTGCTCTTCGCGTTCGTGACGGTCTGATAGGGCGGCTTCACGGTGCGGCCGCGCGCGTAGTAGATCGCCTGCAGCTCGGCCGATCGCATCGCCTCGTAGAGCAGGACATCCCCGGGCCCGCCGGGCGCGTTGCACTCCGCGATCGCTGCTTGCACCGCAGCGCGCACCTTTGGCGCGAGGAGATCGAGGTTGCGCGACGGCTGCGGTTCGGCAGCCGCCGGCATCATCCCGGCGCTCATCAGAGCGGCCTATCCTCCACAGGTACCGGCTCCCCGCCCGTGACCGTTACGGGCTGCTTCGTGAAAAAGCGAAGGATGACGTTCACGACTGCGAGGATCGCGATCGCTGTTTCACTCTGGAGCTGTTCGGAGACGAACGGGATGTTCGCGTCCGTGAGCGCCGTAACGCACGCCAGCAGGATCACCACTGCGTTGACGATCACGGTCTTGCTGCTCACGGCCGACTTGGAGAGGACCGTCTTCATGGACTCACCTCGGGTTCAGGGTCGGAAGGATCGAGCTTTCGATCGATGTGAACGGCGACGTCCCGGAATGCCCGGCCGTCGTTCGTGGGGAGGGTCAGCTCCTCTTTCAGCGCCGCGGCGTCGTAGTCGCGTCGGAGGGGCGGCTCGTGGCCGAGTTTCGCCGCGTCCATTCGACGGATCATGAACTCGACGCCGGCGCGCGCGTCCTTCACCACAGCGACATTGCGCAGCGCGCTGGTCCATTGCCCGATGAGGAAGTAGACGAGGGCGATCTTCGTTACTGGCGAGAGATCCCGGCTGAGGTCACCGAAGGCCGGCAGGTACGTCAGGGCCATGTCCATCGACGCAGCTACGAGCACGGCGACAACGATCAGACCCTTCTTCGCGGCACCCCGCATGAAGACCTGGCCATCGTACCACTTCGCTCCCTTCGGCGTGACGATGATTGCCTTCAGGATCCCAGAGATCTGGTCCGCGATGAATGCGACGAGCAGGAGTAGGAACAGGAATACATTCACACCATTGACGACGGTCGCGAGCGCCATGGTCACGACGGCGCCGAGGGTCGCGGGTTCGGCGGTTGCCGTCGATCGTACCTGCTGCAAGAGTCGCTGAGGGCTCATCGCCTGTCCGGTCGCAGCGTAAACGAAAAAGGGCCACTCGCGCGCATTGCACGAGTGACCCACGGAAGAGCCGGCCGCCGCCCGGCGAATGCCCAGGGCGCGGCGTTCTGTTGGAATAATCTACCGCGGGGCGGGCGGTGCCTCAATGCTCTTTATGTCGCAGCCCGTCAGCTGAAGTCGTACCACGCCTCCCAGCTGATCTCCGCGTTGCCCAGGAGCGGCTGCTCCGTGTGCACCTCGATGTTAGTCGCGTCCGTTTCCACCCACCACGGCGAGCCGGGATCATCGCGCCATGTCATCCGCACCCGGGTCGGGGTGCCGCCCAGCCCGTGCGCGAAGGTCCACGCGTCCGTTCCGGTCTGCGTATATTCCGCCTCCCATAGAAATGCCTTGTCGCCGGAGACGGCGGACGCGACGGCCACGTCAAAGCTGTCGCTGTCGACGTTTTGGGCGTACATGACCGCGCCAGGATTGCCGACCGGCGTGATGCGGATCCGCTCCGGTGTCGAGGACAGGCCGTGCGTGATTGTGCGGCTCGCATTTCCATTCAGGATCGCGCTGCTGCCCGATGCCCTTCTCGCAGTGCCCACACTGCCCGCCGCGAGGATCTGGCTCGATCGCGAATACCGGATCACACCGTCCTGGTTGTGCTCGATCACGTACTGCAGGTTGAACCACGCGCCGCCCATCGGCGCGGTCGCATTTCCGGCGAAGTCGTTGCTTGTCACGGTCAGGTACGCCGGTGCGCCGACCACGTAGTAGCCGTGTGTCTGCGTCTTGCCGCTGCTACGCGTGTCGCCGCTGCGGTTGCCGTTCACAATGATCCTGCCCATCGCGCCGCCGTCGTTCAGCAGGATGCCGTACGGCTCTGTCCCGCTAACGCCGTTGTTCAGGACGACGTTGCTTGCGATCACCTGATCATAGCCGTCGTCGGCGCCGATCCCGCAGTACCCGTTCTCCTTCGACGTATTGCCGGCGACCGTGTGCTCCCAGCACTCGGTCAGCGCGTAGCCCCGCTCGCGGCAGCCGAGCGCTACGTTCCCGCTGACCGTGACATTCCGGCTGTGATAGCCGTAGAAGCCGTGTCCAGGCACGCCCGTCGTATCGTCGGCCGTGATGCCCGCATAGCGCACGACGTTGCCCGTGATCGCGAGCTCGCTGTTCTCCGCGACCGCAACGGCGGGCGCCCCAGACTCCTCCCAGCGGATCCCGCAGGAAACGACGTTCTCAACGATATTGCCGGTGATCGCGCCGCTGGCCAGGCCCCACACCACGATGCCGTTCGGCGCGGTCGCGAGGCCGCCGCCCACATCGATCCGGCGGTTCCCATTGCGCACGCGATTCCCATTGATCACGACGTTGAAGCACAGCGAGCTCGAGTCCTGTGATCCCGCCTGAATCGCGATTGAGTCGTCGGTACAGTCCTCGATCCAGTTGCCGTCGATCAGGATGTTGCGCATGAAGCCGAACAGGCTGATCCCGCCGAACGTCCAGTCGCCGCCCTTGATCCGGCAGTCGCGCACGACGAGCCCTTCCGTCACGGCCGTGGAAGGTGAGTCGCACCAGATGGCCATGGTGAGGATGTCCGCGAAGTGCACCTGCTCCACGACGCAGCCGATCGTGCGATTGACGGAGAGGCACTGGTCCGATCCTGACCATGTACCGGCCGCCGTGCCGTTCTGGTCGAGCTTGAAACGCCGGAGCAGCGCGCCTTCGACGCCCGACGCAGCCGGGCCCATCATGATGCGGTTCCCGACGGTGAGGCCCGAAGCCATCTTGATCACGCTCCGGCTGCCGACGCCCTCGATCGTCACGTTCGAGCCATACAGCAGCTCGTCCGAAATCATATACGTCCCGGGTGGCAGGAACAGCGTGCCGCCGCCGAGCACGTCCAGCGCATCGAGTGCGGCCTGTGTCGCGGCCGTGCAGTCGGTCGCGCCGTCACCCTTCGCACCCCACCACTGCGGCAGGACGTAGGGTACGGCCCCGTGCGTGAAGGCCACGACGCCGCCGAGCGAGAGGTCGATCCACTGTACGGGCCCTGGCAGCCCATCAAACGAAGAGACCGTTACCGTAGCGCCGGCCGCGGGCTTCAGTTTCCCGGTGCTCGGCCGGAACGGGTTCGCGAGCGCCAGATCCGAGTTCACGCGATAGGAGCGTCCTGCGCGCAGCTGAGCGCCGCCAGCGGTGTCAGCGCTGGATATAGCCGTCCGGTCGTTCGCAACGCCATCGCCCTCTGCGGCGTAACTCGGATGATGCACATTGTGCAGCCCGGACCCACCGTCATCGACTACGACGTATGGCAGCTCTTCGGTGAACATTCAGTACACCAGGATCTTTCCGCCCGTACGGGTTGTGCGCACCGGCATGCCATAGGTTGCATGTTCCTGCAGGACTGTGAAGCCGGCTGCGTTTCGGACCATGGGCTGTCCGGCAGGATCGAGAATCAGCCGGCCGTCTACGACGCTCCATGCCAGTCGGGAGACGTCCGCAGCGCCTTCAGCGGTCGTGTATACCGCCGCCTCGCCGCCGCCCTCCTTCTCGCCCGTGTGACGTACCACGCTACCCCGCCGGATTTTCATATGTTGACGTTCCTGTACCAGCTGGTCTTCACAGTCAGGTGGCCCAACTCATTCCCACTGCCATCCTCAATCTCTATATCCACCTCGATCTGCACTTCGGGCGGCAGGGGGATTTCCTTCGCCATTGCCGGGTACCCGGTGTCGAATGTGAAGGATGTCACGGCTGTGGGTGGGGCAGTGAGCGCCGGCGAAAGCGACGACGTGATCTCCTCAAACGCCCCGAACCGGCTGTCGCCGAAGGCATATCTGGCATATGCGCGCGCGATCGAAAGCGCGGGCGCCGAACTCGCCTTGAGCTTCAATGTCGCGACGCTGGAGCCGGGCGCTGGCGCCAGGACAACCGACTCGTCCTCATCCCAGACCGGCGTACCAGGGTTGCCGTTCACCAGCTGGAAGTCCTCGGTCGTTTCGTACGTGTCGGCGTCGAGGTTCGCGATCGCATCGCTGCGCGCGGTGCGGCGGAGCAGCCATGCCGTGTCTTCCGGCACCGGGACCTTGAATCGAACCGACTGCCCGTCACGCTCGCTTTCCCATGTCCCGCCACCATCGATCCGTTCAACCTTCTGCGATCGACAGACCTCATCCGCAATCGAGAGCAGGATTACTAGATCGGTGTCGATGATTTCAGAGAGCGGCGGGCCGATGAACTTCGGGTACCGGCCGATCCCGGGAATCTCGATGCGAAGCACGTCGCCCGCTCGACCGCTCGCGCTGTACGCTACGATCTGGACGTAACGGATCTCGCGGCCGGCCGGGACCGCGGTGACGTACTGGCGCTGTTCGGGACCGGTCATAACGGCCGCGTCCCACGCCTTCATGGCACCAACGTACATATCGCCGATGGCACCGACCGGCGCCGGCCGCACGCGGAACTCATTCACATTTGCCGCGAGCAGTGTGGTGGCCCCAAGCGCTGTAACTCGCACCGCGCCGTCGCCGATGTCATCGATCGAGAGCACAGCAGCGCCCGGAAGGCCTGACGTCGCCACGGTGGGTAGCGCACCGCTGCCAAGGAAGGCGATGGTCAGCGAGAGACGGTTAACACCTGCGGTGACATCGAATAGTTGGACATTGCCACCATTCGGGATGTCGGCCTCCGCAACGACGAACTGCACGACTTTCTGACCGTCCGTGGTGAACGGCACAACCTTCCGGAAGAACTCATTCTGTGCGAGGGAGTCATCTGCCACCTGGTCGAGCAGGACGCCGCCCTTCGTGACGGCGCCGGCGACGCGTGTTGGCGTTTGCGTCATCGTGAACGTCGAGAAGTCGGCCGCATCGAGCATCGCAGGGGCGATTGGATCTCTGGTCAGGATCTCGGTCGGTGCGGCTGGCACATCGGGATCTGGCCATTCGTCCTCGGTGATCTCGTGGTCCAGGAGCATGTCCCAGATCCAGATCTCGTCCACGCTCTCGCCCCACTCCCACCCCTCGCCGCGCTCCGATATCGTGTCCACTACTGTGCGAACATTCAGCAGCTGGGCCCGGCTGTTTGTCCCGACCGTTACCGATCCCGCATCCACCCAGTCGCTCGGCACACCCAGCGTGTTCACAGCTCGGATCTCGACATCGTACTCGACGCCGCTGGTAACCCCGTTGATATACGCCGCCGTCGCATCCTTCCGCGCTCCGGGCGCCGGCGTCCATGCTGCGAGCGGCGTGGCGGTCGGCCGATACCGGATTTCATAGTAGTCGAGGAACGGCTCGTCGGCTGCGGTCCACGCCACCAGGATGCGCGGCACGTACTGACCGTCCTGCGTCGGCAGCGCCGTCGTCTCATCGCTGGTCAGTATGACATCTGTCGGCGGAGCGCACGTGAACGGATCCGGCAGGTCGGTGCCGGGCGGAACGTCCTCTGTGTCCTGTTCGTCGAGCTCGTACGCGGAGGCGTCATACTCACGCAGGATCGGCCGCACTGTGGCATTTGGCCGAATGCTCATGCCGTGCACGCGGAACGGCTTTGCGGTGAAGCCCGGGGTCGAGTGAGTGACGTTCACCACCTCACCGGCTTGGAGCTTCAATCCCTCTTCGTGAACCGTGCACGACACGGTCAGGTCCAGCCGAGCCTCCCGCAGCGCCACCATGGCGATCTGCTTCGCCATGTATGCGTTCTGCGTGAATGGAAGATCGATACGCACGTTCTGCGGGATACCGTTGTCTGCCTCGAGGAAGCCGTTCGTGGCGCCAGCCTCCGGCCACGTCACCTCACGGACCTGGTCCTGCATCGCCGGATCCACGAATGCCACCGTCACGGAGTTCGGAACGCTCGAGCCGCTCCGCACGAGCTCCCATTCACCCGTGATGTTGTGCTCCGTGAGCTCGAATGCCGACGGTGTCTCCACCTGCCGAACGATCAGCCGGAGCTTGCCGCTCTGAAAGACGATCTCTCCGCGGCATGCCGTGAGAAGCGCCGCCAGGTTCTGTGACCTGCTCTGCGACGTGTCGAGGATCCCATTCGCCGTGAAGCGGGGGCCGTTGTACGCAGTCGTGTCCACCGTCTCATCGCAATAGTTGGCCGCGTCCTCGATCGACTCGTCATCGAGCTCGCTCGCGTCCAGCCCGCAGCCGTAGTTCGGGTTAACGAGATAGTCACGGATGCAGAGAGCCGGATTCGTTGAATATGCGGTGGTGCTGTCACGTGGGTCGTATAACGTTCGACCCTGCACTTTCAGCGTGACGTTGGGAAACCCTGCTGGGAATAGCTCCTCCTCGTATTTGAGCCAGAGGAGAATGTATCCGACGCCGGCGCCTTTCGAAGTCGATGGCCATGCGGTCGGAAACTGTCCCGTCAGCTCCGCATTGACGGCCTGAGCGTGACTCCCCAAATGAATCGCGTACTTCACATGCTCGTCGAACTTCCCGACGATGTTCGTGTTTACTTGCGCACCTGTGGTGTCCGGATTGTTGGCCAGAACGTTGTCGTCGAAGTAGATCGCTGAGACGTCCGCTACCGGTCCGAGCGCAAACGCGCCGACCAGGTAGATGATGTCCTTATCCGAGGGGTGCTTCCGAACCTCTACCCATGTAACGGCCGTCCGCGCCTCACCGTAGATCACCGGCAAAGGGGACATCGGCGAGATCGTGCTCTGAAGGCGGTTGTGATGCGTGGCCGCCAGTGCACCGGTAATCCCGCCGACGATAAGGGACGCTGCAGCGCCCTTCACGTATAGGGCGAGTGTAGGGGAAAGCGCGCCACCTGACAGGATCGTCCCGGCGATCAGGATCGCTCCAAGACCGATCTGGATCGCGTTCCGCTTACCCATGAGGCACCCGCAGCAGGACACCGCCCGTACGCATTCGCTTCGGGGCGCGCACGACTCCATCCTCGAGGGTCGCCCAGATCACGTCCCGGCCAATGACGACGCCAGCTGCGGGGAAGCCGTCACCGTCCTCGTCGATCCAGATGTCCCCGCTCTGGGCGAACGCCGGCGCGATGTCCGTTGCCCCGAGCAGTCGGAGGATGAATTCGACTCCGCCAGTCTCCGCGTGAACGCGCGCGGCGCCGCGCTGTGTCGTGTAGGGTTCCACGTCGGCTGCGATGTCCTCACCGTACATGACGCAGAATGCCTCCCGCACGAGCGTTCCGCAGTCCGTTGCGCCCCACTCGTACGGTCGACCGCGCACTGACTCCGCCCATTCGTGCAGACGAATGTCCCAGTTCCGGACGCGCTTCATCGGCGGTTTCGGAAGTTGCGGAGGCGGTCAAACAAGCTCGGACTCGTCGGTCCGATCTGCACGGGACCCCAGCGAATAGATCGGCCGGCGAGGTTCGGGGCATGCTGAAAGAACGTGTCTCCGGTCGGGAGCCCTGCGCGCTTCAGCATGTCATTGTGGCTGACGGGATTCGTGTGCACGGGAGTCGCGTAGCGAAGCACGGCGAGTCGCGATTCGACGCGGGTCTTCACTTCGACGCCGCCACCCTCGCGCGCTCTACGTTCGCGAATTGAATAGTCCGCGAGCTGATGGCCCCGGAAGATCATCTCGGGAGTGTCGATCACGTCGCCGTCATCCAGGTGGGCGAGCCAGATCCGGATTGGCCGACCGCGGACGTTGTTCGTAAGCAGCAGGCCGATGATGGACTGATCCACTCCCGAGAGCGCGAGATCGACGCCCTGGCCATCGGTGTCCGGAGTCTCGTCGATCGCTCCGAATACGAGGTGACCTCCCACCCCCTGCCATGTCAGGCTGTTCCAATCGATATCAACGGGAGCGGTCGAGAGGTAAGTCTCTCCACCGGACGAGCTGATCTGCAGGAAATACAGAATCGTGCCGCGCTGCGCAGCGACAGCGGTCTGCATACCCGCGGAAAGAGCCCTCATGTCAGATGAGCTCCTTCCAAGTCACGCGGATCCCGTCGACGAGCCGGCCCGGTATAGCCGGCGGCAGCACGAGCGACGTGATGTACGCGTTGAGCGTCGTTTCCAGATCCAGCGCTGCACCGTCGCCCGGGCTCATGCCGGCGGGAATGGGTGGTGACAGCTTCAGCGCGAGGTTGCCGGATGCATCGCTCGCAGCGGTCTCCATCACACGGAAGAGAGGAGATACGTTGGCAATCTTGAAGACGTCGCCCTTCACGACGGAGTTCGCTACGCTGGGCGTCCACCCGTCGGTCATCAGGGTGGAACCAGTTTGACCTGCACCGTTCACCACCGGCGTGCCTCCGCCGACGCCATGACGTGGCCGGCCGGACCCTGGCGACATCAGGTGCCGGATCGTGAACGCTGTCATCTGGTTGTACGCGTCCTCAAGCGTGGCCATCAGGGCGTCGACGTCCGGCGTGCCCACTCTCAGGTTGGAATAGATCTCATCCCACTCGCGGCCCATCGCTACAACGGCCCGAAGTTGATCCTTGCCTGTCACCCCGGGTGAGACCAGCCCAGTCGACACGCGGAAGGGCGACACCTGCGCCGGCTTGATGGTGCGGGGGAAGTCAGCCATCGCGAAGCGCGGCCCTGACCGCGGCGGAGCTGTGTGCGGCGCTGATCATCGCCTCAGCGACTGCGCCTTGGTTTGCCAAGATGAGGTCATAGGCAGTAAGCGCGTCGAGAGACTGCACACTGATCGGAATTGTCTGGTGGACGTGAACGGTCGTCCCGCTCGAAGCGCGGACACCGGATAGCGCTGATGACGGGGCGCCCATAAGGGCCAGCCCACCGCCGCCGTCGACACGCACGCCTCCGGGGATAAATCCACCCCCGCCGGCATTCGGCGCGAGCATACCGATTCCTGTCTTCAGGATATCGCCCAGCGCGGCCGCAAGCGGATCCACGAAGGCTTTTTGCGCCGCGAGCCGAACGATATCCCTGATCATTGAGTTGACCATCCGCGTGAACGACCGCGCGAGTGTTTCGGTGCCCGAGATCCAGTCAGTAAAAGCATCGCCCGATGCGCCGGCCATGCTGTCTGCGACGGACTGGATCTCCTGCTCCTTCGCCTTCATCAACCGATCCCGCGCATCGAGCTCCTCTGCGAGTGCCTTCGCTCGAGCCTCGGCCAGGTCTTTGAGGCGGTCCTTCTCTCGCTCCTGACTTTCAGCGAGTTCTCGGTTGACCGCTCGCTTCGTCACCAGCGCTCGGACTTCAGCGGCCGAGAGTCCTTCCGTTGCCAGCTGCAGCGCG
>Ga0196971_1000205_pt1 | contig 56967 bp, 48 predicted proteins | sample S1v_1013CmetaG_FD_148660 | JGI IMG/M metagenome (GOLD analysis project Ga0196971, IMG submission 148660) | Soil microbial communities from Anza Borrego desert, Southern California, United States - S1+v_10-13C | ecosystem: Environmental > Terrestrial > Soil > Desert | place: USA: California... | reverse complement strand
TGGCCGATGTCGGGGTGCGTCTGGACTTCCTGCCGGACTTCGTCATCGGCAACCACGGACTGGAGGGTCTTCCCGGCTGGGAAGACGACGCCGGGCGTTACCAGACCCTCTGCCTGGAATGGGAGCGGCAGCTCAAGCCTGCGCTGGCGGACCGCGTACTGTTCGATTCCGGCATCCGGCTCGAGAACAAGACCTACTCGCTGTCCGTGCACTACCGGATGTCGCCGGACCGCGCGCAAGCCGAGCAGCGCCTGCTGCAGCTCTTTTCCGCACTGGCGCCGCGCGCCAGGATCGTGCCCGGCAACTGCGTGCTCAACCTGCTGCCGGCCGACGCGCCCGACAAGGCGAGTGCGCTGTCCCGCCTGTTTGCGCTGAGCGGCGCCTCGAGCGCGATCTATGTCGGAGACGACGCGACTGATAATGATCTGGCCCAACTGCGCCGCCAAGGCTGGTTGACGGTACAGGTCGAACGCTCGGGCGAGAGCGCGGCGGAATTCTGCCTGCACCACCGCCTCGATGTGCCCGAACTGCTGGATGCACTCGTCGGCCGGCTCGGCACGGCACGGCTGGCATCCCGGGCAGCACCGAAACACGCGACGGCCGGCTGAGGCTTCCATCGCGTCTTACTGCTCGGTTGCTATCAGCGGCTCTCGGGGAAATTGCAGGGGGCGCTGGAGCGCGGCATCCACGATCGGCGCGAACGACGGCGCCGCCTCCCTCTGCGCAAGGCAGGTGCCGCTTTCTTCCACTTTCCCGCCCAGCGGAATGCTGATGCTGAATTGAAGCAGAGTGTCCTGGTCGGCGTCGTGGAAGTCCTGCGACAGCCTGAGGCTCCAGTTGTCCTTCGCAAGGCCCAGGTCCAGACGGCCGGCATCGCTCCCTGCGCTGTAACCGCCATGCAGCTGCAGGCAGTTGCCGAAATACTGCTGAAAGGAGACGCGGCCGGAAGAGAGGAATTCGCGCCGCAGCGAACCGGGATACGGACGGTAATCGATGTGGGAAAACTCGCGGCGCAGCTCGATCCTCGATTGCCAGGTAGGGCGAAGGCCGAGGTTCAGCATGAAGCCATCGAGTTTTCCGGAAGCGACGCTGGCCGGGCGGTCTTCATCGAGCTCGTTCATTTCCAGGGGCAGCATCGCGGGCGCGGAAGGCGTCGCATCCACCCGGTAGAGCGCCAGGCCCAGGCCGGACAGGTAACGATTCTCCGGCCAGTATTTTCTCGCGCTAAGCAGGAAACTGTTTTGCCGGAAGCCGGGTGCTTCGTCATAGGACGACAAGAAGCCGCTTCCCACGGTACGCAACTGTGCGCCTGACAGCCGGAACCGCACATTGCGCCGATGGGCGTACACCGCATTGGCCACGATCTCCGCGTAATCGGTATCGCGCGTGAACGTCGTTCCGGCGCCGAGCCGATTGGTCAGCAGCACGCCGTAATCGACCGCAAGCGAAGGCCCCAGTCCGGAGGAATGATCGAGGCTGGCTTCCCATTTTTCAGATCGCGTTTCGTAGGCGAGGGTGGCGCTTTCTTCGTCCACTGCCCAATGCCACGGCGGTGGAATATCCGCACCGGGAAGGCTGGGCAAGTCCTGCGGCTTGACGCCTGCACTCGCAGCGACGGAAACGGCGAACGAACAGATGAAGCTCAGCCGGAGTGCGCCGGCCAGCAGCGGTTTGAAATGGGAAAGAGTGGCAGCCACACGAGTGCGATGCATGTTGTCGGCTCCGGATTGGAGAGCCGCTTGTGCGTGCGGCTCTCGCGAAGAACTGAAGTCAATATACCGGCTCGCTTGAACGGCGGCAAGGCGTGACGAAACGGCTACCTCTGTATCCGCGGGGCATCATCGCCCGCGGAGCAGCGTCATGAAGGAAAGCAAATACATTTGGGCAAACTCTATTGCGCCAAATGTATTTTTGCGGCAAGATGTATCGAAGCAGATCATCGCCGGCCCGGTGAAAGCTGGCGCTGCTCAAAGCAGTAGCGGGTTCAAATCGAGCCTCTTCAAGCCCCCGTCCCGGGGGCGTTTTTTTCGGGGACGTCGTTCCCCGATGGCGCATGCATTCAGCCCGAATGCCCGGTTTTTTAGGAGTTGCCATGACCGCATTCGAATTCGCGTCGTATGACGTACTGGTGGCCGGGGTCGTGTTCTTCACTGTCCTGACCGCACTCTTGCTGGTGAAGGCCTTCGTCGCCCGCCAGCTGCGCCGCCTTGTGCTCGCCGGCCGGATCCCGGTGCTTGGCTACGCCGAGCAGATCCTTGGTGCGACCCGCCTGCCGTTCATGCTTGCGGTGTCCCTCCTTGCGTCGATCACCCAGATGGATATTCCACCCGATCAGCGCAAGTGGATCCACTACGCCTGGATCGTGATCCTGGTGTCCCAAATTGCCATGTGGGGCAATCGAATGATCACGGTGGCGGTAGAGCGCGCCTTCGCGCGGCAACGGGAAACCAATCCGGCGGCGGCGACGCACTTGATGCTGGCCGGCCTGGCCGGCCGCATCGTGCTGTGGTCCATCGCACTGCTGGTGACGCTCGACAATCTCGGCTTCAACATCACCACGCTGATGGCCAGCCTGGGCATCGGCGGGATCGCCGTTGCACTGGCCGTGCAGAACATTCTTGGCGACGTCTTTTCTTCCGTCTCGATCGCGCTCGACAAGCCCTTCGTCATCGGTGACTTCATCGTGGTCGACAATTACATGGGAACGGTCGAGTACATCGGCATGAAGACCACCCGCCTGCGCAGTCTTGGAGGCGAACAAGTCGTATTTTCGAATACCGAACTGCTGAAGAACCGCATTCGCAACTTCAAGCGCATGCAGGAACGGCGAATTGCATTCGAATTCGGCATTGCATACGAAACACCGGTTGAGGAAATCGAACGCATCCCGCAACTGGTGCGCAACATCGTGACAGACGATCGCTTCGACACGCGGTTCGATCGCGCGCATTTCAAGTCATATGGCGACAGCGCCTTGCAGTTCGAGGTCGTGTACTACGTGCTGAATCCGGACTTCAACAAGTACATGGACATCCAGCAGGAAATCAACCTGGCCTTGCTCCGTGCATTCCGTGCCCGCGGCATCACATTTGCCTATCCGACCAGAACCCTCCATCTTGCACCGGCCGCCGAACTGAAGCCCGCTGATGAAGCGCCTCGCCGCATCGCGCGCACGGCCGGGTGAGAAGGAGGAAACATGCCGCTCCGGTCGATCCGGCTTTCACTGCGCTTCATCCTGCCGCTGGCACTTGTACTTGGCGCTTGCGCCTATGTCGTAGTTCCGTTGATGGATACCCTCACCCTGCGCTGGTTCGTCAGGGATCTTGACATTCGATCCCAGCTGCTGGCATCCACGCTCCAGGAACCCTTGGCAGAGCACGTCGGGCAGAAGGCCAGGAAGCGCATCACTCAGCTCTTCGACCGGGCGATCCAGGATGAGAGGCTGTACGCACTGGGCTTCTGCGACGATGCCGGCACCCTGGTGTACAAAACCGCAACCTATCCCGAATCGCTCGGTTGCTGGGAGGGCGGACGCAACGGCGGCCCGCACCAGTCGCTTGTTCAGCTTCCGCAGGGGCCGCTGCATGTGGCGCAAAGCGCCATCACCGGGGAGAACGGGACGCTTGGGCGCCTCATCTTGTTGCATGACATGAGTTTCATCGAGCGGCGCAGCGCAGACACCAAGAAGTATGTGGTGGCATTCTTCGCGCTGCTCGCCGTGTTGATTTCGCTGATCACCGTATTCATCGCGCACCTGAGCTGGCGCGGATGGATGAATGGCGTCAGGGGCATACTGCGCGGCGGGCTGCTGCCCCGCTCCTCGGGGAGAACGCCGCCTGAAATGCAGCCGTTGATCGGCGATCTGCGAGCACTGCTGCATGAGTACCATCTCGAACGGCAGGGCCAACAGCACACTTCGCAACTGTGGACAGCCGAGAAGCTGAAGTCCCTGCTGCAGGGCGAACTGGCTGGCGACCAAGTGCTGGTGGTGTCCAACCGAGAACCCTATATCCATGTAGAGACCCCGAATGGCATCGAGGTGAGCCGCCCGGCGAGCGGCCTGGTGACTGCCGTCGAGGCGGTGATGCGCGCCTGCTCGGGAACATGGATCGCACACGGCAGCGGATCAGCTGACCGCAAGACGGTGGACCGCCACGACCACGTGCAAGTGCCGCCGGGTCAGCCCAGCTACACCTTGCGGCGCGTATGGTTGTCCAAGGAAGAGGAGCAGGGCTACTACTACGGGTTCGCGAACGAGGGGCTGTGGCCGCTTTGCCATATCGCGCACGTGCGTCCAGTATTCCGTTCAACCGACTGGGAGCGCTATGTGGAGGTCAACCGGCGCTTCGCCGATGCGGTGATCGCCGAGGCGCGCACCGATGACCCCGTGGTGCTGGTACAGGATTACCATTTTGCGCTGCTGCCGCGCATGGTGCGCGACGCGCTTCCGAAGGCAACCATCATTACCTTCTGGCATATCCCCTGGCCGAACCCGGAGTCTTTCGGCATCTGCCCGTGGCGCGAGGAGATCCTTGCCGGCATGCTGGGCAGCACCATCCTCGGTTTCCATACGCCCTTCCACCGGAAGAACTTCCTGGAAACCGTCGATCGCTACCTGGAAACGCGCATCGAATCCGAGGCATCCACCATCTCTTACGGAGGAAAGCTTACGCAGGTAGAGCCGTATCCCATTTCGATTGCCTGGCCGGATGAAGCCACCGGCTACGATGTGGCGCAATGCCGCACCGAGATCAGGAAGGCGCTGGCCCTGCCGCAGGATCAGCTGCTCGGCATCGGCGTGGACCGGCTCGATTACACGAAAGGCATCGTCGAGCGATTCCAGGCAGTGGAGCGGATGCTGGAATTGAATCCGGACATGATCGGCCGGTTCACCCTTGTACAAATCGCAGCGCCAAGCCGATCGTCGCTGGATGAGTACCAGAACTTTGAAGCGCGCGTGCGCAACCTGGCGCTCAAGATCAACCAGCGCTTCTCGCAGGGAAGCTATACGCCCATCATTCTCAAGGCGGAACATCACGAGCAAGAGCTGCTGAACCAATACTACCGGGCCGCCGATGTTTGCATGGTGACCAGCCTGCACGACGGCATGAACCTCGTGGCCAAGGAGTTCGTCGCCGCGCGCGATGACGAGCAGGGCGTGCTTGTGCTGAGCCAGTTCACCGGCGCGGCGCGCGAATTGCACGAGGCGCTCATCATCAATCCTTACCATATCGAGCAGGGCGCAGAGGCCTTGCACAGGGCCCTCACCATGCCCCCGAACGAACAGCGGGAGCGAATGCGCAGCATGCGGCTGCTGGTCAGGGATTTCAACGTGTATCGCTGGGCGGGACACATGCTGCTGGATGCGGCTCGCCTGCGCCAACGGGAACGTGTCATGTCGAAGATCCATTCGCATAGCCGCCCGGGTTTGCGCCGGGTGGTGTAAGCATGTCGCTGCTTTTTTTCGACCATGGGGCGGCGCGCCTGCGGGAAATCGTCCGCCCGGGCATGCTGTGCGCGTTCGATTTCGATGGAACGCTGGCTCCGATCGTGAAGGATCCCCAGCGGGCCGCCATACCGGCCGCGGTACTGCGCCGCATGACCGTCCTGTCCGAACATGCGCGCGTGGCGATCATCTCCGGGAGAGGCGCTGCGGATGTCAGTCTGCGCCTCGACTTCCTGCCGGAGTTTGTCATCGGCAACCACGGGATCGAAGGATTGCCGGGATGGGAAGATAAGGCGAGCCGCTACCATGCGCTTTGCCTCGAGTGGGAACGGCAGCTCAAGCATGCCGTGACGGACCGGACATTGTTCGATGGCGGGATATGGATCGAGAACAAGAACTACTCGCTCTCGGTGCACTATCGACTGGCGCGCAACAGGGCAGCCGCCGAAAGCCGCCTGCTGCAACTGTTCACTGAATTGTCACCGACCGCCCACGTCGTCGCAGGGAAGTGCGTGTTCAACCTGCTGCCGGTGGACGCGCCCGACAAGGGAATGGCGCTTGCGAGGCTGTGCGAGACGAGCGGCGCCCCCAGCGCAATCTATGTCGGCGATGACGCGACCGATGAGAACGTTTTCAGGATGGGTCGGCAGGACTGGCTGACCGTGCGCATAGAGCGCTCGTGCGACAGTGCAGCGGAGTTTTACATTCATCACCGTCTCGACATGGTGCAGTTGCTGGATGCGTTGATCGGCCAGCTTGCGTCGACCGGGACCGTGCCTGCTGCGGGCGTCGCCAAGGCCGCAAGGATCCGGTAGCGCTCGCTATTTGGAGACGATCTGCCGTATCTGCCGGCGAAGTTCCCGCTCCTTGCGCTGCTCCTCTCGCCAGTCTTCCCGGATGGCGCGCCACAGGGACAACACCATCAACAGAATGACGATGGTAAATGGCAAGGCAAAGACGATGGTCGCAGTCTGCACCGCTTGAAGACCTCCGGCAAGCAATAGACTGACCGCGATTCCCGCAATAAGCGTTCCCCAGACGATCTTGACCTTTGCGGAAGGGTTGGGATTGCCGTTGGTGCTCATGATGCCCAGCACCATCGTTGCCGAATCCCCGGAAGTGACAAAGAACACGAGCACCAGGACGGTCGCAATGAGGGACATTAACAAGCCCAGCGGCATTGCGTCGAACATTGTGAAGAGCGCTGTGGACACATCTGCCTTCACCGCCTCGGAAATCGGAATGCCTTGCCATATTTCCATGTGCAGGGCAGTGCCGCCAAATACCGAGAACCAGACAAATGCTGTCAGCGAAGGAGCGATCACGGTGCCGACAATGAACTCACGGATAGTCCGCCCGTGCGACACGCGTGCTATGAACAGACCGACAAATGGCGACCATGATATCCACCAGGCCCAATAGAAAACGGTCCACTCGCCGACCCAGCCGCTTTCACGGAACGGCGTCATGCGCAAGCTCATGCGCACGAAATCGCTGAGATAGGCGCCGAGCGTGTTGGTGAGCGTATTGATGATCGCGACCGTCGGCCCGAGTAGAAACACCATCAATGTCAGGAACGCCGCAACCATCATGTTGAAGGTAGACAGCCACTTGATTCCCCTGGTCACGCCGGTGACGGAAGAGGCCACGAACAGCGCTGTCGTCACGACGATGATCCCGACCTGGGCAGTTGTATCCACCGGCAGGCCAAACACGGTTTCCAGTCCGCTGTTGATTTGCAGGGCGCCCATGCCAAGCGATGCGGCGACCCCAAAGGCGGTTGCAATTACCGCTAATACGTTGAACACACCGGACATCCTTTGTACCGGCCGCCACGGCAACGCGCTCGTGGAGGTGCTGACCAGCGCGGCACCTTTGCGGCGATACTGAAAGAATGCGATGGCAAGCGCGACCACGCTATAGACTGCCCAGGGATGCAATGCCCAATGAAAAAAGCTGTAGCGCAGCGCGGCGTTTGCCGCTTCCGGCGTGATCGGTTGGATGCCGGGCGGCGCAGTCACGTAATGCGAGACCGGCTCTGCGACTCCCCAGAACACCAGTCCGATGCCCATTCCTGCGGCAAACAGCATGGCGAACCAGGCGCCGATGGAGAATTCCGGCTCATCATCTTCCGCGCCGAGCTTTAAGTTGCCGTACCTGCTGAATGCAAGGAAAAGCGCAAATATCACCAGCGCGAGCACCACCCACAGGTAGAACCACCCGAAGTTTCTCGTAATCGATGCCAACACCGTGTTGAACGCTGTTCCCAGGGTCTGCGGAGAGAAAATGCCCCAAAGAACGACCACCAGAATCAAGCCGGCGGAAAAGAACAATTGCATTCAATATCCCTTAAAAAAGCCTGCCGTTAGTATGATCAGCTTCGCCGCGCGTGGCCGATGCCGAGTTTATCAGCTTCGGCATTTCGGTTGCGCGCGGACCGGTCATGCGGGGCGGCACGATGAACGCGGGCAACGACCGGCAGCAGGCCGGGCATGGAAGTTGCGGCATTTCTCTGTTGCACAGTGTTAATGGTTCGAGAGGAGTTGCCATGAACAACCATCCATCACGAGAAGTGTCCCAGGGAAAACCTTCGAGGCCGCCGCATGAAGACGGCATTCCCGAGGACGGGATTTCCATGGATGCAGGCGAGCGCGCCGACGACGCAGGCGGTGAGCCCTCCGGCACACTGCCGGTGCGGCCGATCAGCAGAGAGACGGCGGAACGCATCCCATCGGATTCCGATCCCGACGACCCCGCCTCGCCGTAAGCCGGGTGCAGGGCGCGAAGCAGTTGCAGGCTCAGGTTGTTGCCATCGTTCGACTTCCCCATAGGAGTGAAAAATGAAAATAATCATGTGGCTCGTGGCGATCATCTTCATCATCGGCCTGTTGACGGTGTTCGGGGTCTTTAAGCTTATTTTCTAGAGAGCGGCAGGCTGCTCCATGTCCCGACAATGAATGCCAACGAATGCTGGTTCCTCGGGGAATGCATGATCGAACTCCGGCGTGCAGGCGAGGGGCTGTTGCGCCAATCGTTCGCCGGCGATGTTTACAACACTGCAGTCTATTTCCACCGCTCGGCCCGGACCCGCCGCACCTGTTTCGTCAGCGCTGCCGGCACGGACAGCATGAGCCAGTCCCTGTTGGCGCAAGCCGGCAAACACGGCATCGACGCCGGCTACGTCAAGACCGGCGGTACGAGACCGCCCGGCCTCTATCTGATCGAGATTTCACAGGAGGGAGAGCGGTCTTTCCTTTACTGGCGCACCGAATCGGCGGCGCGGCAGATGCTCGATGCGGCGCATGTCGATATGCTTCGGGCGCATGTCGCCGCCTGCGGCCTGTTCTATTTTTCGGGAATCAGCCTCGCCATCCTGGATGATGAAAGACGCAGGCACCTGCTCGCACTTGCCTCTTCGGTGAAGGCCAGCGGCGGCTGGGTCGGTTTCGACAGCAACTACCGGCCCGGTTTGTGGCAGCGCCGGGAGGATGCGCGCTACTGGAGCGATTGCGCGCTCGCCGTGGCGACGCACGCGCTTGTCACGTTCGACGATGAAGCGCAGTTGCATGGGGACGCGTCCCCCGCCGACACGCTCTCGCGCACCCTGGCCACGGGGCTTGCGGAAACCGTCGTGAAACTGGGCAAAGATGGATGCCTGCTGCAAACTTCCGCGATGGACCGGATGCTGGCCGTGCCGGCGGAAAGGGCCGATCCGGTCGATACGACCGCGGCCGGGGATTCCTTCAATGGCGCCTATCTCGCGGCGCGGCTTTGCGGCGCACCTCCCGCAGATGCCGCCAAGGCGGGGACGGAGCTGGCCGCCCGGGTGATCCGCGTGGCCGGGGCAATCATCGATGAGGGAGAGTGAACCGCTGCAAGAACCGGTGACGCGGACAAGGATGGGCTGAAATGTCATTTCCCCGCAGGCCGGCCCGCTCCACGTCCTGCCGATCCACCAGCCCGGTCAGCAAATCCACCGGCAGCGGAAAGACGATAGTGTTCGACTTGTCGCCGGTAATCGCCGACAGGGTCTGCATGTAGCGCAGCTGCACCGCGCCGGGTTGGCGTGCCAGAACATTGGGGCCTGCATCAGCTTTTCCGAAGCCTGCAGCTCGCCTTCGGCATGGTCCGGCTTCACAACGCGGCAATAGTGACAATACGGCATACGCATGCGGCACCGTGTAAATCCTGCAAACGCGTCGATCGTTTATGCAAAAGGGATGAAACAGAACAGGCTAGGCTGGGATGCAATCCCAGCACTATTGAACCATTTCGGTGACAGCCGGGCTTGACATCCCCCTCACGTGAGCCGCTACAGTGGCGACTCCCGCTATTTCCGCGACCGGTTTTAATCTGCCTGAAAGTGGCCCCTAAATGAAAAAGATCCTTGTCAGCACATGCCTCGGGGGGATCCCTGTCCGATACGACGGCCGGGCGAAATCAAGCGACGACGCCATCATCGCGCGTTGGCGCAGCGAAGGCCGATTGATCCATGTGTGCCCGGAAGTCTCGGCCGGCTTCCCCGTTCCGCGGCCACCGGCCGAGATCGCCGGCGGCGATGGACATGGCGTCCTGCACAGCCTCGCCCGGGTGGTAGAAAACAACGGGCGAGACGTGACCAGCGGCTACCTGGCAGGAGCGCGACATGCGCTCGCGCTGGCAAGGGAGTCCGACATCGCAGTTGCATTACTGGCCGACGGCAGTCCTTCCTGCGGCAGCCGTTTCATCTATTCCGGCGATTTCAGCGGGCGCAGGAAGGAGGGGATGGGCGTGACTGCGGCATTACTCGAAAGTCATGGAATCAAGGTCTTCTCCCATGAACGGATTGCGGAAGCCGATGCCTATCTGCGCAGCCTGGAGCAGCTTCCCGGGTAAAAGAGCCCATTCCCTGATTGGCAGAAATCGAGCTGTCTCTGTCATTTCTGCCAGCCCGGGTTTCCCTAGAATCGTTTCATCTTTCAAGGAGGTGAAAACGATGAGCAATCCCATCCATATCGGATTCCTGCTGTTTCCCAATGTCACACAGCTCGATCTCACCGGCCCCGCGCAGGTGCTGAGCCGGGTTCCGAATGCCAAGGTGCACCTGGTCTGGAAATCCGCCGAACCCGTCATGACAGACGTTGGCTTCACGATCAACCCGACGACAACTTTCGCGGAGTGTCCGCAGTTGACGGTCCTGTGCGTTCCGGGCGGCTTCGGCATCGGCGACCAGATCGTCGACCAGGAAACCCTGGCCTTCCTGCGCCGCCAGGGGGAAAACGCGCGCTTCGTCACCTCCGTCTGCAACGGCTCCCTGATTCTTGGCGCCGCGGGTCTGCTCGAAGGTTACAAGTCAGCGTGCCACTGGCAATGGCGGAAGTATCTGCCGCGCTTCGGCGCAGAGCCGGTTGCCCAGCGCATCGTACGCGACCGCAACCGCATCTCCGGCGGCGGCGTCACGGCCGGCATCGACTTCGGGCTGGCCCTTGCGGCCGAGCTCGCCGGAGACGAGGTCGCCAAGACGCTGCAACTGGCCTTCGAGTACGACCCGCACCCGCCCTTCGATTGCGGCACGCCGGAAAAGGCCGGCCCGGCGCTGGTCGAGCGCCTGCGCGCGATGCAGCAAGCGCGTATCCAGTGCGTCGAGGAGCGCATCGAAAGGGCTGCGTTGTGAATGGTTAGAGGGCAGACGTAGGCTGGGATGCAATCCCAGCACCATTTATGCCGGGATTGCATCCCAGCCTACCCACCTCCCTGGCCGGGGCGACGATAGGGCACCTGTGCTGCTCCTCTCAGGGCATCGAGGGTATCCTCCACGGTCAGAAGGACAAGCGTTTCTTGTGACTTGATCGCACCACGGGAAGAAAGCGCAAGGGCAACCGATGCCATCCTGACATTGTCAGGCGCTTCCCAAAGGGTATAGCCATCATATTGGCCGAAGGCATACCAGAAACCGTGGAGCTTGCCGCCGACCGACTCGATGACCGTCCGGGCCATTTCCCGCCGGTCTTCCGGATGCTTGATCAGCGCATTCCACGTCTCCGAGGTGTAACTGAAGCGGGTGAGGTATAAGGACATGGTCGCCTCCTGTCTACACGCAATCAGTGTTGGTACAGCGTCTCCCCATTGTCAAGCACGTCCCGCGCAGGCTGGGACGCAATCCCGGCATCGTCTGCTCGAATCAAGTTGCCCGCTTGCCCAGAAGCCACGCACGCTGCCGCTCCAGTACCGCCTCCGCGGGTCCGCCGATCAATGACGCGTAGATCGACGGCGCGGTCGCCCCTTCGGTGTTGACCAGCAAGATGCTGCTCGACGCGTCCAGCCCGACCTGCCCGCGCAGTTCAGCGTCCTCGCTCAGGGCGAGCAGTCCGGCAAGTCCCGCGACGCCGGATTCGCCGCCCACCACCGGAATATCTTCAGCATTGCCCTCGGCCAGCAGACGCATTGCAGCAACCGCCTCGTCGTCAGTCACGGTCTGGAAGAAATCGACCGCGGGTGCCAGGAAGCGCCAGGCCAGGGGCGAGGTCTCGCCGCATGCCAGGCCGGCCATGACCGAATCGACAGAGCCCGTCGCGCGCGCAGGGGCTCCCTGGATCGCGCTTTGGAACAGGCAATCCGCCTGCACCGGCTCGACGACGATGAAAGCAGGACGCTGCGCCCCGAATCGCTCCCACAGGTAACTCACCACGCCGGCAGCCAGCCCGCCGACGCCGCCCTGCAGGAAAACATGGGAGTAGGGGCTTGTGGCCTTGTACCCCACGCTTTCCTGGGCGAGCAGTTCTGCTGCAATCGTTCCGTATCCTTGCATGACGTCCCGCGGGACGGTTTCATAGCCCTCGTAGGAGGTATCGGACACCACATGCCATCCATGCTCGGCCGCGTGCTCGGCCGCGGCCACGACGGAAGCATCATAATCGCCCTCGATGCGCACAATGTCCGCGCCATATGCGGCAATCGCCTGCTCACGCTCCACGCTCACATTCCGGTGCAGCACGATGACGCAGCGGCACCCGATGTCCTTGGCCGCGGCAGCGAGCGCGCGGCCGTGGTTCCCGTCGGTGGCGCTGATGACCGTGAAATCGCGGAGCACATCGGCATGGCGTCCGAGCAGCAGGCCCTTGGGGCTCAGTGGCAAGCCATTCTTCTCGCGCAGGATCAGGCGAACGAGGGCGATCGGCGCACCGAGTGCCTTGAAACTGCCAAGGCTCGAACGTTCCGATTCGTCTTTCAGGCTGATCCTCGCCACGCCGAGACGCCGTGCGAGGCCCGGAAGCTGCCACACCGGCGTGGCCCCACGGCTCAGCATCGGCCAGCAGGACAGCCAGTCGCGGCTCTCCTCGGCTTGTTCCATGTTCATGATGGCGCGCAGGCCCGAAGGGTATTCGGCGCGGGTGGCTTGGTTGTTCCTGATGATCATTTTGCGGGCGAAGAGATAGTGGGAGAATGCCTCAAGCAGGGAGCCGCACGCGCGCGATCTCGGCGAAATATCGCGCGCCAACGGGCAGGACGTCATCGTTGAAATCGTATGTTGCGTTGTGCAAGGGCGTGCTGCCCTGGCCCTGATCGCCATTGCCGATGAAGACGAATGCGCCGGGGATCTTTTGCAGGAAGGCGCCGAAGTCCTCGGAAATCATGAGCGGCGCGATATTGGCATTGACACGTTTCGCGCCCACGACATTCTGCGCCGCCTGCACGGCCACTGAAACACACTGTTCCCAGTTCACCGTCGGCGCGAATTCGTGGGTGTATTCAAATGTGCATTCGGCGCCGTGCGTGCGGCTGATTCCCTCGCACATCTCGCGCATGCGCCTTTCCAGCGTTGCTTGCACGTCGGGCGTATAGCTGCGCGTGTCGCCCTTGATCGTGACGTGGGTCGGGATGGCGTTGCGGATACCGTCGGTGAATACCTCCGTGCACGAAACGACAGCCGGCACGCTCGGATCGAGCGACCTTGAAACAACCGTCTGCAGGGCGAGGATGATTTCCGCGGCGATCACGATCGGATCGATACCCATGTGCGGACGGGCGGCGTGCGTTCCCCGCCCCTTGATGCGGATGACGAAATTGTCCTCGCTTCCCATGATGCCGCCGACGCGCGTAGCGATATGGCCGGCCGGAATGCCCGGCATGTTATGCGCGCCATAGATTTCATCCACGGGGAAGCGCTCGAACAAGCCGTCGCTCATCATCGCTTTCGCCCCGCGCCCGTGTTCCTCGGCGGGCTGGAAGATGAAGCGCACGGTGCCGCTGAAGTCGCGCCGCTCGCACAGGAGCCTGGCGGCGCCGAGGACCATGCTCATGTGACCGTCGTGGCCGCAGGCGTGCATTTTCCCGGGTGTCTGCGATGCGTGGGGCCTGTCCGCAACCGATTCATGGATGTTCAGCGCATCCATGTCGGCGCGCAGCCCGATGACCCCTTTGCCGGTGCCGACCGTGAGGCTCGCGACAAGACCGGTCCCGCCGATACCGCGGTGCACCTCGAGGCCGAGATCCGCCAGAACGCGTGCGACGAAATCTGACGTTTGCTTTTCCTCGAAGCCGGTTTCCGGGCAGCGATGAAGCGCGTGGCGCCATTCGGTCAACTGTTGCTCAAAAGCGGTTTCGGTCGTCACGGGCGTCTCCTGGCTTCGGTTCGGATGACTAAAAGTATAGGCACCGATGCTGATAAGATTTCCCGTCACAAAGCCCGCGGTGAGAAAACTTCCCGGATTTTCGGTTAGGGTGAGAAAATATTTCACCACCTCCGGAATGACGCCATGGCACTCGACCGACTCGACATACAAATCCTCAATGCCTTGCAGGAAGACGCCTCGGTGCCGCTTCGCGAGTTGGCCGACCGTGTTCACGCGTCGGTGGCGACCTGTCAGCGCCGTATCGCGCAACTCAAGACCGACGGCTACCTGCTCAAGCAGGTAGGGATCGTGGACCGGAACCTCGTCGGACGTCCGCTCACCGTCTTTGTATCGGTCGAGATGGAGAAGCAGAACGACGTGCTGCTGCGCGCCTTCGAACGGAAGATGATGGGCGAGGGCGACGTGATGGCCTGTTACGAAGTGTCAGGCGAGTTCGACTTCCTGCTGATCGTCAACTCTGCCTCCATGGAGAGCTACCACGCGTTCACGCGGCGCGTGTTTACGTCGATGAACAATGTCCGCAACTTCAAGAGCAATTTCGCGATGAATTGCTCCAAGTTCGAGACAAAGATCCCGTTGGACCTGCCGGACGAGGAGCGGAGAGCTCAGTGATGATAGCGATACTCCTGCGTATATCCCCCATAACCGTATGAGGCAGCCCGGACGTCCTGCACATAGATGTAGCTTTCTTCATGCAAGCGCCCAAGGATACGGGCGAAGCCGTCGAAAGCCTCCTTGATATAAAGCGCCTTTTCATCCTTGGTGTTGGTTTCATCCGTGATCTTTATATCGAAGTAGAAACTGTTTTTTCCCTGTTCGCTCAAGGATTTCCCGCCGACGATCCAGTGCTCCGGATCGATGTAATCGATCGCGATTGCTGTCACTTCTCTTTTCTTCTTCAGGATGCGCGTGGTGAGGTCGAGCAAAAGCTCGGAGATCTGCGCAGTGAGTTCGGGAGATTTGGTCCCGCTTACCTTGACATTCAGGATCGGCATTTCAGGCTCCTATTTAGTTAGCATTGCAACTATCGGCACAAAAAAATTACTCCAGTGTGGTACGGATGTTTCTCATTTTCGCGACGGTCTCTTCGAATTCCTCGCGTCCCAGTTCTGCCTTGAAGCGCTTCGTGACAGCGGCACTGGCCGCATTGAGGCCGTCCTTGATGTCCTGCGCTTCCGCCGTCGGGTAAATCGCATACTCCCGGCCATCGGATTCCGTCGAGCGGCGTTCGATCAGGCCCAGCTTCTGCAAGCCATCCAGGGAACGGGTTGCGGTCGGACGGGAAATCGCCAATTCCTTCGCCAGTTCGTTTTGCAGCAGGCCAGGCCTGGCAAGTACAGCCCTTAGCATGAACGCCTGCGACGGCGTCAGGCCGAACGGGCCGAAGGCTTTCGTCCATTCCCGATCGAGGGCGCGGGCGAGGGCGGTTGTATTGAAATAAAGGCAGTGCTCGAACATGGATATACCTTAGCTCAAATTAATTAGCTCTGCAACTAAAAAATCGAGATCGCTCCGGTCCGCGCGTGGCCTGGACCGGAATCGTTCCCCTATCCTTTCGTCACCTTGATCTTGCCCACCATCCCGGCCTCGAAATGCCCCGGGATCAGGCAGGCGAAGTAAAACTCTCCAGCATTGCTGAACTGCCAGACCAGCGTCTGCTTCTTGCCTGCGCTGACGTGGGACATATACGGTTCGTCATGCTCCATGCCGGGATGCTTCCTCATCATCTCGGCGTGCGCATTCAGCTCATCCATGGTGCCGATCACCATTTCGTGAAGCATCTTTCCCTTGTTCCTGACCACGAACCGGATAGTCTCGCCTTGCTTGACCGTAATCTCGGCCGGACTGAAGCGCATGTCGTCGCTCATGTCGATGGCGATCGTGCGTGTTGCTTTCTTCGGATCGCCTTGCCGGCCGAACGCGTGCTCTTCGTCCGAGATTTTCGCCTGGCTCCGGTGCTCGCTGCCGTGTGCGTACACCGTGCCGGGCAGAGTGGAAAATAGCGCGACGAAGCCGAACGCCGCAAGGATATGTGTCGATGCTTTCTTCATTGATTCTCCAATCGTATCTCGCCGTGCGCGCGGCCTATTGAATCCCGACCTTGCGCTGCTCCGCCCGGATGAATGCGGTAATGTGCGCAACATCATCCGGAGTGACGGCCGGTACCGGCGCCATGTCGCCGAACTGCCAGTGATGGGCCCGCACGCCGCGCGCGGCGGCGAGCTGGAAAGCGACATCACTGTGGTGCGACGGCTCGTAGACCTTGTGCAACATCGGCGGGCCCTTGTCGCTGCCTTTCAGGTCCGCACCGTGACATGCGGAGCAGTGGCTGGCGTAAAGCGCTTTTCCTCTTCCCGGATTGGGCATCAAGCCCTCGCTCGGTTTTGGAATTTTCATCGATTGCGCCTGCGCGGCGCCGACGATGGACAGTAGCAGAAACGCGGCTGCGGCGGCGATCGTCAGTCTTTCTCGTTTCATCTCGTATTTCCTCCGGTTATTCATCGGTTCATTGCTCGCGGCCATTGTCCAGCCGCCATTGTTTCACCAGCGCATACAGGGCCGGAATCACGGCGAGGGTGAGTACAGTCGACGAGACCATCCCGCCCACCATCGGCGTCGCGATCCGGCTCATCACCTCCGACCCGGTGCCGCTGCTCCACATGATCGGCAGCAGGCCGGCCATGATGGCGACCACCGTCATCATCTTCGGACGGACGCGTTCGACGGCACCTTCCATCACGGCCGCATACAGATCGGCCGCCGTCGGCCGCTTGCCTTCGGCCTTGCGCTTCTTCCTGACCTCTTCCCACGCGTGATCGAGGTAGATCAGCATGACCACGCCGGTCTCGGCAGCCACGCCGGCCAGCGCAATGAAGCCGACGGCGACCGCGACTGACATGTTGTAGCCCAGCAGCCACATCAGCCAGACGCCGCCGACGAGAGCAAACGGCACCGACAGCATCACGATCATGGTTTCGGTCAGCCGCCGGAAGTTGAGGTACAGCAGCAGGAAGATGATCAGCAGCGTCACCGGCACGACGATCTTCATCTTCTCGATCGCGCGTTCCATTGCTTCGAACTGGCCGCTCCAGGCCGCGTAGTATCCGGGCGGGAACTTCACTTGCTCGTTCACCGCCTTGCGCGCGTCCGCCACGTAGCCGCCGATATCGCGGTCGCGAATATCGACATAGATATACGCCGACAGCAGCGCATTCTCGGTGCGAATACCCGGCGTGCCCTTGGCGATCTCGATGCGTGCCAGTTGGCCGAGGGGGATCATCGGGCCGTCCATGGTCGGCACCAGCACTTCGCGCGCGATCAGTTGCGGGTCGCTGCGCATCTCCCGCGGATAGCGCACGGTGACGGCAAAACGTTCCCGGCCTTCCACCGTCGTCGTTGCCATTTCGGCCCCGAGCGCGGTGGCGATGACATCCTGCACCTCGCCGACCGTCAAGCCGTAGCGGGCAAGTTGCGCGCGGTCGGGTTCGATGTTGAGGTAGAAGCCGCCGGTGATGCGTTCGGCGAAGGCGGAGCTCGTTCCCGGCACGGTCTTGACCACGGCTTCGATCTGCTTGGCCAGTTTCTCCATTTCGTCGAGGTCCTTGCCGAACACCTTGATACCGATTGGCGTGCGGATGCCGGTGGAAAGCATATCGATGCGCGCCTTGATCGGCATGGTCCAGGCATTGGAGACGCCGGGGAATTGCAGCGCCTGGTCCATCTCTGCGATCAGCGCGTCCATGGTCAGGCCCGGCCGCCATTCCGATTGCGGCTTGAGATTGATGACGGTCTCGAACATCTCCGTCGGCGCCGGATCGGTCGCCGTGTTGGCGCGCCCCGCCTTGCCGTACACCGACGCCACTTCCGGGAACGACTTGATGATCTTGTTCTGGGTCTGCACCAGTTCCGCCGCCTTCGTCATGGTCATGCCCGGCAGGCTGGACGGCATGTAGAGCAGGGTGCCTTCGTTCAGGGTCGGCATGAACTCGCTGCCGAGACGGGAGGCCGGATAGAGGGTAAGCGCCAGGACCACCAATGAAAGCATGACCGTGGTCTTCTTCCAGCGCATCACGCCCTTGATGACGGGGCGATAGACCCAGATCAGGAAACGGTTCACCGGGTTCTTCGCTTCCGGCATGATCCTGCCGCGGACGAACAACATCATCAGCACCGGCACCAGCGTGATGGACAGCAGTGCCGCGCCCGCCATGGCGAAGGTCTTGGTGTAGGCCAGTGGCGAGAACAGGCGGCCTTCCTGCGATTCCAGCGTGAACACCGGCAGGAAGGACACGGTGATGATGAGCAACGAGAAGAACAGCGAGGGGCCGACTTCCTTGCACGCCGCGAGCATCGCTTCCACCCGCGATTCGCCTTCCTTGAGCCGTTCCAGGTGCTTGTGCGCATTCTCGATCATCACGATCGCCGCATCCACCATCGCCCCGATGGCGATCGCAATCCCGCCCAGGCTCATCAGGTTCGAGTTCATGCCCAGCGCCCGCATCGCGATGAAGGCCATCAGCACGCCGACCGGCAGCATCAGGATGGCAACCAGCGCGCTGCGCACATGCAGCAAGAACACGATGCACACCAGCGCGACGATGATGCTTTCCTCGATCAGCGTGTGCTTGAGCGTGTCGATGGCGCGATGGATCAGTTCCGAGCGGTCGTACACTGCCTCGATGCTGACGCCTTCCGGCAAACCGGCGCTGATGTCGGCGATCCTGGTCTTGATGTTGCCGATCACCTCCAGCGCATTCTGGCCGTAGCGCGACATGGCGATGCCGGAGACGACCTCGCCTTCGCCATTGAGCTCGGCCAGACCGCGGCGCTCGTCGGGCGCCAGTTCGACGCGGGCGATGTCGCGCACCAGCACCGGGGTGCCGCGTTCGGATTTCACCACCAGGTTTTCCAGGTCGGCCCGGCCGCGCAGGTAGCCCTTGCCGCGCACCATGTACTCGGTCTCGGCCATCTCGACCACGCGGCCGCCGACGTCGCGGTTCGACTCGCGGATCACCTGCGCCACCTTCATCAGCGGAATGCCATAGGCGCGCAGCTTCACCGGGTCGACCGTGACCTGGTAGGTCTGAACGAAGCCGCCCACCGATGCCACTTCGGCCACACCCGGCGCCTTGGCGAGCTGGTAGCGCAGGTACCAGTCCTGCAGCGTGCGCAGTTCGGCCAGCGTCTTGTCCTTGGCGAGCACCGCGTACTGGTAGACCCAGCCCACGCCGGTCGCATCCGGCCCGATCTGCGGTGTGACACCCTTGGGCATACGTCCGGCCGCGAAATTCAGGTATTCCAGCACCCGCGAGCGCGCCCAGTAGATGTCGGTATCGTCCTCGAAAATGATATAGACGAAGGACGCGCCGAAGAAGGAGAAGCCACGCACGACCTTCGACTTCGGCACCGACAGCATGGCCGAGGTGAGCGGATAGGTGACCTGGTCTTCGACCACCTGCGGCGCCTGGCCCGGATACTCGGTGTAGACGATCACCTGCACGTCCGACAGGTCGGGCAGCGCGTCGATCGGCGTCTTGATTACCGCATAGATGCCGGCAAGCGTGACGAAGAGCGTGGCCAGCAGGACCAGGAAAACATTCCTGCCGGACCATTCAATGATCTTGTTCAGCATGATGGCTTCCTGTCAGCGATGGCCGGCGTGCGGGTCGGCAGCGGGGGCGGGCGCCTTCCGAAGCGTTGCCGGTGCCGGCTGGAATCCGGTGATCACCCATTCGCCCGGCTGGCGCTCGACGAACTCGAAGCTGACCGGGTCGCCCGGCTTCATGTTCGAGAGCAAGGCATTGTTGGCGACCTTGAACTCCATGGTCATCGCCGGCCACTTCAGGCTCTCGACCGGGCCGTGCTCGATGCTGACCGTGCCCGACTTCGGATCGATCTCGTCGATCCTGCCCTCCGCCTTGTGGCCGGCGGCGGCCGGTTTCGGCGCGCTTCCAAAGCCGCCGATCGCGGCCTTGAGGTTGCTTTCCGCGTCGATCAGGAAGTTGGCCGCAACGACCACGTCCTCGCCGTCCTGCACGCCTTCCAGCACCTCGACGTGATCGTCGCTGCGCGCACCGAGTCTGACTTCGCGCGGCTCGAAGCGGCCTTCCTCGCGCTGCACCAGCACGATGCGGCGTGTGCCGCTGTCGATGACCGCCGACACTGGCACCGTGACTGCAGCACTGCGCGCGGCCGCCGCCAATTCGACATTGGCGAACATGCCGGGCTTGAGCAACTGGCCGGGGTTGGCAAGTTCGATGCGCACCTGAGCGGTACGCGTTCCGGCATTCAGGGTCGGATACACGTAGGTAACCTTGCCGTCGAACTCCTTGTCCGAGTAGGCATTGATCCGCACCCTGGCCTGGGTGCCGGCTTTGACCAGGCCGATATCCTGCTCGAACACATCGGCGAACACCCAGACCGTGGACAGATCGGAAATCTGGTACAGCATTTCGCCCGGCATGAAGCGCATGCCCTGGACGGCTTTCTTTTCCGTCACGATGCCCGATACCGGCGAGCGGAAAGTCATCGTCCGTTTCGCGTCACCTGACTTTGCCAGTGCCTTGATCTGTTCTTCGGAAATATCCCAGTTGCGCAGGCGCAGCAGGCTCGAGTCCGCCAGTTGCCGCATGCCCGCCTGCGCATCGCTGTCCGCGCCCTTGAGCGACTGCAACCCTTGCGCGGCGATCGCATATTCCCGCTGGGCCGATACCAGTTCGGGGCTGTAAACCTCGAACAGCGGCTGCCCCTTGCCGACGGGCTGTCCGGTGGCGTTCACATGCAGGCGCTCGACATAGCCTTCGAATTTCGGCGCGACGATGAACACCCGCCGTTCATCCGGTTCAACGCGTCCGGCTGCGCGCACCACCTTGTCGATCGCGCGCTGCGTCGCCTTCTCGGTGCGCACGCCGAGTTTCTGCACCTTCTCGGTACTGATCCTGAGCTCCTTGCCGGAAGACGTCTCTTCCTGCTCGCCTTCATAGACCGGGATGTAATCCATGCCCATCGGGTCCTTCTTCGGCACCGGGGAGGTATCGGGCAATCCCATCGGGTTGCGGTAGTACAGCGGCTTGCGCTCTTGTTTCACCGTGCCATCGGCCTGCACAGACGTCTCGCGCGAGCCGGCAAGGTAGCCGCCGGCGCCGGCGACGATGCCCGCCACAACCACAGCGATTGCGATGCTTGCGGACTGTTTCATAGTTCTTCTCCCAAGAGTCGTTCGATTTCCGCAAGGCGGGCCTGGGCCTCGGCCTGTGCCTTGATCCGGCTTTGCCTGGCCTGGCGGATCTGGCGCTGGGCATCGAGCAGGGTCGCGAAATCGACCTTGCCGTTTTCATAGCTGGCCAGGGCTGCCTTGTAAGTCAGCTCCGCCTGCGGCAGCAGGCTGCCGGTGATGATGGATTCCGTGCGGCGCGCCGCCTCCAGCGCGGAAACGCTCTCGGCCAGTTCCGACAACACTTCGTTGGCCGTGGCGTCCTTGCGCGCCCGCGCGGCGGACAGCATCGCTTCGGATTCGCGTTCCATTGCGCGGCGCGAGGATTGCTGGATCGGAATGTTCATTTCGAGCATGACTTCCCATTCCTTCACCGATTTCCCGGTCTGCACCGGCGCAAAGCCGACCGCGAAATCCGGGTAGCGGTTCTTGTAGGCCAGGTCCCGGCTCTTTTCGGCGGCGCGCACGCGCGCATCTTCGGACGACAAACGCGGGTTCCGCCCGCGCACGCGCTCGGCAAGGGCCGCGTACTCAAGACGGGCCGGCGCAGGCAAGGGGCGCAGGCGTTCCGGGTCGGCCAACGGCGCCGTGGCCGGGCGTGCGATCAGCATGTTCAGCCGCGCGTGCAGCATGCGCTTTTCGTTGTCGAGCATTACGAGCTCGTTTTTCATGTTGGTCAGCTCGACCTGCGCGCGGATCGCGTCCGATTGGGCTGCCAGGCCGCCGGCATAGCGGACCTGGGTGACGCGTTCCAGGCGTGTCATCAGGTCCAGGATTTCCCCGGTCAGGCGCTCGTTTTCGTGGACGTAGTAGAGCTGCGCATAGGCAGCCTTGATGCGCGCGGCAAGCTCGGCCCAGGTCGCATACGCCTTGCCCTTCGCCCCTTCGGCGTCCAGCGCGGCAACTTCGCGCTGCAGGTCGCGTTTTCCGAACCAGGGCAGTTCCTGCATGATCTGGTAGCGCGCCTTGCCGGCGCGGCTGGGCGACAAGGTCGGGTTCTGTTCGCCCATCATCGTGATGTCTTCCAGTTCGATGCGCAGTTTCGGGTCGGGCAGGGCGCCCGCCGACATCGCGCGTTCGCCTGCCGCTTCGGCTTCGTGGCGCATGGACGCGAGCTCGGGATTGCGTTCCCGGGCGAATTCGAGAAGGCTCTCGACCGAGGCGCCGATGTCCGGGCTGTCGAAAGCGTTCGCCAGTGGCGCGCCCAGCGCCAGCGCGGCCGCCAGGGCGCAGGCACGTAAGGTGTGTTGCATTGCTGTCTCCGGAGAGAGAAAGAAAGATCAGGTGTTGCCAGCTCGTTCTTGCAGGCGTGCGGACACGCCTACGCGAACCGGCAGGAACGCGGTACGGAGGACAGACGGCGTGTCAAATGCGGAAGCAGCAGTTCCGGATGGACAGGGGAGGGGAAGCGGTGCGGGTCAGCCAGAAGCCGACGGACTGTGTGCGAATCGGACGGAAAGCGAGATCGACGCTGCCCACTTCGGGAACCAGGATGATCGCGACCGATGGCGAAACGTTCGGTGGCTGCGTCCTGTCGGCCGATGGACTATCACCCTGGCAATGCGTGCGGCAGAGCGACGACTGCGTATCGTCCATATCCTCGCAATCGGCCATGGCATGGTGCTCGCTCATTGCCTGCATCGCCATGAGCGCTTGCTGTGCCTGCCCATCGGCGACGCTCGGGCAGGCGTAGGCCGCGACGGCGAGCTGGCTGAAAAGCACGCTCACCATCGCCAGCAAGGCTGCGATAAAGCGAAGATGTCTAGGCAGTTTCATTCAATCTCAAGACTTGAAGCCTCAATGCGAGGTTCGATCCGCACGGAGCGCCCCGTTCAATTCTACGCAAACAGGGGACGCATTATTATTGATGGAGATCAATTCTATCAAGATCGGCCTCAGTCAGCCGGCCGGGGCGGTTGGCGAAAGAGTAAATTCAGGAGCGGGAGCCGGTCGCGTTTCCAAATGATTTCCTCTCGCGGAGAACTGAAATGTATCACCTTCGTCGTTTGCTGGTTGCCACCGACTGCACCGAGCGGGCGCAGCGCGCCGAAGTGCGCGCGGCCCAATTATGCCAACAGCACGGAATCGCAGACGCCGAGCTCCTGACCGTGAGGGAAGGGGCCGAGCCGGATATCCTTGCCATGATCACGAACACGGACGTCGACATGGCAAGGGAACAGGCGGCAACGCAGGCAAGTCTCGAGCTTGAGCGGCGTGCGGGCATGTTGAAGGATGACTACGGCGTGGAATTTTCCTGGCATGTACGCTTTGGCAAGACGGCCACGGAAATCGCCCAACGCGCCGACGAAATCGATGCCGACCTGCTGGTGATCGGCGCGCACGGCGGGAATTTTTTCTCCGACCTGCTGCTCGGCAATACGGCTGACCGCCTGGCCCATCTTTGCCGGCGTCCCTTGCTCGTTGTGAAGAACGGGCCGCGGCAAGCGTATCAGCGGGTGCTGATCCCCGTCGATTTTTCAGAGGAGTCCCACCGCGCGTCCCAGGTTGCCCTCGCCTTGGTGCCGGATGCCGAGATCACGTTTCTTCATGCATTCGAAGTCATGTTCGAAGGGAAGATGCAGTACGCAAGCGTGCCGCGCGACGTGATTGACCATTACCGCATGAAGGCACGCGAAGAGGCGCGCACGGATCTTGACCGGTTCATACACGCGGTGAACCCGGAAAACCGGCAGGCAGGCAGCGCGATCGTCTTCGGCATGCCCGGCCCGGCCGTGCGGGACTATTCAAAGTCGATCCAATCCGACCTGATTGTCCTGGGCAAGCACGGCAAGTCGCGGTTCGAGGACATGATCCTCGGAAGCGTGACGCGCGACACGCTCGAGCAGACGGAATGCGACGTTCTGGTGGTGCCCTCCGGCGACCGCGGGCTGGGCATTTCGTAGGCGGGGATTTCATCCCAGGTTACCTGGCATACTCCCCGAACTTCAGCAGATTCCCATGAGGGTCGATGACATACAGTTCCTTCATTCCCCACGGGCGGACAGCCGGCTCCTTTACCGGTACACCGTTTGCAAGGAACTCGTCGAACAAGCGCTGCGTGTCAGCGACACGTATGTAGCAGGACGTATTCTCAGCGATATTGCGATCAGCGCAGAGCCAGAAATGAATTTCCGCACCGTCCCGAGCGACTATTGCATAGTCGTCATACTGGCTGATCTTGGTAAAGCCCAGCCGGTCAGTATAGAAAGCAACCGACTCGCCTAGATTTAACGAGGCCAATACCGGGACGGTACTTTGTATCTGTGTTGTCATTGAATTTAGTTCGTTGTTCGTAGGCTGGGATGTAATCCCAGCACTGTACAAATATCTTGATGAATGCTGGGGTTTCATCCCAGTCTACTGGCTACTGGCTCATTTCGCTTCGGTAGCGGGGGCCATAAACGTTACACCAATCGGCTTCCCGGATTTTTTCGGACGGATAGCCCCAGTGCTCCAGATGAGCGCCGTTTCCCAGCCCCGTAATGACCAGCCTGGTCTTCGGCTCGAGACCCTTCATGCTCGCGTAGGCGAGATGATCGTAGTGATCGTGTGTGATCAGGATGACGTCGATGTCCGGCATGTCCTCGACTGCATATGGACTGGTGCCATCGAATGCGCGCACCATCCAGGGCAGCGGCGCTGCGTAGCTGCTGAAGACAGGGTCAACCAGCAGCCGCTTGCCGCCGAGCTGTACAAACTACGAGGAATGTCCGAGCCAGATCACCCTGTCGCGGTCACGAGGCAACGCTGCCCTTATTGCGTCCCAAGCAATATAGGGTTGCTCAAGTTCCTTATTGAACTACCGTCTTAAATGAAAGACGGGAACCGCTGCCGGTTCCCGTCCTTTTCCCGCTGGTAGTGCGTCGACGGGCATGCATACCACCGCACCGGCGCCATCCCCGCTGCGGAGTTTGCGGCTGTCTTCTTTCCGGTCTAGAAGAAGATATTTTCTATTGCCACTACGCTCCCATACCCGGAGTGGCCACCGATGACGTCGATTTTCACCACGGCGTCTTCCACCGAAGCGCTGCTGTCCGAAACCGCGGCGAGAACATCGATCGACTGCTGGTAGGCGACCGAATCGACCGTGCCATTCGACTTTTCAGCCAAGGTGGCGGCAAAGTGCAGGCCGACGTCGACCTTGTTGCTCAAGGTGTTTTTGGCCATCGCCGCATTCGCCAGGTCGGTGCCGGTCACCGTCGACGTGGCCGCGTCGAAGTTAAGCGCTGCTGCCACAAAGTCGCTCACAAACGCGGTGCGGCTGACCCCAGAGTCAATCAGCTCGGCCCAATATTTTCGACCGGCGGCATCACCGTCGATGCCGAGGATATTCTGGTAGATCTTGAGCACGAAGTCAGCGGTTGACAGGGACGGCGCGTACAGTTGATCGAACTTGGCATGTCCGGCAAGCAGGTTCGATATTTCACGGTGGCTCAGGTGCTTCGAGCTTGCTTCGGCCTCCCAGTAGCGGATTCCTTCCAAGTCAGGCGCCCGATCGTAGAAAGCCGTATACAGGCCGGCAATGAGCTCAACGCTGCTGGAAGGCGCATAGGTATCGGCGAGCGACACATTGCCGTCGGCGAACTGAATGGTTTCCACATTAACCAGCGTGTCGGCGTCGTCGGCATCGGCGATCGATCGCACGGTAACGATCTTCCCGTTCCGCTCGATCCTGTAGTCGGCCTGCTTGCCGGCATAGGTTGCGGTGTCGTTGCCCGAGCCGCCGGCCAGCAGGTCCTGGCCGATGCCGCCGAAGACGATATCGTCGCCGCCGTCACCGAATACCCGGTCGTTCCCCCCTGCACTGCCCACGGTATCGCTGCCGTCTCCGCCATGCAGCACGTCGTCGTCGGCGCCCAGCACAATGTACTGCGCGCTTCCATCTCCCCAAACCGTCTGCGAGCCCTCGCCGCCCGTCACGCGCACGGCGCCGATGACCGCGGCAAACTCGACGTTGTGCAATTGGATGGTCGTGCCCGAAGGCAGGCCGCGGGTATCGACCACGAGTGCGGTCAATTCGGCGCCTGGCGTCGAGGGTTTGCCTGCAATGACCAAAGGCTCGGCCGGCGCGCCGGTATTCGGCGCCACGGTTGGAACGATTGTCTGGACCAGCAAGGGGGCATCGGCAGGCAGTGATTGCAGGAAGCCCGACCCGCCACCCGTGAGCTGGTTCTGGTCTGCCGAACCGGCGTCGGTATGCGCCTTGATCTCGCGGATCAGGTCCGTCACTGACGTGCCCGCCGGCTTGGCCGTAGCCGAACCCTTCACTTCCATGCCGATACCGGTGGGGACTTGCGCAGTCAGCACGGTCTCGCCGCTGCCGGACTTGACCAGCGGGATATCGGCTACCGTGTTGTTGCCGACTTCCTCATTACGCGTCTGTGTCACGACCGGGATGGAGATCGTCTGCGTCGTCGATCCGTCCGAATTGGTCGTCGTGCCGGTTTGCAGCGTCAGGCCGTCGACGGTGATTGACTTGGTCGGCGGAGGCGGCGGCGTCTCGTCGACGTCGCCCACCTTCACCGTCAAAGTCTGGACGTCGCTGCCGTGCGCGTCGGACGCCGTGACTTCCACCACATAGGTATTGTTCGCTGCGCTGTCGCCCTGATCCAGAGGGGTTTCATAATCAGGCGCAGCAAGGAAACTCAGTGCTCCGGTCGCAGCATCGATGGCAAACTTGCCCTGGTCGGCGCCGCCCGTAATGGCGTAGCTTACCGTTCCCACTGCCTGTGCATTGACCGTTGTAACCGTCTTGGTGCCCTCCTGCACATTCACCGTCGCAGTCGTGGCACCGCCATTGCTGGCAATGAGCGGGGCGACGACAACGCCGCCGCCCGGATCCACGATCACGCCATTGACCGTCTTATCGGCATCGTAGATGCCACCGTCGGTCAGACTGAATGTGATCTTGGTTTTCTCGCCCACGGTCGTCACCGTCCCGAGTTTCTGCCAGTTGCCGTTGTTGTCCTGCTTGTAATACCCGTTGAAGCCCAGTGTCTTGTCGACGTACAGGCTCACCGTCGCCGTACCGCCGGGCGCGACGTTGTTAATGGTGAAATCGAACACGCCGAGCGGCATCTTCACGCTGCGCGGCAGGCCTGTAGCCGGCGTGGCCGAGTTGCTGACGCTGGTGATTGTGTAGCCCTGGGTGCCGTCGACTTCCAGTGTTGCAAACCGCTTCGCCGAGGCCACGGAAGACGAGGCATTGGGCGTGGCGATCGACGCAACGTGAATTTGCTCGGCATCGGACACGCCGTCACCATTGCCGTCCCCGATAACGCCGGGGGGATTGGCCGGGAACGCGCTCGGCACCGGATCCTCGGCGCTATTGAGCAGACCGTCGCCGTCGATATCGGTATCGCTTGTATCGGGCGTGCCGTCGCGGTCCTTGTCCTTGAGGACAGTAACTGCCAAGGCCTGCACGGCGATGCCGCCATTGCCGTCAGCGGCCATGACCTCAACGTCATAGACGTTGTCGGCGCCCGTATCCGTCGGGCTGGCCGCCAGCGGGGCGGAAGCAAAGCTCAGCACGCCGGACGCCGCGTTGATGGTGAACCTGGCCATGTCTGCACCGCCGGAAATGCTGTAGGTCAGCACATCGTTGGTGTCCGCATCGGTAGCGGTCACCGTGGTCACGGCGGTGGTGGACTCGGCGATGCTCACGTTCGCCGTAGCGAGACCGCCGTTGCTTGTGATGTCCGGCGTGGCGTTGAAGGTGACGTTGAAGCTGTGTACGGAGGTGTTGGCCGCAACGCTGTTGCCGGCCAGATCCTTCACTTCGCCGTTGTTCACGCCGACAGTGTATGCGCCGGCATGTGCGGCCGCATTCCACCCGCTACCCGGGGCAGCAACGGTATAGGTCGCTGTTTTCGTTGTGCCATCGTAGCTCACACCTGTCACGGCGAGGTTGCCGATCGCGCCTGGCCCGGTCACGGTGATATCACCGGTTCCCAGCGTCGTGGCATCAATGCCGGCGCCTGCATCCGCATAGGTCACCGCAATTGTAAAGCTGTTCGTTCCACTCGGTTGCGAAAGCGCCGGCCGGCTGGTGCTTGAGACGGTGGGATTGCTCGTGTCGATGACCAGCGCGCCGGCATTGCCGGTTTCGCTGCTCACATTACCCGCCACGTCGGTCTGCCGTACCTTGACGCTACCCGTCGCATAGGCGCCGGCCGTCAGCATAAAGCTCGTGCCGCTGCCTGCGCTCCAGCTACCGCCGCTATCGGTACTGTATTCCCAGCCCGCCATATCGCTTGCCAGTGTCACATTGACCGTACCGCTGGCGGTGATGCCGTCGCCGGCGCTGCTGCCCGTATCGGACGCCAGTGCCAACGATGGCGCGGCCACGCTTGAGTCGATCGTTATCGCCGATGTATTGCCGACGGTGGCGCTGATGTTACCTGTGGCGTCGGTTTGACGTACCTGAACGACGCCAGTGCTGTAAGCGCCGGCAGCAAGCACGAAGCTGCTGCCCGTACCCGTAGTCCAGGTTGCGCCACTGTTGACGCTGTATTCCCAGGACGCCGCATCGCTTGCGAGCGTCACATTGACCGTGCCATCCTTGGTGATGCGGTCGCTGTTGCTGCTGCCGGTATCGGCATTCAATGCGATGACGGGCGCGGCAACCGTGTTGTCAACCGTATAGGTCGTCTCGGCAGTGCCGGTCGGCGTGACACTTGCGAGCGCGTTTCCAGCAGCATCGGCAATGTCCTGTCCACCGGCAAAGGCCAGCACGACAGTCCCGTCAAGACTGGCAAGATCACCGCCTGAAACGGTCACGTCATAGGCGTTGCCGCCCGCCGAGCTCACGCCGCTGACTGTCGCGGTCGTGCCGGACACGATAAAGTCAGCCGCCGACACATTGCTGACCGCTTCCGAGAAGGTGACGCGGTAGGTGAGTGAATCCGCGTTGGTCTTTTCGCCGGACGGCGTCTTGCGCTCGATGCTCGTCACCGTGGGAGCGACCGTATCGCCATTGATCATCAAGGTATTGCTAACCAGGTTGTCCTGATTCGACGCGTTCTTGAACGTGCCTGCCGCGACCGAAATCGAGGCGCTGACCGATTGCGTATCGGCGGCCGGCGTAAACGTTGCCCGGTAAATCTTGTTGTCGGCGCCATCCACGGTCAACCCCGTCAGGCTGCCGGTTCCGCCTGCCACGGTGATGTCCTCGGCAGCAAACTCGCTTGGCGTCTCACTGAAGGTGAACGTTACCGTCGCCGTCTCGCCAGCCTTGACCGAAGCCTTATTAGAGGTGATCGTGACCGTCGGATTGCTCGTCACGGTAATGCTCAATGCTTCTTCGTAGGTATTTCCCGCTGCATCGGTTGTGCGCACGCGAACGGTGTTTGCACCGGGCGTCAGGTTGCCCGGATTGGTGGCGCGCAGGCTGTTGCCGAAAATGGTGAACGCACCGTTATTGGTATCGCCGGAGCCGCTGATCAACGTGTACGTGAAGCTGTCCCCAGCGGTGCCGTCAGTCGAGGAAAGCGTACCGACCTCGGTGTTTGCCGACGCGCTTGTTGAAACGGTGGCGGCGCTCAGGGCCATGTCGGATGGCGCGAGGCCGTCAACGACAATGGCTTTATTTGCGCCAAGCGATCCTGCGCCACCAGGCGCGGCAAGCGCAAGTGCGGGCGTATGCGGGGTCGTTGCACCATCCACAATCGAGCCGCCGTTAAGATCCAGGGCGGTAATTGCCGTGTAATCGAGATCGGCAGCAGTGTCGCCTGCCTGAACCGTATAACGGAAAGTCAGCGTCGCCGAGCCGGTTCCACTGTAATAGGTTGCATACTGATCGGTCGTCCCGGTTGCAAGCTGCAGTCGAGGGGTTCCGTTCGTTGTATCGACATTGACGACGTCATTGAACGTGACCTGAATATCAATTGTGCTTCCAACTTTGAACTTACCATTGGTGGCATTCGACGTAACTCCCGTTACACCGATTCCCTTCATGCTGAAGCTCGCTGTACTGGAACTCAGCCCACCGTCATTGAGCACAAGGTCAAAGCTGCGCGCACCTATCGTAGGGGCAGTGTATTGGGTGTAGCCGAGCAAGCCCGCCCCAACACTCATCTCACCGCTATTGACATCGCCATTCAGTGCCGACGCATTGAAGCCAATCTTCAGCGCATTTCCGTTCTGCCCGTCTTCAGTGCCGTCTACGGAGCCAATCTCGACCCAGGTCAACCCATCGAAGACAAAAACCTTTTCATTTGCGGCGATTACGTCGTCCGCGGAGGCTTCATCGACTCCGGCCTTTACAACACTTGCATCGAAGGAGAAATTGCCGTCCGTCGTACCCGCTGTTTGCGTGATGCGTAAATAACCGCCGTCGAAATGCGCGTTGTCGTCCGTGATGGTTGCCGCATCTCCGATCGTCGGCTGGGCATCAATGTATTCGGGCGTGCCCGGCGTGAAATTGCTTGCGTCGCCCGAAAAATTGTTGATGACCGGTGTGTCATTGACAGCAGTAACTGTGAACGCAATCGAGCCATCTGCCGGGCCGCTGTTAGCGGCGTCGCGAATGCGGGTGGCAATCGTAAAGTCGGAATCCCAATTTGCAGCCGGCGTCAATGCCACGGCGGCCAGCGCCTGATTCACGTTAGCCACTGACCCTGTGACCGTCCACACGCCGGTGCCGGCATTGTACGTCGAGGTGGCGCTGCCATACGTACCCGTAGTCAGGCTGCCGGCGGCGGGATTAGACAGCGTCAGCGTGGCCGTAATTGTGTCACCGCTGTCGGGATCGGTGACTACTATATCGTCGAGCGCAACATTGCTGCCCGGATCTTCGGTGAAGGACTTGAACTGATTCAGGTTGGTGGCTGTCGCCGTATCGTTGACGCTCGTTACCGTGATCTTTGTCGAGCTGTTTGCGGTCCCATCGGTTGCTCCGTCGTTCGGTGTCAGGGTGAAGGTTGTCTGCACTGTGTTTCCAGGCGCCGTCTGGTTCGCTGCCGGGGCAAACACGAGGGCCTGTAGCTTACTCTGCAAATCGGCGGCGCTGCTACCCGTAAGCGTGTAGTTTCCAGCTGAACCGCCCAGCCCGGTCCCTGACAGCGTCCCGTTCGCCGCAGAAAAGGTAATCTTGACGGCAAAGGCTGTTCCGTCAGTGTCCGTGTAGGTAACACCCGCGAACGGTGCTATCGTCGACTTGTCGTTGATCGATGCGCTAGTTTCAAACACACCGCCAAGAGCAGGTGCTGCATTCGTTACAGCGAGATAGGACACGACTGAAACAATACCCTCCTTGAGGTTTCCGTAACTGGTACTTTGCTTGTTTTCGATCCAGGTTGCCGTGATCGTGCCATCGTGATTCACATAGGGTATCGCCCCGCCGAACTTCGTTTGATCCGCTGCCGAGAATATGTCTCGTGTCGTGGCGCCCGACGGACTTGAACCGGAAACCATCCAGCCGTGTCCACCGCTATAGGCGAAGTAGTCCCCATTGCCGAGAAGCTGCACCTTATTGATGTAGTCGGTGGTGGGCAAGACATTCTGGGAAACAGCACTTAATGTCCCATTGGTCCCAAGATATTGAACGTGATACGAGCTACTCGTATTGCCATTGCCCGAAAATAAGTCGTTTCCGAAGAGCGCAAACCCTCCCCCTGCTTTAGCGGAAACAGATGCTGCCACTTGATAATAAGCGACGGCTGTATTTGTCACGAGCGTGTTGCTCGAGTTAAAGAGCAACACCCCGCTCTTAGTATCTACGTTAGCGGTGCTGTAGCTCACGGCGAGATTGCCGAACTCGTCGACAGCAGAATTCCAGATGGCCGGTGTGCCTGAGGTGCCGAAATTGTATCCGCCAGCGGTACCGACGGCCGCGCCGTTGGCGTCGTACCGCTGGAAATTCAGGTTGACATAATTGTTTGTCGTCCAGAGGACAATATAGCCGCCGTCTGTGGTTGCATAGCTGATTGTGTTCGGGTTCGTCGTTTCATGGTAGCCACTTGGCGTGCCGCTAGTGACGACATTTCCACTATTGTCATATCGCTGTACGCCGTACCCGTTGTTGGAGCCACCGGTCACGACAAAACCGCCGTTCTTCAACGCGATAATGCTGGCGTGGTCATTCGTTTGCACCTCCGCGTGGTTATGGTTGGTGCCGTTAAAGTAATTGATCCTGTCGGCGACCGGCCCTGTCAATATTTTCCGGGTCACCGTACCATTCGTCTCAATGAGAGCGACTTGTAAGTTATCGTAGTTCGGCATGCCGTAGTATTCGGCGACAGTATTGACCAATAGCACGACACGCTTACCGTCGCTAAGCGATGCTGTACCCAGCACGGTGAGAGTCTGGGTTCCGCCACCGAGGTAATCCTTCCCTGTGGCCACTTGCACGATTCCAGAAGCGGACTCCGTGGCAGACAGGATCCCGCTGTAGGTACTGAGGTTCGTAACATGGGCCAGGTCGTAACTAGATTCGCCAATAAACTCGCCACTTTCTGTAAAGGGCGATGCTACAACCTCGATGTTCCAGTCTCCTCCCATCGTCTGGGATCCAGTTAAATCACTCGATGCTCCTGCACTAACGCCAGTAATTGACGCCAGCGTCGCCAAAAACTGCTTTCCGCTTTCGCCCAAGGCAGTGTTGCACCCGTAGACCAGCATCTGTCCGTTCGACTGAATAGCTGCACCTATCTGCTCAAGTGCCTCCTGCGTGCTTTCCCACATCATTGTTGCTGAGCTAAGCTCGATGGAGCCCAGTTGTACCGCACCCGGACGCCCGTGCGAAACAATGTGCACAGCGTCGAGTCCAACGTGTGACCCTGTCCACTCCGCGATTTGTTGCAACCCGTCCCTGGTGGGATCCAGGACGACGACTTGCATTGTTTTCGACAGTTCTTCAAGCAGGACCTGGTAATGGTCCACGCGCGTGTCGACAAAGGCGACTTGGTGCCTACTCGGATTCGTTGTGTTGGGCATGGTTTATTGAGTCACTACTAGTAAGAGTAAAAGTTATTCTTTCGGGCTATCCGTTAGCCCTGGCGTTCATTCATTGTGTCCTTGCTTCATCCAGAAGCCGGCATCAGGCGTATCAATCGGGTACAGTCCGTCCCATCGGGATAGGTCGAGCACTCCAGGGCTACGTACTCCCCGCAGCACTTGAAGATCAGAGACCTCTTCCACGCCGCCGGCGAATTCGAGCATTCCCATCAACTGGCCGCTCGCGAGATCCACCGCTGCGATACCCGCAATGCAGCGCTCAACAGAGGTTTTCACCGGAAGGTCCCAACCCGTGAAAGACTCTCTCGGTAAAGAGAGGCCAACTAACGCACATTCACCGATTTTCGCAATGCCCCGCGCAAAGCCGGGAAGTGCTTGTAGCACATTGACCTCACCCGATTTTCGATCGACCCGCAGCAGATGTCCTTTCCCCATTTCGGTCAGGTAGAGTTGGCCGTCTATTACCCGTGGCGAGTGCGGTAGGCATAGCCCTCGAGTGAGGATCTCGTTGACGGCACAGTCCATCAAAATGCCGTGGCATGGAGGGTGGTTCCGCCAGCCACGATTTACATTGAATTCACCAAAGGCTGTGGCGTATGTGAGGCGACCGTTTTCCCAAGCCATCCCGTTCAAATGGCAGCGGTCCTCCGGCATTACCTCTGTAATGAATGGAGGGCGCCAGACCGGCGTAAAGCTATAGGCAGCATCAAATCGACAAATAACGGAAAAACGTGTATTGACGGCATACAGCGTGTCGCCTTCTGCCCAAAGGTCGTGTATCTGGCAGTTGCCGGTGGAGTGCGCCAATCGCGGTGCAAAGTAGGCATCGTAGGTTGCACCGGGACAATGTTGGGCCAGTCTCCCGTTATTCGCATAGCGAGTAATGTCGCGGCGAGTAGATACAGCAAGATAATCGCTACCTGTTGCAATTCCCCAAGGAGCATCTAGCAGGGTGTCGGTTATTGCAAGCCCGCCATTGTCGTCTGCGCTTATGAAGATTAACCGCCCCGGAACGAGGGTTGCAGCGATGCTGCACTGGTTTTTATGAAGCAAACTTACAAAGCCACAAGTGACCTTGACGGGAAGTTGCGGAAAAAGACTATTCATAAAAGAATATCGAATGCATCTTTAATGCTTATTCACCGGCTTCAGCTTGTCGAAAATCTCGCACAGCATCTGATCGACCGGGACATCGGTTGCATTAAATGTAAATTCAGGAAATGGCGGGATCTCGTAAGGGGCATCAAAGCCTGTCAAACCTGAGATCTCGCCTCGTTTGGCTTTCGCGTATAAACCTTTCGGATCGCGCGATGCGCAAGTGTCCAGCGGCGTAGCCAGATAGATCTCGAAAAACCGCCCGGTCGGAAAGAGTTGGCGTACCCGAGCACGGTCTTTGGAGAAGGGCGATACAAATGCGCAAACGGTATTGACGCCGGCATCGACCATTAGCCGGGCCACCTCTCCGGCACGACGAATATTCTCCGCCCTGTCATGTTCAGACAGGCCGAGGTCGGAGCAAAGACCTCGCCTCAGTTCATCTCCGTCAAGAAGGTATGCGGTCTCATGCCGTCTGCACAGTTCATTCCTGAGCGCGAGACCGAGGGTGGTTTTTCCAGAAGCGGGCAGACCCGTAATCCAGAAACAGATCGGAGAATGACTTTGCAACATTGATTCATATCAATACATTGGGAAAGTCCATGATAACCAAAAGGTTATTCAATGTGTTGAAAATGGGGCGGTTATGTGAAAAATGGTCAAATCGGTTCACATCGGAGGAAGGTTTACAACATTGTCGCGCCCGCTGTAAGACGAAAACTAACGTAGGCGGCAGAACTGTCGCACCCCCAGTCGAGCCGCCTGGGTGCGGCCATCGCAATCCTGGGAGACGGCCTCTTTAATCCCGAATCCGCGCACTGGGAGATGCATGAGGCGCCAAGCAGCGCACCGTTCAGTCGATGGCGAAGGATGCCTGGGGGACATCGCGGGATGGCGATTCACTTCCGCCGTGCGAGCGCAGCCAAGCTTGGCCAATATCAGGCTGGCGTGAATGTTGAGAATTAATGCTTAGCGGGAGCCTGGGCGATTCCTGCTCCGCGCCAGTTCGCGATCGAGCGCATTGGCGAAGTTCTGGCGGTCGGCGTGGCTAAACGCGGCCGGGCCGCCCGTGTCGACACCACTGCCGCGCAGCTCTTCCATGAAAGCCCGCATCGTCAATTGCTGGGCAATGGTGTCTTTGGTGTACCACTCGCCGCGCGGGTTGAGCGGCAAGCCGCCTTTTTCCAGCACCAGAGAGGCTAAGGGAATGTCGCCGGTCACGACGATGTCGCCGGGACTGACGCGTTCGACGATTTCTGCGTCGGCCGCATCTGCACCGACCGGGACCTGCAGCGCGCGGATGAAGCGCGAGCCCGGCACGCGGATCAACCGGTTGGCAACCAGCGTGACGTTGAGTTGCAGGCGTTCGGCCACCCGAAACAGGATGTCTTTAATGACAGCGGGACAAGCGTCCGCATCGACCCAGATGTGCATGAACATTGGTTGAAATCAGCAGGATGACCCATTGTAACTGCAGGTTGTCTCGCACACGGTTGCGCGCCGCAAAATGGCGATATGGCAACCGAATTTGATCTGGATCATGGATGAAAGAAGCTTGATTTATATCATTACAACCTCTGATCCCCTTGATCTCGCCAGCGCAGCTGCCGGCCGCGACAGCCGGAGGTGTTACGCCCAGCCTTGCATTCTTCCTGGGGCGTTCTAATAACATTTGAGAAAGCAATGCGCACCAACCTGCCAGTTACTCAGCGTGAAGTCGAGATGAACGACGGAGCCATGCTGGTTTCAACGACCGACGCCCAAGGCCGCATCACCCATGCCAACGCCGTCTTTGTTGCTATCAGTGGCTATGACTACGACGAACTGCTGGGGCAGCCGCACAACCTGGTGCGCCATCCCGACGTGCCGCCGGAAGCGTTCCGCGACATGTGGGCCACGATCGGACGCGGCCGGCCCTGGTCGGGCGTGGTGAAGAACCGCTGCAAGAACGGTGATCACTACTGGGTGCTGGCGAATGTCACCCCGGTGGTCCGCAATGGCAAGAATGTGGGCTATATCTCGGTGCGGACCAAACCCACTCGCGCGCAGATCGCCGAGGCCGAAGCCTTGTACCAGCAACTCCGCCACGCCGGGAATAGCGCGCCACGCTTGCGCCTGCATGCGGGCGGCGTGCGCAAGGTGGGCTGGCGCGACTGGCCGCAGCGCGTGTTCCGCCTGTCGCTCACCCAACGCATGAGCGTGGCGCTGGGCCTGTGGCTATCCGCCGTGCTCGCCGCCCACCTGGCCGGATCCGGCACCACCTTCGGGCCGCTGCTCGACGCCGCCGTACTGGTGCTGGGCGCAGCGGGCGTCCTGAGCTGGTTTCACTGGGCCGTTGCAGAGCCCCTGAAGCAATGTACCAATCAGGCTGCTCGCATCGCCGGCTGCAATCTGGAGGGCGACATTTCCGCCGACATGCGCCACCCGATCGGCAAGCTGATCCGAAACATTCGCCTGATCAATCTGAACATGCAAGCGATTGTCGAGGATGTGCGGACGGAAGTGTCCAGCATCACGGCAGCCGCCGAGGAAATTGCCCAGGGCAGCAACCACTTGGCCGAGCACTCGGAAGAACAGTCGTCCAGCGTGGAGCGGACCGCGTCGGCCATGGAACAAATCACCTCGGTGGTACAGCAAACAGCCGGCGCGGCGCGGCAGGCGGAAAGCAATACCCAGCAAGTCGGCCGCACGGCCAGTACCGGCGAGGCCTCGGTAGCAGACCTCGTGACGACCATGAAGTCGATTAACAACGCCTCAGGGCGGGTGACTGAAGTCATCAAGGTGATCGAGAGCATCGCCTTCCAGACCAACATCCTCGCGCTGAATGCGGCGGTGGAAGCGGCGCGGGCGGGCGAAATGGGCAGGGGCTTTGCCGTGGTTGCCGGCGAAGTGCGCGTGCTGGCCAACCGCAGCGCCGAATCGGCCAAGGAGATTCGCGCCCTGATCACGGCCTCCAGCGAGCAGGTCAACCAAGGTTCGCACCATGTCAACTCGGCCGCAGAGATCATCAAATCCATGGTGCGCTCCGTATCGGACGTAACCACCCTGGTGCAGGAGATTACGCACGCGGCCAACGAGCAATCGATGGGCGTGAGCGAGGTCAATCGCGCCATCAGCGACATCGAACGCACCACCCAGCAAAACGCCGCCTTGGCTCAGCAAAACGCCGCCACCAGCAAACGTCTCAAACAACAGGCCGGTACGCTGCATCGTGCGGTACAGATCTTCCGCCGCTGATCGCCGGCTCCTGGCACTGGCTGTTGATCTGGACGATTATCGGCAGTTCCAGCTCGACCATCTGACCCGAATCGACGATGCGCAAGGTATAAAAGCGGATATTCCAATGCAAAAGATCAAGCTGCCCCCCGAATTACCTGTGTGACCAGGCATGGGAAATACAATGCATCGCCGTCGCATGGCGCTGACTGCCGAACTGGTCGCTCTGGTGCACCGGGCCATTGACGACCCCGGTCCTCTCCCCGGCGTTGCCTACCAGTCCGATGCGGATTACGACGCCATGGTGGACGGCCTTCTCCGCGTGCATCCCAACAGGCAGGATGCCTGGCTGTTCGCGTTTGGCTCGCTGATCTGGAAGCCCGAATGCGAACATGTGGAAGAGCGGTTGGGCACTGCTTATGGCTGGCACCGTTCATTCTGTTTCCAGATCCGGCGCTATCGCGGCACGCCAGAATGCCCTGGACTCATGATGTCGCTGGACCGGGGCGGCCGATGCAAAGGTTTGCTCTACCGACTGCCCGGTGACACAGTGCGCGAGCAGCTGCATAAGTTGTGCCGGCGTGAAATCACAGTCAAGCCGGCGAATACAGTTGCGCGCTGGATTACCGTGGCAAGCGATGCAGGGCCCTTGCAGGCGATTGCCTTCGTGATGAGCCGGGAGTCAAAGTCCTATGTCGGCAAGCTGGCGCCGGAGCAGATTGCAGAAACCTTGGCAAGGGCATGCGGACACTGGGGTTCTGGGGCCGAGTATCTTTTCAATACGGTATCCCGGCTCGAAGAGCATGGAATACACGATCAGTATCTTTGGAGACTGCAGCAACTCGTGGCAGAACGGATCACGTCGGATCACCCCTTTCTGTCGAGGTCATGAACGTCTGCAATCGGCCGGGTGCGGTCAGCCGGCTCCGCGAAAGATTTGCGTGAGTCCGACCCAAAGCTGCCTGTCAGCCTGATGGAGTCCCTAGGCTGGGATGCAATCCCGGCACTGTTTAACCATCATGACGAAAGCAAACAGTAGGAGGTAGTGCAAACTAACGGGGTAAGCTCCTGAGATCTGGCAGCACCAGATCGCAAGACCTGCCCCGTTTTCTTAAGCGCCCGGACTTTCTACAGCGTGTCGCGCAACGCCTGCAGCTGCTGCAGGCCGCTCTGCACTTGGCCGCCGAGCCCGCTTAACAAGGCGCGAGCCTCGTCGCGATGGGCGGTCAGCACTGGCAGCTGTGCCTGCGCGAATGCCTGCGTCTGCTGGTTCGTCGGCCGCTGCGATTCCTCTGTAAACCGTTCGATCGCCTCGTCGTGCAGGCGCTCGCTATATGCGGCGAAACCGGCGTCGAATGTCTGGCCTTGTGCCCTTACAAGCGCGCTGTATGCGAGTTGCTGTTCCGGCGACAGTTCGATTGGCAGGACCATGTCCATGCTCTGCGCCAGCTGCTCGAGCTGTACCTGCACCGGTGTATGCTCGCTCGCCAGACGCTGGCCATATGCGCTGACCCCGGCGTTCGTTGACCTCAGGCCGCCGAGGTAGCCCAGGCGGATCTCGGCCAGGTTGGATTGGGCTGCACTGTAAAGGAAGCTCGGCGTGATATTTCTTGCCAGCTCGGATGACCTCACAAAGTGCCCTGCGAGATCAGGCTCCAGCGAACGCGCCAGTCCGCGAACGTCGACGTCTCGGCCGTCTCCGGACATCTGCGTGCGCGCGGCTAGTGTCGCTTTCGCATGTGCGATGACATTGACGTCCATGTAGGCACGATCGAAATCGGCGCCGGAGAATCGCGCAAGTTCCTCTGAGATGGCTTGTTGCTCCGGATTGATTTCCGTCGGCAAAGGCAAGTCCTTGGTCTCGTTGAACGCCGTGATGCGGTCGTTGGCCTCGGTATGTTCGTCGATCATGCTTTGCGCGAAGCGCCGCACATCCTCGTCGGTAGCACGTTCCAGCGCCAGTTCCGCCCATTCGATTTCAGCAAGACTGCTCTGGTAGGTGAAGGCAACAAATGCCGCAGGGTCGAGGCGTTGCAGGAGGCCCTCTCCGAATCCCAGATGTGTCTTGAGCAGCGGCGCGCTGATGGCGGCGAAATAGCGCGCATTGAGATCGTCGCTGTTGCGTGCCTGGCGCATCGCTTCGGCGAGGTCGAGACGATGGGTGAGAACGTTCTCCCACATGTAATCGCGGTCGAACTGCAGGCCCGTCAATGCCGACAGCCTTGTCACTTCGGCGGCCTGTTCAGCCGTGATATCGCTCGGCAGCGTCACGCCCTTTTGTTGTGCGAGCTGCTGGATCTGGGCATTGACGACCGTGTGATGCTCGATCATTGCGTTGGCGTATTCTTTGACACCGGAACTTTCACCCCGCGTCTGCGCGAGCTGCGCCAAACGGATCTCGGTAAGACCGTCCTGGTAGGCAGCGGCCAGGAAGGCCGCGGCGCTTGGTGTGGCCGGAGTGATGGGCACGGTTGCCGGCACTGCCACTGCCGGCGGTGTCGCTCCGGGAGCGCCGGCTGCCGGCGTGGCAGGAGTGGCGGGGGTTGCAGGTGTGGCCGGCGTTGCCCCGGCTCCCGGCGCACCAGGTGTAGCCGGCGTAGCCGGGGTCGCTGGCGTGGCAGGGGTGGCGCCGGGCGCGGCGGGATCGGTGCCGGTGCCGGTGGTCTGCAAGAACGAGGAAGTATTTCCCGGGCTTCCGGCAAACATTCCGCCATCCAGATCACCGCCGCCGCATGCGGTCAATGAAGCGGCCAACGCCAGTACAGAAATTCGATTCATCATTGTCTCCAAAGAATTGCCGGCTGACGTGGGGATCAATAGCAGGTGCCACGGATGCGCCCGAGACGGTAGGTCGGGTCCGCGCGGGCCGGAACAAGGGGGGACGGGTGACGAAAGGTCGACCCGTCCATTGCTGCCAGGTTAAGGACAGAGTCGTTCTGGCAGTCTATTACGCCACATGGCCTTTGCAAGACGAATCGTGCTCCACAATGGGCAAGCTGCGCTAGTTATGATCCGGCGCAAGAAGAGTGTCGGCATGACGCAAGCGTGCAACGTCGCCCGAAGAAACAAGATTCGTGGAAATAGGCGGCCGGACCAAGGGACTTCGGTCCTATCTGCAGTTCGCTTTGCAAAAACAGCGCGTGACGGCGGACCGATCCCGGGATCTATGTTGCCCCGCTGATGAACGCGCCGCGCCGCCGCGCCGCCGCGGGTTCGGTCACCAGACGAACGATCGCAGCGGCGATTTTTGCGCCGCCGATACTTGATGGCTCGATCGGGTTGGCGTAGTCCTCGGGCTTCGTGCAAATCTGCCGCAGTTCAAGAACCGGCAGGCCGTTCTCCGCCGCCACGCGGATGATCACGTCGTTGAAAACGGTGAGTGCGGTTGTAACTTGCTGCTGATAGGCCCGATCCGGAAAGTTACCGTTATAGATCGTGCAAACAGCCAGCGGCAGATCCCTTTTCAGGCACGCGCTGACGGCCCTGCGGTAACCGGTCTCGAACTCGGCTGCGGCCCGGGACAGCAGTGCCAAGGCCTCCGCCGTGGTACGGACCTGTGCCTTCAGGATGTGTTGCGAGGCAAGCGCATCATTCCCGCCAATGCTCATCACCAGGTGACTGGCATTAGCAGGCAGCCGCGCGAGCTGGGCGTCGATGCCGGCGGTGGTCGCCCCGTCTACTGCCAGCAGACTGGCCTTCCATGCAGGAGGAAGAATTCCGCGCACCTGCGCAATCACATCCGGCTTGCCGTTCGTGTAGCTGCCGTTATCGAAGATCGAATCGCCGAGCAGGATGAGGTGAGTCATGGAGGCTAGCGCGGAAGGTGACGCGAGCAATGCAAGCGATTGGGCAAGAAAGTGTCGGCGCGAGATGGTCATTTGGCGTTCCTGATGCGTGGCCACACTGCGGGCTCAGAGGATCCGACAGGTTCATTTCGGTATGGCGCAGATGCTGCTGCCATCGTCCGTCCAGGTCCTGATCGATGGGTCCGGGTCGAGGCATGCACCGGATCAGCGTCTGTCTCCGCATCCCTTACGGAAGGGGCCGATACGGCGTTCGAACTGCTGTTGCACGATACCGTAGCACTCGCAGGATGACTCCTCAAGTGCCTGCCGGTTCAAGATCGTCATCTGCCCGCGGTTATAGCGGATCATGCCGGCTTGCTGAAAAGCGCCGGCGACCAGGCTCACGCTCGGACGCTGCACGCCCAGCATATTGGCCAGGAATTCCTGGGTGATGTGAAACGTGTCTTCCGTCACCCGGTCATGGGTCATCAGCAACCAGCGGGCAAAGCGCGCCTCGGTGGTATGCAGGCGGTTGCAGGCGACCGATTGCGATAGCAGGCTCATATAGGCGAGCATGTAGCGCTGTGTCACGTCGCGCAATGACATGCTGCCATCCAGAACACGGACAAACGCGGCCGTCGGCAGACGCAGTGCCTTGCCCGATACCTGGCACAGCGTGGTCTCCGTTGCATTGGCTTGTGCTCCACCCAGCAGCACATCGATACCGTAAAAGCCTTCGTTGCCGATAGTTCCGACCTCCACTGCCTGGCCCTCCAGCATTTGCGCCAGCACCGACAGCACGGCGCTGCACGGGAAGTAGACATGGGAAATGGCGTGTTCGCGTTCGCCGAGGACCTGCTTTAGATCCAGGTCTACCATCTCCAGATGTGCGGACAGGGCGGCGAGGTCGTCATCGGGCAGCAAGGATAGCAGGCGATTGCCGCATTCACGTGGCGATAGTGCAAACACAGACATGATGCGACTCCGGGAAAGGGTCACGGTGCAGGCACCGAACGAAATAGACCCTGAATCGTGTGACGGCGTAGAGGGAAGATTTCGGCTGGTCAGCCAGTCGGCACGGCAACTTGCCATCCAATAACGGCTTGTTACCCGTGCGCAGAGAGGGAGAACTTCAGTGTACGCCGAAATCCCAAGCCATGGGATCCATTAAGCCCGAGTGCGCGGTCAAATCTTGCAACCGCGGTCGTATTGGATTGCCAGACCTGCCCTCGCTTTTCTTACCTGTCTGCCATTTGGTATGCTGCGCCATGACCCGTACTAAACGCCTCGTTTGCGCCCGTTGCATCCGTCCGCAACGGACCTGCATCTGTCACTGGTGCACGCCGACTGCGCATGCGGTTGAAGTGCTGATCTTGCAGCACCCGCTGGAAGTTGACCACGCAAAAGGAAGCGCACGCCTGCTGAATCTGAGCTTGCCAAACAGCCGCCTGCTGGTCGGCGAAGCGTTCGACGACCACGAATTGCAGGCACTGCTGCATTCTCCATTCACGCCGGGGGCACATCGCAAGCACGCCATTCTGCTGTATCCAGATACGCCGGAAGGCACAGGCATGGCGCAACCGGCAGTACCGGCCGATGTGCCCTGGGCCGAGCCGGAAAAGTTGCGGCTGGTGGTACTCGACGCAACATGGCGTAAAAGCCGCAAAATGCTCTACGCCAATCCGCCGCTGCAATCGCTGCCGCGCCTTGCCCTGCGCGATGCGCCGCCGTCGCAGTACCTGATCCGCAAGGCACACGGCATGCATCAGCTATCCACGCTGGAAGCCACGTGTTATGCGCTCATGCAACTCGAAAGGGACCGCAACAAATACGCTCCGTTGCTAAACGCATTCAACGGCTTTGTTGCTCAACAACTGTCGTACCGGAAGGCCGACCATGCATGAGTATCCCTGGCACGCCTAATCTGAGGTACGAAAGCAGGCGCATATCGAGAGCATTGGCCGATCGCGAGGGAATGCTCCTCGCCAGGAATCGTTGCCGAAAGAGAGGCTACCTCTGGGCAGAAATGTAGAAACTCTCTGCCTGACCCGATTGCTCATCGTGCCGGCGCCGGGGTGCAGGGCCGACAGCGCGTTCGGGCACCATCAGCCGCGCTTGACGACGCTCTGCACCAGCATATTTACCTGATGCATAAAACGGGTGGCAAGGCTTTTCTCGTGTGCCAGGAGCCAGAGCTTCATTTGGCGCACGTAACCATCAACGAAGGTTTTCGCAGCCCGATGGCTTTTCTGCACAAGGTGCATGCGGGACCGATAGATTTCCACGCAGTCCATATCCTGCTGAACACCCAGGAACTTCACCTTGTAGTGATTCCACCCCCCTCCAAAGTCGTATTTGGTTCCCCCGCGCGCAATACATTCGCAGAGCGTCATGTAGCAACAGATGGTACCGAGCCGGTAATCGTTGTACGCCTGATCGTTGGTGATCACCTCCAGGAAATAGGCGTTGCCGACACGGAAATTGATGGTGCCGGCGCAGATGCAGCCGTTGATGCGAATAATGCACACAAAACCGCGCATCCTGGCAAGGTGCATGATGCGCTTACGATCCGCCGCATCGATGCCGAAGCGCTTCTTCTTCAATGCAATGCGGGCTGCGCTCAGGTCGATGAGGGCATTGACGTCATGCTCGTCGATTTCCTCATTGACGTAGAAACGGCAACTGAAGGACGGGAAGTCTTGAAGGAGCTTTTTGCGATAGCGCTTGATGGCTTCGCGGGTAGACCTTCCCAGCCTCGCCGTGTACTCCTGCGGCGTGGCGGGCAGGGCAACGGGAAAGCGCTCCTGCGAATTATGCCTCTGGAACGGGAAGGGCAAGTTATCCACGTCGGATTGCACTGCCCTGAAATTGATCGCCCATACCGTATCGAAATGCTCGAATACGTAACGAGCGAAGCGCAGCACCTCTGCATGCTCGATCCGTATCATCGTGTTGAGCACATGCGCAATCCCGCCGTTGACGCGAAACAGCAGGATCACGAAGGCAACGCCGTCTCTGCGCACCACGTAGGTATTGACATCATGGCCTGCATCGCAATAGAGCCGGAGGAACGGCAGGGAGGAAAAATGGTGTTCGTAGATACGGTCCAGCTCGGGCTCCACGTAGGCGGGTATCTCGTTGACGAGGCAGGAAACACTGATCTCGTCGTTAGCCCCTGCCTTGCGGGCCGGCATCGCAATTAGTTCATTCATCGGGATCATCATCGCAAGCGCTGAGTGGGTTCATTGTCCATTCGCCCGCGTGAGACGGCCTTGCAAACTGCTGTGTGTTTGATCAAATCGAAATTCGAGGAGATAGCGTTCTGCGCTGTATCAAATCGGCTTTCTAAAGTGCATGCATTGTCCAGGGGCCACCCGGACGCATTCCGGACGTTGCACTCACTCCTCCGGCAATGTCCCGTAGACATCGTCCTCACCATTCTTCCGCTTCATCTTGCCCATCCGCAGATCACGGTAGATGGCCGCCCGCATCAGTAGCATCGATACGACCGGCGCCGTCATGAGGAGGAACACGGCGATGATCACTTCGTGCATCACCAGGCGCGACTGCAGCACGGTGAAATAGAGCATGGAAGCGAGCAGCAAGCCGCCCGCGCCGAGGGTGATGGTAATGGCCGGGCCGTGGATGCGCTGGTAAAAGCTGGGAAGGCGCATCAGGCCGAGCGCGCCGATCAGGATGATGCTTCCGCCCACCACCAGCAGCAGCGACACGGCCACGGCAGCCCAGGCCGGAACGTTTTCCATTCCGTTCATTCGATGATCTCCCCGCGCATCAGGAACTTGGCCAGCGCAATGGTCGAGACGAATCCGATCAAGGCAATCAGCATCGCGGCCTCGAAATAGACCTGGCTGCCGAAGCGGATGCCCAATACCAGCGCCAGCATCATGCAGCACATCCACAGCGTGTCCAAGGCCAGGACGCGGTCGTGCGCGGCGGGGCCGATGAGCAGGCGTACGGTGCAGAACAGCATCGCCAGCATCACGCAGATGCCCGCGTAGCCGATCGCCAGTTGCAGCAGGAATTCCATGGACGCTCCTATTCAAAGATCTCGATCAGCGGCTTTTCGTAGCGGGTCTTGATGGTGTCGATCCACCACTGCTCGTCGTGCAGGTCGAAGACGTGCAGGGCGAGCTCGTATTTTTCCGGAAGGATTTCCACCCACACCGTGCCGGGCGTCATGTTGATCAGGCAGGACAGGAGCGCGAGTCCATACGGATTCTTCAGGTCGAGCGGTATGCGGATGAACTGGGAATTCAAACCTTCCGCTTTGGCAAACAGGATGACGCGGCTGACGTTGAAGCAGGAGCGCGCGATTTCAATCCCGGCCATTGCCAGGAGGCGAAGCAGCAGCAGGGGCCTGGCCACCCGGGGAAAACCGATCGGATGGAAAAAGGGTTGCGTCAGCAAGGGCACGGCGACGGCAAGGATTGCCCCCAGCAGGAGCGTTGCCGGGTCGATGCTCTGTTGGAGCAGCAGCCAAAGCAGCACCAGGATGCCCGACACGAGGGGAGATGGCAGCCAGCGTTTCATCGCGCATCTCCTTTGCCCTGCATGCCGGGCACTGCCGGTTCGGACAGCACGCGTTCGATGTACTGCTGCGGACGGTGAAGGTCGTCCGCCGTGCGGACCAGATAGTCCATGACCGGCCCGGCCTGTACGGTGAGCAGCACGCATAGCCCCAGCAACAGGCAGATCGGCGCCACTTCGGTCACCGGCAGGCGTGGTTGCGCCACCCTGCCGGCGGCCCAGAAGGTGCGCACCCCGAAGCGCAGCAAGGAAATGATGGCGGCCATTCCGGAGAGCAGGATCAGCGCCATCAACACCCAGGTCTTCGCTGTAACGGCCGAGGCAGGCGGATTGAGGAGCGCATGGAACAGGGTGAATTTTGCGACGAAACCCGAGAGCGGCGGCAAACCGGTGATGATCAGCGCGCAGGCGGCAAACGACATTCCGAGGAAGGCGAGGGCGGCTGGGATGCCGACGCCGACCGGCTCGCCGGGAGCTTCCTCCACGGCGAACGCTTCCATCGTCAGCGCCAGCACCGCCGCTCCCGGGGAGCGGAAGCGTTCGATCAGTTCCAGCAGGAGCATGAAAGCGGACAGCGCCAGGGTCGAGCCGAGCAGGTAATACAGCCCGGCACTCACCAGTGAAGCCTGGCCGTAGCCGATCACCGCCAGCAGGATGCCGGACGAGACGATCGCGCCATAGCCCGCCAGTCTTTCCGATACATCCGTTGCAAGCATGCCGGCCGCACCGAAGACGACGGTGGCCATGCCGCCCCAGAGAAAGAGGTCGAAGGCGAAACCGGAGGACACGCCGGCCGCACTGGAAAAGGCAAGCAGCCATACCCGCAGGATCACAAAGGGGCCGATCTTGGTCGTCAGCACCAGCATGGCGGCGACCGGGGGCGAGGCCGCGGAGTAGGTGGTCGGCAGCCAGAAGCCGAGCGGCCACATCGCGCTCTTGACCAGGAAGGCGATCGCCAGGATTGCCGCCCCCGCCTGCAGCAGCGGCAGCTGGTGTGCCCCGGCATGCGGCAGGCGCACGGCGAGGTCGGCCATGTTCAATGTGCCGGTGCTGGCATAGATGAGCGCGACGCCGATCAGGAACAGCAGGGAGGCCGCGAGGTTGATCGCAATGTACTGGATGCCGGCCCGCAGGCGCGCCACGTTGTAGCCGTGCAGCAGCAGACCGTAGGACGCGGCCAGCATGACTTCGAAGAAGACGAACAGGTTGAACAGGTCATGCGTGAGGACGGCACCATTGATGCCCATCAGCAGGAACTGGAACAAGGAATGGAAGTGCACGCCGATGCGGCTCCAGCGCTGCGCCGAGTACAGCAGCACGCAGCCCGCGATGAGCGAGGTCAGCAGCAGCATCATGGCCGCCAGCCGGTCGGCCACCAGCGCGATGCCGAACGGCGCGGCCCAGTTCGCCGCGAGATAGACGCCGATGCCCTGCGGCCAGGCCTCGTTGTCCGTCATCACGAGCAGCCGCACCGCCACCGCGAACAGGCATAGCACCGAAATCATGTTGACGGCGAATTTCAGGCGGTGGCGGCTTTCCTTGAAAGGCACCACCAGCGCGCCGCACAACAGCGGCAGCAGCACCGGCGCGACGATCAGATGCTGGCTCCAGGCGAGGCTCATCGGTCCGGCTCCTCGCCATCCACATGGTCGGTGCCGGTCACGCCGCGCGCGCCGATCATCAGCACCAGGAACAGCGCGGTCGTGGCGAAGCCGATCACGATGGCCGTGAGCACCAGCGCCTGCGGCAGCGGATCGGCGACGGTCGTTGGATCGGGCAAGGCCGGGCCGGGCGTCAGCGGCGGCCGGTCTATCCAGAGGCGCCCGATGACGAAGATGAACAGGTTGACCGCATAGGACATCAAGAGCAGTCCGGTCAGGACCTGGAAGGTGCGCGGGCGCAGGACCAGCCAGATGCCCGAGCCGAACACGATGCCGATGGCAAGCGCGATGATGAGTTCCATCAGAGTGTCTCCCTCATGGGTTCGGGTTGCGGCGCGGCCAGGATGTCAGGCGATGTGCGCCGGCTGCGCAAGGATTGATGCGCCAGCGCCAGCAGGATCAGCATGGTGGTGCCGACCACGGCCATGAACACGCCGAGATCGAAGAAAAAGGCGCTCGGGACATGGATCTCGCCGAGCAATGGAAGGTGCAGGTGCGCGGTGTGGCTGGTCAGGAAGGGATAGCCGAACAGCCAGGCGCCCAGCCCGGTCAGCAGCGCGATGAACAGCCCGTAGGCAATCCAGCGATGCGGCCGCAGCCCGAGGCGCGACTCCACCCAATGCGTGCCGCCCAGCATGTACTGCGTGATGACCGCGACCGCGAAGATCAGGCCGGCGACAAAGCCCCCGCCGGGCAGGTTGTGTCCGCGCAGGAAGAAATAGGCGGCGACCACCACCATGAACGGCATCAGGAAGCGCAAATAGACGCCAGGCACCATCAGGTATCCGCGGTTGGCCTGCTGCGCGGGCCCCTGCCGTACTGCAGGGTCGACATCGTTGGCCTGCTGGACCGGAATGGCGATGCTTTCGGCGGCGGGACGGAAGCGGCGCAGCAGCGCATAGACGGTCAGTGCCACGATGGAAAGCACGGTAATCTCACCGAAGGTATCGAAGCCGCGGAAGTCCACCAGAAGGACATTGACCACGTTGCTCCCGCCACCGCCGGACAGGGCGTGCAGCAGGAAGAAATCGCCGATATTGTCCAGCACCGGTTGCGTCAGCGCCGCATAGCTGAGGGCTGCCATGGCCGTACCGCCCGCCACGGCAACGGCCATGTCGCGCGATCGGCGCAGAAAGACGCTGCGCGGCATTCTGCGGTTCAGCTCAAGGGGGGCGATCCGCGGCGGCAGCCAGCGCAAACCGAGCAGGATGAGCACGGTGGTCACGGTTTCCACCATCAATTGCGTCAGCGCCAGGTCGGGCGCCGAGAGCCAGAGGAAGGTCAGGCTGGTCACGATGCCGGTGCCGCCTACCAGGATCAGGGCAGCGAGGCGGTGATACTTGGCCTGCCACGCCGCCGTGACCGCGCACGCGCAGCCGATCAGCCACATCCCGGCAAACAGCAGGTCGACATCGGAACGCAGTTGCGTGCCGAATGCCGGCAGGGGGCGCACAAGCAGCAGCGGTATGACGACCAGGGCGAGGACCATCAACAGCAATTGCGGCTGCAGCCGCCTGGTGCCAAACCATTTCACCAACCAGGCTGCGGCCATGCCCAGGCGCAGGATGGTGGTCTCGTAGGCCTGGGCGCCGCTGAATCTTTCCAGCACTGGCGCGTCCGAGCGGGTGGCAAGCGCATAACGCTTGCGCAGAACGATATAGAACAGGATGCCGCCGGCGAGTGCGATGACGCTCTTGAGGAGTGCGATGTTGAAGCCGTGCCAGACCTGCAGGCTGAACGCCGGCATTTGCTCTCCCAGCATCGACGCAATGCCCATGCGCAGGAAGGGTTCGACGATCGGCCCCGGTGCGATGCCGACCAGCACGCAGGCCAAGACCAGCAATTCGACCGGAAACCGCATCCAGCGCGGCGGTTCGTGCGGTACTTTCGGCAAGGCGACAACAGGCCGGCCAAAGAATACGCTGATGAAGCGCAGGGAATACGCGACGCTGAAAATGCCCATGGCCACGGCTGCGACCGACAAGGACCAGTCTTCATCTCCGCCGACCAGGGCGGTCTCGGAAAAGAACATTTCCTTGGACAGAAAACCGTTGAGCAGCGGCACACCGGCCATTGCGCCGCTGGCGACGATCGCCAGCGTGCCCGTGTAGGGAAGATGGCGGAACAGGCCGCGCAGCAGGCGCATGTCGCGCGTTCCGGTCTCATGGTCGATGATGCCCGCGGCCATGAACAGGGACGATTTGAAGGTGGCGTGGTTGAGGGTATGGAACACCGCGGCCACCATCGCCAGCGGCGTGCCGAGCCCGAGCAGTACCGTGATCAGGCCCAGATGGCTGATGGTGGAGTAGGCCAGCAAACCTTTCAGGTCGTGCTGGAAGATGGCTGCGAACGCGCCGACCAGCATCGTGCAGATGCCCGCACCGCCGATCAGCCAGATCCATTCCGGGGTGCCGGACATGACAGGCCACAGGCGCATCAGCAGGAATACGCCGGCCTTGACCATGGTGGCCGAATGCAGATAGGCCGACACCGGGGTAGGGGCGGCCATCGCATGCGGGAGCCAGAAATGAAAAGGGAACTGGGCGCTCTTGGTCAATGCGCCAAGCGCCACCAGCACGAGCATTGGCCGGTACCACGGATGCGCACGCACCGCATCGCCCGCCGATAACACGACGTCGAGATCGTAACTGCCGGCGACGTGGCCCAGCATCAGCACTCCGCTCAACAGGCACAGCCCGCCGGCGGCGGTGACCATGAAGGCCATGCGGGCGCCGCGCCGTGCGTCCGCGCGATGGTGCCAGTAGCCGATGAGCAGGAAGGACGTCAGGCTGGTCAATTCCCAGAACACCACCAGCTGAACGAGATTGCCGGAAAGGACGACGCCCAGCATTGAGCCCATGAAGGCGAGCAGGAAGGAGAAGAAGCGCGGCACCGGATCTTCCGGCGACATGTAGTAACGCGCATACAGCGTCACCAGCAAGCCGATGAACAGCACCAGCATGACGAACAGCCACGCCAGGCCATCCATGCGCAGCGCGAAGTCCACACCCAGCGCCGGCAACCATTCGACGCGGTAGCGCATCACTTCGCCGTTGCCGATCTCCGGATAGAAATACCCGGTCACCAGCATGCCGGACACACAAACCAGGCCGGCCAGCGCTGCCTGCCTGTTCCGTGTATCGGCCGGCAGGAGGGCCGCGGCGATGCTCCCCGCAAAGGGAAACACGATGAGCGTCAGCAATAACGCATCCATCAGCAGATGCCCGCCTGCATGACCGGGTATGCCGGAGCAATCCACTGAGGTTGAACAAGAATCTTCAGAGGCGGACTGTCATCGGGTCTCATCGTGCTCCCTGGAATTGAACATCGGATTCTTTGGCCCACGCCAGCTCTTCCGTGGCGCAACATGCGGCGCGGTTCATTCAAGCGCTGTTCATGTCATTGTAACCACTAGAGCGTATTCAACGCCGGTAGTGCGACTTGCCGGAGGGGTTTCTCATGAGCCGGCCGGAAATACGAGGTGGTACCCGGAGGAGATGCCGGAATGGAACAAGCAGATGCAGCAGGCAGAGCTGAAAAGTTTTGACAAGCCGGACGAAAATTGCCGCCGACTTCCAGGGGATGGTCGATTACGCGAAAGCGCAGTGATTCGGACCGCAGCCGATGAGGCTTCAATCCTTGGGATGCCGGGCGTGCTCCAACCCGGACAACGGATCCTGGTCCTGCGGCAAGCCCGCAGTTCGCGGGACTTATCTCCGGCGCTGCTGCCCCTGCATGGCCGGCCCGCGCTTCTCGAGGTGGCGGAAGGTGATACGGCCCTTGCTCAGGTCGTACGGGGACATTTCGATCGATACCTTGTCGCCGGCGATGATGCGGATGCGGTGCTGCCGCATCTTGCCCGAGGTGTAGGCGATCAATTGATGACCGTTTTCCAGGTTCACTCGGAATCGTGAATCGGGGAGCACCTCGATCACGAGGCCGTTCATTTCCAGCACTTCTTCTTTAGACATGCAGATTTCCATTACTTGGCGCGCGCGGGGTGATGCCGGGCGCAGCCTGCTGCGGGCACGGAAGGCTTCCGTTCCGGGAGAGCAGGGACGGCGCGGACATCGGCGCACAGGGTTCAATGAGGCCTTGCCCCGGAATGGCGGGCGCGGCGGCGGATCACGGCGCCGAGCATCAGCATCAGCATCGGCGGAACGGCGAGGTGGCCGGCACACGCAGGCGTTCAACCCTGGTAGCCGGAGGACAGGAAGAGGCGGGATGCTGAAGTCGCCCAATACGCATGAACTGGACGAGCGGCCCGCCATCGGACGCCGGACTATATCACAAGTGCCGGCATCGCCCGATGCGAGATCGGGCGGGAGAGAAAAAGTTATTGCGTGCGCGGCGAGCGGAAGGTCGCGGGACGCAGGACCAGCGGGTTGCCTGCGACGCCGGCTGCCACCAGCCTGCGCGCGACGCCGTTGATATTCGGCTCGTATGCGCGGAAGATTTCCATCACGTCGACGTCATCATCCTCGGTCTTGTATGAGGAAAGTGCGTACAAGGCCTGCGGCGTGATAAGGCATTCGTGCCGCACCGAGTCCACGATGACACTAAAGATGACGCCGTCGCCGGAGAGGTGAGGCTGGCTGGATGCATGGTTCATGATGATGTTCCTTAGGTGAACTCCGCACGCAATGGCGCAGAACGGAGGCGGTCAATTCACGCTGGCCGGACCGCACGGGAATGCAGTACGAGCACACGCAGAAATCTCCCTCTGGAGCTCCCATCATGACCGGGTTGGAAGCCTTGGCGCTGACGACGCGCAAGGCCGGATGGAGATGTCGATCAAAGGCCTTCCGGCCCGCTTACACCGGGCGAATGTTGGTCGCCTTCTCGCCTTTGGGACCGTTTCCGAGTTCGTACGAGACGCGCTGGTTTTCGGACAGGCTCTTGAATCCTTGCGCCTGAATGTCCTGGAAGTGGGCGAACACGTCCTTGCCGCCGCCATCGGGGGCGATGAAGCCGAAGCCCTTGGCGTCGTTGAACCACTTTACTGTACCGGTTTGCGTAATCATTACTGTTTCCTTCATGTTGAAATCGGGCACGATTGCCCATGGCGCACCTGGAACCAAGGAAGACTACCGATGAGAATCAAACAGGAATGGCCCCGGAACGGGCAAGACGGGAGAGAAACCAGCAATGACGACAACTTGATGCAAGCGCAGGACCACTATACAGGCAAAGCCCGGAGATACCTATCGTTATTTCGATTATTTTTCCACCCCTTGGGGAACATTGCCGCGGCGCATGCAGCCATACCTATTATGTGCCTGCCAACGCGTTCGCGGACAGCGGGTACACTGAACGTTCACGACCGGAGGTGCAATGACCGCGGAACGCATACTTGAAATGTTCCGGCAACATGCAGGGACAATCGCACTGGAAGAATCCGGCCCGATGCTCGCCAGCGTGATTGAAGAGCTGGCCCAACTGCTCGCCGATTCGCACGAAAAACTGCCGGAGGAAACATTCGCGTCCCTGGTGAGGATAGGCGGCGTGCTCTACCGCGAGGGGAACAGCCAGTTTCGCGCCAAGACCGATGTCGACGCGATCATGGAGAAATCAGGCAGGCATTAAGTCGCCCACGGGCGAACGTACATTCGCTCCGTGAACACAGGCGCTCACTCACCGTAAGGAACAGTATGACAGTCCTGGTATCCGTCAAGATCAACGACGGCGTCGTCATGGCGGCCGACAGCGCGAGTTCTTTCGCCAGCGGAATGATCTACAACAACTCCCGCAAGATCGTGAACGTGCGCGAAGGCCTCCCCGTGGGAGTGATGGTGACGGGAGCGGGCGGAATCGGAAACGAATCGTTCGAGACCCTGCTGAAAGACTTGCGGCAGCGCTTCAGCGACGAAAGCGGCATCTATCCCCACTGGCGGATCGACCCCGGCAGCTACACCATCGAGGGCATCGCCTCGAAAATGCGCCAGTTCCTTTTCGAGGAAAAATCCGTCGCGCACGGGGCAAGCACCTGGACCAAGCTGCGCGTTTGCGGTTACTCGTCGGGCAGGCCCTTGGCGGAAGTGTGGGAAGTGAACCTGATGGGCGACGCTTGCCCGCCGCCGAACTGCGTTCAGTCGGAGCAAGAGTTCGGCTTGCGGTGGGATGGAGAGTACGAGGCCCTCGACCGACTGGTATTCGGATTGGGGACACGGTTCAACAGTGTGGCGGTGAAACACGGGCTAACGGCGGAACAGGCAGCGGAGTTGCGGGAAAAGCTGGTCCCCGACCTGTATGAATTGTTGTTTGTCGAGGCCATGCCGATCCAGGATGCGATCGACCTTGCGCGCTATCTCGCCGAGACGACGATAGGCTTCATCCGGTTTTCCGTGCCGCGCCCGAAGACCGTGGGCGGGCCGATAGAAATCGCCGCGATCACCAAGCATGAGGGATTCCAGTGGGTGCAGCGCCGTTCCGCCCGGCAGTCCGGAGAGACATGAACAAACCCTGACCAGGAACGAGACCGCGCTACCAGCCTGTGCTATATCTTCAATCATGGCACTAGTCATGGTCTTCATAACACCCATCGGAGATCGAAAATGGTCAGCAAGAACACGATTTGTCTCTGGTTCAACAGCAATGCGCTGGAAGCCGCGCAGTTCTACGCGGAGACGTTTCCGGACAGCACGGTAGGAACGGTCCATCGCGCGCCCGGCGATTATCCCGCGGGCAAGGAGGGTGATGTCTTGATGGTCGAGTTCACCGTCGCCGGCATTCCTTGCATCGGACTGAACGGCGGCCCGGAGTTCACGCACAGCGAAGCTTTCTCCTTCCAGATCGCGACCGACGACCAGGCCGAAACCGACCGCCTGTGGAATGCGATCGTCAGCAACGGCGGCCAGGAAAGCGCATGCGGCTGGTGCAAGGACAAGTGGGGCCTGTCGTGGCAGATCACGCCGCGCGCGCTCATTGCCGCGATCGGGGACCCTGACCGCGCCGCCGCCAAGCGCGCTTTCGAGGCGATGATGCAGATGGGGAAGATCGACATCGCTACGATCGAAGCCGCCCGGCGCGGGTGAGCGCGATCTCCCGCGGCCTCGCCCCAATGAGCCGAGCGACACGCCGCAAGTACATTCCGCACGCGATCCGATCCTGCTCAAGCCGAGCCCAGCAGGGCCAGCAGGCGTGAGATGTCGACCGGCTTCGTCATGTAGTGATCGAATCCCGCCGCCCTCGCGCGTTCGCGGTCGGCGGATTGCCCGTAGCCGGTCACGGCGATGAGCAATGTGCCTGCGGTTTCCGGGCGCGCTCGCAACTGCCGGGCGAGATCGTTGCCGCTGATCCCGGGCAGGCCAATGTCCAGCAGGCAGACGTCGGGTCTTTCCTTCAGCGCTGCGTCGAGCGCCTCCTTTGGACAGTGCTCGACGGTGGCTTCATGCCCGGCTGTGTTGAGGATGATGCACATGGCCTGTGCGGCGTCGACGTTGTCATCGACGATCAATACTTTCACCCGCCGGCCCGGAATCGAAGGCTCGCCGGAAGGGGAGTGGAGGGCCTTGTCGTCGTACTTCTGCAGTCGCGGCAGACAGACCTTGAATTCGCTTCCCTTGCCGGGGCCCGCACTCGTGCAGCTCACCTTTCCGCCGTGAAGTTCAACCAGACTCCTGACGAGTGCGAGCCCCAGGCCCAGCCCGCCCGAGGATCGGTCAGAAGTTCTCTTGGCTTGTACAAACGGCTCGAACAAGTGCTCGATCAGATCAGGAGCCATGCCGATACCGTTATCCTGCACGGCAATCGTCACCTGCTCCTGGCGTACCTCCGTCCTCAGGTCGATCTGTCCGCCGTCAGGCGTGTATTTGGCCGCGTTTGTCAGCAGGTTGGAGACAATCTGCACGAGCCGCTTCCGGTCCCCAAGCACGACAGCAAGCTCAGGCAGTTCCCGGATCGTCAGCAGGTGGCCGCGCGAATGTATGAGCGGCATCGCCTGTTCAACCGCATCGGAAATGATGCCGTCGAGGTTCAGCGCCTCTTTCTCCAGTTCGATCAAGCCTCTCGTCACCCTTGAAACGTCCAGCAAGTCATCGACCAGCCCGGTCATATGCTCGACTTGCCGCTCGATGATGGCACTCGCTCTCCTGGAGACGTTTTCGTCGTTCTTGCCCCGCTTTAATAGTGACGCCGCCGACGCAATCGGTGCGAGCGGGTTGCGCAGTTCGTGGGCCAGCATCGCCAGGAACTCGTCCCTGAGTGTCCGCTCGTCACTCACCGCCTGGCGCGATTGCCGGGCAAAACTGGCAACGGATGCAGCGAGCAGTTGGTCAATCGCCTCGTTGAAGCGGATAAGGTCCCGCAAATCGCATTGCCCTGATGATTCGGTGTCTTCACTCCAGAGGCGCAGGACAGTGGCGCGGAGTGCCCGGTATTCGGCGACAAGCTGCTCGATCGTGAAGTTCGACTTCAGGCGGGCAACCCCATGTTCGCTTCCGGCTGCGTCGGCGGGCCCGGGAGTGCCGCGCCCCTTCGACTTGTCTTCCTGCTCCCGGGGAGATTCCGGGAAGCAAAGATCTTCGGCAATGGCGTTGAGCATCATTGCGGCATGGTCTCTCAACTCTTTGCCCGTCATGCTCATATCCGGCGGCGCAACCACAGCCGCGAAGTCCTCCCACTCCGCGAGGATCCTGTTTGAATTTTTAACAATGAAATCGGCAAGTCGCACGGAAGCACATGAACGAGGATGCTTGCCTCGCCGGACCTTGAGGTAGAGATACTCGAATCATGCATATCTCGTACCTGCCTTGCCGAATCCGGGTCGCATCATTGTGGCAACATTGATTTTTTGGTATACATACAAAACAATGACGGCCTCCCGCCACCGGAACGACGAACAGAACAATGACAGAACCCAGCAAGCAACGCGTCAGCAGAAAGCGGTCCGCAACGACCGAAACGCCAGTCGAAACCGAGCGCAACTTGCGCGCCCAGGGCATGCGCACCCGTAACGCCATCATCGATGCGGCAAAAAAGCTGCTGCTCGAAGGCGGCAGCCTGGAATTCACCCTGCGCGAGGTGGCTGTCCGTGCCGAGATCAGCATCAGCAACCTTCAGTACTACTTTCCGACGCGGCTTGCGGTGCTGCGCGCGGTCGTCGAGCCGGTGGTCAATGCCTACCTTGGCGACCTCAAGCGTGCGGTCACCAGCGGCACCCCGCCGCGCAACACGCTCAACATCATCGCCGAGCGCGCGATGCGCGACGCTAAGAATGCCGAACGCACGGCTCTGTGGTGGCACTTCGTTTCGCTTGCCGCGATCGATCCAGAATGTTCGCGGCTGCTCGACGACTGGTACGAGACAGTGACGCGCGATCTCGCGCAGCTTATCCGCGCCGCCCATCCCGATTGCGGGCCCGCCGAAAGCCTGCACCGCGCCACGCTGCTTGTCGCGATGGCGGACGGCCTCAGTTTCCAGCTCGGCGCGGGGCGCC
>Ga0196971_1000204_pt1 | contig 56975 bp, 90 predicted proteins | sample S1v_1013CmetaG_FD_148660 | JGI IMG/M metagenome (GOLD analysis project Ga0196971, IMG submission 148660) | Soil microbial communities from Anza Borrego desert, Southern California, United States - S1+v_10-13C | ecosystem: Environmental > Terrestrial > Soil > Desert | place: USA: California... | reverse complement strand
GAGCACTCGGAATTGCTGCACCAGATCGAGGAAGGGCAGAAAACGTTCAAGCGCAGCACCCGCGCCGACGAACTCGCCCGCGAAATGATCAATCTGTCCCAGCCCGAGCAGGCTGCGAGGCTTCAGGGGGCACGCGATGCCATCCAGGAGGTCATCGACAGCAGCGTCAGGGGCGACACCACGGCCCGCAACATGCTGCTCAGCAAGTCCGGCAGGGCCAAGCTCGAGCTATTGTTCGGCAAACAACGCGCCGATCGCCTTGTGCGCGACCTCGAGGCGGAAGTTTTCGGCAAGCAGAAGGTGGAAAACGTCATCGGTGGCAGCCAGACCACTCCGAAAAAGGAGCGCGTCAACGCCATGCTGCCGGCCCCGAGCGAGATGGGCTACTTCCAGGGGCTGGATCTGACGAAACCAGCCTCGTTCATCCCCGAATGGATGAAGCCGCAGACGATCATGGAGGGGGCGAGGGCGCAGCGGTACGGGAACGCCTACCAACAGATTGCGCCGCTCCTCACGACCAAAATGGGCGCCCCTGAGTTCAATCAGCTGGTCCAGACTCTCTTGGACGAGAGGGCCATGGCAGCTGCTCAAGGGGCTCGCTTTGACCAAATGGGTCGGGGTGCGACTCTTGCCACCGGCGCGCTTGCTCCCTCGCTTCGAAACCGGCTTCTCGAGCCGCCCGCCAGGACAGAAGAGCCCGCATTACGCCGCTGACGACGTGCGTTGCGACGAAGACGCCGACTACCCCAAGAACACTGGCGTGCCAGCCAAGGGCGCTGGCCGCCACCACGATCACGATAGACGCCACCGAAGAGCCGAGGACTAGCAATCCTCCAGGCTTGAATATCGGTTCTCTCGCCATCCAGGGCCCAAAGCACTCATGATGAAAGTCAGGAGCCGCATCGCCGCGGCACTCGCAACCTTTGGTCTACTGTACCTGAATGCAGGTTCAGTTGCCATGGGCGTAGAAGTTGGCGGCCTCTTGGTAGGAAATGCCGAGCCTTTTTGCTCGGTTGCCGATAGAGGATCCGTCAATATTCAGGGCACGGCTAGCCTCGGCGACCGTCATATTAACTCCCTTAAGGACAACGCGGCGGTTGTTGCGCCTATTTCGTTCTTGCGTCGGCCAATCAGCCCAGCGGCAGTTGCTGGGTTCGTAGTCCCCATCACTTCTGATGCGATCCAGACTCAGACCGGGCGGCATTTCGCCCATATCGGCCAAGAAGTTTTCGAACCTTTGCCACCGCTCACAGACGCGCACGCCCTTGGCGCCGTACCAGCGGTAGTTTTCGCTGATCGGGTTCTCACACCGGCGCTTCATGGATACCCAGCACGCGTAGGTGCGGGATCTAGGCTGCCCTCTCCGGGTATGGCCGTGAGTGGCCTTTGGCAAATTCGAAATCGAAGCCTCTCGTTGGAGGCATCCGCATGACCTGGTGCTGCCGTAGCGGAGCTTTGATTCGTAAACCACGACAACTTGGCCACACGAGCAGCGGCACTCCACGCGATAGATCTTGTACCCATTCCCCTTCAATTTTGGCTCGGCCGCTCCAATGACCGTCAACCGCTCAAAAACCTCGCCAAGTTGGATGGGGCGTCTTGCTGTGGACATTGCTTACTCCATGCGGAATCTCTTCCCCCATATGGTTCTTGCTTTGTTCTTGACAAGCCATCCCGCGTATTCTGGCACCCTCTTGCCTAATGGCATGCAATATTTTGCCGATGAGAACGGGAACCCCTTGGCAGCCGGGTGCGTGTATTTCTACACACCAGGAACCACCAGCCCCAAGGCCACCTATCAGAACTCGGGCCAGACCGTCGCCAACACCAACCCGGTACAGCTGGACGCCGCCGGCCGGGCGATCATCTATGGCACCGGAACCTATCGTCAGGTTGTCAAGAAGACCGGGCCCAACCCGGCCCTGCCGTGCTCACCGGCCGGTGATCAGGTATGGGACCAGCTGACGGCAAGCACAGATTCGTCGACCACGATCTTTGCGGGGGCCAGCTCCGGCACGCCCAATGCCATCACCGTCAACGCTCCGGCCTTCTCGGGCGCCGACGGTCAGGTCATCAACTACATCTCGACGAACACAAACACGGGCGCCGCCACGCTCAACCCGTCCGGCTTTGGCGCGATCCAGATCATGCGGGACTCGTCTACCGGACCGCAGCCCCTAACGGGCGGCGAGCTGGTCGCGACCAACGCGGTATCGGTCATCTATGATGCAACCGCCGGCACATTTCATATTCTCTCCCCGGTCAATTGGCCGAACACGGCAGGTGTTCCGGTTGGGGCGATCATCTCGGTAGCTGGGTTCACCGCCCCGACGGGGTATGCCTTTGCCTATGGGCAGGCCGTCAGCCGCACGACCTATGCCAACCTGATGACGGCGCTTACGTCAGGTCAGACCGCATCCCTGTCGTCTGGGAGCCCTACCATTACTGGGCTGGCCGACACCACCCAATTCGCCCGCGGGCAGGCAATCGAATCGGTCGGCATCCCAGCTGGCGCAACCATTCAAAGCTGCGCGTCCACGGCCTGCACCCTCTCTGCCAATGCGACGGCAACGCGCACCGGGACGGTAACAGTTTTCCCTTATGGGAACGGCGATGGATCGACCACGTTCAACCTGCCGAATTTGCGAGGCAAGACCATTGTTGCGCGCGACAACATGGGCGGAGCAGCTGACAACGTATCTCAAGTCAGCACTACCCTGACGACAACCGCGGCCTCCGCCTCCGCGACTGTCGGCTCCGCAGCGAATCTTTCGATCGGCATGACGATCTCTGGCAACTCCAACGTTGCTCCCGGCACCACGATCAGCGCAATCTCCGGCACGACCATCACGCTGTCGGCGAACGCAACTGGAACGCAATCCGGCGTCTCGACGCGGTTCTCTGTTTTCCCGGATGCGCAGGGGCTCGGTATCGCCGGCGGCGCTCAGAGCAAGGCAATTGTTCTCGGCGAACTTCCGACCGGGATTACATCGTCGGGGACCAATTCGATTACTGTTGCTCCGCCAAGCGGGAACTATCCCTACACCAACAACTCCATCTCAAGCGATTCGTGGGGCGGCGGCGTCAACGCCAATCTGCCGAGGTCCCTCAGCAGCTGGAACGGTAGCTCCTCGATGACTGGCAACAATTCCATCAGCGTCACTTCAAACAATACCGGCGGGCTTCCATCCTCGTTTTTCCAGCCGTCAATTGTCTTGAACTACGCTGTGAGGCTCACCCCATGAGAAAACTTGCTTTGGCGCTTATTCTGGCCCCGCTCTGCGGGGCTTTTTTTATGGGTGCTCCAGCGTTCGCGCAGAAAACCAAGGCAGAGCTTACCGCAGAAGTCAGCACGACATTTCCGGATAATACATCTGGCCTGATTACGCCTTCCGGCGTCCGCACGTTTCAGAACGACCTCATCAACTCGATCATGCCGACGGCTCCGGTGGTGTCAGGCAACCTGGCCTGCTTCAATGGCACCACCGGCCTGCTTCAGGATTGCGGCGCGGCTCCCGACACCATCACCATCGGCATCACAAACGTCGCCAGCGGGACAAGCTCGCGCGTTCTCTACAACAACGCCGGGAAAGTGGCTGAATATGCCATAACGGGGACCGGCAGTGTCGTCATGTCGTCTGGAGCGGCCATTGACACTCCAACCATCGCGTCTCCGACCTTTTCCGGCACGGCTTCAGGCGCAGGCACCTTGCCGACCACGCTACTCAGCGGAACGCTTCAGGCATCAAATTTTGGAGCGCTGACTGGTGACGTGACGACGTCTGGCGGAAGTTACGCGACGTCGATTGCGGCCAACGCCGTCACTAATGCCAAGATGGCGACGATGGCAGCCAACACGGTCAAGGGCAACGCGACAGGTGGGTCTGCAGTCCCGACGGACGTGGCACCCGCCGCGGCGCGCTCGAGCTCGCTGCTCAACATCGATAGCTTCACCGGTCACGGCGACTCCATCTACAGCATCGCGGCGACTGACCGCGTCGTCGGCACCAATGCCGCGTTCACCGCATCGCGGACATGGACGCTGCCTGCGGCAAATGCCGTAAATCCAGGCCAGTCCATTCTCGTTGCGGACTTCCAAGGCACCGTCACAGGCAGCAATACGCTGGTCATCGCCAGAGCCGGATCCGACACCATCAACGGCGGCACCAGCGTTACGATCAGTTCGGCCAATGGCGGCTTCCTGCTGGTGTCGGACGGCGCGTCAAAATGGACCGCACAAGCCGTCGGCGCGACCGTCGCGTCAGGCGTCAGCTCGCTCGACGGCGCTACCGGCGCGATCTCGGCTCAGGCTGGCAGCTTCAAGGTCGTCGGCTCGACATTGTCCGGCAACGTGCTGTCTTCCCGCACCTTCGCCGAGACGCAGGACCTGTCCGCTTTTTCCTCCATCCAGACGCTCGGGTATTCCGCGGCCGGCGACGGCGGCGGCGCGATCTTCCAGAAGACGGCCGGGAATTTCATCGACACCCGCATCACGGGCGGGACGCTCACCAACAACGGAACGTCTGGCTGCACCGACGGAACCTATTACACGCTCGATTTCACGGGGGGCAATGGCCGCGGCGAACTCGGTGGCACCACTGGGGTGATCACGGTTGCGGGCAACATCGTCACATCGATCGCCAACGTCGGCGGCTACAACGGCGCGATGGCGGTCGGCTACGTTGCAGGCGACGTGCTGTCTGTGACGGTGCCGGGCTGCGCATCAACCGTGACCTGGACGGTCTCCAGCGTCTCAACGCCAACCGGATCGTTCACGGACTCGGCCGGCAACAAGTGGCAGATCACGTTCCCCGCCGCCGGCCTCGATGCCCGTTCGATGGGCGTGAAGTTCGATTGGGACGGTACTGACGGCGCGGCGACCGACAACTTCACGACGCTGCAGAACGCGTTCAGCTTCGCCTGGTACAAGACCAGCACGAGCGTTGACCTTGGCGGCACGCAGGGTGGGCAGGTGCTTCTGGCCAAGCAGACCGCGATGATCGGGTGTGCCGCGTCAAATGCGATCGTCGTGCCCTATGGCGTGAAGGTGAAGGGGCAGGGCAACTACGCCAGCACGATCAAGATGTGCGACACATTCCCGACCAGCTCGAACCAGTGGGAGCTTTGCAATTCCTTCTCGCACCTGGCGTGCTTTGGAACGCTGCTGGAAGATTTTCAGATCTTCAACGTGATCGCGACCAACGGCTCATCTGGCCGATCCGTGGTCTACACCAACAACGCCCAGCACGAGGCTGGAGTGCGGCGGATGGTGATCTATCCCGGCGGCTGCGGGCGCGGACTGACCTATGAGCAGGGATATGGGGGCGCCACCTATATCCTGCTCGACAGCACCGAGTTCAAGGGCGGCAAGTCCGATGCGAACTGCGGCGGTGCCGCCGGTGCGCAGGTCTTCATCAACTTCGGCAGCACGCAGGTCATCGTCGACAACTTGAACGTATCCGGATATTCCGCAGGAATCGGAGGGCCGAGGACCAACGGACTTTCGATCAACGGCGGCTTCGTCGACATCCGCGGATTCCATTCCGAGCAGGTGATCAACCCAGCCACAATCAACATCGCCGGCGGCGTTGCCAACGGGATGGTTCGCGCGCGCAACGCGATTGGCGGCGTCGATTGCGTCGGCCTCTTCACCCTGCCCAACGGCAATACCTTCGGCAATTTCATGCTGTCACCACCGATGGCGCAGAATGGCTGCACCCACATGGTCGTCAACAACATGGCCGGGGGGGCAGGAAACTTCACCGCTGCGTCAGCAACCGACGTTGTTTTCCTCTCCGGATCGAACAAGGCATGGTGAGTTAGTTGAACTACGGCGCTACGAGGTAGTACCTGGCGCCGTCCTTGTTTGGATTTTCGCCGCTTGGCGTCCTGATCGTCACATACCTCCAGGCGTTGAGTGGGTTTAGCTCTTGAATTTCGTAAGCCTCTCTGGGGAGAGGCGTCGTGTCCTTGTACAGAAGCAGCGGGCGATCCGAGTAGTCCCACTTGCGTCTACCGTCCTCGAATACCTGCCGAGGGCCGAAGATGTAGGTTCTGGTGCGATACCTGCCGTCGTCCGTCACCACAAACCCGGTAAGCTGTTCAACTTCGCCGCTCGGGAATGGCGAGGGATCAGACTGCGGCATCAGGAAATAGAAGGGCGTCCAAACAACGTAAAAGGCCGCTGCGATAGCGAGAATATGGGGGACGCCAAAGCGGCTTTGCGGCCGGGCCTTGGCGGCGGTGCGGTAATTCTCTGCTATCTCGCGCAACGCCGCCGCCTCCAGCGGGTCTGCATCCTTCGCCAGAGCAAGACAGATCGCCTCTAACTCTCGGTCGGAATATTCCATGCTTTCCTGCCGGGAAAAATCTAACACCACAATTTAGCCGCGAGTCAACTGGGCGCCTTTGGGCGGCCTTTTCATTGGAGCAGTCATGGTGGACTTCGACGCCCTCACTCGGGCGGGCCTACAGCGCTGGCAAAACGCCGAGCTCACCCGCAAGTCTTTGAGCGACAAGGTCGCACAATCGCTTGTGGCCGCCAAGAAGCGGTATCAGGCAGTCGAGGCCAAGACCGGCGTTCCGTGGGCCGTGATCGCTGTCATCCATCAGCGGGAATCGTCGCAGAACTGGAGCCGATCGCTCGCTCAAGGCGACCCGTGGAACGAGGTCTCTGTCCGAGTCCCGGCCGGCCGTGGCCCGTTCAGGAGCTGGGAAGAGGCAGCGATCGACGCGCTGCTGTACTGCCATCCGTTCCTCGGCAAGCGCAAGGACTGGAGCCTGGCCGGCGTCCTGATCGGGCTCGAGCTGTACAACGGCATGGGCTACGCCAACCGTGGCGTGCCGAGCCCGTACCTGTGGGCCGGAACAGACCAGTACAGGGCCGGCAAGTACGTTGCTGACGGGAAGTACGACCCCAACCACGTCGATCAGCAGCTCGGCTGCGCCGCCATGCTCAAGTCAATGATGGCGATCGACCCGACCATAGCGTTTCCCGGGGCAGGGAAGCCCGCCGATACGCCAAAACCACCTCCGGCCACTCCGGAGCCGACCAAGACCACCACAGCCCCAGCGCCCTCAGCCTGGGGCTCTTTCTTTGCCGCGATCGTTTCACTGTTCAGGAGGAAGTAAAATGGAAATCGTCAGCCTCATTGTCGGCTTCGTCGGCGGCGGCGCGCTCATCTGGTTTTGCAAGGAGCCCGTCACGCTCTGGTACAAGGGCGCCGAAAATTACATCGGCGCGCTCAATGACCGCGTCCAGAAGCTGAAGGCGAATCTCTGATGCTCCCCGTTGCAGCGCCGCTCACGCGGGTTCTGCTCCGGTATGTCATCGGAGCTTGGGTGACAAAAGCCGGGCTCAATCTGGATGTTAACGACCCGAACGTTTTCGAGGTCGCAAACTTCGTGATCGCCGGTCTGCTCGGTGTCGCAACCGAGGGCTGGTATGCGATGGCTCGCCGGAAGGGCTGGGAACGCTGATGCTTTCTGCCATCCTCAACTGGCTCCTGTCCGGGCCGCTCGACCGCATGCTCAAGAGCGTTGACAGCGCGGTCGACAACGAGACGACGCGAGAGCAGATCAAGTCTGAATTGGTGAAAACCTTTCTCTCCGCGCAAGTCTCGGTCCTGACTGGACGAGGATGGTGGTTTCCGCTGTTCTTCGTAGCGCCGGCCGGGTTCTGGTTTGCCTCGGTCTGCGTCTATTCCGTGTTCTGGTGCAGGGATTGCGTCTTCTCGCAGCCATGGACCATCGCCGCTCTTCCTCCGCCGCTTGACGGATGGGTCGGTGGCGCAATCATTGGCTCACTCTTCGTCGGGAAGGCCGGCGGAGAGATCATCTCGAGGCTCCGCCGATGAGCCACTTCGGTTACCTCTCCAACATCGTACCGCAGAGCAAGATGGAAACAGTTGCAGACGTGGCCGCTGTTTCCGCGGTCGCCAGCCCATGGTGGCTGCCGTACCTGAAGGCCGCATCGGAGGACTCGGCGCTCCTCCTTGCCCCGGCAGGCCTTCTCTATCTCGTTATCCAGATCGTCGCCAAAATCCTGGTGACCCGCAAAGCGCTTCGCGACTCCAAGTAAATCAACCCAAGAGGTGATGAGTGAAGATTGCCGCAACCGGCATCGCGCTGGGGATTCTGGCTGGGCTGACGCTCGGCAACGTCAAGGCTCACGATCACAACAGGCCGGACCTGACGCCATGGTTTGAGAGCCTGCGCAGCAAGAACGGAGTGGCGTGCTGCGACGGCAAGGACGGGACATCGCTTGATGACCCGGACTGGAGCATGGACGGCGGGCGCTATCGGGTCCGCCTCGAAGGCAAATGGTACGACGTCCCGCCTGAAGCGCTCGTGGAAGGCCACAATCGCGCAGGTCACGCCGTGGTCTGGACCTATCCGCAATGGATGGGCGGCGAGGAAGGCTACGCCATTCGCTGCTTCATGCCCGGGACGATGGGCTGAGAATGGCGTTCTTTGACACCCCTACCGACGACCAATGCCGCGACGCCTTCATGGCGAAGGGGCAGCACAAGACCCAGACGGAGGCCGCCGCGGCGATTGGGATCACCGTGCCGCAGCTCAAGCACCGCGCTAAACTCTACAACGACCGCAGGCTATCCGAGAGGCCGGCTCTAGAGGCCGATGAGATCGTTTTCCCGGACCTGCCGTCTAGTGAGCTGCCCGCGGAAGACCTCATAGAACAGGCCTGCAAACGATTTGAGAGCCATCTGAGCGCGCGGGATGCGCGGCGCTGGATGGAGATCAAGGTCAAGTCCAACAAACCCATGGCTATCTGCTTCATGGGTGACCCGCACATCGACAACAACGGCTGCAACTGGCCGCTCCTCCGCCGGGACATCGGCATCTTGGAGCGCACGGAAGGCCTCTACGCCGTGAATATCGGCGACCTGACCGACAACTGGGTTGGACGCCTCGTCCGTCTCTATGCCGACCAGGAAATGTCCAAGAAGCAGGCGTGGAAGCTCGCCAAATACCTGCTGAAAGACTGCGACATCAAATGGCTCTGCCACATCCTCGGCAACCACGACGCTTGGAACGATGGCCCGTACCTGATCAAAGCCAATGCGCGGCCGACGGTCCCGGTTGAGGACTGGCAATCGCGCTTTCAGATCGCGTTCCCGAACGGACAGCGTGTCCGCATCCATGCGGCTCACGATTTCCCCGGCTCATCGATCTGGAACAAGATGCATGGGCCGCAGAAGGCATCCATGCTGCTTGAGCAGGCCGACATCTTCGCCTGCGGCCACAAGCACGAATGGGCGATCAACCAGAGCGAAAACGCTCAGCGCGGATTCGTCTATCACCTGATCCGGGCGCGCGGATACAAGTTCATCGACTCCTACGCGGACCAACTTGGCTATCCGAGCCAGAAGTTTGGTGCCTCCATCACGGCGGTGATCGATCCAGCGCGCGAGGACGTCGGCCGCATCCGGTGCTTTGCCGATCTGGAAGAGGCTTCGGAGTTTCTAACCTGGAAACGGGCGAGGGCGTAGCGTGTATCGAATCCGCGAGGTGGATGCGAGCGATGACGAAGTCGCTGACATCATCCGCGCGTTCAACCGCGAGACCGGGGATTTCCCTGATCTTGCCGACAGCGAGCTCGACGGCTTTCACTGCTATTGGTGGCTGGCCTATCTCGACAAGGAGCCGGTCGGCTTTGCCGGCATGGTGCCGTCGCAGCGATACAAGAGCACCGGATATCTGAAGCGGGCGGGGGTGACGGCAGGTCATCGCGGCCATGGGCTGCAACTAAAGTTTTTCAAGGTGCGCGAGCGCAAGGCGCGGGCAATCGGCTGGACGCACCTGATTAGCGAAACCACCAACACTGTCTATTCGGCAAACAACTTTATCCGCGCCGGATACCGGCTCTTTGAGCCTGAAGTGCGCTGGGCCTTCGAGGCCAGTCTGTACTGGAAAAAGTCCCTCTAACTATTGTCACCTGGAGAACTACCATGCTGCGCAAACTGCTTGCGACGGCCTTGCTTTGCTTTGCGGGCATGGTCGGAAATGCGAACGCACAGTCTCTTAACCTGATCAAGGTCACAAGCTGCGGCTCCGGCGACTACAACGTGCCGTTCCTGACCGTTGACGCGACCGGAACGCTCTGCACCGCAGCGTCGGTCTCCGCGTCGATCTCTGGGTTTGCACCTGCGACGACCGGCACGCCGATTACCGCTACCACAGGCGGCGTGACGGGTTCGCTCCCGGCTGGGGCGGTGGTCGTGGCCACCAACGTCGGCACCACCAACGGCGCCTACTGCAAGCTCGGCGCAAGTGCCACCACGAGCGACCAGTATATCGCCCCGCATGGCGGCTGGTTCGCGTTCACTGTCGGCGCCAACACCCAGCTGACCTGCATCACCTCGAGCTCGACCACCACCGTGAACATGGTGGGCGGCTCCGGCCTGCCGACAGGCACGGGTGGCGGCGGTGGTGGCTCTGGCGGCGGTGGTGGCACATCCTCCGCCTTCGACGCGGCCTTCCCGGCAAATGGCACGGCCATCGGTATCTCCGACGGCACGAACATGAAGGCGTGGCTGGCCGCAATCGCGCTGGCGGACGGCGTCAACGGCAACAACACGGCGGCGGTGGCGTCGTGGCTTTGGAACGGGTCGACCTATGATCGCGCCCGGGGCTCGACCAGTGGCGCGTTCAGCATCATCCGGGACGCCGCCGGCAACGCGCGCGGGGCTAATGTCGACGCCTCGAACCGGCTGACGACGGCGCCGACGATGGTCTCCGGATCGGTTGCCTCAGGTGCCTACGCCTCAGGCTCGATCGCGTCCGGCGCGATGGTCGACCTCGGTAGTCAGGCGGACGCAGCTTGCGGCACGGATACCGGCACCTGTTCGGCCATCGCCCTGATCAAGCGCGGCAACCAGAATGCCACGAGCATCAACACCAACGTGCAGGCGTCGATTCCGGCCGGCAGCAATTCCATCGGTACGGTTGGAGCCGATCCCTCCAAGGGCGGCGCCACCCCGGCCTCCGTCGCAATCAACGTCTCGACGGCCACCACCACCCAGCTAGTCGCGCTGTCCGGCACCACCAAGATTTACGTGACCTCGTTCGACGTGATCGCCGGCGGCACGGGCAACATCACCTTCGTCTATGGCACGGGATCGAACTGCGGCACGGGCACAACCTCGCTGACCGGTGCCTACAATCTCACGGCACAGGCCGGCATCGCCAAGGGCAACGGCGTCGGGGCCGTCCTCGTAGTCCCCGCCGGCAATGCCCTGTGCGTCACGACCTCGGCCGCGGTGCAGATGTCCGGCTCCGTCAGCTATCAGCAATTCTGAGGTGATGCCCATGCGCTTCTTTCAAAGAACCGCCAGCCTGTTCCTGGCGGTCTGGATTGCGCTGGCGCCTGTGAAGGCGTGGGCGGGGTCTATGACGCTGCTGGGGGCGGGGAGCGCGGGGGCGGCCGCGACCTACGTCGGCCCCGCAGACATCGCGGCTTCACCCAAGGTCTGGTGGGGCCTGCGGGCGATGAGCGCTGCCACAGCCGGCACGCGAGCCATCAACCTCTGCGACGATACCGGCGCCAATTGCACAGACATCCTGACAAACGCAACGACCGGGCGCCTCAACAGTCCAGGAACGCTTGGCTCAAACGACTGCACGACCAGCAACACTTGCAGGGTGGCGACGCTCTACGACCAAAGCGGGGCGCTTAATTGCACTGGAGCGGCCTGCAATCTTACGCAGGGGACAAACTCAAATCGGCCGACCCTGACGTGGAATTGCATCAATTCGTTGCCATGCCTTGTTTTTACGTCTACCCAGACGATGTTCGCAGCCACAGGAAACTTCACCGCCGTCAACCAGATATACTCAGTGTCGTATGTAGGGTCTCGGAGCGTTGTCGGCGGGCAAACTGTAAGTTTCATCTCTTCGACCGCGCAGTTTGGCTTTAGTTCGTCGGCCAACACGGCCCGCGTATTTTCCGGCGCGGGTGCCAGCATCGGTAACGTCACCGACGGATCGTGGCATGCGTTCAATGTGGTATTAAACGGCGCAAGTAGTACGTTCTTTTGCGGCGGATCAGTCGGAGCGAGCTGTTCGAATGGCGGCACCAGCACGACAATTAATCCTGGGACGGGAGCCATTGGGGGCGCCCAGATAAATATCAGCGGGGGCGGTGCTGGCCCAACGTATCAATGGAATGAGTCCGGGGTATGGTCAGCGGACAACACCAGCGTGCGATCGGCCCTGAATTCCAACCAACTCTCGTTCTGGGGACCGTTTTGATGCGAGTCCGCTTATCGTGCGCTCTAATTCTCGCTGCCATACTTTCATGGTCTCAGCCGGCACTGAGTTGGGTTCGTGGCGCTGCCAACCTTCAGCCAGGCAAAGCGCAAATTGGCCTTAACGGCAGCGATATCGGCCCAGGAAACTTTATCAATATCCTGAAGGCCGGTCGCATGACCGTCAACAGTATGTCCGCTGCCGACATCAGCAAGCTGGACGCTGAGGGCTATTTCACATCGACGCCAGCGGCAAACATTCTGCTGGCGTTCCCCGGCACGACGAGTGCGCCGAGCGCGTTCACAAACGTCCCCTATAAGCTGGTCTGGCCTGCCGGGACGCAGTTCACCATGCGGTTGAATATGACCGTAAGCAACTGCACCGGCGCCACCAACGTAACAGTGTCAGGTTGTTCTGGCGGAAGTGCAACGTTCACGACGGCAGGCAGCGCAGGTGGGTCGGTCACATTTCAGTTCACGGACGCGCAGCCCAACATCACCTTCCTGAACAGCGGCACCTATTCGCATACGCTCGGCACTGAGATAGCGATGTACCGCGTCAGCGACGAGGTCGCATATCAAGCGGGAAGGTATTTCACTCCGGAAGCGATTTCGCTTGTAAGCGCCCTGAGACCACGAACGTGCCGCTTCATGGGATGGGTGCAGAAAGCCCCGGCCAGCTTCAGCAGTGAGGTCCAGTGGCGCTACCGTGTCAGTCCAACGTCTCTGATGTGGGGCAACGGTGAAGGGACTGTGCCGCCGGGAGCTTGGGGAGGAACGATCTCCGGCACGGATACCTACACGATAGCAGCGTCAACGGATTTCCCATCCTCACCCACTGATGGTGCCACCATCGTTGGTTTGCTCACCAACACCAACACCTCCACGACTCCGACATTGCAGGCCGGGTCTTGGCCCGCGAAAACGATTGTAAAGATCAACGCCGCAACGATGACCGCTGGCAACATGGTCGCGGGGCAACTGGCGACATTCGTGTACGACGAGCTTCTGGACAAGTTCATCTACGCGGGGGCTTTAAGTGGCGCCGGCGGTGGAATTTTTGGATCTGTGCCGGTCGAGGCGCAGGTGCAATTCGCGAATCTGGTCGGATGCCACCCGTGGGTTGTCGTCCCACAATGGGCAGACGATGACTATGTGACGAACCTAGCGCAAAAAGTTCTGGCAGGGCTCCGCAGCGATCTCTTGTCCTATTTCGAGTGGGGAAATGAGATTTGGAACAATGGCTATAATGTCACGAACTGGGCGACACTCCGCGGGACTGCTTTAGGCTTCCCTGCGAGTTTCGCGACCCGGCCGATGTACAGCTACTACGCGCTCCGGTCGCGGCAGATCATGGGCAATGTGACAGCGGTGTTTGGGGGGACGAGCAGGCTCAGGCGGAGCCTGATGTTCCAAGGCGCTGCGCCAGTATCGCAGATTCAGACGTACCGACTTGCAGGCGCTGATCTGGCGCCGTCGGGAACTAGCACCGGCACGGGGAACTCTCTCTACTGCACGTACACCGGTGGCACGTGGAACGGCAGCGCATGTTCGGGTGGCGCCGACTATACCCAGGTCGGCAACCGACCTGTCGATTACGCAGAATCGATTGGCTACGCCCCTTATGTGACCGGCAACAACATCTGCTTCGGGCCGGATTCCTACACGGGCTGCGCAGTCAACTCTAACATGTTGCCGTTCTATCAGGCGCTGGTAAATGCCGTCGAGGCAGGGGACACGGCGACAGCGAACGCCTTGGTTGATGACGACCTGCGGCAAGGTCGTCAACTGGTTCAAAATCTTGATACGGCCAACACGTCCGGGACGACATTCGCCACCCCAACCGCGCACGGGTTCACCGCCAACTCTACCAACGTGATCTTCTCGGTGACGGGCGGCACAAGCTATAGCGGACTTGTGCCCGGAATGCTCTATCAAGTCTCAAGCACGCCGACCACGAGCACGTTCACGATCAAGGCCTACAGTCAGGGCTCCCCAGCCGGCTCAAACGTGAACGCTGGCACCCAAGGAAGCGGAACGGTTTCGGTCGGGTCGGCCCCGTTCTCCAGCATGCTCTGGGTGACGAATCAGATCGCAGCAAAATGGGAGCCGGTCGCTGCGGCGTTCGACCCAACCCGCGGCAGTTTGGCGCCTCTGAGGGTGGAGCACTACGAAGCCAACCTGGAGTCAGTTGGTCCAAGCGCTGCACAGTGTGCGACCATCGGGGTAACGGGCGTTAGCAATGCACAGTGCGCGGCTGACGTGGCGACTGCCATCGAGAACTGGAAAAACTCTGCGCTCGCCAACGCGACGCAGGTTGCTTTCTTCAAGTGGTTTATGGGCACGGACGCTGCCATGCAGGCCACGTTTGGGATCATGACCCACTCCCAGACGCCGTCCCAGTTCGTGCTGGGGTGCTCATCGATATACGCGATCGTGTCTGGCTGTGGGCTGGCGCAATCGCCGTACCAGACCTATTACGGCTTCCAAGCCTACAGCGCAAATTGATGATCTATCTAAAGAAGTAAACGCCTCCCATGACTCCGGAGGCCACGAGCAAAAAGCCTGCGGCACAACACACCAAGCCGACTCGATCAGAAAAATATCGACCGCGTCGTTTCATGATCTCGCGATCGATGAACTGATAGTGGGATAGGGCAATCAACGAGCTCACGGAAATCGCCAGCATAAAACCGACCGTTGAGGGAAGGCCCATCCGGCGCTCAAGAGATGAGGCGATGAACAACCCTATCCAGCCATTCAGGTAAAACGCGTAGGATGCGCCACCTAAGAGCGCGCCTCCTGGCAACTGCGGCCCTCGCCATGAGCACGCCGCTACGATTGCTGCGGACAGGAACGGCATCCACTGCTCGTAGCTGAAGAAGAGGGCGCCCACCAATCCGGCGCACGCCATCATAACTCCAGCCACTAACCGTCGTTCACCCGCGAGCGCAACGATGACACCAAGAGAGATTGCGGCGAAGTGGTGGGGTTGCCAGAAGTTAACAGCGACCAGCGCGAGCAAGCCAACAGCAGCCGCGACGCGCGGTAGGAAAATCAAAAAGAGCGGAGCTAAAAGATAGAACTGTTCCTCTACGCAAATCGACCAGAAGTGATTACCAGTCCCCTCAAGAGGCATCCGGTGCCGGAATTCGGCAAGCTGAGGCGGTCCGAACCAATTGTAGACGAAGGTCAAATCGTAAAAGAAGAACTCGAAAAACTTCGAGTCACCTAGTCCTTGCTTTGCGGCGGTGAGGGCAAAGATGATCGTGAACGCGACCCAGTACGGGATCCAGATCCGCATAGTGCGGTTGAAGTAGAACTTCGGCAGGTCCTTCGGGCGGGTTTCTAGAAGAATCCCACCGATCAGGAAACCGCTCAGCGCGAAGAACACTTGGACGCAGGCGTTGCCGAATTCGTGCGGGAGCAGATCGCGAAATTGAGCATGACTCAGGAATACGCCAAGCGCAGCGCCGGCTCTCAGGAAATCGAACGCGGGGTAATACGGTTTTGTCGCCGTCTCGGCGCCAATAATATTGCGCGGCTGAAACATCCCCCACCACTACCCCACGTTGCCCCTCCCGCCTAGCCCCTAAAGAGGGTTAACGGTGGTGGCTCAGGGAGACCGGGGAGGTGGCTTGACGACCGGCTTGTTGCTCTCTTGAGACGCGCCAAGCATCCTATCTATCAAGCGCTCCCCGAGGTGCACGCCTAATCCGACAGTGATCATAACCGCCGCCGTCAACCCGGCTAGGTATATCCAGTGCATTAGGAGTCGTGCTCCGACAGCTGCCCCTTCGGGATCGAATTCAGCAGTTCGACAATACGGATCGCGCTATCAGTCAGCTGCTTGCGATCTGGCAAGCCGTTGGCTTCAAGCGACGCTATCATGCGCGCGTGGTGCTGGATCAGGGCCAGCTTTTCTTGAGTGCTCATAGCTGAATCGATACTCCCAGGGGGCCAATCGCCAGCCGGATAAAGCTGGCCTGTTTTCATGTCAGTTAGCATTATCGCCTGTTTCACTTCCTCACTCCTTGCCCAACTGTGTGGTACCGTCTTTCCGGCTGTCACCAACCCGCCTTTGTCGCCGACCTTCAACGCCCGTCTTGCTCGGGAGTCTCACGGCTGGGAGCGTGGGAGCCTTGCGGCTTCTGGTACAAACCCAGTCTCGATGTTCGCTTAGCTGCGCCGACGTACCTGGCGCAATTCTTCCTCGATGCGCCATATGATCTCGCGCTGCGGATCACCAGCCTTCACCGCGTCAAGCAGCAGTAGCAAGCCGCCCTCGACTAGGTCTAGAATCACGTCTCGCGGGTCTTTCAACTGGTTCGCTTCCATATGGCTGGCTCCGTGACTGCTCATGTGCGGGTGACTGGCAACAGGTCCACCGGACGCCACCCGTCGGTGTCGCCATAGCGCTTGATAATCTCATCATCATGCGCAATCGAGATGTTGATCTTGGCCCCGTCTTTGTACTCCCATCGGATGCCTGTGATGACGTATTGATCCGGCCATTCTGCCGCGTACTGACATGTCGGAGAAACGGTCACTCGCTGGCCGACGCGGAAGGGGCAAATCTCAATCATCATTCGGTGCCATTCGGCGGTTACGTTACCCATCGGACTGCCTCACACCATTCGAGTGAGTCGGCCCGCGCTCTCGCTCTGCCGGGCTATCGATCGTCATGGTGTAGCCGCAGCATTTTGGCCATCCGGACTCCATGCAAAGCCCGCTGTTGACCTTCATGGTCCTGCCGCACTCAGTGCACCACACGCGACCGCGACGGAGCTGGGGAATGTCATCGATCAAACTCATCGGTCTCTCCAATATCTTTCATGTGAGTCAGTCTGTGGGCGTCGGAACTTCGATCACGTCGTAACCCCACGCCCTGCAGACGGTCGTGTCAGAAGCTGCATCTAGCGCCTCCGCTTCAGACTTGAACTCGGCCACTGTCTGGCCGTCGTCATTGACCACGGGTATCAGCTTTTTGCTGCGTGGATTGCGGGTCAGGATTATGTAGCTCACCGTCAGATACTTCCTTCCAATGGGCGACAACCTAGTCGCGGTGGGTTGATGCTCGGTCGGCCTGCTCAAGATTGCCGGCGAGCTGCCAGCCGATCGCGTTCTTGGCGTTGTTCAGCGCCCGCGCGGCCGGGTACAGGCCAAGGGCGTTTGCGCGCATCTCGATCGCGATCAGATCCCGCATCAGTAGTTGCGGATCATCGGTGGCGGCCTTCAAAACGTAGGTCTTTGCGGGCATTCGCCCCTCCTATATGTGAGTCAGGCTGCGTTAGTCGCCATGCACTCCGGGAAGAAGGCGCCAACGAACCACGGATAATAGTCGTCGGTGTTGTCGGTCCCGGCTTCGAGAACGATCTTGCCCGTCACCATATCGACGAGCTGTAGCGTGTCGTTGGACTGACCGTACTCGCCCTGGTTCTTCATCCGCGCAAGCACCTTGACCGGCGGGAAGGCGTTCTTCACGGCGTCGTCGGTGAGGTAGAGGCCCCGCATCGAGCTGCGGTAGCCGTCGTCCGGGTTCTCGATCGCCGTATAGACTTTGCCGTCAAGGCGAAAGCGGATCATCTCGCAATGCTCGAATGAATCACCCCAAGTCGCCTTGATGTTGTCGGAAAACAGATCGACCCCGTCCAAAACGTGCTCGCCGACCAAGCTCTCAAGCTCTACGATATTTTCGGTATTCATCTCTTCGCTCCCATTCCAGATGCGGGTGGCTAGGCCATGTCTTCGTAGTGCAGGCGGTAGTGCTCACCGCAGACGGCACAATCGTAGGTCTCGCCGTCCATGTCGGAATTGCTGCTTGTCTCCTTGAGGTGCTGGCAAACGCCATACAGCCCCTCGCGTCGTCCGCACTCCACCGGCCGCTTGGCTTCGTCACCTTTGCGATCTGCCATTTGTCTCTCCATCACTTTCATGTGAGTCGAAGCAGCTTGCGCCACCAGGATGGTTCCTTGCCATTCAGGTAAGCCTTTCGCTCGTTTACTATCCGGCGAAAGTGCTCGTCCTTCAACTCGGCCATTGCCTTCTGTTCGATCTCGTCGGAATCAAACCAAAAACCGATAGGCGGCTGTTCTCTCATCTTCGTCCATCCGGTTCATGAATGGCGGCGTATGTAGTCGTGGTAGGCGGCGAGTGCCGCTCTGGCCGCCGGCAGATAGCTCACGTAGGTGTCGCTATCGTCGCAATGGCCTTCGGCGTGCTCCGCCTCTCGGATTGCCTTGGCAACAGTCTCAGCTACGATCTCAGGCTTCTTCATCACGTCGCGCATCATCTTCTCCACGAATTCCGCTGTTTCGTCGTCTTCGTCTTTCATCTTCGTACCTCCGGTTGGTGCGGCGTTAGGGCGCGACCGGCACCAGGCGGTAAGCCTGCTTGTCGATCACGATGTACCCTGCCTTGGCGTAGTCCTTCTTCACCTCCAGATCCAAGCCGCTGAAGACGAGCGCGGAGATGATGATGGTGGCTAGAACGGCGACTGCGTGGCTCATCCCACCACCTCGCTCTTGGCCTCGACGGGAGGGGCGGGGAGGGGCATCCAGTGGGTGGGCATGAGGCCACCAGCGCCAATCCAGTAGAAGTTTCCACTGGGGGTCTTCACGGCCCAGCAAACCTGCATCTGCCCTTCGAAGTCGCCCGGTGTTGCCTGGTATCCGAGGAACGGGCGATCAGTTGGCGCCGTTCCCATCTTTTGCCAGCCGCCCAGCGTCTCGACGACGGCACCAGATGCGATAAGCGATTTCATGAGAAGATCGTGCTCGCTCACAGCGCCACCTCCGTCTTGGGGGCCACCCCTGACGCGCTGATCCGGATACCCTTCCGCGGGCACGTCGGGTTCTCGCAAGTCTTCTCAGACGTCGGTGGGCAAATGCAGCCGGGCGGATGGAATACCGGGGTCGGTGGCAACGTCAGAAACGGCCCCTGGTGGGGGTCGCACAGCGGGCACCCTCCGGCCGTCCGGCGGCATGGAAACGTGGTGCAAACGTGGGTCAATTGACAGTCCTCCGATAAATTCCCTAGATGCCCAAATCCTCAACTGATGACTGGACAAACCCAATGATTTCAAAGGCACGCCGGTATTTCCTCAGGTGTGGCGTTCGCTCGTAATCGCCTGCACCCGAATACGCGGCTTTACCCCCAACAGAGCATCTTGCCGAGCCGCGAAGGCGGCGGCGGTGCCGTCACGGATCATCGCCATCCGCAGTTCGATCTTCATCCGTTCAGTCTTGTTCGGCGCACGACGCGACTTGCAGTCCAACGAATAGAGAAGCGGGCTACGCTCAGGCTTCGGTTCGGGCTTGAATGCGTCGATCGGCTTCTTGGATGGTTTCCCGTAGCGCTTCAGGTGCTCGACTTCAGCCAAGATCGGGTCGCAAGAGCGGAACCACTCGCGCCTGATTTTGAAGGCCCGGAAGAGGAAGTGGTATCGGCGCTCGTCGCGCAGTGATCCAGGGACCTGCACGAGCAGCTCGAGCTCCTGGTAATGGCCCGTCTGAAGAGTCGAAAGTCGGCTGGGAACCCCGATGCTGTATCCGATCTTGATCGCCCTGCCGGCGCGCACAAAGTAGACCCAGCCCGGATGCCCGCTAGGTGCGGGCGCCTCTGAAAATTCCTTTTTGGCTTCAATGTCGTCCATTTGCCCGCACCTTCCGCTATGTTGCTGAAGATGCTTGGGAGTTCCACATCTGCCTCCCCCACCATCTTCAAATTTTGACGTTGATATTGTTACTCTTTTTGGCCTGAGGCCCGCACCTGCCCCTGAGGTGCGGGAATAGAAGTTTCCGGTTCGGTTCTCTCGAGCGTGTTCATGGCGCCCGTAGCCAGCTTCTGCCGGTTGGCCGTCCGGGTGTAGAGCGAGGCCATCTTCCCGCCCTCCCAGCCGAAGATCGCCTCGAGCTGAGCTTCCGTGGCGCCGTTGTTCGCCGCCCTGGTCGCCGCGGCCTTACGCAGGCCATGGGCTGATTTCTTGATGCCGGCGGCGCGGCAGGCATCCCGGAAGGCATTCCCGACGCTCTCCTTGGTCAGCCGATCGCCTTTCTTAGTAGCGATGAACGCCAGATCCCCGGTTGGTCCAGCATCGAGCGTCTGCCTCAATACATCGAGCACAGGAATGGTGACGCGGGTTCCGGTTTTCTCGGTGTCGATGCTGATCACGCCGTTCTTGATGTGCTGCTTTCCGAGTGCCGCCGCATCGCCACGGCGCAGGCCGGTGTAGCAGTAGATGTCAAACATCACCCGCTCGCGCGTGCCTCGAGGCCAGCGCTTCTCAAATTGGATGATCTCCTCCTCCTCCCAAACCGGGAAGCCCTTGGTTTTCGGCTTCGCTACGGCTTTGCCAGCGGTCGGGTCCAGCTTCACATGCTCGGCCTCGAGAGCCCACTTGTAGAGGCCCTTCATGGTGTCGAGGAAATGCCTGGCCGCGTGCCCCTTGCGGCGATCGATGCCGGCCTTGATCACCTTCCCGGTGATCTTGGATAGAGGCTGGTTGCCGCCGGTCTTGAGGACGCCGCGCATGATGTTCTCGCGCTGGCGGCGGGTCGCCATGGAAAGGTCGGTCCATGCGCTGGTCTGCCGGTAGAGCATCCACAGCCACTCGAGCGAGCCCTTGGCGGCCCTCTCAGCAGGCTTCACGGTCTGGCCGGCTATCGCCGCCTCATAGGCTTCGGTGAACTCTGGCGTGCCGTATTCGTGCTTGATCCTGATGCGCTCGCCCTTGCCCTTCCGGACATACCAGACGGGTTTGCCGTGGCGGTTGTGCTCACGATGTAGATGCGGCGGGCGGGGACGGGGCATGTCGTCCATCAAAGTACGACCTCCTCGTCATCTTCAACCTCGAGAGCCCGATTGTCCACGGTCTTCCCAGTGGTCAGGTCGATGGCAATGGAGCCGTCCGGGAGCACGCGAACCTGCCCCGCGCCACATTGCTGCGCCGCTCGAATGGCTCGAGCGACGTCGGCTTGCGTGATGCGTGCGGGGGTGCGGCTCATTGCTACAATCTACCAGATTTCTAACTGCTCATCAAATCGATTTCGGAAAAACGCCACTCACGTTTTTTGTGCGGTGTTTTCGTCTGAACGCAGCACATCGTGAAGGTGTGCGAAGGCGTCGGCCTGCTTCGGCGCCAGAAGCGGCGGCGTGATCTGGGGTAGCCATTTCGCTGCATCAGCCGCGACCTCCTCAAAGACCCTCGGATGCTGCGCGCGAAAATCCGGCATGGCCGCGGCAACGTATCGACCGCCCTCATTGCGAAGCCATCCGTTCGGCGTCAGCCAGCGGCGGTGATCGATCTTGTGAGCCTTGAAGTCGTCACGTGTGACGTAGCCGCGCTGCTCCAGCGTGACGGCAATCTTGATCGCGGCAATCTTCCACGCCGTCAACTGGATCGGCGCTGACGAACCGGCGGCGACATCTGGGACATAATCAGGCAGCGTGTGGCGCTTCGTCGGGCACCATTCATGCCATTCCGAGTGAGACCAGCCGTCCTTTATTCTCGGGAGATATGGCGTGAAGGTCGGGCCGGAGACGCCGCGTTCATAGGGCGGCCGGACCCTGATAATCGTGAGACCGATATAGGCCGCAATCTTTTCGAATCCGGCTTCGTTGTCGGGGACCAGCACGGCGCGGCAGTCCGGCCCCGCATGTCCGACCCAATGAATGGAATCCTCCAGAGCCTGGTTAATGACATGCAGGTTCAGCTTCAGCTTGGCCTCGATGCCGATCTGAAATCCGTCTTCGTTGCGGACCAATAGGATGTCCCAACCGGCCGTTTCCGCGTATGCAGTCCAGCCCTTATCGATCGCGCCGATGAACCGCGCGCAAAGATCGGCCTCTGTCGCGAAGGGCTTTTTCGCCTTCATTGGTCAGCCTCTCGTACTTGGGAAATGTGCTGCACAGCGGCGTCGGAGACCGTCGAGCTGGCAGACCATCGCTTGTGGCAATCGGGGCATTCAAACGCGATGGTGCGATCCGACGCGCGATCATAAATGCTGATGTCCCGACGCCAGCGATACGGCGGCGAATAGTGTTGCCGGATTTCTTCCGGGATTGGGCCGCCCCAGAGATCAGCGGAACAATGAGGGCAGAAGTCAGCCATTAGCCGCTCCATCCTGTGGGATATGTTTCAAAGCCCGATCCAATCGCGACTGTTGAAGATGACCCAGGCGAAGACGACCTCTCCCTCGTGCCATTCTTCATCCCAGATCATAAAAAGCGGGAGCTGTTTTTTGGATTTGAAGCCCCATCGTCGGCGAATATCTCGCTTCATGTCTTGTCCTCAGGTTGAAGCACATGCGGAGAGATCGTCGAAGTAGAATGCGTCTCTCCGCCCCAATAACGTGTGATTTGGAATTCTTCGCCGCAATCGTGACAGGTCAGATCGGCGTAAAGCTCGACGATAAAGCTGTGCCCCGACCGGATCGTGTCCGTATGCCACCAATCATCAAATCCGTCGCAGCCGCAGAACGGGCATTGCGGGCCGTTGGCGATAGCTATCTTCAGCTCAGCCATCTTGCCGCTCCGTCGATGGGTGAGACGGCCTAGGCTTCCAATGCGTCGGTTCGCCCTCAATCGATCCCTCGGGGCCTGTCACATAGCCGAAACAGTCGCACCAGGCGTCGTAGGACGGGCAGCTATCGCAATACTGTCCGGCCTCTCCACACTCATGGTGAGGCTTGCCCCAATAGACATCCGCGATGCGGTCATCGATCCAGATGTCGATAACGGTGCCGTCTTGCGGCGCGGTCTCGATCGGGCGCCACTTCTCATTCTCGACCTGTGCGCGGGCCTGCGCCAGTTCCGCCTGTAGCCGCTCGACCTCGTTGACATAGTACGCGATGTTCTCTGCGTACTTGGCTTCTTGAGATGCCGGTTTGCCAATGCTTTCGAGCGCTGCGCAAACCTCCAAGACGACGGGGTCGGGTTCGATGCCGGCGCCTTCAGCGCATTTGCTGCACAAGTAGGTATCGCTATCTTTGCCGCACCATTCGCACTGAATCATTTCGGCCTCACATCGTACTTTTTGAAGAGTTCTTCAACGAATGCAGACAAACCGGCGACGCCATCATCGTCGGCGTAGACGTTCGCGTAGAGGAGGTCGTAAACGGCTTCTTGGTCGGCCTCGTCCGCACATCCTGCCGGAGTGCGAGGGGCTACGGCCAGACGATCGATCTCATCGGCGCCAGCGAGCATTACCTTGCGTGCGCCCTTAGTGCTCCCGGAGGATTCCAGGGCTTCCCAGCGAAGCCGCTCGGCGATCTCGCTGGGGTTTCCTGTCGGAACGATTGGAACTGGCGCGCGAAGCGCGGCGATGATGCATTCCATATCATCTTCGAACACGCGCATTTGCATGCTTGACCGGCGCATCGTCTTGGCCCGATCGAGAATGCGGGCGTATTTCTCCGCGAGTTTCAGCCGCTTTGACGCATCTTGGGCAGGTACGGCAGCATGTTCAGACGAGAACGTGCCATCAGCGCGGGCCTTCTCGACTTGGTCCCACATATGTTTGACAGTATCAGTCATGAGCATCCTCCTGAAGTGCTAGCGCCCGAGTACCGCCGCCCGATCGCACACAGCACAAGCGCGCCAGAGACGAAGTACAAACCGTCCGCTGCGGCTGCGATGGCTACGGCAAAGAGCGCAAGGCGAACGATCATCGAAACATCCTCCGGACAACTCTGGCGGCAGCTCGCAGGATCTCCAGCGCTCCAACGCAGAAGACGAACACGCCGCCAAGCCAGAGATATGGGGCGAGGGCGGGGGTCATCAGAAGCCTCTCCACTTCTCGATCGGCGCTGATGCCTTCCGTTGCGGGGGCGCCTTGGCAAAGCCTCTGCTCTGGATCTTGCCACGGGGCTCCGTGATGCCGTCGTGCTTGTCTCTGACGCGCTTCATCTTCGCGATGCGCGGCACGTCGTGCTTGCGTGTCTTCTCGTCGTGACAGACGTGGCAGAGCACGGCGCAGTTTTCCAAGGTCGGTTCGCCTCCGAGACCATCGGCAATGATGTGGTCGAAGTGAAACTTGACGCCGTGCACAGCGCCGCACCCTGCTGCCTCGCACTTGCCGGCAGCACGTTTGAGCGCTTGGCGCTTGACCTCCTTGGAGAACTCGCGCCTCATGCCGCAGCCTCGAGATCAAAGGCCCCGCGCTCCCGCAGCCAGAAGAACAACGCCTTACAGCGGCGCAGGTCGTCCCATGCGTTATGGGCGCCAGCGCGCGGATCCTCGCCGAGCAGGATCCGGCAGGCATCGTCCAGGCTCGGCCAGCGATAGGAGCCAGACTCATGCTCGCTGGTGAGCTTGCAGAACGGCGCCGCGGCCGTCATGGTGTCTATGAACTGTAGCCCTGGCCGCGTCCACGTCTTGGCGTCTCTGCCGTTGCGCGCCAGAACCGAAGTGATGATATCCCGGTCGAAGTCCAAACCGTGCCCTACGACATAGCGGGCCTGGCTGGCGAGGCTTTCCCGCCCGCACAGCACACCAAGGGCGGCCAACTCTGACACACCCGTCCGGCTCGCTAATTGGCTGGAAATGCCATGCACCTTTTGAGCGCCTTCGGAAACTTTGCGGTCGCCGGCCCTGATGCCGGTGCGGATCGCTGCGAGCTCGTTGCCGGCGCCGTCAGTGAGCTGGGCGGCGAGGCTCACCACCCATGGCTGGCTTGCGTCATCCAGCGGGAGGTTCTTCTTGAGTAGGCCGCTCGTCTCTGTGTCGACAAAGAGATACATGGCTAGATGATCTCCCGCAGCAATGCCTCAATGGCATCCCTGTCGCCGAAGTTCTGGTCAAAGGCGTCATAAATCGCCGTAGCGGATTCGCCATTCGGCCCGTTCCTATGGGCCAACCAGCCGCCGTACTGGTCCCAATAAGCCTTGGCGTACTTGGGTAGGCTTTCCTTTTTCTGGGCCCTCCGCAGCGCCCCGGCGTAGGCAATAGACCAACCTTCAGGCAGAGGCGGGGATGATGTATCGCCGGCCGTACTCGCCGCATCATCCCCGCCGCATTCGCCCGACGCACGACCAGCGGGCGAATCTTCGAATTGGTCGCCAGCGGGCGAGTGAGGCGTGGGGGGCGCTTCGCCCGCTGGCGTATCCGGCTGTGCCTGGGAGGGCGGTTCAGCCGAATTGGAAATGAATTGCTCCTCGGCCTCTCCGCCGATTTCGCTGATGACGTGCTGCTGTGAGAACCCTGCAGTTGCAGCGTTGCTGTTCGGAGCCGAGGCGAGACGGTCGGCCAAGCTAGGCTTCGGCGTCACATCGCGAGCGTTCTCTGGACCGCGGAATGTCTCCGCCTCCTCTGGCGTATAGACGCCAAGGATGACTTCCGGGCAGTACCGGCGGGCAAAGGCGCGGATGGAGTAGTATCCGAGCTGCTGATCCGGGTCGGCCTTCCAGAGCGGCGAGTTCTTGATGGCGATGTCGCCGATGCGCGGGCTCTCGTAGGAACGAGTCACGCCGTCGTCAAAGGTCGCGGATACGGTGCAGCGGCGGTCGGCGCCTTCGCCCGTGTAGTGGTAATCAGGCCGCGTCTTGAGCGGGGCGCGCGTATGGACCACGGCCGCTATCAGCTGGGCCTCGTAGGCGATGATGTCCTTGACGTTGTAGGACTTGGAGGCGACCGCAAAGGGGTCCATTGACCAGCGCATGGCCTGCATGGCCACCGCGAGGCAGGCGCCAGGCACGTCCCGCAGGTGCTTCGGGATGGCGTGCTGCGACCGCGCCATGATCTCGGAGAAGGAAACGACCTCGCCGAACGTCTGCGGCATCAGCATGCCGCCGCCGCCATGGCTGGCGATCGGGACGTCTCGATAGGATTGCTTGGCTGGAACGTTCACGCCGCAGTCTCCATCTCGGGGATAAGCCCGTGCTTGTCCTCGTCTTCAAACCGAGTCCGAAGCCACTGAGGCATGTGAATGGTCTCCTCGCCCTCATAGCCAGGCCATTGCCCGGTCTCGATGCACTTGGCGAAGGTGTCGATCGCGCGCCGCAGCTGGCGCTGGGCCCAATAGATCCACTCTGGGTCCACCGGCGAGACTCGCACCGCATAGGGAGGCTTCTTCTCCATCCATACCAAGACAAAGTCGGTCATCTTGGCGCCGAGCGTTGCTTCCATGCCGAGGCCAGCCAAGGCGCCCTGCATGGCATAATTGAAGTTCAGCACCGCGCGCTGCACCGCCTCCGGGGAGGCATCCGTGGTGGTCTTGAGGTCGACCAGCACGCCATCTGCGGACGGGATGACGTCGGGGCGGGCCCGGAGCCACACACCGGTCTTTGCATCCTTCCAAAGCATGGAGTGCTCGACGGCGCCGCTGAGAATGCCGGAGGCCACCAGTGGGTCGGCCGCGAGCTGTGCCGCAATGTGGCGGATCACCTTCAGGTCTTCCGGCACCAGCACGGTCTTGCCGGCGGCCACCTGTTCATCGCGCCAAACCTTAGCGGCATCCTTGCGCCAGTCCTTCCACTGGTCTGGGCGGACAACGAATTTATCCTTGAACCCGGCCTCCGAGAGCAGGAGCGTGTGCGCGGCGTGTCCGAACGCGAAGTGCTCCTTGGCTTCCTGCGGCAGCCGGTCGGGGTTGAGATAGCTGTTGCTCCAATAATGAAGCGGCGTCTTGGACTCGATGGTGCGCAGGCCAGATGACGAGATGCCGGGGCCTTCGGTGCAGTCGCCGTGGTAAAGCTCGATCGGCAGGCCGGCATAGCATCCAGGCTCACTGATCTTGCCGCCGGTGTATTGCTTGATCTTCACGGCCTCGGCCTCCGGTTCAAATGCTCAGTGCTCTTGCGCACGATGATGTCGGCGCAGGCCTTGAGCTGTTCGGCAATCTTGCTGACTTCCTCGGCCGCCAGCTTCTGGCTGACCGAGCTCTTGCCTTGGTTGGCGCCTCGGAGGGTGGCGATCTTCCGGTTGAGGATCTGATGGGCAAGCACGATCTCGCCGATCATCCATCCGGTGTTGGAGTAGAAGTCCGGCTCGGACTGATTTTGGATTTGCTCTGCGGCGGTCATGCTTTGGCCTTTCTGCGCTTGGCCGCAGCCCGCTTCTTGCGGCGCGCTTCGGCGCCAAGCTCAATCATTGCGTCAAGGGCGCGCGGGACGCGGTAACATTGGGCAAGGCTGCGGATGGTTCTCAGTTCTCCGCGAATGTCCAAAAGGACAGCGACCGCGACCAACTCCCAAGTCATCTTCTCAGGCAGTTCCCAATCCCGATTCCTGTGGCGGAGGCCAGTCATCCGAAATACTCCTGCAGGTCTTGAAGGCTGACCGCGTTGGCCTTCACCAAGACAATCGCGATGACGAATATGGCGAGCGTCACGACCAACTCGACCGCAACGAGGCCGGCGAAGGTGGGTGCTGGTTCGTGGTGGCGCTCGGTCATGTTGCAAACCCCAAAGGGAATGGCTCCAGAACATCGTTTGCCGGTGCTGCGGGCGCCGCTGATGCGATGGCCTGCTCAGCGGCCAGAACTGCCACCAGCAACCTCTCCACGTTCTCACGGGCGTCCCTGATGCGCTCAGCCGCGCGGCCTTCCGGGAGATACGCGCCGTCGTGGAATGCGCTGTGGAGGAGAGCCGATATCTCGGGGCCACGGATCTTCGCTTGGGCCAAGGCGTGAGAAAGCTTCTCGTCGGGGGTGACCGGTTGCCAGAGCATCACGCAGCTTCCTTTCCAAACGCCCGCGCCGCGCTGATCGAAAACCGCAACGCGGTCTCAACCCGGCTGAGCATGTCTTCCTGAATGAATTGTCCGGGGGGGAACTCGAGCGTCAGATCGAAATCGTCGGCACCCTCAAAGCCGCTCGGGCCGATGTCCCAGACCAGCTTGCCATCGCGGTGAAACATCGACGCGCGGCCGGCTTCCTGATTGTCGAGATAGGCGACGATGCTCGAGCAAGAGCCGTACAGATTCTTGTTGATCGCGATGCGGAGGTCGGTCGGCTTGGTCATCGTGCGCCCCGTCGTGCTTGGGATGCGCAGAGGTTGCCATGACGGAAACCAGATTGCAATAGGAATGTTGCCTACATGGCAATTTTATTTAAGGGGGGTGGTCTCTCGCTGGCATCCAGGCATAGGTCTGGCCTTTCTCCCGAGAGTATGGGCGCCCGCCCTTACGTCCCGTCCCGGCATGAGGGAGGTGGCAGCGCCACCGGATACTCGTTTCCCTTAAGCCCTCTTGGGGGAAGGCTTCACCACCTTTTGGATGGCGTCTCCGTGCGACATTTTTCGGCGCGCACCTCGTCCAGCTTCATGCCAAAGCCTTCGGAGCTTGAACCGTTCGGGGGTTGCCCGATGCTTCTCTCGGTCCGGGTCGCAATGGCCACAGCGTAGCCCGGTATTTTGATTCCGGAGGGTGATGCGCTCCGGCGTCGCCTCGTCCCCGGGGGTTGTGCCGGGCCACTGCGGGCAAGGGGGACAGCTCAGGCGGTGCAATTTTGTACCGGGCCGCACAAAATTCACGTTGCATCCTACAGAAATCGTTATATATGTAGGTGGCGAACGCATCTGGGCCTTTGTGCATCAAGTCCACCCAGATTGGCCCGGCCGGTTCCGCAAAATCGGCCGGGCGCCTCGCATCTAGGCGGTTCTTGCTTTGTTCGCAAGCCCTGATTTAATCGCCGGTTCCGGTTCTCAACGCTTGAATGACACGAATCGCCTGTGCTCTGGCCCGGTCGTCGAGGTCACGCAAGAGGTCATCGGCTGTTGGCCGGTCCGGCGACCGGTACAGATCCGTGATCTCACAATCCAGCGCATCGGCCAGAGCGGCAAGTGCACTCACCGTCACGTCGCGCTCGCCGTTCTCCCACCTCGATATGGTCCCCTTGGTCGAATCAATGCGGTCCGCCAGCTGTTGCTGGGTCAGACGTCGGTTCTCTCGCCATTCAGCAATGTAGAGCTTGGGCGGTAGCCTGGGGCCGATTCTTGTAACCATACAGGAAACTATAGGCGGCTTCGCCGGGCCGGTCGTCGGCCAGACTGGCAACAAGCCTCTTGCCAAGAGGTTTCCGTCGTGGCAACATGAAGAACATGAGCAAGCTTCGTGAATACCGGGAACGCAGTGGAATCTCTCAGGCGAAATTTGCCGAGGCCGTCGACTGCAAGAAATCCATGATCTGCCGGCTGGAGCGTGGCGAGCGCAAGCCGTCCTTCGCGCTCGCCCAACGCATCAGCGAATATACCAAGGGCGAGGTTACGCCCAACGATTTCCTGGCGGTGGGTTGATGCTGTCAGCTGGCAAATCGAATCGGTTCGGTTGCCCAGTCCGGCAGAACAACGGCTTGTTCGGCAATCTCGAAGCAGAGTTTCCCGAACTTGGTGAACGCCGATCGAGGGCAAACGACCGTGTAGAGCAGCACGTGGCGCTCGCCGCGTTCTTCGGTGACGTAGAGCCGGACACGATCTCCACTCAGCCGCTCGTAGGCCCGGATATCTCCGGCCGTGTACTCGGTTGCAGTGCCGTAGTCGTCGAATTTTTCCCCGACAACAATTCCCATTCCAATCCTCCCGCCTTCGTTGGCGCGGATTTCGCGCGGGAGAATCATGCAACCGGTTCCAGCAATCAAGCAAGTGACAAAGAAGGATCGCCGTAATCCTACGGTTAAAATTGAACGTTCCGCGTGTGGAACTCACAGGATGCATCACTTTGGTATACAACTTTGGGGGGGTACGCATGAATGAATTATCGGTTTTCGGCAATCAACGCCCGGTGGCGTGCAATCGCCTCCGCGACTCGGCGTTCGATCTCCTCCAGTTTCTGTTGCTCGACGCGCTCCCGGTTGTCGGCACGGCGGCTGCGATCGTCGGCGCCGGCTTCCTCATGCTCAGCAACGTTCGATAGGCGCGCGATCTCCGCTGCGCAGCGGAAGCGGTTCAAGAGAATTTCGGTTTCCAGTTTCACGGCATCACCTGGGAAGTTCGTCATGAGCACATTCAGCATCACAACCAGGAAAAACGCAAAAATGGGGGGTGAGGAGGCCTTCACAAAAACGAAGACCACTTCAGATTTTTGCGGCCAAATCGTTGAGATCATTAAGCGTGCTTGGCCGCGGAAGACTGCCGCTCATGTGGCCTACGTCACCGGAGTTTCCGAGCGATCAGTTCAGTTCTGGATTGCCGGCGAAACGCGCATGTCACTGGAGAACGTGGCCGCGCTGCTCAAGACCGACGCCGGATACGAAATTCTTTCGGCTATCATGGGAGACGCGCGACCCGCGTGGTGGGTGAACGCCCAGCTCGCCCAAGGGCTCCGCGAATCCAAGCGCGCCGTCGCGCGTGAAATGAAGCGCACCGCAGAGCTTCGGGCGCTGCAGGACCAGATCAACCTTTTCGACCAGTAGCATCACCAAGTCGCGAGGCCGCGCGCAATCGGCCGTTCTGTCGGGCAGGACATATCGTGAAAATTCTCTTGGTGCGGGCCGCATTGCGGCTCGCTGAGTGGCATACGGCGCGTGCGACGTTCTGGAATGACGTCGCCGAATGGCTGAGCACGGGGCGCTCATTTGCTGAGATCCGGAAGCGCGGGGAGGACGGCGAATGCTCGTAGTTTGCGAGGACGCCACCGTGACCGGCGGCAAGCTCGCCAAGGGCGCCGTCTACGAGGTCTGCGAGATCATCTCCGATCAGGATGGCGACTACTTCCGCCTTGTTGAGACCGGCCGGTCTTGCTGGTTCGTCGACCGCTTCCGCCCATTCAACGACAATAGCCAGTTTCTTTCCGGGGCCGATGAGGCGTCAGGCATTTGGGACAACCGCAAAGCAAAGGAGCGTGCATCATGACGCAGCAAGTTGCTGTGGGCCTTAGTCCACCAGTCCACGTCAGGTCTCTCAAGAACTCCTTTTGGACGCCTGAGCGCGACCGGGAGCTGATTCAGGCAATTGAAGCTGAGAAGAGCTGGGGCGCCATCGCGGCTGAGATGGGGAAGAACCGCTCTGCCGTATCCAGCAGGATCAACCGGCTCAAAAAGGCGGGCGCTGTTGTGGTCCCCCCAGGCTATCGGTTGAAGCAAGTCGCCATCAGCAACAAGGCCCGCGCTGGCAAGCCGCTTAATCGCGCTGCGGAGCCCGTGGATGCGAATTTCCAGATCGTCGGCATCGTGGGGCTTGATGCGCTGGAAGCACACCACTGCCGCTTTATCGCCAATGAGGATGCGGCCGAACCACTCTACTGCGGCCACACCGTCCAGCGCGGCAGCTACTGCAACCACCATCGCGCGTTCGTCTATCAGGCCCACGACGACAGGATGGGCAGGCGATGAACAAGAGCTGCTTCAAGATTCCGGAGGACCGGCGCAGCGCGCTTGTTCAATTGTATCTGGCTGGTGGCCAGAAGGCCGTTGAAGAGATCTGCGTGGGCCTCGGCGTGTCACCAAAGTATGCCGCTAACCTTGCCGCATCGATGGGTCTGCACCGACACAAGAACAACGGCACCAAGACGTCGACCAGGTCGGCGTCTGACCCGAGATGGGCCAGGGCGGTCGCCGTCGGGGAGGTGGTGGCATGACGCCTCCAGAGATCAAGGATCCGAAGATGGTCGAGGCGCGCAAGCGCATCATCAGCCAGATCCTGGACGACTACGATATCACGCGCGAGGAATTGCTCGGCAGCCGTCGCTACGGCGGCTTGATGGAAGCGCGCCGCGATGCCGCGCATCGTCTGCGACATGCCGGCTTCAACACGCGCAGGATCGGGAAAATCCTTAGACGTGACCACACGACGATCTGCCAATATTTCTCGGAAAAGACAGTATTGCGCAAATTGAATCGGGTAAGGACTGCCAAACTTATCGAGGCGGTTCCTGAGGACACGCGCGCCGCCATCACAAGGGCGGCAGAAGCCAAGGGGGTGCATCCGTACACCATCGTGCGGGAATGGCTCATCGAGCGCGGGAAGTTGGAGTCCTGCAATTCCATGAGGGAGGCGGCATGATCCAATCATCGAAGGTCCCTGTGGTTGTCACCGACCATGCCGTGGTTAGGTATCTCGAGCGCGCGATGGGCTTGAATGTCGAGCTTGTGCGCGAGCACATCCTTTCTATCTGCGGGGATGCCGCGGCATTCGGAGCGGTCTGCGTGCGCGCGGAAGGTCTCCGGTTTGAAATCGACGGCAACCGCATCTGCACAGTGTCTCCTGATCACGTCACACCGAACAGGACAGGGCAGGAAATGGCTCTGCGGAGGGCGCGCGCGTGATCGAAAAAAATTTGCCAGAGGACAAAAAGCGAACGGTAACGCTATCCGCTGAGGTCGCCGACATGCTGGACGCCTACGCCAAAGCGGAAGGCATCACGCGGGATCTGGCGGCGAGGCAGTTGATCCGGGATGGATTGGAGGCAGCATGAGCGAAGTGCAACGCCTTCGGGATCGTGTCGAGCAGTTGGAAGAGATGCTTGGCATCAGTCCAGATACCACACTCAAAATCCGGCTGAAGCTCGGTTTGACGAAGTGCCAAGCCAAGATGCTCGGCATCCTGGTGAAGCGCGAAATTGTCTCATGGGATGCCATGCACTTCGTCCTCTACGGCGACCGACCAGAAGCCGATCAGCCTTGGAGCGAGGCGAACCTACGCAAGCATATCGTGCTGCTTAGACGACGCTTGGAAGGGACCGGCATCAATGTCGAAGCCGTCTATGGGCAAGGCTGGATGCTCAAGAGCGAGCACAAGGCCAAGGTCCGCGAGTTGATGCAATGAGGAATGACATGACACGTGCAAGCCTCCCCAACCGCCGCGCCCATGAGGTCTTCAAGTTTCGCCATTGGGGCCTGTCCTACATCGTCGGGCTCGGCCGCGCGACGGAAGACGCGCCGATCACTGAAATCTTCCTGAACTCAGGCAAGAGCGGCGAGCAGGCTCAGACGCTTGCTCGCGACTCTGCGGTGCTGCTCAGCCTCGCGCTACAGCACGGCACCCCCATCGCAACCATGCAGAAGGCGATCACGCGAAATGCTGATGGCACTCCGTCGGGCCCTATTGGCCAGCTTCTGGACATCATCGCGCAGGCCGAAGGGAGTGCCGGAGCCGAAACGGGCCAGCCTCGCGTACCTGACAATTCCGGAGCCGGCGGTGCTGTTGCTGAACTTGCAGATTGAGGGGCAGTTCATGCGCGTTCAGATCAGCCGCGAGCAGTTGGCAGGGATCGTTGTGGCTGGGACGCGCGAGCTGCTGTCGACGGGAGGCGGGCGGTGATCGTGGCAGGCTTCGACATCGCGACGACTACGGGCTGTTGCATCCTCAACGGCAGCGACGTCGTGCATATCGAAGCCTTCCGCGCCAAGGGCGAGGATGACGCGTCGATTTTCACCAGTTGGCGGGCATGGTTCCGAGCGATCCTGATCTCGCATCAAGTCGAGGTGGCGGCAATCGAAGCGCCGCTGGTGACCGACATCAAGGCTCCAGACAAGCGGCCGAACGCCAAGCCTGGCCAACTCCGCAATCCAGTGACCATGAAGACCTATCTGCGCCTGTATGGGCTGCGTGGGCATGCCGTGCAGATTTGCAACGCTCTCAACATCGAATGCCGGGAGTTGCATCAGTCGACATGGCGCAAGGCGTTCACAGGCAACGGCAGGGCGAGCAAGGAGGACACTCTGGCGCTCGCCCGCCGCATCTATCCCAACCTGAAATCAAAGGACGCCGCGGAAGCGCTCGGTGTGGCTTGGGCGCTGAACGGCGAGCTGAGCAAGCGCGATCTGTTTACGCAGGAGGTCGCATGACGCCATACGAGGACTGGAAAGAGCGGGCCGAAGCATCTCCGCTGCTCACCGTGGCGCAAATGTTCGGCGCCAAGTTGAAGCGAAACGGCACCGAGTGGACCGGGCCGTGCCCGTACTGCGGCGGCAGGGATAGATTCTCCATCAACCCCTCAAAAGCGAAGTGGGTATGCCGCGGCGGTGCTGGCGGGCGCTCCTCCATCGCGCTGGCGTCCCACATCGGCAACCTGCCTTGGAAGGCAGCCGCAGAGCAGCTTGCTGGACCATGCCCCAGCGGCCCAGCGCGGCCCATGAGCGAGGCGGAGAAAGCAGAACGCAACAGACGGCGGCTTGAAATGGAAGCCACTCAGAGAGCCCGGGAGGCGCGGCAAATGCAGCAGGAAGAGAACACGCGAGACGCAGCGCGGCGCATCTGGGATGCGTCCAAGCCGATCCAGGGCACGCTTGCGGATACCTATCTGGTCAAGCGCGGGTTCATCGGGGTGGTGGAGCCGGTCTTTCGCTTCCATCCCTCGCTGCCATACCCCGGCAAGGAGAAGCGCTATCCGGCCCTGATCTGCCGGGTTGACGACATGATGGGCGAGTTCACCGCCATCTGGCGCATCTATTTGCGCGAGGACGGGCGCAAGGCGGACGTTCCGAACGCGAAGCTGGGGCTTGGTCCGGCCGGAGGCGGCGCCGTCCGCATCGGCGGGCTGTCCGGCAAGATTTCGATCGGGGAAGGCGTCGAGTCTGCTCTCGGCTATTGGTGCCTGATGGGGCGCAAGCAACCGTGCTGGGCGGCATTGAGCACGAGCGGGCTTATCGGCTTCGAAACCCCTCTTGGTGTCGAGCAAGTCGTGATCGCTCCCGACGGGGACGCCCCGATCAAGAAGCAGGGGGACGAGTATGTGCCAGCCATTCCGGCGGGACGGAAGGCGGCCGAGGCATTGCGTGGCCGGCTGCTAGAGGAGGGAGTTGCTTGCGCGATTGCGGCTTATCCGCCGGCGGGGCGCGACTTCAATGACCTGTGGCTCGAGATGCAGAGGGAGGTGGCGTGATGAAAGGCGAAATGCTTTCGAAGATGATCTCGCTGGCGACCGAGCGTCACGCCGGCCAATTCGACAAGGGTGGCAGGCCGTACATCCTTCACCCGCTCACGGTCATGCATCGGCTCCGGACGGACGATGAGGAACTTCAATGCATAGCGGTTGGGCATGACCTGATTGAGGACACGATCACGACCCCCGGCGATCTAGACCGTCTAGGCTTTAGCGATAGGGTTGTGGTCGGCATTTTGCGTCTCACGAAAGACATCGGCGAGACCGAGGAAGGATATCGCAAGAAGGTCAAATCGAACGTTGATGCGATCCGCGTCAAGATCGAAGACCTTCGCCACAACAGCGACATCCGCCGGCTCAAAGGCGTTACGTCCAAGGACATCGTCCGGATGATCCGCTACCACGAGTTCTATTTGGAACTGCAAGAAGCGTTGGCTGGGTTTCGCGGCGCATGATCCATGACTCCCTCGCAAACGAACGCAATTTTGTAGGCGCGTTGCTGCGCTCGCCGCACGACGTCTGGCAAGTCCATGAGTCGGTTACCCCCGACTGCCTCACGCTGGCCTATCACCGCGACATCTACAACGCGGTGATCAAACTTGCGGCACGGGGAACCGTGTCCATCACAGCGCTGCAAGCCAACCTGCCCGAGGAGTATCCGGAAGCCGGGCCGACCATCGCCATCCTGATGGCTCTCAAAGAGAGCGCATTGGAGGCGGGGAGTGCGACGGATTACGCGCCGTTCCTTGCCGAGCGCTCCGCTATGCGCAAGCTCGACGCGCTATCGGACTGGCTCAAGAAGGAAACCCGCAAGACCGACAAGACGGCGGAGGATGTTTCGGCGGAAGCCGGGTTGAGGCTCAATGCCATTTTGACCGCTGCCACGACACAGAGGCCGCGCGCCATCGGAGAGATTGCAGAGAAGGTCACGCAGCAGGCCAACAACGCACAGATGGCGGATGCACCCGAGGGGATCATGTCGGGCATATCGAGCCTCGACGAAATCCTTGGCGTGCTGCTCCCCGGCGATCTCGGTTTCATCATCGCCAGCCAAGCGGACGGCAAGTCGGCGCTGTCGGCACAGATCGGCATGCACGCGGCAACGCATGGTGTCCCGGTTCTTTTTATCCAGATGGAGATGGCGGCCGAGCAGATGGGGGCGCGCGAGCTCGCAAAGCTCTCTGGAATCTCCGTCGCTCAGATCAACGAGGGCGCCATGGATGCCTACCAGTTCGATAGCCTGGTGGCGGCCCAGCGCTCGCTCAACACCGTCCCGTTCTACGTCCTCGACATGGAGGAGGCGACCGTTCGTCAGGTGAGGGCTCAGTGCCTTTCCATGCAGCGCAACGGCGGGCTCGGTCTCGTCATCATCGACCAGCTCGACAAGCTGAAGCCTGAGGGCAAGTACCGGGACCGCTTCGAAGCCTACAAGGAGGTCACCCGGGATCTCAAGCGCATGAGCAAGGGTCTTGGCATCCCCTGCATTACGCTGGCACAGCGCACGCGCTCGGCACAGCGCCGGGACGATCCGACGCCGCATGTGCTGGACGCTGATATTCCCAGCATCGAACGCGATGCGGACTGGATCATCGGCCTCTGGCGCAAGGAAAACTTCATGCAGATGAACCGGCCGGATCACCGCGGCGGCGAGGAAGCCAAGGCGCGGTGGGAGACCGAGCTGAACGCCTGCCGTGGACTGGCCGAGGCCATCACCCTGAAGCACCGACGGCGCAAGGCGTTCCGGCAATGCCGGATGCACTTTGAAGGGGCCACAATGCGTTTTTCGGAGGGCAAGTGACCGACCTTCCCGCGATCCTCTCAGAGCTCGGGATCACGATCGTCCCCGTCACCAAGCAGCGAGACGTGATGGAGACGTGCGCCGGCAACACGCTGGAGAGGATCAGGCGGGAGCACGGTGCAGAACACCTGCGCTCGGTTCTGATCTCGATTGTCGAGACCACCAACAACAAGCGCATGCTGGTGGCGCCAGTGGTGTGGGCCGTGTCGGACATCCTGCTTGCGCACCCCACATGGTTCGGAGGGGACTGGCTGGATGCGATGGACAAGATCGACCTTGCCGAGATGCACGAGCGCGCGAAGGCCAACAGGCGGGCCGCTCAGCCCCGGCAAGCGATAGCCACGATGCTTTTCGAGGTGATGAGCAAGAGGTTTCAGGTGGTGGAGCAGGAGAGACTGATATGACTCGGTTGGGACGGCACATGAAACCGCTGGGGGACGGCGCTACCGTGAAGCGGCCATGCCTGAGGTGTAAGGAGACCTTCGATTCTGAAGGACCTTGCAACCGGCTCTGCGAAAGGTGCCGCGAATACGGCGGCATTGATGTACTCGTGAACATGGGTTGAGGGACAAAGCATGTGGACGCCAGAGATCGTCAAAATCCGTTTCGTCGAAGCCGCTGGCACCGAGCGATTCCTGTCCGGGCTGCGTAAGCCAGAGGCCCGCGGCTATTGGCCCGAGTTCTTCTATGACGCTGAAGACCGCGCCGGTTGGGATCAGCAAGCGCGCGACGACCACATGGAAATTTGGCAGGGCCGTGGAACGGCCAAGGCAGACGCGCTTTCTCGTTACCAGGAGTGCCTGACGTGGACGATTGAGCGCATCACCGATCCAAAGCGCCGCCAGCTGGTGTGGGCCTTCGCGTTCTGCCGCGCCTACAAGCGCGATTTCGGGGAGACCTGCAAGAAGCGCGGGTGGGTCAAGTCGACCGCCTACAACCGCTTGAACCGCGTCTGGCAGGAGCTTGCGTGGCGTTTCAACAATGACCGGCTACTCTTGCGGGAGCCGTCGCAATTCTGGATTGGACACGAAACCCCGTTGCCGGTACAGATTTCAGCCATGATGGAGCGTGGCGCGAACGCAGCGCAGCCCATCAAGTTCACCCCAGGTTTCCGCACCGAAAAGTCCACGCACCTCCTCAAGGATGAGGCGGCGGTTGCGGACTTTCAGTCTCACCTTGATGCAGTGAACGCCGACAGGCGAAGGCTGCAGGAGCGTGAGGCGAAGCGGCGGGCGAAGATCGGGGCTCTCGCATCATAAACGGGGCGAATGCCTCACAGGGCGGTGCGAACGGCACCGGACAGCCGGAACCCGCCAACGCGGCCCTGCGGCTTCCAATTCTGACTGCCGGCCGAAAGTTTCCCCGGCCTATGGTGGTGAAGCCAGCGCCGTTCGGTACGATCCCGCCAATTGGGAAGCAAATGCGGGCAACGTCATAACCCGAACAGTCAGAACCTAAATCGGGGCACTCAGCCTAACCAGGCGTCTGCATCACCTCCATGGCGGCCCGATCTACGTGGCCCGAGACCCGACATGGCGAGTGCCCCGAGACCATTCGAGGAGATCGCGATATGAGCCCTGAGACCTTGAAGCTAATCGCGTCCCTGATCGTGAAGGGGCAGGCCAAGATCATTTCCAAGGGCGGTAAGCTCTGGGCTGTGAGCGAACTGTGAACTTCGGCCCTGCGGCGCCTCTACCTGAGATTGTTGCGGCTCTAGAGATTATCGTCTGCGGCGTGATTGTCATCGCCGCTTTTGTGGCCGGATGGATAGCGAGAGGTTGCCGTGGCTGATCAGGTTGCCTCCGCGCAAGGTTTGATCGCTCTTGCCATCGTCGGTCTGGTGGCGCTGTCGTTGCTCCCGAGCGAATGGTGGGATTGATGGGCGACGTGATCCAGTTCATCCCGCGCAATCGTCGCTACCTTGAAGACTTCCCGGTAATCCCGTTTAGGGTGCCGCAGGTGGTGGCGCCGGCGAACGCTCACGAGCGCGAGATATTCGCCGCCGCGCCGTCGGAGATGAACCCCGACAAGGAGCCGGCATGACATCAGCCGTGACCGACTTCAAGGTGATCAACCGCATCCTGCGCCGCCAATGCCAGAAAACGGAGTTTGACGAAAAGAACCCGCCGCCTCCGGCTTGGTACAGCCTGCCGTCATGCTGCCAAAAGAATGGCAGCGCGCCCTATGCGGCCCCTCAAAGTGATCCCGCATGAAATGGTCCTATGACCAGCCTTTGATGATCTCGATGGGGCCAAAGCCCATCAGCATCGTCAAGGTGAAGCATGGGGTGACGGAGGCTAAGCTGAGCGACGGGCGCCTGGTGCGCCTCTCCGTTTATCTGGACCGCGTCGACCGCAACAAGGAAGGCAACCTCGATATCGTCCACTCGGTCACTGCCGAGGTGATGGATGACCCGGGACTGCCGATCCACGACATTCATGAGGGCGTCCAATGATGTTGATGGGTGGCCTCAAGATCATAATCTCGGAAGAGGTCCCGAGCATTCTGAGATTTGGCCCGAATAGCGCAGTTCTTACGCCGAAAGAGGCTTATGACGTGGCTTTGGACTCTTACGAGCCAAAGAGCGACGGGCCTGTGGTAAAACTTCTTGAGGGTTACTCTCGTTATATGGAAGACCGGTGCTTTTCGGCTTTGCGCTGACGGCGCTGTTCGTGCCGGACTGGACCGGCGCGGCCACCACTCCGCGATGGGCATTGGCCGCCGTCGTGCTCCCGCTTCTGCTGCGGCGCGAGCGCATCGAGTTCACGGCTGCTCATCTGTTCGGCTTGCTGTTCGTTGCCTATGCCGCGGCATCCGTGCTCTGGGCGCCCCACAAGTGGGAAGCGATCGACACGATGCTCAAGTTGATCGTTCTGGCCGAGGCGTTCGTGCTCGGCTCGCAAATGGATGATACCCGTCCCATTGTTGCGGGGGCGGCATTGGGGCTCGGGGTATCGAGCGCGATTATCCTGCTCGGCATCCCGGTGCCGCAGACCAGCGGTTACCCGGCCGGGCTGTTCGTCAATTCGAACGCACTGGGAGAGATTGCGGCCGTAGCGCTGGTCGGCGCCTTGGTGCATCGGATCCTGTGGGCCGTGCCGCTGATTGCGCCGGCGCTGATAGCCTCGCACTGCCGCGGGGCGTTCCTAGCGCTTGGCGGCGCTTTCATCATGTGGTTGTGGCCACGGTCCAGGGTGTGCGCAATTGCTCTGGCTCTGGCCGGTGTCGCAACTGCGGCATGGATGGGGTCGAGCGAATCTGCGCAACAGCGCTTGGACATGTGGGGCGCGGTGCTCCCGCAATTGACATTCGCGGGCAGGGGCATCGGCTCGTTCTACACGCTGTACCCGCTCTATTCGCCCTTTGACACGTTGCTGCAACGTCCGGAGCATTTGCACAATGACTGGCTCGAGTTTACCTTTGAACTCGGAATTGTCGGAACCGTACTATATTCGGCATTTCTATGGTCCGCACGGTCTACCATCCTCGCTGTGCTCGCCATTGAAGCCTTCTTCGGCTTCCCGCTCCACCTCGCCGCAACGGCGGTTCTTGGCGGCATCCTTGCGGGGCATTCTAATCGCTATCGGCTTGGCGTTCGCGACAGCCTCAGTCTGTGGCGAGGTGCTGTATTCTCTCGCCTTTGGCTCCGACTCGCCAGCTGAGGTGGTGATGTACCAGCGGTCGGCCGCGGATGTGTATCCTGGTGATCGTAACTTCCGGCAGGCTTCTGCGCTCTATCTGTCCAAGGTGGCCGACATCCAGCCCGATAGGGGATGGAAGGAGGCGGCTCTGGCCGAGCTCTATCACGCGCTGGAGAGTGACCTGACGTCGCCGGCGCTGCTGTTCAATATGAGGCGCATGGAGGTCGCGCTGGGGCGCCAGCCGACCCACGCGCCAATGTACGACTATCTGGCGCGCATCAGCGGCCCGATGGCTAAGGTAAAGACCGGCGCCGTTCCGGAATAAACGGCAAACCGCCGGTCCACGGCATCAACATCTGAAAAAGGAACGATCCATGTTGAAAGCGCTTCGCGGCGCCGCCGTTGCGGCCGTCGCCTCTCTCCTGTCTCTGTCGGCGGCCAACGCCAACGGCATGTTCAGTAATCTCCCCGTTGTCGAAGGCGCGGCCTACTGCTCCATGTATGCGGGCGACGGCACGACCTGCGTTCAGTACGTCCCGGCGGGCCCGACGGCCGTCACCGGCAACGAGCGAGTCCCGGCCGACACCAACCTTTCGAGCGGCCAGAGCCCGCAGACCGTGCTGTTCAGCATGGCCAACCTGAACGCACTCCCGCTCACCGTGTCGACCATCACGACCAATCCCCAGACCGTGACGGCTGCGGCGACCTCGGGTGGCGTGCTCCTGCGCAACAATGGCGGCGGCTCCGTCATGACCGCGGTCACCATCAACTTCCCGACGGCGCCCGTGGACGGCCAGCAGTTCGCAGTCTCGGCCGATGCCAACGTGACCACCCTGACCCTGACGGCAACCAATCTGCCCGCCGGCGTCACGATCAAGAACAACCCGACCGGCATCACCACCTCGACCACCGGCGCCTATGGCTACCGGTTCATGTACAACTCGACCAACAACGCCTGGTTCAGGCTTCAGTGATCCAAGGACACAGCCCATGAAACTCTCCCGCAAACTTGCACTCGCAATCCTTGCGCTCGTGGGCTGTGCCTCGGGCGCTCTGGCCACTGGCCCGCTCCAGAGCGGCAGTTATGCCACGATCGACCAGGGATGGCTCTATGACCTCTCTGGCGGTCGTAACCGGACCTATCAGTCCGGCGTGGCTGCAGCTGGCTCCGGACAGTCCACTGCCACCCAGCTTTCGGGTGCTGTGGCCCTGGTCATGATCGAGTCCGGCACCGGCGGCTTTGCCCTCCCGACTTGCAAGGCTGGAACCACCCTCTGGGTCTACAACAAGAGCGGCGCCACCCTGACCGCCTATCCCACCGTGGCCAACAACCCGGTCACCGGCGCTCAGGACACCATCAACGGCTCCACCACCAAGGGCTCCCTGTCCGACGCGACGCCGTACTTCTTCGGCTGCGCGAAGGATGGGGCCTGGTTCGCGAAGTAAGGAGAGAGAGGGATGCTAGGGTCAGGGATTCTTGGCGGCGTCGACCTCGCTCAGTCCTGTTATCAGCAGGCGCTAGAAGGTGCAGCTCGCCAACGGTCAGCCTCTGGCCTTGGCTCCTTACTCGGCTCTCTCGGCCTCACCCGCTTCGACCCCTCCACCAAAACCCGCGTCCCCGTCACCCAGGAATGGGTAGACGAGGCCGTGGCGGAGATCGTGCGGCTAAACCAAGAGATCGAGTGCCGCGTGGCATCTCGGATCTGTGTCTCCGCATGGGGCTCCAGCCACTTGCTGGAGGACATGGCTGCGGGGGCTTCCAAGGTCGACCACATTTGGGAAGCGGTGAGGGCGGCTAGCGCCGTTTAGCACTGCGGCAAAAACATGGCAGAAACCAGCAAAATAGAGGCAGGTGCTGGCAGCAAGAAGCCTCCCAATGCCGGCAAAGGCAGGGCAAAGGGGACGCCAAACAAGACCACAGCTCTGCTCAAGGAAGCCGTCATCATGGCGGCCGAGCAGGTCGGCAATGGCCTGAAGGCGCGGGAGCACAAGAAGGGCCTCGTCGAGTTTCTGAAGGTGCAGGCGGCCAAGGAGAATAACGCCCCGTTTATGGCCATGATGGCCAAGGTGCTCCCGATGCAGGTGACGGGCGAGGACGGCGCCGGCATCAACATCATCATCCAGGGTCCGGATGCAGGGCTCCTTTGAGCTGACCAAGCGGCAGGCTGAGGCAACAAGGCTCCTCGGCTCTCCGGCCACCCATACGATGCTCTACGGAGGCTCGAGGTCGGGGAAGACGTTCACCATCGTCCGGGCGCTCATCACCCGGGCGTTGGCCTACAAGAGCCGCCATGCGGTCCTGAGGTACAGGTTCAACCACCTCAAGGGCTCGGTGATTTATGACACTCTGCCCAAGGTGATGGAGCTTTGCTTCCCTGGGGTGGCCGACAAGAGCCACATGGACAAGTCGGACTGGTTCTACAAGCTGCCCAATCAGTCCGAAATCTGGTTCGGCGGCTTGGACGACAAGGAGCGGACGGAGAAGATCCTGGGGCAGGAATATGCCACGATCTTTCTGAATGAGTGTTCCCAAATCCCGTGGTCGTCGCGCAACATCGCCATGACCCGTCTGGCGCAGAAGACCGAGCTTCGGCTGCGCGCCTATTACGACTGCAACCCGCCGTCAGAGGCCCATTGGACCAAGCGGCTGTTCGTCGACAAGTTGGATCCTGATACCCGGACGCCAGTTCGCGAGCCCGGCAACTACACCGCCATGGTGATGAACCCGGTGGATAACGCCGATAACCTGCCGGCGGAATACATCAAGGAGCTGGAAAACCTCCCCGAGCGGTTGAGGCGAAGGTTTCTCAAGGGGCTATTCGGGACCGCAGCCGATGGCGCGCTGTGGACGCTCGAGATGCTGGACATGGGCCGCGTGCTCGACGGCATCTATCCCGACCTGCAACGCATTGTCATTGCTGTGGACCCATCGGGATGCTCTGGACCGGAAGACGAACGATCCGACGAGGTCGGTATTATCGTCGTCGGCCTTGGCACCGATGGCCGGGCTTACGTGCTTGAAGACCTGTCCGGGCGTCATGGACCAGGCGGCGAAAACGGCTGGGGCAAGATCGTGGCGAACGCCTTCGACAGGTGGGGCGCCGATTGTGTCGTGGCCGAGATCAATTTCGGCGGTGCGATGGTCCAGGAGATCATTCGCGTTGCAAGGCCAAAGACACCATTCAAACTGGTCCGGGCCTCCCGCGGCAAGGTCGTGAGAGCCGAGCCGATCTCGGTCCTGTACGGCTCCGAAAATTCACCGGGGAAGGTCTGCCATGTCGGCACATTCCCCAAGCTTGAAGACCAGCTCTGCGCGTTCACGACGTCCGGTTACACGGGCGACCGGTCGCCTGATCGCGCGGACGCGCTGATCTGGGGCATCTCGGAATTGTTCCCGGTCCTGTCGAGGCCGGCAAAGAAACCTGCGGCTGCACCTCCGTCTCACTCGGAGATCGCATCCCCCCAAAGCTGGATGGGCTAAGCCTCCGTGGACCGCAAATTCACCCCCGCCGAAACAGAGAAACTGATCGAGCGGGCCCAGAAGCAATTCAAGTCCTTCATGGACTGGGAAGGCGCGTTCCGGCAGTCGTTCGAAGAGGATATCCGCTTCGCCAATGGCGACGCCGATAACCAGTGGCAGTGGGATGGGTCCGTGCTGCAGTCCCGCAAGGACTGCCCGTCCATGACCATCAACATGACATGGATCCACTGCGCGCTGGTCCAGAACGAGATCAAGAAGAACCCGCCGGCCATCACGGTGCGCCCCGTCGGCGGCGGCGCCACGATGAAGTCGTCCGAGGTTTATGGCGGCCTGATCCGGGAGATTTCCAGGGCATCGGACGCCATCAACATCTACCTCAAGGCATCGGAGACCCTTGTGCAGGGCGGCGTCGGTTACTGGCGCGTCCTGACCGAGTACGAGGCCGAAGACAGCTTCGACCAGGTCATTCGCATCAGGAGCGTCCGCAGCCCGCTTGGCGTGGCTATGGACCCCGACGCCAAGGAGCCGTCCGGCGCCGACGCCAATTGGGGCATGATCTTCGAGGACGTGAAGAACGAATATCTCGAGGAAGAGTACGAGAAATACAAGGACGCGGTCGGGGCAGAGAACGCCATCACCGTCGACATCGCGGCCTCCGACTGGAAGACTGAGGATTATACCCGCGTCGCGGAGTGGTACGAGAAAGAGAAGTTCCAGGATCAGTTGCTTGGGTTCGTTGACCCTGAAAGCGGGGCGTTCTCAACCGCGTTCCTCGGCGACATCAAGGACAGCGAGATCAAGCAGCGCATCCTGGCCGACACGCGCACCCAGAAGCGCCCGGTCACCCGCTCCCGCATCTGCTGGTACAAGATATTCGGCGACAAGATCGTGGATTACCGGGAGGTGCCCGGCAAGCGGTTCATCCCGATCGTGCGGGTGGTGGGTCAGGAGACCATCATTGACGGCAACCTGGACCGCAAGGGCATCGTCCGCGGGCTCAAGGACAGCCAGCGCAACATGAACTACTGGGTCTCCGCCGGCGCCATGCAGGTGGCGCTGCAGACCAATGTTCCGTGGGTGGGCCCGGCCGAGGCATTCGAGAACATCAAGCAGTGGGAGGACGCCAACCGCGGCCGTTACGCCTACCTGCCGTACAATCACAAGGACGCCGACGGCGAGATTTTGCCGGCCCCGACGCGTCCGACGCCCCCGGTGATGGCCACGGCCTACATCCAGGGCATCCAGATCGCGTCACAGCAGTTCAAGGACATCACGGGCCAGCACGAAGCCACGCTCGGCAAGCAGGACAACGCGGAGTCGGGACGGGCGATCCAGGCAAGGCAGGGGCAGGGCGAGACATCGACATTCCACTTCCCGAACGCGCTGGCGCAGGGCGTGGCGCACACCGGGCGCATCATCCTGGACATGGCCCCTGAGGTCTACGACACGCCGCGGCTGATCCGCATCTCCAATGCCGACATGTCGCAGTCCGAGGTGAACGTCGACCCGATGGCGTCCGAGGCCCATGCGGAGGTGGACAAGCCGGACGAAGAGAACACCACCGAGGTCACGTGGAATCCCAAGATTGGCCGGTACGAAGTCGAGGCCGAGGCGGGCCCGTCCTACCAGACCCAGCGGGAATGGACCGCAGAGGCCCTTGGAACGCTGCTCGCTCAGAACAAGGATCTCTGGCAGGTCATTGGCGACTTCTATGCGCAGAACCTGGATTTCCCGGGCGCCGAGGAGATGGCTGAGCGCATCCGCCGCGGCATGAACCCGGCCATCCTCGGCAAGGGGCCGTCGCCCAACGAGCAGAAGATGCAGGGCGAGATGCAGAACATGCAGCGCCTGTTGCAGTCCCTTATGGACACGCTGGCGCAAAAGCAGCGCGAGCTCGACGACAAGAACGACGAGATCACGATCAAGGCGGAGGATTCGGTCACCAGGCGCATGGACGCCGAAAGCCGCCGCATCAAGGAGGCCGGCAACGCGCAGGCCAACTTCGCCGCGGCCGGGCTCGAGCCGGACATCCGCAACATCATGGCCGATGCCACGGCGGAAGCCATGAACGACGAACTGGCGGCAACGATCAAGTCGCGACAAGAGCAGCCAGAGCCGGCTGAGACGGAGATGGCAGAGTGACCTCCCAACTGATCCGCATGCAGGCCAAGGAGATCGCCGGCATCTTCTACGATGAGAACCAGCGTTCCTTGCGGTTTCGCATCGAGAATCCCGATCAGGACGCCTATGTGGCCGCCAATTGGCCGCATTTCGTGGATGTGGGGATCGCCAATCTGACCAACCTGCTGAACGATCACTCGACGCCAGAGCATCAGAAGCAGGTCATCTACGAAGAGCTTTGCGAGCACTGGGAGCGGTCGCAGCGCCCCAGCGCGCGGGAAGTGCTGCAGGCCACGCTTGAGCCCCGCGAGCGCGAGGACATCAGGCATGTGGACAGCATCCCCGAGCTTCCAAGCGTGGGGATGTGATGGGCGCGGAGATGGCTGCGGCTGCAGGCGCTTATGACGATGGGGCGGCGCTCGTCTTTGCGCTGGCCTGCATCGGTTGGTTTGTGATCGGCGCCCTCATCATGAGGGCCGATCAATCTGAAGACATGGAGAAAGACCACAAATGAGGAACCGTTTCCTGAACGGTGTAAGTTTCCTGCCCCTGTACGCCCCTGAAGGCGAGGGCGGTCAGGCCGAAATGGAGCTTGATGCTGGCGCCGGTGACATCGCCGAACAGCTGGAAGCCGCGGCGGACGACGACAAGAACGACCTTAACCACTCCGGCGAGGCCGAAGACGGCGCCGAAGAGGTCAAGGCCGGCGACGACGGCAAGGAGCCCGAGAAGGCCGAAAGCGAGGAAGAGCCGCAAGGCGACGCCGACGACGAGAAGGCCGAGTTGGAACAGTTGCGGAAGGCCAACAAGGCCCTCGGCAAGCGCATCTCGGCCCTATCCAAGGACAAGCGCGAGCTGCACGCCAAGCTCCAGGAGAACATCCGGGAGGTCCCCAAGGACGATGGCGATGCGGCCGGCGAGGGCGATGACGCGCCACAGCGCTCAGATTTCAAGTCGAAGGCCGAGTTCGATGCGGCGGTGGAAGCCGCGGCCGAGAGGAAGGCCGCCGAGCGCCTGGCCGTCCAGGAGTTCAACAAGAAGTGCAACGAGGTCGAGGCGAAGGGCTCCAAGGCATTCGGCGACAAGTGGGCGCGTGCCAAGTCCGAGCTCGCCATGCTTGACGATCACGGCCGGATCCCGATGGACATCCTGTCCGTCGCGCTGGAGACCGACGACCCGGCCCGCGTGCTGTTCGTGCTCGGCAACGACATCGAGAAGGCCACCGAACTCATGGGTATGACCCCGATCAAAAGGGCAATTGCCATGGACAAGATCGCCTCCAGCAAGCCGGTCGCGCCGTCGGCCTCCAAGGCCCCGCCGCCGGTGGAGCCGCTGGGTGGCCGCGGTGGCGGCAATGACAGGCCCACTGACCGCGACTCCGATGAGGAGTGGAATCGGAAGGAAGAGGCCCGCGAGCGCAAGCTGGCGGAAGAGCGCAGGCGCCGGGGGTACTGAGCATGGCCTACTACGATCTGACGATACACACCAACCCGGACGCTCGGGCTTGGGCGAGGTTCTTCATGGAGTGCAACCCGAACTCCAATGTTGATGAGGAGACCATGATCGGGTGGTTCGCCAACGCGATGATGGCGATGCACGATCATCTAAAGCCGGAGAGCGCTCCGGTGGTTCTGCCTGACGGGTCCGCGTTCTGCGCGGCCTAACTGCCATCTAGCCCTCGATCGCGGCTTAAAGCGACGTAGTTGCACGTATCCGCGGGCCTCGTGCTCCCGCCCCGCCGCTAGGGTCAAGTGCGTTTGCGCCCGCCAATTCCTCACAGCTCGGGCGAGTGAGGATCACCCCAAAACTCACAGTCTGGCGGCGCTCGGAAGCGTCCGCAGACGCATGCCCCGAGGCATTCCTCCATGTCGAATACCCTTCTCACGCGGCTTGAGATCACCCGCAAGTCGATCCGCCTGTTCATCAACTCCAACGCCTTCATCAAGAACATCGACCGCCAGTATGACAGCCAGTTCGCTGTCACCGGCGCGAAGATCGGCGCCACTCTGCGCGTCCGCCTGCCCAACGACTACACCGTGACCGACGGTCCGGGCCTGTCGCTGCAGGACACCGCCGAGCAGCAGACCACGCTCACGGTCGCGACCCAGCGCCACGTCGATACCGGCTTCACCACGGCGGAAATGGCCCTGTCCCTCGACGACTATGCCGAGCGCATCGCCAAGCCGAAGATGAACAACCTGGCCGGCAACGTCGCCAAGACCGTGATGACCTCGATCGGCGAGTCCGCCGCGAATGCCATCGCCAACTTCAACGGCACCACGATCATCTCCCCGAACGCGACCACCTTCGTGCAGGCCGGAGCGATCCTGGACGACAACTCGGCCCCGATGATGGGCACCAAGGGCGACCGCAAGATCGTCAACGACCCGTGGACCGACGCCCGCACCTCGACCTCGCTGGCTGGCCTGTTCAACCCGCAGCCTGCCATCAGCGAGCAGTATGCCTACGGCTCCATGAAGCAGGCGCTGGGCTTCTCCTGGATGCGCGACCAGACCGTGATCAAGCACACGGCCGGCACGTTCACCGCAGGCACGGTCAACGGCGCCGACCAGTCCGGCAACACGCTGGTCACCAACGCCATCACCGGCACGCTCAAGCAGGGTGACGTCATCACCATCGCCGGCGTGACGGCGGTCAACCGCGTCACCAAGCAGTCCACCGGCATGTCGCGCCAGTTCGTCGTGACGGCGGATGCGGCCTCGGGCGCCACCTCGCTCTCGATCTATCCCGCCATCGTGGCGCAGGGCGCGGGCGGCTCCGACACCCAGTACCAGACCGTGGTTTCCGCTCCGGCCGACGGCGCGGCGATCTCGCTCTACACCGCGGCGAGCGCGACCTACCGCAAGTCGCTGGCCTATGCTCCGGAAGCCATCACCATGGTCACGGCCGACCTCTACATGCCCACCAAGGGCGTGATCGACTCGGCCCGCGCCCAGTACGACGGCATCTCGATGCGCTCGATCTCGGCCTACCTGCCGGGCTCGGACCAGGCCATCAACCGCGATGACGTGCTGTTCGGCTATCTCGCCATCCGCCCTGAGTGGATGGTCGGCGTCTACGACGCCATCTGAGGCCTGATCTACGGCGGGCGGGGATTGTCCCCGCCCGTTTTTTCATGGAGCTACTATGCCACGTTCTGCCATCCCCGATTGGGGTCAGGAATTTCCCGATTACGAGTACAAGGCATGGCCCAAATATGTCGGCATGACCGCCGACGGCGAGGCCTTGATCGCCAAGGACAAGGCGGAGTTCGAGCGGATGAAGGAGCTCGCCGTCTATCCGAAGATCCTAGGAAAGGACAAGGGCGGCAACGAGATCATTGCGCAGAACCCGCGCGACGAAGCCTGGTTCAAGAACAAGGTGGTCCACGCCGCCATCGAGGCCGCCGAGCCTGTCAATGACCTTACTGGCGAGCCGCGCCGCTCCGCCCACCGCAAGGCCTCCTGATGCCCACAGGCACGGACATCTGCACGTCTGCGCTGATCCGCGCCGGCGTTCTCGGTGTTGGCAACCCGCCTTCAGCCGACCAGATCAGCCGTGCCCTGGTGCTCCTGAACGATCTGCTGGCGCTATGGTCCGCCAAGCGCTGGCTGAACTATGCCGAGATCGATCATTCCATCACGGTGACGGGGGCACAGTCCTACACGATCGGGCCCGGTGGGACCGTCGATGTGACCGCGCGCCCCGACCGCATCGAGTGGGGATATGTCCGCCTACTCAACGGCGGAGGTGGCGGCAGCCCGGGCAACCTCCCGGTCGATATCCCGCTGCAGCAGATCTACTCGTATGAGGACTACGCCAAGGGCGTTGCGTTGAAGACGCTGCAAACCCAGCCCATGGCGTTCTTCTACGACTCCAGCTTCCCGCTCGGGAAAATCTATCCGGTTCCGATTCCGAACGACGCCACGAGATACCAGCTCCATTTCGGTACACGAACCATCCTCCCGGTGCTTGTCACCCCGGCGACCAATATCGTCCTGCCGCCGCAGTACAGCTACGCGATGCGATGGAATCTGGCGAGCGAGTGCCGGGCCGAGTGGCGGCTTCCGAAGTCAGAGACCATCGACGACAAGGCCGCCGACGGGCTCAAGACAATCCGCTCGGCTGCGGTCCAGGTGCCATCGCTGGCGCTTCCTGGAGGCCTTGGCGGGTCTCAGGGAGTCTACAACCCGTGGAATGACTCTTCGACGAATGTGCCATGATTGATCGCAGGTTTAATTGCTGGACCATAGTTCGCGCGGATGACCACCATTCAAAACGGTGGGTCGGTAAGTGCGAGTGTGGCGTTGAGCGCTCATTCCCCGAGCATCGCTTAAGCAAGCCGCGCGGGTTGAGCTGCAAATGCCAAAAAGGGCCGGGAGCCACACGTGTTGCGCACGGCATGTCCTATTCGCCGATCTACGCCGTTTGGAATGGCATGAAGTCGCGCTGCTACAATCCAAAATTCAAATTCTATGACCGCTATGGTGGTCGCGGCATCAAGGTCTGCGAGCGCTGGCACCGATTTGAGAACTTCTATGCGGATATGGGGCCGACATATCAGCCTGGCCTGACCATTGAGCGCGAGGATAACGACGGAAACTATGAGCTGGGGAATTGCCACTGGGCAACACCGGCCGCGCAGAATCGCAATCAAAAATCAAACGTCTACATCAACACATGCCGCGGGCGCATGACCATGCAGGATGCCGCGAAGATTGCCGGCATCACATGGCGGGCAATGGCCTATCGGGTCGGCGCCGGCTGGTCCGGAGAGCGGCTTTTCATTCAGAACTCTGCCTATACGAAGAGTAGGGCAGCGTGAGCCGCATTGCCCTCACGTCCGGCGCCTACCAGGCGCGATCGATCATCGCCAACGCGCAGCGCTCGATCAACCTCTATTGCGAGACCAACCCGCCGGAGGCCAACCCGCCCGTCCCGTTCACCCTGTACCCGCGGCCGGGGCTGCGCCGCCTCATCGAGGCCCCCACTTTCGGCATCGGCCGCTGTGTCTACTGCGACAGTCAGGGCAACGGCTACATGGTGGCCGGGCAGGTCGTCTACTACATCGACCCGAGTTTCAACCTGACGGCGATCGGCGCCATTGCGGCCGGGACGTCGATTGTGTCGATGTCGGACAATGGCACAACCGTGCTGTTGGTCGACGGCACCACAGCCGGATACACCATCGACATCCAGTCGAAGGCGTTTTCCACCATCAGCGATCCAGCTTTCTACGGCGGGAACTGGGTCAACTACATCAGGACATTTTTCGCCCTCAATAGGCCTGGGACCAACCAGTTTTACATTTCCGGCCCCAACGCGATCACGTGGGACGCTCTGGACTTCGGCCAAAAGACATCGAGCGCAGACCCGCTGGTGGCGGCAGCCGCACTCAATGACCAGCTCTGGCTGCTCGGCACCAAGAAGGGCGAGGTCTGGTACTATTCCGGCAATGTCGACTTCCCGTGGCAGCAACTGCCAAACGTCATCATTGAGCATGGCGTGGCTGCGACGTATTCGATCGGCCAGACCGACAAATTCCTGTTCTGGCTGACCCAGGACAAGGACGGCAGGCCGTGGATTGCGCGCGGATCAGCCGATTACTCGGTGCAGAAGGTCTCGACCTTCGCCATCGACAACGAAATCCAGCAATACACCAAGTGGTCGGACGCCGTCGGCTACTGTTACCAGATCATCGGCCACACCTTCTACCAGATCGATTTCCCGTCGGCCGACAAGAGCTGGGTCTATGACCTCAGCAATGACCAATGGAATCAGTATTCATCCATTGACGTCAACGGCAACCATCACAGGCTGAACGGCTTCCTCTCGGCCTATATGTACAACACCAACGTCATGATCGACTGGAAGAGAGGCGATCTCTACGCCCTCGACCAGGACACGTTCACCGACAACACATTCCCGATCGTCTGCATCCGCGGGTTCCCGCATCTCGGGGCGCAGGGCAACGAGGTCTCCTATCCCGGGTTCATGGCCGACATGGACGTGGGCGAGGTGCCCAACATGCTGATCGACGATGACGGCGCGGCAACGGCCAACCCATGGGCGTCCGGGTTCAGCTCCGCCTTCGGCCCGTTCCTGGATCAGGGCACGCCGATTGTCACCATGCGGTTTTCGAACACGCGCGGAAAGACGTTTGGCAACAAGCGGCAGCGCTCGCTCGGCACCACCGGCCAGTACGGCCAGATCCTGAAGTGGGACAGCTGCGGCATCGCGCGGGATGGCGTGTTCGAACTGGAATGGGCGGTGCCGTGCAAGACCGCGCTGAACGGCGCGTTCCTGTGGCCCGAGCCGGAACAGGCTGAGACGTGAGCACAAACCCGACATTTGGCCCACCGAGCCCGGTGTTGCCGGCTACGGACCCCAAGACTGGGAAGCTGGCCAACACCTGGTACATGTTCCTCGTGCGCCTCGCGCAATTGACGGCAGAGAGCCCGATGGTTGTGCCGGCAGTGGGGGCCTCGCCGTTCACGTTCACGGCCACAACCATCGGCAACCTGTTCGTCACAGGCGGGACGGTGTCGAGCATCGTGCTCACCCGCTCCGGCGTCTCAATCACATGCCAGCCCGACCAGTTCATTCCGATGGCGGCCGGCGACACCGTCACCGTGATCTACGCGGTGGCTCCGACCATGACCTTTGTCCCGAGTGCGCGCGCATGACGCAGGAAGACCAGATCGCGCTCACCAAGGCCTTCGGCCGCTGGTTCAAGGGCAACGAGACCGCAGCACGCTTCTGCGCCGACATGACCGAGATCGCGCACCTCTGGGACGACCTTGTGGACGCCGACAAGCCCGTGTCCAGCACGGAAGCCGACCGCATCTGCCGCAAGGCTGTGCTCGAGATGCCGGCCAACGAGTTCTATCGCGCCAACTTCAGTTTCCTCCACCCCATCATGGTGATGGCGTGGGGGCAGTGGGCGTCGGCGAATGCCATGGAGGCCCGCCCGATCAGCGGCGACCGCGAGAAGGCCTACATGCTCCGCGCCTCGCTCTATCAGCTCTTCCACGCCTGCGCCGTGCTCTGCGGCGGGCTGGATTGGGCCGCCCAGATCGGCCCTGAGATTTATCGCTTCTACGGCGAAAGCCTGGAGTCCTTTGATGCCTGATCCAATCTCCGGAGTGGTCTCCGGCATTGCCGGTATCGGCAGCGCCGCTTCCAACATCTTCGGCGCCCAGTCCGCGGCGAAGGCGCAGAAGGAAGCCACCGAGAAGGCCAATGCGCTTGCCCTGCAACAGCAGCAGAAGGGCCTCGACACCCAGAAGCAGTATTTCGACACCAGCACTAAGGATCTGGCGTCAATCGCCGGGCAGGGATCGAGCGCCTACAACAACCTGCTCGCGGCCATCCCCGACCTCGTCAAGCCGATCGTGATGGACCAGAAGGCGTTGGAGGCAACGCCTGGCTACCAGTTCAACCTGGAGCAGGGCATCCGCGGCGTGAACCTGTCTGGCGTGGCCTCGGGCATGTCCGGCGCGCAGGCCAAGGCTGCGGCGCGCTATGCCACTGGCCTCGCGGACTCGACCTATCAGAACCAATTCAACAACGCGAACATCAACAAGCAGAACGCGTTCAACTTTCTGCTCAATTCCGCGCAGCCCGGCATGACCGCGGCCGGCACCTATGCCAGCGCCGGGACGTCGGCCGGCAATGCCGCATTGGGCAATACGCAGGCTGTCGGCAACACGCTGTCCGGCAATACGATCGGCGCCGGCAACGCACAGGCAGCGGCCGATCTCGCCACCGGCAAGCAGATCGGTAACATCTTCGGCTCGGCGGCCAGTATGTTCGGTGGCGGCGGGTCCAATCCGTTCGGCAATTACGGCATGTATGGCGCCGTCGGCGATCCGACCAAGGCCGGAGGACTGTACTAATGGCCGAGGTTGATACGTCGATCTACAAGATGGCGGCGGATGCCGACCCGTTCGAGTTTCAGAACCGGCTTCTGGAAAACAGGCAGAAGCAGCAGTCGGTCGAGGCCAACAACATCAAGCTGGCCACCGAGCGGTTCAAGACGATCAACGACGCCGCCTCAGGCATCCTCAGTGATCCAGAGCTTGGCAAGACCGACGTCACCAAGAAGCTTTGGGACACGCTCGGCCGCCTGACTAAGGGCGACGCCATGTCTGCCCAGCACGCCGTCCAGTTCATGCAGCAATTCCCGACCGACCCGCAGCAACAGCGCCAGGCCATCCAGAACGTTCATGCGCAAACGCTCGGGGCCTGGGAGCGCGGCAAGGCCTATCTCGGCACGGTCGAGGGCGTCGGCACCGGTGGCGGCACCAAGCTGATCCAGCAGCCGGCGTTCGGCGGGGCCCCGCCGCGGGAGCTGGGGTATATCCCGAACACGCTGCAGCCCGGCGAGCGGACCATCAACGCCAACCCGAACGACCCGAACTATGGCCGCGAGACCACCATGGGGGTCTACGGCAATCCTCCCATTCAACCGCCCGCCGCGGCCCCAGCGGCGCCCGTCCGTGCGCCCCGCGCCGCTCCGGCTCCTGCGCCCTCCGGCGCTATGCCGCCCGTAGAAGGCGCTCCCGGCCGCGCGAAGGTGCCATCCAGCGCCAAGGTGATTGGAGACGATGAGGCGGCCCGTTCCGGGCTCTACGAGCCGAGCTTCAATGACCGGTTCAGCGCGGCTCGGCCCGTCACCAAGCTGGCGCCCGGCGAGGACACCGCGCTTCAAGGTGCCGCCGTCGCCTACAACGACGCCATGGTAAATGCCGGCAAGTTCAGCAGCCGTGTCAACCCGCTGCGGCAGGCGATTCCTCTGCTCGAAAAGATGAAGGAAACCGACATCGGCCCGACATCGGAGCGATGGAACGACATCAAGTCGACCGCCGTCACCCTTGGCGCAGGCAAGCTGGCTGGCATAGACCCAGAAAAGATTAGGGATTACAACGAGCTGAAGAAATACTTCACGCAATACGCCTCACAGGCTGCCGCCACGCTCGGGCCTAAGACCAACGATGGCCTCGCCACCGCGGTCACGTCCAACCCGAACGTGCACATGGACAAGCTGTCCGCGACTGAACTCGCCAAGGTGGCGCTTGGCATCGAACGCATGCAGCAGGCCGCCGCGTTGGAGTTCAACGACCTCGTTCAGGCCGGGAAAGCGCAGCCCGGCACGTTCAACCGCTTCATGCTGCAATGGGCAACTCGTCAAGACCCGCGCGCCTTCGTCTATGACATCATGGACAAGAAGGGCCAGGAAGCCGTCCGCAAGCTCCCCGAGGCCGAGCGCGAAAAGGTCAAGGAAGGCATGCGGATCGCAGAGAAGTGGAAACTTCTAGGGGACGTGCACCGTGGCCAGTGACGATATTTTTGATCGTTATTCGCGCGATGCAAAGCCGGCCATGGTCGCGGCGCCGACGGATTACGATGTTTTCAGCCGCTACGAGCGCCCGGCCGAGGTGGTTGTGGCCCCGGAGGGTAAAAAGCGCCTCTATGTGAGCCCGGCCAAGCCGCGCGGTGACGTTGCCAATGCCTCCGGCTTCAACAACCGGATGGTGTCCAGCATCCCCGTTGTCGGCCCCTTGTTCGATAAGGCGGCCGCGGCTGCCGGCGCCGCCATCCAGCCGATGGTGAGCGAAGACGCCCGTAAGAAGAGCTTCGGCGAGCGTTACAGCGAAAACCTCGCCATGCAGGACGCGCGCAACGAGCTTTACGGCGAGGAGCACCCGATCCTCGCTCCGGTTGCCGATGTCACCGGTGCGACTATGGCGTTGGGGCCGATGAGCGGCGCGCGAATGTCGGTCGGCACTGCTGCAACGAGGCTTGCTCCCAGGATTTTCGACAAATCAGCCCCAGCCGCTGACACACTGGCGACCAATATCGGCCAACGCATGCTCGGCATGCGAGGCAATTCGCTCGGTGCTCGTGTCTATCAGGGCGCTGGCGGCATGGGAGTCCTTGAGGGTGTCAACCAACTCATCAAGGGCAACAATCTTCTGGATCAGGGATTTTTTGGCCCGGTTCCTCTTGCTGTGGCTGGCGGCGCGGCTGGTCCGGTCATCGGCGAAGGCATCTCGAAGGCCGGCAACGCTCTACTGGAGTGGATGCCCCGACGGTCGGGACCGCTTGCTGGCGTCAATTCAACTGGCCGCAATATGCTGGTCAATGCTGTGGAGGGTGAGACTCCCGCCTCCATCGCCGAGGCTCAGAAGAGGTTCGGCCCGGCCGGCATGCTGGCGGACGTCAATCAAGCCACTACGGACCTCGCTGGTGGCCTTGCTGACATCCCCGGCCCTCACAAGCAGGTGGTCCGGGAAGCCTACAGGCAGCGCGCCGCGGGGCAGGCAGAGCGCATCGAGCAGTCCCTGAACCGCAACACCGTGCCGCAGGTGAACCTTGCCGACCTCACCAAGGCCGTAGAGCAGGCCCGCGCCACTGGCGCCGACCCGCTGTATCAGCAGTACCGCACCATGGCGGTGCAGCCGACCAAGGAAATCAAGGCGCTGATCCCGCGGCTCGAAAAAGCCGGCGCGTTCGATCTGGCGGAGGAGCTTTCTGGCATCTCCGGCAACCCGATCAACCGGAATTTCTTCACGGGAGGGCCGCAGAAGGCATTCCCGACGGCCGAAACGTGGGACTACGTCAAGCGTGGGCTTGACCGCCGCATTTCCCAGGCTCTGGACAAGACCAAGCCGGACAAGGACCTTGCGCGCGAGCTCTTGAACCTGAAAAACGAGATGCTGGCCGAGATCGACAAGACGCCAGCCGGTCAGGTCTGGCAGAAAGCACGCCAGACCTATGCCGAGCACTCGGAATTGCTGCACCAGATCGAGGAAGGGCAGAAAACGTTCAAGCGCAGCACCCGCGCCGACGAACTCGCCCGCGAAATGATCAATCTGTCCCAGCCCGAGCAGGCTGCGAGGCTTCAGG
>Ga0196971_1000203_pt1 | contig 57336 bp, 45 predicted proteins | sample S1v_1013CmetaG_FD_148660 | JGI IMG/M metagenome (GOLD analysis project Ga0196971, IMG submission 148660) | Soil microbial communities from Anza Borrego desert, Southern California, United States - S1+v_10-13C | ecosystem: Environmental > Terrestrial > Soil > Desert | place: USA: California... | reverse complement strand
ATCAGGATGAACACCACGAAGCAGGACAGGCGGGTGGTGGAATCCATCGCCTGCTTCATCAGCGACCAGGACAGGCGGCGGTTCATCATCGCCAGCACCAGCGCGCCGAACGCGCCCATGCCACCGCCTTCGGTCGGGGTTGCGATACCGACGAAGATGGTGCCGAGCACCAGGAAGATCAGCGCCAGCGGCGGGATCAGCACGAACACCACTTTTTCCGCCATGCGCGACAGCAGGCCGAGCTTGAGCTGGCGGTTGATCACTGCCAGCACAAAGGCGCCGATGATCGCGAACGCGGCGGAATAGATGCCGACTTCGTCAGAAGCCGCATTCGGGTGGGTGGAGCCGTAGTATGCCGCGAAGCCGAAGGCGGCGGCAGTGGCCAGCGCGACCAGCACCAGCAGCGAAACGACGCCGCTGCGGCCGTTCGGCTCGCGCAGGTTGCGCGCTTCCGGCGGCAGTGCCGGCACCGAGTGCGGCTTGAAGATCGACATTGCCAGCACATAACCGGCATACATCGCGGTCAGCATCAGGCCGGGCACGAATGCCGCCTTGTACATGTCACCGACGGAACGGCCGAGCTGGTCGGCCATCACGATCAGCACCAGCGACGGCGGGATGATCTGCGCCAGCGTGCCGGATGCGGCGATCACGCCGGAAGCCAGCTTCTTGTCGTAGCCGTAACGCAGCATCACCGGCAGCGAGATCAGGCCCATCGAAATCACGGAAGCCGCCACCACGCCGGTAGTCGCCGCCAGCAGCGCGCCGACGAAGATCACCGCGTAGGCAACGCCGCCGCGCACCGGGCCAAACAGCTGGCCAATGGTATCCAGCAAGTCTTCCGCCATCCCCGAGCGTTCCAGGATCAGGCCCATGAAGGTAAAGAACGGAATGGCCAGCAGCGTGTCGTTGGCCATGATGCCGAAAATACGGTTCGGCAATGCCTGCAGCAGCTCCGGACGCAGCAGGCCGAGTTCGATGCCGAGCAGGCCGAAGAACAGGCCGTTTGCCGCCAGCGAGAACGCCACCGGGAAGCCCGACAGCAGGAATACCACCAGGGCGCCGAACATGATCGGCGCCATATTGGCGATGAGAAATTGCTCCATTGTTGCGTCTCCAGACGATCAGTTGAGTTTGTTCGCGGCTTTGATCGCCTCGATTTCTTCTTCCGGCGTGGTCGCGTGCTTTTCAAACGCGCTTGCATCCACCTTGCCCTGCAGGTAGCCGATCCGCTTGATCAGTTCCGAGATGCCCTGCAGCGTCAGCAGCAGGAAGCCGAGCGGGATCAGGGCTTTCGCCGGCCACACGATCAAGCCACCGGCGTTGCTCGACACTTCCTGATTCTGGATCGAGATCCAGGCATACGGAATCGCGTAGTACAGGATGATCAGGGTCATCGGCAGCAGGAAGGCAAGAAAGCCGAAGACGTCGATCCAGACCTGGGTGCGCTTGGAGAAGCGGCCGGCGACGACGTCGATGCGAACGTGCTCGTTGCGGCGCAACGTGTACGAGGTCGCGAGCAGGAAGATCGCGGAGAACAAATACCACTGGATCTCGAGCCAGGCATTGGAGCTGGTATTGAGCGCATACCGGACCAGCGCGTTGCCGGTGCAAATCAGCACCGAGATCAGCAGGGCCCAGCTGACGCCGCTCCCTATTTTTTCATTGAGCGCGTCAATGAACCTCGACAACGAGAGTAGAAAAGACATGATTCCGTCTCCATGAATGAAAAATTGTCTATGCCTGACCGCCTGGTTTTTATGTGCGGAGGATGTTTGCTTACCTAGGGCGGTTTTTTGATTCGGGGCAGTATATGTCAATTTATTGTGCAAGCGAACATTCCCTTGGAGCAGCCAATATTCTTTTCATGCTGCGATGCAAAAGGGCGTGATTTTTTTCATCTTCAACCGGATTTGTACGGAGAAGTGCCTACGTAGAAGTACGCAGTTGTGGGGTGTCTGCAACGAAGCGGGTAATGGACGAGCAGGTGAAATGCCGGGGATGGTGGCCGGAATGCGCCGGTCGACGGCATCTGCCATCCATGCAAAAGCATACGCGCTTTCCGGGGCTTTCGCTGGTCCGCGCGAGGATAACGGCGCAAAAAAAATGCCGCCGGCATGGGGTGCCGGCGGCATGCATTGGTGAAGCGATCAGCCGAGCTGCGCGCGCACGTGCGCGATCGCCGCCCGCACCTGCTCCGGGGCGGTGCCGCCGATGTGGTTGCGGGATGCAACCGAGCCTTCGAGGGTGAGAACCTGGAATACGTCGGCGTCGATCAGCGGGGAAAACGCGCGCATTTCATCGAGCGTCAGCTCGGTCAGGTCGCAGCCGCGCTGTTCGCAGGCGCGCACCGCGTGCGCGACCGCTTCGTGCGCGTCGCGGAAAGGCAGGCCCTTCTTGACCAGGTAGTCCGCCAAATCGGTGGCGGTCGCGTAGCCCTGCAGGGCTGCGGCGCGCATCGCTTCCGGCTTGACCGTGATGCCGCGCGCCATGTCGGCGAAAATCCGCAGCGTGTCGGTGACCGTGTCCACGGTGTCGAACAGCGGCTCCTTGTCTTCCTGGTTGTCCTTGTTGTACGCCAGCGGCTGGCCTTTCATCAGCGTGAGCAGGCCGATCAGGTGGCCGTTCACGCGTCCGGTCTTGCCGCGCGCCAGTTCCGGCACGTCGGGATTCTTTTTCTGCGGCATGATCGAGGAGCCGGTGCAGAAACGGTCGGCGATGTCGATGAAGCCCACGCGCGGGCTCATCCAGATCACCAGCTCTTCCGACATGCGCGAGATGTGCGTCATCACCAGCGCGGCGGCGGCGCAGAATTCGATCGCGAAGTCGCGGTCTGACACCGCGTCCAGCGAGTTGCGGCAGACATCCTCGAAGCCGAGCGTCCTGGCGACGCGCTCGCGGTCGATCGGGAAAGTGGTGCCGGCCAGCGCGGCGGCGCCCAGCGGCAGGCGGTTGACGCGCTTGCGGCAGTCGGCCATGCGCTCGGCGTCGCGGCCGAACATCTCGACGTAGGCCAGCATGTGATGGCCGAAGGTGATCGGCTGCGCCACCTGCATGTGGGTGAAGCCGGGTAGGATGGTGCCGGCGTGCTGTTCCGCCAGGTCGAGCAGCGCCAGGCGCAGCTCGCGCAGCAGGCCGGCGATGTCGTCGATCGCGGCGCGCAGGTAGAGGCGGATGTCGGTCGCCACCTGGTCGTTGCGGGAGCGGCCGGTATGCAGCCGCTTGCCGGCATCGCCGACCAGCTCGGTCAGGCGCTTTTCAATGTTCAGGTGAACGTCTTCCAGGTCGAGCAGCCACTCGAACTTGCCGGATGCGATCTCGGACCGGATCTGCGCCATGCCGCGCTGGATGTCGGCATGGTCCTGGGCGCTGATGATGCCCTGGTGGGCGAGCATTTCCGCATGCGCCAGCGAGCCCTGCATATCGGCGTCTGCCATGCGCTTGTCGAAGAAGACCGATGCAGTGTAACGTTTGACCAGATCGGAGACCGGTTCGGAAAAGCGGGCCGACCAGGCCTCGCTTTTTTTGGAGAGTTGTGCTGTCATAATTGAATCCCGTTGAATACGAGATTATATCCCGCCTCATGCCGCTTCCCGCCGCTTCCGTCACCGCCGCCGGCTCTGCCGAGCCCGTCATCCCGGACTGCTGCAACGTCGGTGTGGTATTTCGTACACTTGTCGCGGTCAATGCGCTCGCGCTGGCGGTCAAGCTGCTCCAGGCGCCCGGGTGGCGGCTCGGCCTGCTGGCCTTCGTCGAGGCGTCGATGCTGGTCGAACTGTCATGCCTGTGGTCGCTGTTCGCGCTGTGCGGCGTGCGCCGGCTGATCCGTCGCGTTGGCGCCGGCGTGCCGGCATGGGTGCAGCGTTCTGCCTGCGCGGCCATTCCCGCTGCCGTTACGGGCATCATTGTCCATTTGTTCACGGCAAGCGGCGTCGTGCCCGGTTCTGGCGCGATCACCGCCGGCGCCGGTGCGCTGGTCGCGGCATTGCTCGGCGTGCTGGCACAGCATTATTTCGAGCTGCGCACGCGCGCCTATTCGCCGGCGCTGGTCGAAGCGCGGCTGCAGGCGTTGCAGGCGCGGATCCGCCCGCACTTCCTGTTCAACAGCCTGAACGCGGCGCTGTCGCTGATCCGGACCGAGCCGCGCCGCGCCGAAACGGTGCTGGAAGACCTGGCGGACCTGTTCCGCGTGCTGATGAAGGACCCGCGCAACATGACCACGCTGGAGAGCGAGATCCGGCTTTGCGAGCAGTATCTGTCGATCGAAAAGGTGCGGCTGGGCGAGCGCCTGCAGGTGCGCTGGGAAATGGAGAGTATCGGCGACGAGGTGCTGCGCCGCGCGCGCGTGCCGGTGCTCCTGCTGCAGCCGCTGCTGGAGAACGCGGTGCGCTACGGCGTGGAGCCGGCGGTGGTGCCGGTGGAAGTGGTGGTGCGCGTGGCGCGCGCCGTCGACCGCATCGAGATCACCGTCGTCAATCCCTTCGCCGGCGACAAACCGGCGGTCGACGGCAACCACATGGCGCTCGATAATATCCGGGAGCGGCTGGCCTTGCTCTACGATGTCGAGGCGCAGCTGACGACCGCTGAACGGCCCGGCCAGTTCGAAGTCCGGATACGTTTTCCTTACGTCAGGGAGGGCGCATGATGCAACGCCTGTTCATCGTCGACGACGAAGCGCCGGCGCGCGCACGCCTGAAGACATTGTTGTCCGACATCGCAACGGAGTTCCCGCACGAGCTGGCCGGCGAGGCGGACGGTGCGCAGGCGGCGCTCGATGGCATCGCCGCGGCGCGGCCGGACATCGTGCTGCTCGACGTGCAGATGCCCGGCATGACCGGCATCGAGCTTGCCGCGCAACTGATGCGGGACGCCGCTCCGCCGGCGGTGATCTTCATTACCGCCTTCGACGAATATGCGATCAAGGCATTCGAGGTGCACGCGCTGGACTACCTGCTGAAGCCGGTGCGCGCGGAACGGCTGGCGGAAGCCCTGCGCCGCGCCGCCAGCCTGCGCGCACAGGCGTCCCCGCAGCCGGCGGCGATCGCCGGGGCGACGAAAGCCTTGCATCCGGCGCGGCGCAACTTCTCGGTGCAGGAGCGCGGCCGGGTGCTGCTGGTGCCGGTGCGCGACGTGATCTACCTGAAGGCGGAACTGAAGTACGTCACCTTGCGCACGCATACCCGGGATTACCTGATCGAGGAATCGCTGACCTCGATCGAGGAAGAGCTGGGCGAGGTGTTCGTCCGCGTGCATCGCAGCGCGCTGGTGGCGCGCGAAGCCATCATCGGCGTTGAGCGCGCCCACCACGGCGCCGACGGCGACGGCGACGCGGACCGGGGACAGGAGGCGTGGCAGGTGATCCTGCGCGACGTCGACGAGCGCCTGCCGATCTCGCGGCGCCAGTGGCCGGTGGTGAAGGCGCTCGTCAGGTAGTCCCCGGCTGTCAGCCGGTATTGCGCAGGCCCGCGGCGATGCCGTTGATCGACAGGTGGATGCCGCGCCTCACCCGTTCATCCAGCGTGCGTCCTTCCGCCGTCGCGCCGCGGTGGCGCTTGATCAGCTCCACCTGCAGGTGGTTGAGCGGATCGAGATAGGCGAAGCGGTTCTTGATCGAGCGCGCCAGGAGCGGGTTCGCGGCCAGCCTTTCCTTCGCGCCAGTAATCGCGGCCAGGCTTGCGGCAGTGCGCTCGTGCTCTTCCAGAATGCGCTTGAAGATGGCGTTGCGCAGCTTCCTGTCGGCGACCAGCTCGGCGTAGCGCGATGCGACCGCCAGATCGGTCTTCGCCAGTACCATGTCCATGTTCGACAGCAGGGTGGCGAAGAACGGCCATTCCCGGAACATCGCGCGCAGGGTCGCGACGCGGCGCTTGTAGTCCGCTGCGCCGTCGTTCTCGTGCAGCCAGGACGAGACTGCGCTGCCGAAGCCGTACCAGCCGGGCAGCAGCAGGCGGCACTGGCCCCAGGAGAAACCCCAGGGAATCGCGCGCAAGTCCTCGATGCGGCGGCTGGCCTTGCGCGAGGCCGGGCGCGACCCGATGTTCAGTTCCGCGATTTCCGCGATCGGCGTGGCGGCGAAGAAATAGTCGGTAAAGCCGGGCGTCTCGTAGACGAGGTTGCGGTAGCTGCGGTACGCGCGCTCGGACAATTCCTCCATCACGCCCTCGAACTCGGCCAGCTGTTTCGCGCGCCGGCCCTGGGCCGCGTTCGGCGCCAGGCTTGCCTCCAGGGTGGCGGCAACCAGCAGCTCGAGGTTGCGGCGGCCGATTTCCGGATTTGAAAATTTCGACGCGATGATCTCGCCCTGCTCGGTCAGCCGGATCTGGCCGTTCACGGTGCCCGCCGGCTGCGCAAGGATGGCGTCGTAGCTCGGCCCGCCCCCGCGCCCGACCGTCCCGCCGCGGCCATGGAACAGGCGCAGTTTGACGCCGGCGCGGTCGAACAGGTCGACCAGCCCCAGTTCCGCCTTGTACAGTTCCCAGTTGGAGGTCAGGAAGCCGCCATCCTTGTTGGAGTCGGAATAGCCGAGCATGACTTCCTGCATCTCTCCCTGCTGGGAGATCAGCCGGCGCACCAGCGGCAGCGCCATGAAGCTTTCCATGATGCCGGCCGCGCAGCGCAGGTCGGGGATGGTTTCGAACAGCGGGATCACCATCAGCTCCATGCGCGCGCCGCCGCTCTCGCCGTCCTTGTTCCATGCCATGTGCAGCAGGCCGGTTTCCTTCTGCAGCAGCAGCACTTCGAGCAGGTCGGACACCGTTTCGGTGTGGGAGATGATGTAGTTGCGTATCGCGCGTTCGCCATAGCGCCGGCGGATGTCGCGCGCGGTGCGCAGGATGGTCAGTTCGGATTCGGTCTGCTCCGAGTACGCCAGATACGGCGAATACAGCAGGCGCGGCTTGCCAAGTTCGTCGAGCAGCAGCGCAACCTTGTCTTCCTCGGACAAGGCGGCATAGTCCTGCTGCACTTGGGCACTGGCGAACAGTTCCGCCAGCACGCGTTCATGCACGTCGGAGCTCTGGCGCATGTCCAGCGTGGCGAGGTGAAAACCGAAGATTTCCGAGGCGCGCCTGAGCGTGGCGAGGCGCGGGTTGATCAACGGCGCGCCATGGTGGCTGCGCAGCGAATCGACCAGCACCTGCAGGTCGCGCGTGAATTCCGCGGCGTCGGTGTAGGGCGCCGCGGCGCCGACTTCCTGGCGCAGCACGTGGGCCGCGCCGAGGGTGCGCGCGGTGGCCGCGAGGCGCGCGTAGAGGCCGATCAGCGCGCGCCGGTAGGGCTCGTCGGAGCGATGCTCGGACTGGTCGGGCGACGCGTCGGCCAGCGCCTGCAGTTCCGGGCTGACGCCCACCAGCAGCGTCGAGATCGACAGCTCGGCGCCCAGCGCGTGCACTTCATCGAGATAGAAATCGAAGATCGCGGTCGACTGCCGCGTCAGCGCATGCTGCATCGTGCCGGCATTGACGTTGGGATTGCCGTCGCGGTCGCCGCCGATCCAGCTGCCCATCTGCAGGAAGGGCGGCAGCTCGCGTTCCGACGCGGCGTGGCGTTGCGGGAACTGGGCGGCGATCTCATGCTCGATGTCTTCGTACAGCCCGGGCAGTTCGCGCAGGAAGGTAATGCGGTAGTAGGAAAGCGCATTCTCGATTTCGTCCGCCACGGTCAGCTTGGTGTAGCGCAGCATGCGGGTCTGCCACAAGGTCGCGACGCAGGCATGCAGCAGCTCCGTGTTGCGCAGCAGTTCCCTGGGCGTGAGCGGATGGTCGCGCTCGGCCAGCAGCCGCGCGATCTCGCGTTCGGCGTCGAGGATGCTCTTGCGCTGCACCTCGGTCGGATGCGCGGTCAGCACCGGCGAAATCAGCGCGCCCTTGAAGAAGCTGCGTACCGAGGCGCCGGAGACGCCGGCGTCGTCGAGGCGCGACAGTGCGCAGGCGACGCTGCCCGGCTGCGGTGCGGAACCGGCGAGCATGTGCGCGCGCCGGCGGCGATTGTGGTGCTGGTCTTCGGCGATATTGGCCAGGTGGGAGAAATATGAAAATGCGCGCACCACGGAAATCGTCTGGTCGCGCGTGAGTTTCTTCAGGAGCCGGTTCAGTTCCGTGCCGGACTGCGCGTCCGACTCGCGGCGGAAACGCACCGCGGTCTGGCGGATCGTTTCGACCACATGGAATACCGCTTCGCCTTCCTGCTCGCGCAGCACGTTGCCGAGCAGCCGGCCGAGCAGGCGGATGTCTTCCTTCAGCGGGGCGTCCTTGTCCGTGGGCTGCCGTGCGGGAGCAGCGGATGGGTTTGCTTGTTTTGCCATGTTGAATGCTTGCAATCGGTATGGGAAAAGTGGCCTGAAGGCACGGTCGCGGGGTGCGCGCATGATAAAATCGCGGCTCTGCGTTCCTCGCTTCAACGAACCCTCGAAAGTGCCCGTCGTGAAAGTAACTCCTCCAGCAAAACTCGTGATCGCATCGCGAGAAAGCCGCCTTGCCATGTGGCAGGCAGAGCATGTCCGCGCAAGGTTGTCTGCATTATATCCGCAGTGCAGTATCGAAATTCTGGGCATGACCACCAAAGGCGACCAGATCCTCGACCGTACCCTGTCCAAGGTCGGCGGCAAGGGGCTGTTCGTCAAGGAACTCGAAGTCGCGATGGAAGAACGCCGCGCCGACCTCGCGGTGCATTCGCTCAAGGATGTGCCGATGGAGCTGCCGCAGGGCTTTGCGCTGGCGGCCGTGCTCGAGCGCGAGGATCCGCGCGACGCCTTCGTGTCGAACGACTATGCGTCGCTCGATGCGCTGCCCGCCGGCGCCGTCGTCGGGACCAGCAGCCTGCGCCGCCAGGCCTTGATCGCCGCGCGCTATCCGCAGCTGGTGATCCGCCCGCTGCGCGGCAATCTCGACACCCGGCTCGGCAAGCTCGACCGCGGCGAATATGCGGCGATCATTCTCGCCGCCGCCGGCCTGAAGCGGCTTGGCATGCCCGAGCGCATCCGCTCGCTGATCGAACCGGAACAAAGCCTGCCCGCTCCCGGGCAGGGCGCAATGGCGATCGAAATCCTCAACGGCCGCGACGACCTGACGCAGCTGCTGGCGCCGCTCAATCATGAAGCGACGGCGCAGGCGGTGAGCGCCGAGCGCACCGTGTCGCGCGTCTTCGGCGGCAGCTGCCAGATTCCGCTGGCGGCATTCGCGACTGTCGATGGCGGCGACATGCGCCTGCGCGCGATGGTTGCCACGCCCGACGGCAAGCGGATCGCGACCGCGGACGCTTCCGGTGCCGCGAACGCGCCCGAAGCGCTCGGCCGGCAGATCGCCGCGGCGCTGCAAGGGCAGGGCGCGGACGACATCCTTGCCGTCTGCAAGGCGATGGACGCGGGCTGACCAGGGCGACGCGTCTCCATTCCACCTCACCGACGGATTCCGTCCCGCCTTGGGCGGGGCGGACCCGGATCACACGATGACCGACCCGCGCACCCGTCCCGTAGTCATCACCCGCCCGCTGGCGCAGGCCGCGCCGCTCGCGCAGAAATTCGCAGCGGCCGGCCGCCATGCCGAGGTGTTCCCTCTGCTGGACATCCAGCCCCTGCCGGACCAGTCGGCGCTGCACGCGGCGCTGCGCGATATTCGCCGCTATGCGATGGTGGCGTTCGTCAGCCCGAATGCGATCGACGCCGCGTTCGCGCACCTGCAGGACTGGCCGCGGGAAGTCGCGCTTGCGGTGGTCGGCGAAGGCAGCAAGGCCGCGCTGGCGCGGCATGGCGTGACGCCGCAGAACGCAACCATCTTCAGCCCGCTCGATCCGCAACGCACCGATTCCCAGACGCTGCTGGAAGCGCTCGACCTCGATGCCCTGCGCGGCAGGCGGGTGATGATCATTCGCGGCGAGACCGGGCGCGAGCTGCTGGCCGACGCGCTGCGCGAGCAGGGTGTCGAGGTGGAGCAGGTCGCCGCCTACCGGCGCAGCGCCCCGGCACTCGACGACGCCGGCGCGCGGCGCCTGCTCGCGCTGCTCGAGGCCGGTGCCGACTGGATCATCACCAGCTCGGAAGCCTTGCGCTACCTGCTGCAGATGGTGCGCGATGCGTCCGGCGATGCTGGCGTGGCTAAAATGCAACAGCAGCACATCGTGGTTCCGCATGTGCGCATCGCGGAAACCGCGCAAACACTGGGCTTTGTCCAAGTCACACAGACCGGTTCAGGGGACGAACCCTTATTGGCCGCGTTACAATTTCGAGCATGAACGAATTGCCATCTTCTTCCGACGCCCATCAGCCCGCGCAGCCGGGCCAGACGCCTGCCCAGGCGCCTGCCGCCGCCGCTTTTCAAAATGACAATCCGGCACGCCTGCGGCAGATGAACAGGGTCATGCTGGCAGGCCTCGGGGTGCTGGCGCTGCTCCTGGGCGCGCAATGGTGGAACTCCGAACGCGAGATCGGCCAGCTGCGCGAAGAGATGGCGCAGCGGCTGCGCAGCGGCGAAACGGTCACCACCGAGACCAAGGTGATGGTCAAGTCGGTGCAGGACGCGATGAAGGAAATGCAGGCCAAGGTCAATGTCCTGGAAAACAAGCAGGTCGAAGCGCAGAGCCAGCAGCTCGCGCTCGAACATCTCTACCAGGAGCTGTCGCGCAACCGGGACGATTGGGCGCTCGCCGAAATCGAGCAGGTGTTGTCCACCGCCAGCCAGCAGCTGCAGCTTGCCGGCAATGTGCAGGGCGCGGTGATCGCGCTGCAGAATGCGGACAACCGTCTTTCCCGTTCGGACAAGCCGCAGTTCATCATCATCCGCCGCGCCATCGCCGCGGACCTGGAGCGCCTCAAGGCGCTGCCGGTGGTCGACCTGACCGGCATCGCGCTGCGCCTCGACAGCATCATCGGCCAGGTCGACAGCATGCCTCTGCTGGCCGACGAGAAGCCGGCGGTCGCTGCAAACCAGCCGCGCGCGCCGCGCCGCGCTGCCAGGAATGCAGAAGCCCGGCCGGCGGAAGGCAAGGCAAGCGCCTCCGGCGACTGGCTCGGCAACCTCGAGGAACTCTGGCACAGCTGGACCAGCGAGATGTGGGGCGAGATCCGGCAGCTGGTCCGCGTGCGCAATGTCGAGGTGTCGGATGCCTTGCTGCTGTCGCCGACGCAGGCTTACTACGCGCGGGAAAACCTCAAGCTGCGCCTGCTCAATGCGCGGCTGGCGCTGCTGACCCGCAACGAGTCCGCCTTCCGCAGCGACCTGGTCGCGGCGCAGGATGCGATCGCGAAGTATTTCGACACCCGCGCCAAGCAGACCCAGACGACCCAGGCGCTGCTGCGCCAGGTCCAGGCGAGCAACCTGTCGATCGAAATGCCGACGCTCGCTGAAAGTCTCAATGCCGTCCGCAATTACAAGGCGAAACCGTAATGCGGATCTTCCTGTCGCTCGTCATCCTGTTTGCCGCCGCCATCGGCCTGGCCGTCGGCGCCCGCTTCAACCCGGGCAATGTCGTCTTCTTCTATCCGCCTTACCGGGTCGACCTGTCGCTCAACCTGTTTATCGTGCTGACCGCACTGCTGTTCGTGGTGCTGTTCGCAATCCTTGGCGCGATCCGCCGCACGCAGCAGATGCCGCAGCGGGTGTCCGCCTACCGCCGCGACAAGCGTGACCGCGAAGGCAACCGTGCATTGCGCGATTCGCTCAAGGCGCTGTTCGAGGGACGCTTCGGCCATGCCGAGAAAGCGGCGGCCCGCGCGGCCGAGGTGCCGGACAACGGCGGTCTGGCGGCGCTGATCGCGGCGCGCGCCGCGCACCGCATGGGGCATCCGGAACGCCGCGACATGTGGCTTGCGAAAGTCCGCGACGACCCGGCTTTAAAGACTGCGCGCCTGATGACGGCGATCGAACTGTCGATCGACGGCCATGAGCCGGACCTCGCGCTGGAATCGCTGAACGAGCTCAATTCCAGCGGCCAGCGCCACATCCATGCACTGCGGCTCGCGCTGAAGGCCAACCAGCGCGCGAAGAACTGGCCGGAAGTCCTGCGCCTCGTGCGCATGCTCGACAAGCGCAACGCGGTCCATCCGGCCCTGTCGCGCCGGCTGCGCGAGCTGGCCTACGACGACCTGTTGTCGAGCAGCGCGCATGACGCGGAAGCGCTGCGCGGTGTGCTGGCAACCATTCCCGCCGAAGACCGGGTGCGGCCCTGGGTCGCGGTGCGCGCGGCGCGGGCATTCAATGCCAGGGGGCTGCATGACGAAGCGCGCGCGGTGATCGAAAAGGCGCTGGCGGTGGAATGGGACGAGCGCCTGGTGCTCGCGTACGGCGACTCCGGCGGAGCCGCGGGTTCGCCGGAACTGCTGGCGCAGATCGAACGCTGCGAGGAGTGGGCGCGCGCGCACCCGGGCGACGCCGAACTTGCGCTCACGCTCGGCAAGCTGTGCCTGCGGCAAAAGCTGTGGGGCAAGGCGCAACGCCACCTGGAACAGGCGCTGTCGCATGCAAGCGAAGCCGAAACCGTGCGCGAGGCGCACCTGAAACTCGCGCAACTGCACGAGGCGCTGCAACATGCCGACGAAGCGGCCGCCCATTACCGACAGTGCGCGCTGGCGACCCTCCTGTAAGCGTCAGCAGGCGCTTCTACCACCGCATCCTGACGCACGCCTGACGCAGCGCAAAGGCGTGTGCACATTCGTATCGTTTCTTGTTGCGACGCACGAGCGCCGAATGAAAGCCGTTATAATTTCGTGTTTTCGAAATTTCCATTCTTACTGAGAGAGCAACATGAGTCTGAGTAACGTTCCCGCCGGCCGCAATGTTCCGGACGATTTCAACGTCATCATTGAAATCCCGATGAATGCCGATCCGATCAAGTACGAGGTCGACAAGGAAACCGGCGCGATTTTCGTCGATCGCTTCATGGGCACGGCGATGCACTATCCCTGCAACTACGGCTACATTCCCAATACCATTTCCGACGACGGCGACCCGGTCGACGTGCTGGTGGTCACGCCGTTCCCGCTGATTCCCGGCGTCGTCGTGCGTTGCCGCCCGATCGGCTTGCTGAAGATGAAGGACGAGGCCGGCGGCGATGCGAAGCTGCTCGCGGTCCCGGTCGACAAGGTGCTGCCGATCTACAAGCACTGGCAGAAGCCGGAAGACATGAACGAACTGCGCCTGCAGCAGATCCAGCACTTCTTCGAGCACTACAAGGACCTGGAGCCGGGCAAGTGGGTGAAGGTCGAAGGCTGGTTCGGTCCGGAAGAAGCAAAGCAGGAAATCCTTTCAGGCATTGCTGCCTACGATCGCGAGCACAGCAAGTAAGCTGGCCGCCGCAGGAAGAAAAAGCGCACCGTGGTGCGCTTTTTTTATTTAACGGCCGAGGGCGTGCGTGCCAGGCCGCCGAACTGGTTCAGCGCCAGCCCAGCGAGCACCAGCAGGCCGGCGGCAAGCTTCCACCATTGCAGCGGCTCGCCCAGTACCAATGCGGCGCTGAGCATGCCGACAACCGGTACAAGCAGCGTGAACGGCGCCACAGTGGCCGCTGGATATTTGCGCATCAGCATGGACCAGATGCCGAACCCGAGGATGGTGGTCGGCCAGGCCTGGAACAGCACTGCGCCGGCCGAGATCCGGTTTACCTGTGAAAGCGCCGCGACAATCGCCGCCGGCCCTTCCAGTGCGAAGGATGCCAGCAGCAGCGGCGGCGCGGCCAGCAGCGAGCCCCAGACGACGAGGGCCAGCGCGTCCACCTTGCCGATGCGCTTGGTGAAGATGTTCCCCACGCCCCAGCTGAGGCCGGCGGCGATCACCATCAGGAAGCCCGCGAAGGTGGCGGGCGTATCGAGATGCATCGCCACCAGCACCATGCCGGAAAACGCGATCAGCGACCCGACGATCTGCGCCGCCCGCGGCCGTTCGCCAAGCACCACGACCGCCAAGCCGATGGTGAAGAAGGCTTGCAGCTGGATCACCAGCGACGCCAGGCCCGGCGGCAAGCCGAGCTGCATGCCGGAAAACAGCAAAGTGAACTGCAGCGCGAACTGGAATGCGGCGTAGCCTGCGAGCAGCCGCCACGGCACCGCCGGCCGGCGCAGGAAGAACGCCATCGGCAGCGCGGCGAACACAAAGCGCAGCGCGGTGAACAGGATCGGCGGCAGGCCCTGCAGGCCGAGCTTGATGACCACGAAATTGAATCCCCAGACGAGGACGACTACGAGCGCGAGCAGGATATCGGCGGGCTTCATGGCGGCGGGCAGTTGGGAGGCGTTGCATTCGATTTTATTGTTTCTGCGTGTTGATTTAAGCAGATTTTGGAAAAGGCAATTTTCGAACGGAAAAAACAGGTGGACTGATGATCGAGGCCGACCCCGCGGAAAAGCGGCTGGTGCGGTTGCTGCCGGGCTGCCAGGAGCGGCCGCAGCGGGCTTTACGGGATCCACTTGCCGAATCGTCATCCTGCAGCCCACGTGAGGCTGTTCCTGGACGCGGTGGAGCAGGGCATGGGCAGCGCTTGAGCGCTCAATATCCGGCCCTGCCTGCCGATATAGTCACGAATACGGATACGACTGCGGACGCGTCATCGACAAGTCCGACCCGATGCGTCATCATGCAGTGACGCGAGCGCATCATTCAGGAGCATGCAGAAGTGGTTCTTCAAAATACAGGGACGGCCAGGCCCGAAGTCGATTTTTGGGATGGCAACGACAAGCCCAACTCCGCGCGCGACAGCCTGCTGCAGAAGATAGGCGCGGCAGCCGATTTGCCGGCGCTGGGAAGTTCGGTTTCCCGTGTCGTGCAAATGACGTCGTCGAATGACGAGGCGGTGCGCAACCTGGCACATTTCATCCTGTCCGACGTCGCCCTGACGCAGAAGATCCTGCGCATTTCCAACACCGTTACCTATCGGACCGCCGCCGGCACGCCGGTGACGACGATCTCGAAAGCGATTTTCCTGCTTGGCTTCGACACCGTGAAGACGGCGGCGCTGGCGATGCTGCTGGTCGACCGCATGTCGAGCAGGAACGCGAAAAGCGTACGCAATGAACTCAGCCACGCGCTGTGCGCCAGCATCGTCGGGCGGGAGATCGCGCGGCGCAGCCATTTCAAGGATGCGGAAGAGGCGGCCGTCGCCTCGCTGTTCAAGAATATCGGCCGGCTGCTGGTGGCCGCCTACGACCATACGCTGTATGACGATGTGGCGAAGCTGGTCGACGCCGGCACCCACACCCCGGTCCAGGCATCGATGCAGGTGCTCGGCTGCACTTTCGAGGCACTGGCCGAAGCGGTACTGCGCGAATGGAACATCCCCGACAGCATCGTGCAGGCGCTGAACCCGCCGCCGCCGGGCGTTCTGAAGCCGGCGAAGGGCAGGCAGGAATGGCTGCAGCAGGTGGCCGCCTTCAGTTCCGCCGCTGCCCGCCTGATTCCGAACATGAATGCGCCCGGCCAGGAAGCGGCGAACCGCGCGGTGCTGACGCGCTTTGGCGCGGCGCTCGGCCTCGACCAGGCCAAGCTCAGCCACCTGTTCGCAGGCGTAGCGCAGGAAACGCGCGTCCTGGCCAGCAATGCGGAGCTCGCGCTGCAGGCGGACGAGCACGAACATGCGGCGCAGGAGACGGCCGCGCCGGATGCGACGGCAGGCGTGGCTGCCGGCCAGGCCGGCCCTGCGGCCGCGGCTCCGGCGGCTGCATCCGCTGCGCAAAAGCCCGATCTCGAATCGGGCCTGCCGACCGAATTGCTGCTGGACCTGGTGGAAGAGGCGCTGCCGCTCCAGATCTACGAGCGCCATGCGAGCGGCAAGCCGATGAATGCGCGCGACCTGCTGCTGGCAGGCGTGCAGGACGTGACCCAGATGATGGCGTCGGGCCGCTGCAAGGTGAACGATCTGATGCTGCTGGTGCTGGAGACGCTCTACAACAGCCTCGGCTTCCGCTTTGCTACCGTGTGCCTGAAAGACATTCATGCGCACCAGTACCGCGCGCGCATCGCGATGGGCGAAAACAACGAGGAGCGCCAGGCCGGTTTCGTGTTCCCCATCGCCACCGCGCGCGACCTGTTCCACCTTGCGCTGGAAAACGATGCCGACCTCATGATTTCCGACGCGACGGTACCCAAGATCCGCGACCTGCTGCCCGGATGGCACCGCACGCTGCTGCCCGATGCGCGCAGTTTCATCGTCCTGCCGCTGGTGGTGCAGAAGAAGCAGCTCGGCCTGTTCTACGCCGATCGCGTGTCGGCCGCGCCGGAAGGCGTGCCGCCCGACGAAACCGCGCTGATCAAGACCCTGAAGGGACAGGTGCTGACCGCACTCAACGCGCGCTAGGCTGTGTCTGACAGGCTACTGCGCAAACCGGATTGACGCCTGCGTTGCCCTGCGTACCTCGCGTACGCGTGCGCTGCCCGACGCCAATCCGGCCCGCTCGCTACGCTTGTCAAACAGAGCCTAGCGCAGCACTGCCAATGCCGCAATGCCGGCCGCTGCCGCCAGCGACAGGCAGCTGATCCAGAACAGCGCGCCGCGCTCCTGCTGCACGGCCTGCGGATCATGCTGCTCCAGTGCCGGCACCGGGATCTTCATCCGCCGCCGCGCGCGGCGCTGGCGCACCAGGTAGCGCCTGATGTCGAGCGCCATCTTTTCCGCCGTCTCGTAGCGCTTTTCCGGGCGCTTGCTCATCGCCGTCATGACGATTTGCGACAGTGCCGGCGGAATTTTCGAATCGATCTCGTGCGGCGCCGCCGGCGCCTTGCAGGCGATCTGCTGCAGCAGCTTGTCCGCGCTGTCGGCGGTAAACGGTTTGCGGCCGGTCAGCATTTCGTACATGACCGCGCCGAGCGAATAGATATCGGTGCGCGCATCCACCGGCTTGCCGGACGCCTGTTCCGGCGACATGTAATTCGGCGTGCCGACCAGGCGGTTGCCGGTCACCAGCGTCACCGGTCCCTGCGGGTCGGCGCTCTTTTCGGGAATGCGGTTGGGCGAGCGCGCGATGCCGAAATCGACCAGCTTGGGCTGGTCGTCCCTGATCATGAAAATGTTCGCCGGCTTGACGTCGCGGTGGATGACGCCGCGCCGGTGCGCATGATCGAGCGCGTCGGCGATCTTCCATACGATGGCGGCCACTTCCTCCGGCAGGTAGCGGTGGCCGCCATCGAGCAGCTTGCTCAGCTCGCGCCCCTGCAGGTATTCCAGCGCGATCCACGGCATGCCGCCTTCCACCGACGCATCATAGACAGTCACGATATGCGGATGCGACAGCAGGCCGGCGGCACGCGCTTCGTTGATGAACTGCTGCTCATAGCGGTGGCGCTCGGCGGCGGTCAGCCGCGGATTGAAAGTCTTGATCGCGATGTCGCGCCCGATCACCGGATCGTGGCCGAGGTAGACGCAGCCGATGCTGCCCCGGCTCAGTTCGCGGCTGATGTAGAAGCGGCCGATGCGGGTCACTGCGGGAGCGGCGGCGGTGTCGGGAGTGTTGAGGGCGGGCGATGGCGCGGACATGATGGCGAGAGCATGCCGCGAAGCATCTGGTTTGGCAAGAAATTAGGCCGTTTTGGCAATCACTGTAACAAACGGGGGCGGTGATTATTGAACTTTCGGTTACTTGAACGGATTGCGCTCGTTGAGTTCATCGATATAGGCATCGATGCCGCCGGCCTCCTGCTGCAGGAAGCGTTCGATCGCGTCTGCGAAGGCGGGATGCGCGAGCCAGTGCGCCGACCAGGTTTTTTGCGGCAGGAAGCCGCGCGCCATCTTGTGTTCGCCCTGCGCACCACCCTCGAAACAGGCGATGCCCCTCGCGATGCAGAAGTCGAGCGGCTGGTAATACGCGGTCTCGAAATGCAGGCAGGGAATATCCTCGATCGCGCCCCAGTAGCGGCCGTACAGCGTGCGCTCGTCGTGCACCACGAAGGAACTCGCGACCGGCTTGCCGCGCCGCTCGGCGATGATCAGGCGCAGATGCTGCGGCATGGTCCGCGCGATGCGCAGGAAGAAGTCGAGGTTCAGATAGGGCGTCGAATAATGCGCGGCGTAGGTGCGGTCGTAGCAGCGCTTGAAGAAGCGCCAGTCGGCTTCGCTCGCCTCCGTTCCCGCCACCTGCCGGAAGGTGACGCCGGCTTCCTGCACCTTGCGCCGCTCGGCGCGGATGTTCTTGCGTTTCTTGCGATCGAGCGAGGACAGGAAATCATCGAAATCGCGATAGCCTTGGTTGAGCCAGTGGAACTGGACGCCGGAACGCAGCATGAAGCCGGATGTTTCGAGCAGCTCGGCCTGCGGCTGCGGCGGAAACAGGATGTGCGTCGACGACAATCCATTGCTCTCCTGCAGCGCGCAAAGCGCCTGGGCCAGATCCCGCGCCGCGGCGTTGCTGCGCGCGAGCAGGCGCGCGCCGGTGACCGGCGTAAACGGAATCGCCGACAGCAGCTTCGGGTAGTAGTCGAGGCCGTTGCGGCGATAGGCGTCGGCCCAGGCCCAGTCGAACACGTATTCCCCGTAGGAATGCGATTTCACATAAAGCGGCAATGCCGCTTCCAGCCGGTTTCCCTGCCATAAGGTCAGGTACTGCGGCTGCCAGCCGGTTTTCGCGCAGGCACTGCCGGACGCATGCAATGCGTCGAGAAAGGCGTAGGAAAGAAAGGGATTGCGCTCATCCTGGCTCCCTGCCAGTCCATCCCATGCCGTCTGGCCGATGTCGGAGAGAGCAGAGACGATTCGCGTGCGATAATTCACTATTGATATCAAACCACTGGCCTGGGGTGGCGCCGTTATTGCGCGCAGGAATTTTACGGGCCGGCGCCCCGGCGGGATCCGTTGCAGCGTCAGTCATTCTACGCAAAATCTGACCGGCGGGTCCGAAACGCCGTGCCGCAAGGCGTGTGCGCCAGGGGCGTGCCATTCTTCAGTAAGGTAACGATGAGCAAGCAATTCTTCAACATCTATTCGCATGCTTTCGCCCGCGTGGCCGTGGGCGTGCCCAAGTGCCGCGTCGCCGATCCCGTATTCAATGCGAAGGAAACCCTCGCCCTTGCTGAAGAGGCCGCGAGGAACGGCGCCGCGCTGATTGCCTTTCCCGAGCTCGGCCTGTCCGCCTATACGTGCGACGACCTGTTCCACCAGTCAGCCCTGCTCGACGCGAGCCTCGTGGCGCTCGAATCCATCGTCGCCGCCTCGGCGCGGCTTCCGATTGCGATGATCGTCGGCTTGCCGCTTCGCGTCGAGCACCGGCTTTTCAACTGCGCCGCAGTCGTGGCATCGGGGCGGGTGCAGGGCATCGTCCCGAAGAGTTATCTGCCAAACTACGGCGAATTCTACGAGGCCAGGCAGTTCAGCCCGGCCGACAGCGCAGCGGTTTCCGAGGTGGCGCTGTTCGGCCAGCGGGTGCCGTTCGGCCCATCCCTGCTGTTCGAGCTGGCGAACCTGCCGCTGTTCCGCTTCCATGTCGAGATCTGCGAAGACGTGTGGGTGCCGATTCCCCCGTCCACCTTCGCCGCGCTAGCCGGCGCCAGCGTGCTCGTGAACCTGTCGGCATCGAACATCGTGGTCGGCAAGTCGCGCTACCGGCATCAGCTGGTGGCGCAGCAATCCGCCCGCTGCCTGTCCGCGTACCTGTATTCTTCCGCCGGCAAGGGGGAATCGTCGACCGACATGGCGTGGGACGGGCAGGCGCTGATCTACGAGAATGGCGAGCTCCTGGCGGAGTCGGAGCGCTTCTCGGACGAATCGCACCTCATCTATGGCGACGTCGACCTGGAGCGGGTGTCGCGCGAGCGCATGCGCATGACGACTTTCGGCGACTCCGTGCGTCGCCACGGCGCCGAAGTGTCGAAATTCAGGACCGTCGCATTCCGGCTCGACCTGCCTGTCGAGAGCGAATTGCCGCTGAAAAGGAACATCGAGCGTTTTCCCTATGTCCCGTCCGATCCGCAGCGCCGCGACGAGCGCTGCAACGAGGTCTACAACATCCAGGTGCAGGCGCTGGCGCAGCGGCTGTCCGCGTCTGGCATGTCGAAAGTCGTCATCGGCGTGTCCGGCGGCCTCGATTCCACCCACGCGCTGCTGGTGTGCGCCAAGGCGATGGACCGCCTGAAGCTGCCGCGCACGAATATCCTCGGCGTGACGATGCCCGGCTTTGCGACCAGCGAGCGGACGCTGCTGCAGGCGCGCAAGCTGATGGAAGTCGTCGGCTGCGCCGCGATGGAAATCGACATCCGGCCGAGCTGCGAGCAGATGCTCAAGGATCTCGGCCACAGCTATGCGTCGGGCGAGGAAAACTACGACGTGACCTTCGAGAACGTGCAGGCAGGCGAGCGCACCAGCCATCTGTTCCGGCTGGCGAACCTGCACAACGGGATCGTGATCGGCACCGGCGACCTGAGCGAGCTGGCGCTGGGATGGTGCACCTACGGCGTGGGCGACCACATGTCGCATTACAGCGTCAATGCGAGCGTTCCGAAGACGCTGATCGCGCATCTGGTGCGCTGGGTCGCGGAAACCGGGCAGATCGGCGGCGCCGGCTCGGACGTGCTGCTCAGCGTGCTGGACACCGACATCAGCCCGGAGCTGGTGCCGGGCAAGTCCGGCCATGCACCGGAGCAGAAGACGGAGAGCGTGATCGGGCCGTACGAGCTGCAGGATTTCAACCTGTATTACACGCTGCGTTTCGGGTTCTCGCCGTCCAAGGTGGCGTTCCTGGCGTTGCACGCATGGCGCGACCGCAAGGCGGGGCGGTGGCCGGACGAGGCGCACGCGGTCAGGAATGAATATGGTCTTGCGGCAATCAAGCGCAACCTGGCCATCTTCCTGCGCCGCTTCTTCCAGACCAGCCAGTTCAAGCGCACCTGCATTCCGAACGCGCCCAAGGTGGGTTCCGGCGGATCGCTGTCGCCGCGCGGCGACTGGCGCGCGCCGAGCGATTCCGAGGCGGCGGTATGGATGAAGGAGCTCGACAATATCCCGGAACGATGACCGGGCAGGACAGGAAGATGCGCGGGCGGCGTCCGGCATTGCCGAGATCCCCGGCGCGGGTTATCGTAGCGAGGACGCGGGTCACGCCGCGCAATTGATTACAATAAAAGAGAATTGCGCCGAAAGGCGCCGACCGGCAGCCGCGCCGCGCCCTGGAGTGCGACTGGTGCGACGCCGGCGACTTCCCGCTTTCGCAAGCAATATGACTAAGGAGCTGTTATGAAGCTGGTTACTGCAATCATCAAACCGTTCAAGCTGGACGAAGTGCGTGAAGCGCTCGGCGAAATCGGCGTCACCGGTCTGACCGTGACGGAAGTGAAGGGCTTCGGCCGCCAGAAGGGCCACACGGAGCTGTATCGCGGCGCCGAGTACGTGGTTGATTTCCTGCCGAAGGTGAAGATCGAAGCGGTGATCGATGACAAGGTGGTCGAGCAGGCGGTCGATGCGATCATCAAGGCGGCGCGCACCGGCAAGATCGGCGACGGCAAGATCTTCGTGCGCGAAGTGGAACAGGTGATCCGCATCCGCACCGGCGAGACCGGGCCGGACGCAGTGTAAGACCGTATATCCTTGCTGCCGGGGCTGCGCGCGCCCGCGCCCGGCGGCTTCTACTCCAGGCGGATATCCTTCGCCCACGTCAGCAGCCTGAACACGGTGATTGCCAGCGCGCTCGACCAGAGCGAGAAATCGGCAGGCACGCCGGCCTGCTGCATCAGCAGGTACATCCAGCATCCCGCAAACGAACAGATCGCGTAGGGCTTGCCATCGCGCAGCACCATCGGAATCTCGTTGCACACGATATCGCGCAGCACCCCGCCGAATATGCCGGTGATCACGCCCATCATGGAGGCGATGAACAGCGGCATGCCCGCCGAGAGCGCTTCCGACACGCCGACAATCGAGAACAGGCCAAGGCCCAGCGCGTCGGCGGTGACGAGCAGCTTTGCCGACACGATCCGGCGCAGCGTGCGGATGGCCGGCACCGCGACCAGCGCCAGCAGGAAGATCAGGATCGCGTATTCCTGGTGGGTGACCCAGAACAGCGGCCGCTTGTCGAGCAGGATGTCGCGCAGCGTGCCTCCGCCGAAGGCGGTGATGAAGGCGACGGTGAAGATGCCGACCACATCCATTTTCTTGCTGCGCGCCTCGATGAAGCCGGAAAAGGCGCCGACGAGGATCGCGAGGATTTCGAGGATCTTGACCAGGGTCATGCGGTGGGGCAGGGAAGTGGTTTGCGGTGCATGATACTTGGGCGGGGGAGGAAAGCAAGGCGGAAACCGTTTGCCGCGGCGGGAATGCGGGCGCCGGCGGCCGCGTGCATCCCGATACCGCCCCCGATTGCCGATACCGCCACACTTGCAGGGGGAGGGCGCCGCTGCTTCACCATGGGCTCCCGCCTGCGCGGGAGCGATGGAGATCGTACGACGGCAGTCGACGCGAAGATCGCTATGCCCGCAACAACACCACCAGCGCTCCAGCGCCGCCTTCCGCCGCGCGCGCCTGGCAAAAGGCGATCACTTCCTCCTTCTGCACCAGCCAGCTGCGCACCTTGCTTTTCAGGACAGGCTCCTTGTTGACCGAGCCCAGCCCCTTGCCATGCACCACCCGCACGCAGCGCATGCCGCGCTTGACCGCGTTGCGCAGGAAGTCCGCCAGCGCCTCGCGCGCTTCCTCGCGCCGCATGCCGTGCAGGTCCAGCTGCGCCTGGATCACCCATTCGCCGCGCCGCAGCTTGCGCAGAATCTCCGGGCCGATGCCGGGGCGGGCGTAACTGAGTTCATGGTCGGTGTCGAGCAGGGTGTCGACATTGAATTCGTCGGACAGCGATTCCTCCAGCGCGGCCTGCTCGTCGGCCAGGCGCTGGTGCGGGATCGGGAGCGGCGGCGCCGGTTTCGACTCGGCCTTGTCGGGTGGGGCGATGGGCGTGACGTCGCCTATGCTGCGTCGAAAGAGCTCGGCGTCGCGCCGGCTTTCCTGCTCGCGCCGCAGGCGTTCCGCCTCCGCCGCCTTGCGCGCTTCTTCCTGCGCCTTGATTTCCGCGCGCAGCTTCTTCAAGCCGGAAAAGTCCTTGATGGAGCCAGACATGATGTGCTTCCTGTGCCGCGCGCGCCAGCGGCGCGCACGGGTTGCTGCGGTGGATCAGCCCTCGAGGCTTTCCAGGTAACGCTGGGCGTCGAGCGCGGCCATGCAGCCGGTACCGGCGCTGGTGACCGCCTGGCGGTACACATGATCCTGCACGTCGCCGGCGGCGAACACGCCCGGGACATTGGTCGCGGTAGCGAAACCTTCCGTGCCGCCCTTCGTCCTGATGTAACCGTTCTGCATCTCGAGCTGGCCGTCGAAGATGCCGGTGTTGGGCTTGTGGCCGATCGCGATGAACACGCCCTGCACCTCCAGCGGCGTCACCTTGCCGTCGACCGTCGATTTGATGTTGATGCCGGTGACGCCGCTGGCGTCGCCGGTCACTTCATCCAGCGTGTGGTCCCATTTCACCTCGATCTTGCCTTCCTCGACCTTGGCCATCAGGCGGTCGATCAGGATAGGTTCGGCGCGGAACTTGTTGCGGCGGTGGATCACCGTCACCTTGCTGGCGATGTTGGACAGGTAGAGCGCTTCCTCGACCGCGGTATTGCCGCCGCCGACCACGGCCACCGCCTGGTTCTTGTAGAAGAAGCCGTCGCAGGTGGCGCAGGCGGAAACGCCCTTGCCCATGAAGGCTTCTTCGGACGGCAGGCCGAGGTATTGCGCGGAGGCGCCGGTAGCGATGATCAACGCGTCGCAGGTGTATTCGCCGGAATCGCCGACCAGGCGGATCGGCTTTTCATTCAGCTTCGCGGTATGGATGTAGTCGAACACGATCTCGGTGTTGAAGCGCTCCGCATGCTGCAGCAGGCGCTGCATCAGCTCCGGGCCCTGCACGCCCATCGGGTCGCCGGGCCAGTTTTCGACGTCGGTGGTGGTCATCAGCTGACCGCCCTGCTCGACGCCGGTGATGAGTACGGGTTTCAGGTTGGCGCGCGCGGCATAGACGGCTGCGCTGTAGCCGGCCGGGCCGGAACCGAGAATCAGTACGTGGGCGTGTTTGATGGTTGCCATAGCAATAGATGGGGAGGTGAAGGAATTCTTGTCTGCAGGCGTCCAATGCCGCGTATATTTCCGTGCATATGTCGCCAAAAGGCACAAATTCAAGCGCATCCCGAGTATTTATTCAGGATTGCACCAGAAAAACTGGTTAAGATTATAGACGAAGCGGCCCCGCAAATCCGGGTGGCGACCGGAAATCGTCCCTCCCGCCGCGGCCCGGCACGCCCCCGAATTCCGCATGCATCATGACCAGAACAACGCAAGCCTATACCCGCAACACCACGCCGACGGACGCGCCGCAGCTGCCGAACCGCCTCGTGCGCCTGCTGTCCGAGGCGCGCTGGTTCGTGCTGACCATCGTTACCGTCTACCTGATTCTTGTCTTTCTGACATATTCGAAAACCGATCCGGGCTGGTCGCAGGCCGCCGTGGTGCCGCAGATTCATAACTGGGGCGGCCGCATCGGCGCCTGGTTCGCCGACCTGATGCTCTACATCTTCGGCTTTTCGGCCTGGTGGGGCTGCGTGTTCCTGCTGCGCTCGGTATGGGGCGGTTACCGCCGGCTGTCGCAGCGCTTCCTGTTCCAGACGGAGCCGGAGCCGGAACACCACCAGGAAGTCTGGATCCGTTCGGTCGGCTTCGTGCTGATGCTGATCGGCAGCGTCGCGATCGAATACCTGCGCATGTACACGCTCAAGGCGCAGCTGCCGCGGGCGCCGGGCGGCGTGCTCGGCGAACTGGTCGGCGGCGCCGCACAGAGCGCGTTCGGCTTCACCGGCGCGACGCTGTTCCTGCTGTTGATTTTCGGCGTCGGCTTTTCGCTGTTCTTCCATGTGTCCTGGCTGAACGTGGCTGAACGCGTCGGCGCGGCGATCGAGGGCATCGTCAACGGCGTGCGCAACCTGTATTCGGCGCGCGAGGACCGCAAGGTCGGCCAGGTGGCCGCGGTCAAGCGCGAGGAAGCGGTGGTTCAGGAGCGCGCCAAGATCGTCGAGGCGCAGCCGATCCGCATCGAGCCGCAGGTGGTCGCGGTGCCCAAGTCGGAGCGCGTGGAAAAGGAAAAGCAGACGTCGCTGTTTGCCGACCTGCCCGACACCAACCTGCCGCCGCTGTCGCTGCTGGACGAGGCGCCGGCGACGCAGGAGACGGTCAGCGTCGAAACCCTGGAGTTCACCAGCCGCCTGATCGAGAAGAAACTGTCCGACTTCGGCGTCGAGGCCAAGGTGGTGGCCGCCTATCCGGGCCCGGTGATCACCCGCTACGAGATCGAGCCGGCCACCGGCGTCAAGGGCAGCCAGATCGTGAACCTGGCGCGCGACCTCGCGCGTTCGCTGTCGCTGACCTCGATCCGCGTGGTCGAGACCATCCCGGGCAAGAACTACATGGGCCTGGAGCTGCCCAACCCGAAGCGCCAGATCGTGCGCCTGACGGAAATCCTCGGCTCCAAGGTCTACAACGACAGCCATGCCAGCCTCACCGTCGCGCTCGGCAAGGACATCGCCGGCAACCCGGTGGTGGCCGACCTCGCGAAGATGCCGCACCTGCTGGTCGCCGGCACCACCGGCTCGGGCAAGTCGGTCGGCATCAATGCGACCATCCTGTCGCTGCTGTACAAGTCCGATCCGCACAATGTGCGCATGATCCTGATCGACCCGAAGATGCTGGAAATGTCGGTGTACGAGGGCATCCCGCACCTGCTGGCGCCAGTGGTGACCGACATGCGCCAGGCCGGCAATGCGCTGAACTGGGCGGTGGCCGAGATGGAGCGCCGCTACAAGCTGATGTCCAAGCTCGGCGTGCGCAACCTGGCCGGCTACAACAACAAGATCGCCGATGCCGAGAAGCGGGAAGAAAAGATCCCGAATCCGTTCAGCCTGACGCCGGACGCGCCGGAACCGCTGGAGAAGCTGCCCAATATCGTGATCATCATCGACGAGCTGGCCGACCTGATGATGGTGGTCGGCAAGAAGATCGAGGAATTGATCGCCCGTATCGCGCAGAAGGCGCGCGCGGCCGGCATCCATCTGATCCTGGCTACCCAGCGCCCGTCGGTGGACGTGATCACCGGCCTGATCAAGGCCAACATCCCGACCCGCATCGCGTTCCAGGTCAGCAGCAAGATCGACTCGCGCACCATCCTTGACCAGATGGGCGCCGAGACCCTGCTCGGCATGGGCGACATGCTCTACATGCCGCCGGGGACCGGCCTGCCGATCCGCGTGCACGGCGCCTTCGTGTCGGATGATGAGGTCCACCGCGTGGTGCAGCACCTGAAGGCGCAGGGGGAACCGAATTACATCGAGGGAATCCTAGAAGGGGGCACGCTGGAAGAGGGCGGCGACGCTGCGCCGGGCGGCACGGGCGGCGGCGACGGCGAGGCCGATGCGATGTACGACCAGGCGGTCGCGGTTGTGCTCAAGCACCGCAGGGCATCGATCTCGCTGGTGCAGCGCCACCTGCGCATCGGCTACAATCGCGCAGCGCGCCTGCTGGAACAGATGGAGCAGAGCGGCCTCGTTTCTTCAATGCAATCCAACGGCAACCGCGAGATCCTCGTGCCAGCCGGGAACAACTCGGAATAGGAATAGACTTGACCCAGACAGGAATCCGCCATTTCCGCCAGCACGCCGCACGCCTCGTTGCGGCGTGTGTCTTTGCGCTGCCCGCATTCGCGCACGCGTCCGCGCTCGACCAGTTCAGGTCCTTCGTCAGCACCACCAAGTCCGCGCGCGGCGAGTTCGTGCAGCGCCAGGTCAAGAGCGTCGGCGGTGGCGAGAAGGCCTCCGGCAGCGCCAGCGGCACGTTCGTGTTCGCCCGCCCGGGCAAGTTCATCTGGACGTATCAGAAGCCTTATGAACAGCTGCTGCAGGCCGACGGCGAAAAACTCTACATCTACGACAAGGACCTGAACCAGGTGACGGTCAAGGCGCTCGGCAATGCGCTCGGCTCGTCGCCGGCGGCGATCCTGTTCGGCAGCAATGACCTTGAAAAGAATTTCACGCTGAAGGATGCCGGCGCGCGCGACGGCCTGGAATGGCTGGAAGCGACGCCGAAGGCGAAGGATACGACCTTCGACCGGATCGCGATCGGCCTGAAGGATGGCGTGCCGCAGGCGATGGAACTGCACGATTCCTTCGGTCAGGTGTCGCAGCTGAGCTTCAGGAAGTTCGAGAAGAACCCGGCGCTCGGCGGCGAACAGTTCCGCTTCGTGGTGCCCAAGGGGGCGGACGTGTTCCAGCAATATTGACAGCAAAAAAAGAAGGGTGGGGTGGGTTGAGCGTAGCGAAACCCGCCATGCGCTCCAGATACGGTCAATGGCGGGCTTCGCTACGTTCAACCCACCCTGCAAAAACGGCAAAGTTCGAGCGCAAATCGAACGCAATCACATGGCAAACATCCCCCTCGCCGAGCGGCTTCGCCCGCAATCCCTGGACGACGTGATCGGCCAGCAGCACCTGCTCGGCGCGGGCAAGCCGCTGCGCGTCGCGTTCGAGTCCGGCGAGCCGCATTCGATGATCCTTTGGGGGCCGCCGGGCGTGGGCAAGACGACGCTGGCGCGCCTGATGGCGGACAGCTTCAACGCCGAGTTCATCGCCTTGTCGGCGGTGCTGTCCGGCGTCAAGGACATCCGCGAGGCGGTCGAGCATGCGCAGGTGGTGCGCGCGAACTCCGGCAGGCGCACCATCCTGTTCGTCGACGAGGTGCACCGCTTCAACAAGAGCCAGCAGGATGCGTTCCTGCCGCATGTGGAAAGCGGCCTGTTCACCTTTATCGGCGCCACTACCGAAAACCCGTCCTTCGAGGTCAACAGCGCGCTGCTGTCGCGCGCCGCGGTATATGTCTTGAAGTCGCTGTCGGAACAAGACCTCGACGAACTGGTCGATCGCGCCTGCATCCAGGAGCTCGACGGCCTCGACTTCACGCCGGAGGCGAAGGCGACGCTGGTCGCCAGCGCCGACGGCGACGGCCGCAAGCTGCTGAACAACCTCGAGATCGTCGCCCGCGCGGCGGCGGCCAGCGTCCAGCAGACCGTCGACGAAGCCTTGCTGGCGACCGCGCTGGCGGAAAACCTGCGCCGTTTCGACAAGGGCGGCGACGCCTTCTACGACCAGATCTCGGCGCTGCACAAGTCGGTCCGCGGTTCCCATCCGGACGCGGCGCTGTACTGGTTCGTGCGCATGCTCGACGGCGGCGCCGATCCGCGCTATCTCGCGCGCCGCATCATCCGCATGGCGGCCGAGGACATCGGCCTGGCCGACCCGCGCGCGTTGCGCCTGTCGCTCGACGCCGCCGAAGTCTATGAGCGGCTGGGGTCGCCCGAAGGCGAGCTGGCGCTGGCCGAAGCGGTGGTCTACCTGTGCTGCGCCGCCAAGTCGAATGCCGTCTACAATGCCTACAACGCCGCCCGCGCCTTCGTCGCCAAGGACAAGTCGCGGCCGGTGCCGGAGCACCTGCGCAACGCGCCGACCAAGCTGATGAAAGAACTCGGCTACGGCAAGCTGTACCGCTACGCGCACGACGAGCCGGATGCGTATGCCGCGGGCGAAACCTACCTGCCGGAAGGCATGCGTGAACCCGGCTGGTACCAGCCGGTGCCGCGCGGGCTGGAAGGCAAGATCGGCGAGAAGCTGGCCTACCTGCGCACGCTGGACCGCGAGGCAAAGAAGAACGAGAAAAAGTAAAGGCCCCGGCTTCCGCCATCCGGTTTGCCAAGAATCAAGGGCCCGCGCTCGCGCGTGTCGCGGGAACAGCCCCCGCGCTTGGTACAATGGCGGTTTCGCTTTCATACATCAGCGCAATTCCATGATCGACATTCAACTTCTCCGCAAGGACATCGACAGCGTCGCCGCCCGGCTGGCCGCGCGCAAGTTCCAGCTCGACGTCGCCGCCTTCAACGCGCTCGAAGCCGAGCGCAAGCAGATCCAGACCCGCACCGAAGAACTGCAGGGCAAGCGCAACGCGCTGTCCAAGCAGATCGGCATGCTCAAAGGCAAGGGCGAGGATACCAGCGCCGTGATGGCGGAAGTGGCCGGCATCGGCGACGAGCTGAAGGCTTCCGCCGAGCGCCTCGACGTCGTGCAGGCGAAGATGAGCGAGTTCATGCTGACCATTCCCAACCTGCCGCACGAGTCGGTGCCGGCCGGCCAGGACGAGAGCGCCAACGTCGAAGTGCGCAAGGTCGGCACGCCGAAGACCTTCGATTTTGAGGTAAAGGATCATGTCGATGTCGGCGCCGGACTCGGCCTGGACTTCGACGTCGCGGCCAAGCTGACCGGGTCCCGCTTCGCCGTAATGAAGGGCGGCATTGCCCGCCTGCATCGCGCGCTCGCGCAATTCATGCTGGATACGCACACCCGCGACCACGGCTATACCGAGTGCTACACGCCCTACATCGTCAATGCCGACTCGCTGCGCGGCACCGGCCAGCTGCCAAAGTTCGAGGCCGACCTGTTCGCGGCGAAGAAGGGCGGCCAGGAAGGCGAGGGCGAATCGCTGTACCTGATCCCGACCTCGGAGGTGTCGCTGACCAACATGGTGCGCGACGAGATCGTCGGCGCCGACGCGCTGCCGATCAGGCTGACCGCGCACACCCCGTGCTTCCGCTCGGAGGCCGGCAGCTACGGCCGCGACACCCGGGGCATGATCCGCCAGCACCAGTTCGACAAGGTCGAGATGGTGCAGATCGTGCATCCGGAAAAGTCCTACGAGGCGCTGGACGAAATGGTCGGCCACGCGGAAAACATCCTGAAGAAACTCGGCCTGCCGTACCGCGTGATCACGCTGTGCACCGGCGACATGGGCTTCGGCGCGGCCAAGACCTACGACATCGAAGTATGGCTGCCGGCGCAGAACACCTACCGCGAGATCTCTTCGGTATCGAATTGCGAGGCCTTCCAGGCGCGCCGCATGCAGGCGCGCTTCCGCAATGCGCAGGGCAAGCCGGAACTGGTGCACACGCTCAACGGCTCCGGCCTGGCGGTCGGCCGCACCCTCGTCGCGGTGCTGGAGAACTACCAGCAGGCGGACGGCAGCGTCGAGATTCCGGAGGCGCTGCAGCCGTACATGGGCGGTTTGAAGCGACTCGCGCCTGCGGCTTGAGAAAAGCTGCCGCGGCCCGACCCTGGACAGGGTCAGGCCGCCGGCGCCTATCCCTGGCGACGTTCGATGAACAAGCTGTTGCCGGGGATTTTTTTTGCCTGCTTCTTTGCGTCCGACGCCGCCGCCGCGATCTGGTGGTGCGATGAGAACTGGCCGGGCTCCACCTTGACCACGCCCAGCGAAATGCTGATCAGCGCGTGGAACACCTTTTTTCCGCGCCGGTCTTCGCTCAGGTATCCGCCGTGCTTGCGGTCTTCATCCGTATAGAACAGCGGAATCGCCGCAGCGAATTCATCGATCAGCGCCCTGCAGCGCGCTTCCCAGTCTTCGCTCTGGAACAGGATGATGAAATCGTCGCCGCCGATATGGCCGACGAAGTCGCTGTTCGGATCGCAATGCGAGCTGAGGATGCGGCCCGTGAGCTGGATCACGTCGTCACCGCGTCGGTAGCTGTAGACGTCGTTGTAGGGCTTGAAATGGTCGAGGTCGACGTAGCAGGCCCAGAACCGGACGCCGCCGTGCAGCAGGCGTTCGATGTGTTCATGGATCGGCACGTTGCCGGGCAACAGGGTCAGCGGGTTCGCGTAGCGGGCGGCGTTGATCTGCATCTGCGTGATTTCCCGCATCAGGTCCTGTCCCGTGCCCATTCCGAGGTAATAGCCGCCTTCCGTGATGATGAATCCGTTCGACAGGTGATGGCGGGCGGCGTCGACGATCATCCGGCTCAGGTCCTGCAGGCTGGTGCCCTTGTCGGCGATTAGCGGCGTACTGTCCATGAAGGTGGTGCACGGCTTCTTGCCGTACAGATCGCGCGAATACAGCCTGGAGAAGCGATCGATCAGGTCGCGCCGGGCAATCAGCCCGATCGGCAGGCCATTTTCGACCACCGGGATGACTTCCAGCTCCGGATTACGGTTGAACATGTCGCACACCTCGGAATTGGTCATGTCCGGCGTCGCGGTAGGCACAATGCGCAGCAGCTTCATCGCGGTCACGACCGTGTGCTCGAATGCGCTCTTTTGGGGATAGACCGGAACCCCATTTCGATTCAGCGATTTCGCGGTCTCGGCGCAGAGTTCGGTGCCCGGGCTGGGATGCGGCCGCCCGAGATGATAGCCCTGCCCGCACGCGATGCCGAGGTCCCGGATCAGCAGCAGTTCGGCCTGGGTTTCTATCCCCTCCGCGATGACCGTGCTACCCGATTGTTCCGCGATCTCCTGGATCGAGCGCACAAACTGCAGCTTGACCGGATCCTGGTTGATTCCCTGCACGAAGTGCATGTCGATCTTGACGTATTCAGGCCGCAGCTCGGACCACAGGCGCAAGCTGGAAAAGCCGGCGCCGAGGTCGTCGATCGCGATCTGGAAGCCCATGCCGCGGTAATGCATCACCGCCTCGCGCATCAACTCGTAGTCATAGGTCGGCTGGTTTTCCGTCAGCTCGATGATGACGCGGTCCGGGTTCAGGCCGACATCATGGATGTAGCCCAAGGTCTCGCCATGCCGTACCTGCGGTTCAAGCAGCATCTCCGGGCTGACATTGAGGAACAGCTTGCCGGGCAGCTTCAGCTCGGCAAAGCGCTCTATCACGATACGCCTGCACATGTGCTCTACCTCGACGGCGAGGTTGTGCGCGCGGGCGACCTTGAACAAATTCATGGGCGAATGCAGGGGGCTGTCCGAAGGGCCGCGGATCAGGCCTTCGTAGCCGACGATCTCGCCGTGCTGCATATGGATGATGGGCTGGAAAAGGGCATTGAGCTGGCGCCCGGCCAGGATTTCCTTGAGACGGGCCAGCAGCATCGCATCCCTGGTTTCCGGCGCTCTGCCGTGCCGCTCATCACCGTCGTTGACAGTACGGCCGAGCACACGCAGACGGCCGTGCCCGACGCCGACAACACCGCTCGCAACAGCATTCATGACTTGGTACTCCTGAGCCGCATCGTGCGGCGCGGTCGAAACAGGAAGCGGATTCAAGATAGCCTTCTTGTCTTAGTGGTATTCAAATGCCGGCTTGAATATTAGTCAGGTTTTGTGACAGGACGATGATGAAAGGGAACTTTCTTTCCCGAGACTGGGCCGCCGGGGAGCAGCGACAGACATTGCCAGGCGGAGCAGGAATTACTATTCCGTAACCTCGCAAAGCCTGCTATACTCCTGTGCTTTGCGGCGTTCACCCCGCCGCATAACGACCAGGAAAGGTGGCAGAGTGGTCGAATGCGCTGGACTCGAAATCCAGTATACGGTTCTCCCGTATCGAGGGTTCGAATCCCTCCCTTTCCGCCAAAGTTTCAGGCACTGCGAAAGCATCCGCAAACCCGCGAGAATTCAATGAATTTCGCGGGTTTTTTGTTTTCCGCGCGAGTCGGCGCATAGCGCTCGATGCGGGGTGCGGCGAGGCCTCCTGTAGAATGGGCGGCTTTTACGCCCTCCCCAAGAACGACGATCCATGCGCCACATTGCCGACGGCAGCATTTCGAGACAGAATAATTTCGACTTCCTGCGCTTGATGGCCGCGTTCTTCGTGCTTGTGAGTCACCAGCATGCGCTCTCCGGCCTGCCCGAGCCGGAAATCTTCAGGATGAGTCTCGGCACCTTCGGCGTCCTGATTTTCTTTTCGGTCAGCGGCTTCCTCGTGTCGCAGAGCTGGCGCCAGGATCCGAGCGCGCTGCGCTTCGCGGCGAAACGCTTCCTGCGCATCTGGCCCGGCCTGGCCGTCGTCACCCTGGCGTCTGCCTTCCTGCTCGGCCCGGCCGTGTCATCACTGGATCCCGGCGCCTATTTCTTCCACCCCGCGCTGACCGACTTCCTGCGCACCCTGAAAGTGGTGACGATCCGCTACGAGCTGCCCGGCGTGTTCGAGGACAATCCGCACCCCCGCGCCGTCAACGGTTCGCTGTGGACCATTCCGCTGGAAGTGCGCTGCTATATCGTGCTGCTGCTGCTCGGCTGCGTCGGGCTGATGTCCCGGCGCTGGGTCATCCTGCTCGGCACGATCGCGGCGGGCGTCTACTATTTCCGCTTTGCGCCGGATCCCAAGCACTATCAGCTGCATTTCGGGCTGTATTTTTTCGCCGGTGTCTGCCTCGACCTGTTCCGGCGCGCATGGGAAGACCGGCCGCTTTACCTGCTCGGTGTCGCGGGCGGCATCGCTCTCGTCTGCCAATTGCTCGGCGCCGATCGCGCCGCCTTGCTGTTGCTGATTCCGGCCGTTTCCCTGGCGGTCGGCATGCGCGCGTGGCCGGTGCTGTCGCGTGCCGGCCGGTTCGGCGATCTCTCCTACGGCATCTATATCTATGCGTTCCCGGTCCAGCAGACCGTGCAGTGGGCGGGCGGGAAGGACCTGCCGTTCGCCGCCGGCCTCGCTGCCACGGCCGTGCTGACGGTGGCATGCGCATGGACCTCGTGGCACCTGGTCGAGCAACCGGCGCTGGGACTCAAGCGGCATTTGTCCGCGTGGCGTTCCGTCACCGCCGGGCTGCGCCGCTCGCGGCCGCAGTGATGTTGTCATTAATTCACTGGAACACCCATTGTTTTCCGGGATCGCGCGCTAAATGCTATCCTTGCCTTTGGGCAATATTCTTTGCCTGATACCAGGCTTACATCGTTCCAGGCCTCCGCTGCAGCCGCGGAGTTTGCAACCTCATCGCTTCAATGAAGACATGAGCAAGATGTTGAACACGTACCGGCAGTCCGACCCGCTCGCGCGGCGGGTGCTCGCCTACATCCTCGTGTGCAGCACCTGTCTCGCGTTCCTGTCGACCGCGATGCAGCTCCTGCTCGATTACCGGCACGGCGTCTCGGCGATCGAACTGCGATTTGACGAAATCGAGCGCAGTTATGTCGACAGCGTCGGCGCGTCGTTATGGACGATGGATGAGCAGCAGACCGGTACGCAGCTGGAAGGCATTGCCCGGCTGCCCGGCATCCTGCTGGTGGAGTTGCGCGATCCCGCCGGAAAGCTGCTGGTGCGGACCGGCGCACTGGCGAACCCGGACGCCAATACCATTCGGCGCGCCATCCCCATCAAGTTTTCAGAGAACGGCACCGAGGAGAGCCGCTTCCCGCTGGGCACGCTCTACGTTACCGCAAGCCTTGACGATCTGTACGGCGAGCTGCAGGACAAGGTACTGCTGATCCTGATCACGCAGACCGCCAAGACCGCGATCGTGGTCTTCTTTACGCTGTATATCTTCCGCCGTTTCGTGAGCCGGCACCTGTCCTCGCTTGCCGACTACGCGCGCCGGCTCGACCTGTCCAATCTTGGCGCCTCGCTGCAGCTGCGCCGGCGGCCGCGGCCGGAACCGGATGCGCTCGATGTCGTCGTTTCCGCCTTCAATGACATGACGAGTTCCATCAAGCGCGACGTCGAGGAACTTGCCAGCTACCGCCAGGGACTGGAGCGCCTTGTCGAACAGCGCACGGCCGAACTGGCGCAGAAAGTCGCGGAAAAGGAAGAGGCGATCGCGCGCCTGCACCTGGAAATGGCCGAACGCAGGCTCGCCGAGCAGGCCGCGCGCGAGAACGAGGAGCGCTACCGGCAGGTGGTGGAAATGTCGCCGGACGCGATCCTGATCGAGCGCAACGACAGGATCATCTTCGTCAACCAGGGGACGCTTACGCTGCTCGGCGCGCCGAATGCGGAACAGGTGAAGGCCATGCCTTTCCTGCAGATGGTGCCGCTTGGCTGGCGCGAACGCATGCAGGAAAAAATGGACGAGATGCTCGCGCCGCACAACGAGTCCCGTTCCTTCGAGGGCAAGTTGGTGCGCTTCGACGGCACGTTGATCGACGTCGAGATCCGGCGCGCGACCTTCCAGTACGGCGGCGAGCCGGCAGTGCAGACCGTGATCCATGACATCACGCGGCACAAGGATTACGAGGAGCAGCTGCGCCGTCAGGCATTGCATGATGCGCTCACCGGCTTGCCCAACCGCTTGCTGCTGATGGACCGGATGACGCAGGCGATTGCGGCGGCCGACCGCAGCGGGGAAGTCTTCCATGTGCTGTTCTTCGACCTCGACCGCTTCAAGTATGTCAACGATACGCTCGGCCATGACGCCGGCGACGAGCTGCTCAAGACGATCACCGCCCGCATGGGCGAATGCGCGCGCAAGGGCGATACCCTGGCGCGCCTGGGGGGTGACGAATTCGTGCTGATGCTGGAAGGCATTGGCGACGACGACGCGGTCGCCGCGCTGGTAAGCCGCATCATGCAGCGCATCTGCGAACCCGTCCTGCTCGGCACCCAGGAAGTGTCGGTCACCTGCAGCATCGGCATCAGCGTCTATCCGCGCGACGCGCGCGACCCCTTCACCCTGCTGAAGTACGCCGACACCGCGATGTACCACGCAAAGGAGAAGGGCCGCAACGGCGTGCAGCACTATGCGGCCGAGATGCACAGCCGCGTGAATGAACACCTGGTGATGGAGTCGCAGCTGCGGCGGGCGCTGGAGCGGAATGAATTCCTGCTGCAGTACCAGCCGCTGGTCGACCTGCGCAGCGGCAGGATCGTCGGCGCCGAAGCGCTGCTGCGCTGGCGCCATCCGGAACTTGGTCCGGTGCCGCCCGCACGTTTCATTCCGCTGGCGGAGGAAACCGGCTTGATTGCCGGCATCGGGGAGTGGGTGATGCGGACCGCCTGCATGGAGGCAAGGCGCTGGCACGACGCCGGTTTTGCCGGCCTGCAGGTGTCGGTCAACCTGTCGGCGCAGCAGCTTGTGCGCGGCGAGTTCGAAGCCGAAGTGGAAAATGCGCTCGCATGCTCCGGCCTTCCGCCTTCCTGCCTGGAACTCGAGGTGACCGAGACCGCGTCGATGCGCAACCCGGAAAATACGGTGATGGTGCTGTTCAGGCTCAAGGCGATGGGCGTGGGCATCGCGATCGACGACTTCGGCACCGGTTATTCCAACCTGTCCTACCTGAAACGTTTCCCGGTCGACCGGCTCAAGCTGGACCGTTCCTTCGTATCCGACATTACCGCCAACCCGGACGACTCGGCGCTCGCCCGGGCGATCATCAGCATGGCGCACAGCATGGATCTCGCAGTCGTTGCCGAAGGGGTGGAAATTCAGGAGCAGGCCAGCCAGCTCGCCGCATTCGGCTGCGATGAAATGCAAGGCTACCATTTCAGTCCGCCGGTAGATCCGGAAGCCTTCCTCGACATGCTCAAAGCCGGCAGGAGACTTGACCTGGCAACCGGCAATCCGGTACTGGCGGTATCGCTCGCTTGATGCCTGGCAGTAGTAAAATATTGCCTCATTTCATAAGGTGGAGGCAGGGGTAATGGATTTTCCCGATTTCCGCGTGCGCACCCGGGGTCTTGCAGCGGCACTTGTCCGGCTCATGCTGGCCGGCATTGCCGCCCTTGTTGCCGGCCTGCCCGCCGCAGCGCAGTCGGTGGACGACCTGACCTTCATCACCGAGGACTATCCGCCCTTCAATTTCGAGCGCGACGGCAAGCGCCAGGGGATCGCGGTCGACCTGCTCGCCGACATGCTCGCGAACGCGGGCGCGAAGAAGACGCGCGCCGACATCAAGGTCTGGCCGTGGGCGCGCGGTTATGAAACAGCGCTCAGGGAAAAGAACGTCGTACTGTTTTCGACGACCCGGACCGCGGAACGCGAACACCTGTTCAAATGGGTCGGGCCGATCATGCCGTCGCGCATCGTTCTCGTCGCGCGCAAGCAGTCCGGCATCCGGCTCAAGAGCGTCGACGACATCAACAACTCGCCCTACAAGGTCGGCGTGGTACGGGAAGACATCGGCGGCCAGCTGCTGGCCAGGCTGGGACTGTCCCGGGACCGCACGGTACAGGCGAATTCCGGCGTGAGCCTGGCCAAGATGCTGCATGCGGGAAGGGTGGACCTGTGGGCCTACGGCGCCGAAGTGATCATGTGGAACATGAAGGAACTGGGTCACCCGGCCAGCGACTACGAGGAAGTGCTGACCCTGACCGAATCGCAGCAATACTACTTCGCCGTGAACAAGGATACTGACGACCGGCTCGTTGCAAAACTGCAGGCAGCGCTCGACCAGGTGAAGGCGAAGGGCCGAGTCAACGACATCGTCGCACGCTATCGTTGACTGCTGGATCGCGCCTGTCATCCGGCAGTCACAATGCTGCATTATCGTCATCGGTTTTCTTGATAAACACTCTCCTGCACGCAGGCGGATGGTGATACATTCGACCATCTTTACCTGCAACGCTCGAGAAGGACTAGGCATGTTCGCAGCAGTAGACCTCGGTTCCAACAGCTTCCGCCTCCACATTGGCAAACAGGAAGACGGCCAGATCCGCATCCTGAAAAGCGCGCGCGACCCGATCCGCCTCGGCGCCGGACTTGATGCGGAGGGCAATCTGACCGAGCAGGCAATGCGCACCGCACTTGAATCCCTGAAAGGTTTCCGCACCATCCTAGGCGCCTATCCGCTGCAGGCGGTCCGCGTTGTCGCAACCAACACGCTGCGTGTTGCGAAAAATGCGGCAGCCTTCCTGCCCAGGGCGGAAGCGGCGATCGGCCATCCGATCGAAGTCATTTCCGGCGAAGAAGAGGGCCGGCTGATCTACATGGGTGTGGCATGTGCCTTGGCGCAGCAGGACGAGCCGCGCCTGGTGATCGACATCGGCGGCGGTTCAACCGAGCTGATCCTCGGTGACGGTGCACAGATCCGTCACGTCGAATCCTTCAGCATCGGCACCGTGCCGCACAGCCGGTCCTTCTTCCCCGGGGGACGCATCGATGCCGCTTCCTTCGATGCCGCAGTCCTTTCGGCACGTTCTCAATTCGAGGACGCCGCGCCGCTGTACGATCCAAAACTCTGGACCGCCGCCTACGGCTCGTCGGGCACGATCCGCGCGATCGCCGAAGCGATCGCGAAGAACGGCATCGGTGACGGCACCATGTCCCAGAAGAGCCTCGACGCGCTGAGGAAGCGGCTGATTGCGTTCGGCGACGCGGCCAAAGTTGAGCTGGCCGGCATCAAGCCGGAGCGGGTGAATGCGGTGGCGGGCGGCCTGGCGATCCTGATCGGCGTCATGCGTGAACTTCGCGTGCCGGCAATCGGGGCCGTCGACGCCGGCCTGCGCATGGGCGTGCTGTGGGACCTGCAATTGCGGGCAAGCCAGCGCGACCGGCGCGAGCAATCGGTGCAGGAATTCCTGCAACGCTTCCACGTCTCGGGAAGCCGCGCACTGCAGGTCGCCCGGGCCGCTGCTGCGCTATACGGTTCGCTCAAGCCGACGTCGGATGCCCTGGTGAAGTACCTCTACTGGGGTGGCCAGTTGCATGAAGTCGGCCTGGCGGTATCGCACACCGGTTACCACAAGCACGGCGCCTATCTGGTGGAAAACGCCGACCTGCCGGGTTTCACCACGCGCGAGCAGCGGCTGATGAGCGCGCTTGTCCTGGCGCAAAAAGGGAACCTGCGCAAACTCGGCGACGCGCTAGCCGATCCCGATTTTGCCAAGGCGGTGCTCGCGTTGCGCCTGGCGACGATCTTCCTGCATGCGCGCATCGACGATGACCCGGGCGCGGTGCGCCTGAAGATGAAGAGCCGGATCGAGCTCGAGCTGCCGGGTGACTGGCTGGACCAGCACCCGACGCTGTCCTACTGGATCGACAAGGAACGCGGCTGGTGGGGAGAGGTCGGTGTCGAGATGGGTGTCCGGACCTGCCCCTGAATTTTTGCTCCGCAGTGGTTCAGGCGAGCCGTTCGAGCAATGGCGCGCGGTAAGCGGTCTGGAGACCAGGAGGCCGTCTGCTCGCGCGGCTGTCGGCAAGACGGGTAACGGTAGCGCCGGCCTTTTCCTGTACCGGTGCCCCGGGCAGGGCGGCCGGCGGTGCTTCGCGCAGCTTGAACACGGCCACCGCCTTTGTCAGTCCGTCAGCCTGGCTCCGCAGGGAAGCGGCCGCTTCCGCCGCATGTTCCACCAGCGTCGCATTGCGCTGCGTGATCGCATCCATCTGGCTGAGCGCCTCGTTGACCTGTTCAATGCCCGCGGTCTGCTCGCGGCTGGCGGCAGTGATGTCGTTCATGATGTGCGCCACCTGCTGCACTGATGCGACGATCTCGTCCATCGTGTTTCCTGCGGCGGCAACCAGCGTATTGCCTTGCTCCACCTGGCCTACCGAGCTTTCGATGAGCGCCTTGATTTCCTTCGCTGCGCCGGCCGAGCGTTGCGCCAGCGCCCTTACCTCGGCGGCGACCACCGCGAATCCGCGGCCCTGCTCGCCGGCGCGTGCCGCTTCGACGGCCGCATTCAGCGCGAGGATGTTGGTCTGGAAGGCGATGCCGTCGATGACATGAATGATGTCCATGATGCGGCCCGAACTTTCCTTGATCGCTCCCATGGTTTCGACGACCTGGCCGACCGCTTGCCCGCCCTTGGCGGCGACTTCCGCCGCCGACAGCGCCAGCTGATTGGCCCGGCTCGCGTTGCAGTCGTTCTGGCGAACGATGGAAGTGAGTTCCTCCATTGAGCTGGCGGTCTGCTGCAGGGAGCTGGCCTGCGATTCCGTGCGGGCAGACAGGTCCGCGCTGTCGGATGCGACCTCGTTCGAGGTATGGGCGATGGTTTCGCTCGCGGCGCGCACATGTGCGACCAGCTCCGCCAGTTCGGCGTTCATCTTGCCGAAGGCATTGACCATGCAGCCGATCTCGTCCTTTGCCGCGGATGCCACCTGCGTGGTCAGGTCGCCCGCGGCCGCGCGCTCGACCGCTTGTTCCAGTTCCTTGACCTCGCGCGAAAACGAGATGTAGAAGCCGGCAAGCAGGTAGGCCGTCACGGCCAGTCCGCCAAGCGCGGCGGCAACGATCAGGTACAGCCTTGCGGAAAGGAGTTCGATGCGCTGAGCGAGCAGGCCGTCCAGTTCTTCGGCGCAGGCGCGGGCGGCTGCATAGATGCCGTCGATGCTCTTGTTCCCGGCTTCGAAGAACTGCTGTCCCGAAGTCTGGTTATAGGAATTAAGCACCTCGCTCTGCGCCCGGTCGAGGAAGGCCAGCGCCGCCGGGATGGAAGCAAGCCGGCCCTCCAGGGAGCGGCGCAACTCGCGGTTCTCGCGGAACACTGCCTCGAATTGTCCCGGGACGCGGCGCAGCTCGCTGCGGCCGACCATGACGCTTGAGTTGAGCATCACGTCTTCGTTCGGCTCCAGCAGGCCGGTATCGATGTAGGCCGCGCCGCGGCCGGCAACGGTGGACAGCATGTCCGTGACGGCGGGCAGGCTGTGCACCAGCATGGCGTTGAGGTGGTAGCTGTCGAGTTTGGGGTCGATCGTCAGCCCGGACTTGTCGGAAGCGAGGGCGATCAGCCGGGTCAGCTTTTCGATCACGGCGCTGTGGTCCGCGTAGCTGTCCTTCGACTTGGTCGCCGCAATCCTGTCCTGGGCGGTTTTCCAGGCCTGCCTGACCTCGGTCCAGGCGGCGGACAGGCCGAGGCCGGACGCGTTTTTGTCGAGGCGGTCGACCTTCTCCATCAGGAGATGGATCGCTTCGCGCGTCTGCCGTGCCTGCTCCTGTACGTCGCCATTCCCTGCCAGCTGCATGTGGCGCAGCGCGCGATGCCGCTGCACCATGCTCAACATGTCCTCCAGCGCAATGATGTAGCGCACCCCGGCGCGTTCGCTCTCGGCAGTGGAAACCGCTTTGTGCAGCTCCATGTACAGCAGTGCCAGCACGAGCAGCAGCGGCACCATGAATACCATCGACATGAACGCAAACTTGGGAAGCAGGCGCAGGCGCTGCATCAGGGAGACGGCGGGACCGAGAATGATTCTCACGTTCTTTCCTTGTTATTAGACACACGGAAAGTTTGAACCCGCATTGTTACATCTTCATGAAAGGTTGATGAATTGCAAAAAAGAGATAAATAATATATATTATTTATACTATTTAACAGGAAAGGATGGACAATGGCAAAGGCAATCCCGGACAAGCGCCCGGCCGTTAAAGTCGCGCAACAGAAAAGCGCGCCGGCGAAAAAGAACGCATCGGCCGCGAACGAGAAGGAAACCCTGACGGCGATCGCCGCGAGGGTGCCGGAAAAAACGGCGAAACCTGCCGGGAAGGCGAAGCCGGCGGTGGTGAAGGCGGATGCCGATGCCAAGGAAAAGCCCAAAAAGCCAAAGCTGGTGCGCGACAGCTTCACCATGCCGGAAGCGGAATACGCGGTGCTTGGCGATGTGAAAAAGGCGTGCCTGAAGGCCGGCATCGAGGTGAAGAAGAGCGAACTGTTGCGGGTCGGGGTTGCGCTGCTTCGCGAGATGGACACGGCAAAGCTCAAGGTCGTGCTCGACACCTTGCCGGCGTTGAAGGCCGGCCGCCCGAAAAAGGGTAAGTAAGGCCGAACGCGGGCATGCCGCACACGATGGCGTGCCCGTGCGTTCGCTCGCTTGTCTGGCCGGGCTCGGCGGCCCGACTTCCTCCGAATGCCTGGCGATGGGACAGGCGATGATCCTCAAGTCGCCGATTCCCGGACCGGAAGAGCGCAATGCGCAATACCTGCTGCAGCAGGGCGTGCGCACAAGGCGAGCGATCCGGTGACGCTGGCGTGGCGCGTACGCCGGCTGCTGTTCCGGTTGTCACTGCGGCAATGTTCCTGAGTTGTCATTCGTGAACTAATCGCAACCTTCGATGCTCGAATTCGATGTCTGATTTTCAACCCCGGGCGCCATTCGATGCAGGACCAGGAACAGAGCCAGATCCTTCAGCTGAAAAAAACGCGTACCCTCGCAACCGGCCTGCTTGTTGCGATGGCGGTTTTGTTCCTCGTCGCGCGCGTGCTGATGCCCCGCTACCCGCAGTTGTCCTTCCTGGCGGCATTTTCCGAAGCGGCTATGGTCGGCGCGCTGGCTGACTGGTTTGCAGTCACGGCGCTGTTCCGCCATCCGCTCGGCCTGCCGATCCCGCATACCGCGATCATCCCGCGCAACAAGGACCGGATCGGCGACAGCCTGTCCAACTTTCTCGAACACAATTTCATTACCCAGGAAATCATACGCGACGAGCTGAGGCCGATCGATTTTGCCGGTGCCGCTGCCACGTGGCTGGCACAGCCGGGAAACAGCAAGGCTGTGGCGCGTCAGCTGGTGCGCAGCCTCCCTGCATTGTTAAAGGTAATCGAGGATGACGACGTGCGTCAGTTCATGCATAGCCGGCTCACAGCAGCGCTGGAAAACACCCGGTTCGCGCCGGCCGTTGCCGAAATCCTCTCGGTGCTGGTCGCCAGCAACCATCACCAGGCCTTGTTCAACCGTATGATCGAGATGGCCGCGCACGCGCTGGAGCACAACAAGGACTATATCCGCTGGAAAATCCATGAAAACAGCCCGCGCTGGCTGCCCAAGGCGATCGACGAGAAGCTCTATCACCGGCTGCTCGACGCGGTGCAGAGCACGCTGGACGAGATGCGGGAAGAAGACAGCGAATGGCGGCTGCGCTTCAAGCGCATGGCGGACAACTTCATCGAGCAGCTGCGCAATTCCCCCGAGTACGAAGAAAAACTCGATGCGCTGCTGAGTGAAATCCTCGGCCACCCTCTGGTACGCAACTACATGCTCCGTGTCTGGCATGATATCCGCGCGCGGCTGGAGGCGGACGCCGCCGCCGAGGATTCCCAGCTTGCCGCCAAGCTCGACCAGGGACTGCGCTCCATCGGCAACGAACTGCTGGGGGAGGCGCGGGTGCAGAAAAAGCTGAACCAGTGGATAAGGATCGTTGCCACCGAAGCCATCGTCGCGCGCCGCGAAATGATCGCCGACCTGGTCGCCCGGGTGATCCGGAAATGGGATGCCGACACCATGTCGCGCAAGCTGGAACTGCATGTCGGCCGGGACCTTCAGTACATCCGCATCAACGGCACACTGGTCGGCGGCCTGGTCGGCCTGGTGCTGCATGCAATTTCCAGGCTGTTCTAGCTTGCGCAAGCACGGACAGGGTAAACTGGCGGGTAATCCAAACAACGCCAGCAACAGGCAATCAAAAGTCCCGGCCATGAAACAAGATCCCCGCTTCCCGAACCTGTACATCCTTGACCACCCGCTGATCCAGCACAAGCTCAGCTACATGCGTGACAAGGACACCTCCACCCGCACTTTCCGCCAGTTGCTGCGCGAGTTGACGCTGCTGATGGGTTACGAGGTCACGCGAGACCTGCCGATGACGACCAAGCGCATCGATACGCCGCTGCAGGAAATCGATGCGCCGGTGATCGCCGGCAGGAAGCTGGCGGTAGTGCCGGTGCTGCGTGCCGGGATCGGGATGAGCGACGGCCTGCTCGACCTCGTGCCCTCGGCCCGCGTCGGCCACATCGGGGTCTACCGCGACCACGAGACGCATCAACCGGTCGAATACCTGGTGCGCTTGCCGGACTTGCAGGACCGGCTGTTCATCCTGTGTGATCCGATGCTGGCGACCGGCAATTCCGCGGTGCATGCGGTTGACGTGCTGCGCAAGCGCGGGGTGCCGGAAGAGATGATCTACTTCCTTGCCCTGGTTGCCGCTCCGGAAGGCGTATCGGTGTTCCAGGCCGCGCATCCGAACGTGAAGGTGTATGTGGCGTCGCTTGACTCGCACCTCAACGAGCAGGCCTACATCATTCCAGGGCTGGGCGACGCCGGCGACCGGCTGTTCGGCACCAAGTAGGCCCCGCCAGTTATTTCCCCGCAAGGTCGGCGCCGAGCACCGCTTTCAGGTAGGGCTGCCCGCTGTCGCCCTTGCTGGCGATCCAGCAGATGCTGCCCTTGCGCAGGTGCCAGTCCTGCTGGCGGCCGGCAATCAGCAATGAAACGACATGTCCGAGCGTCGGCTGATGTCCCACCACCAGCACCGGCTCGGCCTGATCCGGCCAGCCGGCGGCCTGCAGGATGTCCGCTGCGCTCGCATCGTGGGCCAGGGCGCCCGTGGTCTTGAAATTGCGGCCGAGTGCTTCGGCTGTCTGTACGGTACGAACCGCCGGACTGCACAGGATGCGGCAATCGTCGGGCAGGCTTCCTGCCAGCCAGTCGGCCATGCGGCGCGCCTGCTTCTGTCCCTTTTCGGTCAGCGCGCGCGCCTCGTCCGGCTTGTCCGGGCTGCGTGGCTCCGCTTCGGCGTGGCGCCACAGTATCAGTTCCATGCTCTTCCCTTCATTCCAGTTTGCCGGGAGCGCCGAGTAATTGCGCCAGGTATTGCTGCGCGCAGAACGGTTCCTGCCGGCCGCGCGCTTTGCGCCGGTGGTAGCGGCCGTCGGCATCCAGTTCCCAGGCGTTCATATTGTCCTTCAGATACGGGTTCAGCCCCTCGTTGATGACGCGTTTCTTCAGCGTCCGGTCCAGTACCGGAAAGGCAACTTCGACGCGGCGGAACAGATTGCGGTTCATCCAGTCCGCGCTGGCAAGATAGACGTCGTGCGCGAGATCGTTACGGAAATAATAGATCCGGCTGTGCTCGAGGAAACGGCCGACGATCGAGCGCACCCGGATGTTTTCCGACAGCCCGGGCACGCCCGGCCGCAAGGCGCACGCGCCACGCACGATCAGGTCGATTTTCACGCCGGCGGCCGAGGCTCCGTAAAGCGCGCGGATTACCGATTCGTCCACCAGCGCATTCATCTTGGCGATGATGCGCGCCGGCCGCCCCTGCCGCGCGATCGCGGCTTCGTTCTGGATCGACTTGACCAGTTCCTTGTGCAGCGCAAACGGCGCCAGCCACAAATACTGCAGTTTTTTGGGCTTGGTCAGGCTGGTCAGGTGGATGAACACTTCGTTGACTTCGGCGGTCAGGTGCGGATGCGCGGTGAGCAGGCCGAAGTCGGTGTAATGCTTGGTGGTGGTCGGATGATAATTGCCGGTGCCGAGGTGGGCATAGTAGCGCAGTTCGCCTTCTTCACGCCGCAGCACCAGCGCCAGCTTCGCGTGCGTCTTCAGCCCGACCACGCCGTATACCACCTGCGCGCCGACGCGTTCCAGCCGCTCCGCCCAGTTGATGTTGGCTTCCTCGTCGAAACGTGCCATCAGCTCGACGATCACCGTCACTTCCTTGCCGCGCTGGGCGGCGGCGATCAGCGCTTCCATCAGGGTGGAATTCATCCCGGCGCGATAAATCGTCTGCTTGATCGCGAGCACATTCGGATCCTCGGAGGCGGTACGAATGAACTCCACCACCGGCTGGAATGACTGGAAGGGGTGGTGCAGCAGGACATCCTGCCGGCGCAGCAGCGCGAACGTGTCGCCGTCGGCGAGCTGGCGCGGCAGGCCCGGCATGAAAGGCGGGAAGTGCAGCGAAGCCTGTTGGACGGTATTGACCAGCTCGAGCAGCCGAACCATGTTTACCGGCCCGTCAACCGCGTAGAGGCGGCTTTTGTCGATCGAGAACTGGTTGAGCAGGAAATCCGCGAGATGGGCCGGGCAGTTGTGCGCGACTTCGAGGCGTACCGCGAAGCCGAAATGGCGACTCTGCAATTCCGTTTGCAAGGCCTGGCGCAGGTTCTTTACTTCCTCTTCATCCACCCACAGGTCGCTGTTACGTGTGACGCGGAATTGTGAGTATGCAAGTACTTCGCGTCCCGTAAATAGTTCAGCGATATGGGCATGAATGATGGACGACAGCAGGCAGAATGAGACGCCCTTTTTCGACAGCTCGTCCGGCAGGCGGATGACCCGCGGCAGCACCCGCGGTGCTTTTAGTATGGCAATCGCGGTGCCGCGGCCGAACGCGTCGGTGCCGGACAGCTCAACGATGAAATTCAGGCTCTTGTTCACCACCTGTGGAAACGGATGTGCCGGATCCAGTCCGATCGGCGTCAGCAGCGGCCGCACCTCGCGGTCGAAATACGATTTCACCCAGGCGCGCTGCGCTTCGTTGCGGTCCTGGTGCCGCAACAGACGGATGCCCTTGGCGGACAGCTGCCGCAGGATGTCGTACAAAAGTTCATATTGGCGGCGCACCAGCTGATGGCACTCGACGCTGGTGCGTTCCAGCGCAGCGGTCAGCGTCGGCGGCTCCTTGCGCACGCCCTCCATCCGGTTGTGTGCAAGCAGGCTGGCGATGCGGACTTCAAAGAATTCATCCAGGTTGCTGCTGACTATACATAAATAGCGCAACCGGTCCAGCAGCGGAATATCCGGATCGTCTGCCTGGGCAAGCACGCGTCGATTGAACGCAAGCTGCGACAGTTCCCGGTTGAGGTAGGTACCGCCTTGTCCCGGCGCGAGCTGGCCTTGTGAGGCAGAAATTGTCTTTTTGTTCATGCCTTTTGCGGATCTTTGCTAGTAGCCGGCAAAGTGTAGACAAGCAATATGACAGATTGATGACGAAAACCCCGCCGTCCGGCAGTTCGTGACATATCGTTTTCCTCGCTGTCATAAAGCTGTCATATTCCTTCGCTACAGTTCGCCCTGTCTTACTTTGACAACTTCATGGAGCAGATATGCGACTGAACAAATTCCTGGCTTCCGCCGCCGTCGCTGCGGGCGCCGCCCTTGCATTCACCTCCGCGGTCGCCGCCGACATCACCGGCGCCGGCGCCACCTTCCCCTACCCGATCTATGCAAAATGGGCGGAAGAGTACAAGAAGGCCAGCGGTAACGGCCTGAATTACCAATCCATCGGTTCCGGCGGCGGCATCAAGCAGATCAAAGCCAAGACGGTCGACTTTGGCGCGTCCGACATGCCGCTGAAGGCCGAAGACCTCGACGCCGAAGGCATGATGCAATTTCCGGCAATCATGGGGGGCGTGGTGCCTGTGGTAAACATCGATGGCATTGCGCCCGGGCAGCTCAAGCTGACCGGCGAGGTGCTTGCCCAGATCTACCTCGGCAAGATCAGCAAATGGAACGCGCCGGAAATCGCCAACCTGAACCCTGGCGCCAAGTTGCCGTCAGAAGAGATCAGCGTCGTGCACCGCGCTGACGGCTCCGGCACATCCTTCCTGTTCACCGACTACCTGTCCAAAACCAGTCCGGATTTCAAGAGCACGGTGGGCGCCGGCACCGCCGTGAAATGGCCGGTGGGCGTGGGCGGCAAGGGCAATGAAGGCGTCGCCGCCAACGTGCAGCGCATCAAGAACTCGATCGGCTATGTCGAGTATGCGTACGCGAAGAGGAACAAGATGGCGCACACCCAGTTGAAGAACCGGGACGGCCAGTTCGTGCAACCGGATGACGATACGTTCAAGGCAGCCGCTGCCGGCGCCGACTGGGCCAAGACCCCGGGGTTTGCGGTGGTGCTGACCGACCAGGCTGGCAAGAACAGCTGGCCGATCACGGGCGCATCCTTCATCCTGATGCACAAGGCGCAAGCCGATGCCGCAAAGGGCAAGGAGGTGCTGAAGTTCTTCGACTGGGCGTACAAGAACGGCGGCGCGATGGCGACCGAACTCGAGTACGTCTCCATGCCGCCGGCGGTCGTGAAACTGGTCCAGGATGCGTGGAAGGCACAGCTCAAGGATACGTCCGGCAAGGCGATCTGGTAACGACATGCCGCCAACCGGTGTAGCGACTGTCCGGAGCGCGGGGCGGGCGGAAAACAGCCCCGCGTCCGGATCCAACCGCCCGCAAGGGCCTCTGCTTATGAATGCCAATTCATCGTCGATCGCGGGGCAGGCCGCCGCGGTGGAGCAAAAAGACCGCGAACGGCGAGCCGCCGAGAAGGCAATGGGCTCGGCCATGCGCTTGCAGCGGATCCAGGATTTCCTGTTCCACAAGGTCACGCTGCTGTTCGCGCTGTCGGTGCTGCTGGTGCTCGCGGGCATCATTGTCTCCCTCGTCATCGGCGCCTGGCCGGCGTTCAGCGAATTCGGCCCGGCCTTCATCACGACCGTCGAGTGGGACCCGGTCAACGACAAGTACGGCGCGCTGATCGCCATCGTCGGCACCGTCGCGACCTCTCTGATTGCGCTGCTGATTGCCTTTCCGATCAGCTTCGGCATCGCGCTGTTCCTCACCGAGATCTGCCCGGCCGCGTTGCGCCGGCCGCTCGGCACGGCGGTCGAACTGCTGGCCGGCGTACCGAGCATCATCTACGGGATGTGGGGATTGTTCGTGTTCGCCCCTCTGTTCGGCGACCATATCCAGCCCCTGCTCGGCAAGACCCTGGGCCAGCTGCCGGTGCTGGGGCAATTGTTCAAGGGGCCGATGATGGGCATCGGCATTCTGACCGCGGGCCTGATCCTTGCGGTGATGATCATTCCGTTCATCGCATCGGTGATGCGTGACGTGTTCGAGATCGTGCCGGCGGTGCTGAAAGAATCCGCCTATGGCCTGGGCTGCACCAAGTGGGAAGTGGTGCGCCAGATCGTGCTCCCCTATACGAAGACCGGCGTCGTCGGCGGCGTGATGCTCGGCCTCGGACGCGCGCTTGGCGAGACGATGGCGGTCACTTTCGTGATCGGCAATGCGCACAAGCTCTCCTGGTCGCTGCTTGCGCCGGGCAACAGCATCGCCTCCACCCTGGCCAACGAGTTCGCCGAAGCCGAATCGAAGCTGCACGTGTCGTCGCTGTTCGCGCTCGGCCTGATCCTGTTTGTAATTACCTTCATCGTGCTGTCGGCGGCGAAGCTGATGCTCATGGGCTTGTCGCGCAAGGAAGGAATGAAGTCATGAATCCCGTCTACCGCAAGCGTCTCTGGACGCACCGTATCGGCATTGCGCTTTCGATCGCCGCGATGGCGGTCGGCCTGTTCTTCCTGATGTGGATCCTGTTCACGCTGCTGGTCAAGGGCACCGGCGCGCTCAGCGTGGCGATCTTCACCGAAACCACGCCGGCGCCGGGCAATGACGGCGGCGGCCTGATGAACGCCATCGTCGGCAGCCTGCTGATGGTCGGCGCGGCCACCGCGATCAGCACGCCGGTCGGCATCCTGGCCGGCATCTATCTCGCGGAATACGGCGAGGAAAGCTGGCTCGCGCAAGTCACGCGTTTCGTAACCGACATCATGCTGTCGGCGCCGTCGATCGTGATCGGACTGTTCGTGTATGCGATCTATGTGGCGAACGTGAAGCACTTTTCAGGCTGGGCCGGCACCTTCGCGATTTCCCTGATCGCGGTGCCGGTAGTGGTGCGCACCACCGACAACATGCTTAAACTGGTGCCCAGCAGCCTGCGCGAGGCCGCATTCTCGCTCGGCGCGCCGCGCTGGAAGGTGGCGATGATGGTGCGCCTGCGCGCGGTGAAGGCAGGCGTGATTACCGGCGTGCTGCTGGCGGTGGCCCGCATCTCCGGCGAAACGGCGCCGCTGCTGTTTACTGCGCTTAACAACCAGTTCTTCAGCGCCAACATGAACGCGCCGATGGCCAATCTGCCGGTCGTGATCTACCAATTCGCAATGAGCCCCTACGACAACTGGCGCGCGCTTGCCTGGGGCGGGGCGCTGCTGATCACCTTCAGCGTGCTCGGCCTGAATATCCTGTCGCGCACCCTGCTCAGCCAGAAAGTACAGCACTGACATGAATGAGACCATGACTTCCCTGAACGCCACGCTTGAAATCTCCGGCCTGAACTTTTTCTATGGCGGTTTCCAGGGCTTGAAGAACGTCAGCCTGAACATCTACGAGAAGAAGGTGACCGCCTTCATCGGCCCTTCCGGCTGCGGCAAGTCGACCCTGCTGCGCACCCTCAACCGCATGTACGACCTGTATCCCGGCCAGCGCGCCGAGGGCAGGATCATGTACAACGGCCGCAACATCCTCGACGCCGGGCAGGATGTGAACATGCTGCGCGCGAAGGTGGGCATGGTGTTCCAGAAGCCGACGCCGTTCCCGATGACCGTCTACGAAAATATCGCGTTTGGCGTGCGGCTGTATGAAAAGCTGTCCAGGGGCGAAATGGATGAGCGGGTGGAATGGGCACTGAGGAAGGCGGCGCTGTGGACCGAGGTCAAGGACAAGCTCAACAAGAGCGGCCTCTCCCTGTCCGGCGGCCAGCAGCAGCGGCTGTGCATCGCGCGCGGCGTCGCGGTGAAACCCGACGTGCTGCTGCTCGACGAACCGACCTCGGCGCTCGATCCGATCTCCACCGCGAAGATCGAGGAACTGATCGCCGAGCTGAAAGAGGATTACACGATCACCATCGTCACGCACAACATGCAGCAGGCGGCGCGCTGCTCTGACTATACTGCCTACATGTACCTGGGGGAACTGGTGGAGTTCGGCGAAACCGACCAGATTTTCATGAATCCGGCGCGCAAGGAAACCCAGGACTACATCACCGGCCGTTTCGGCTGATGCTTCATACGGACAACAGAATCAGGAGAAGCCCATGCCCGGCGACCACTCTTCCAAGCAATACGACTCCGATCTCGAAGCCATCCGCTCCAAGGTGCTTACCATGGGCGGCCTGGTGGAAAGCCAGTTCAATGACGCAATGGACTGTTTCCGCGCCGGCGACCTGGCGCGGGCGGAGCAGGTGATCAAGTCGGATGACAGCGTCAACCGGCTCGAGGTCGCGCTCGACGACGCCTGCAGCCACCTGATCGTCAAGCGCCAGCCGGCGGCCAACGACCTGCGCACAGTGATGGCGACGCTCAAGGTGATCACCGATCTCGAACGCATCGGCGACGAAGCGACCAAGATTGCGCGCACCGCGAAACACCTGCACGAGCGCGGCACCGTCGGCGTGCTCCAGCATTTTGAATCGGTGCGCGTGCTGGCTGCCGGCGCGGCGCAATCGCTGCACGACGCGCTGGATGCGTTCGCGCGCCTCGATGAAAAGCAGGCGGTGGGCATCATTACCCGCGACGAGACCATCGACCATGAATTCAGGGCGATCACGCGGGCGATGGTCACCTTCATGATGGAGGATCCGCGCACGATCTCGGTGGCGCTGGACACGCTATGGGTGGCCAAGGCGATCGAGCGTATCGGCGACCATGCGAAAAACATTGCCGAATACGTGATCTATATCGTCGAAGGCAAGGATATCCGGCATACTGACTATGTCCACAGCAAGCTCGATAGCGGCGTCTGACCCATGGCAGTCGACCAAACCACCATCCTGATCGTCGAAGACGAACCCTCCATCGTCGAACTCGTCACCTTCACGCTCAAGGCGGCGGGCTGGAACACCTTTGCGGTGAGCACCGCGAACGACGCCTGGGAATTCATCCAGCGCCGGGTGCCGCAGCTGGTGCTGCTCGACTGGATGCTGCCTGACCAGTCCGGGCTGCGCCTGCTGTCGCGCCTGCGCGGCGACCGCCAGCTCAACGGCCTCCCGGTCATCATGCTGACCGCCAAGAGCATGGAAGAGGACAAGATCGCCGGGCTGGACAACGGCGCCGACGACTACATCACCAAGCCGTTCTCGCCGCGCGAACTGACTGCGCGCATCAAGGCGCTGCTGAGGCGCAAGGCGCCCGAGCATGCGCAAGGGGTGATGACGGCCGGTCCGGTGGCCCTCGACCCCGTCAGCTGTTCGGTATCGCTGCACGGCCGGAAGATCGACATCGGCCACGCGGAATACAAGCTGCTGAAGTTCTTCCTCGCCCATCCGGAGCGGGTATTCTCGCGCAGCCAGCTGCTCGACAAGGTATGGGGCGACCATGTCGTGATCGAGGAGCGCACGGTGGACGTGCACGTGCTGCGGCTGCGCAAGGCGCTCAAGGAGGCGGAAACGCTGATCAAGACCGTGCGCAGTGTAGGATACATGCTGTCCGAAAAATAATACTTCCTCATGCATCCACGCCTGCTCTTCTGGATTCCGGCCGGACTGCGCCTGTCGCTCGTGCTCGCCGGCGCCGCGGCTGCCTGGTATTTCTTCGGCCTGGTGCCCGGGCTCGTGGCCGCCCTCGCCGGATTGCTGATTTTCGTGGTCGTGCAGCTGCACTACCTCTACCGGCTGTCGATCTGGCTGAACGATCCCAATAGCGCGAAGGTGCCGGACGGCTGGGGCGCATGGACCGAAGTCTTTGCGCGGCTGTACCGGATGCGGCGCGGCGATGAGAAGAACCAGGCCGAATTGACCGAGTGGCTGGCCCGCTTCCGGCAGGCGATGAGCCTGTTGCCCGACGGCGTGGTCATCATGGATGACGTGCTGTTCCTCGAATGGTGCAACCCGGCCGCCGAGCGCCACCTGGGGCTGCGCCTGGAACGCGACAAGGGCATGCGCGTGACCAATCTGGTGCGCAGCCCGGAGTTCATGGATTACATCATCCTCGGCCGCTATGAGCAGCCGCTGACCATGAGCCTGCGCGAGCGCAAGCTGGTGGTGCAGATCATTCCGTTCGAGAACCGGCGCCAGATCCTGGTCACCCACGATGCCACGGAAGCCGAGCGCATCGAGATGATGCGGCGCGATTTCATCGCCAACGCGTCGCACGAGCTGCGCACGCCGCTCACCGTGATCAACGGCTTTCTCGAAATCGCCACCACCCAGCCCGACCTCGACCCGAAGACCCGGATGGCGCACCTGAAGCTGATGTGCGAGCAGGGGCAGCGCATGCAGAACCTGGTGGAAGACATGCTGACGCTGACCCGCCTCGAATCCGTGGATTACCCGCTGCGGCCCGAACGCGTTGCCCTGCGCGTCCTGCTCGAACAGATCGAGCAGGAAGCGATCGCGCTGTCGGCCGGCAGACATACAATTTCCCTGCGTGCGGCAGGCCCCGATATCAAGGGCGGCACCGAGGAGTTGCGCAGCGCCTTCGGCAACCTGGTCTCCAATGCGGTGCGCTACACGCCGGCGGGCGGGAGCATCGCGATCGAGTGGCAGGCATGCGATGCGGGGGCACAGTTCGTGGTGCGGGATACCGGTATCGGCATCCGGCCGGAGCACATCGCGCGCCTGACCGAGCGCTTCTATCGGGTGGACAAGAGCCGTTCGCGGGAAACGCAGGGTACCGGGCTCGGCCTGGCGATCGTCAAGCATGTTCTGCTTCGGCACGATGCAGCGCTGGCGATCACATCCGAGCCGGACAAAGGCAGCACGTTCACGGTGACGTTCCCGAGGAAGGCGATTTACGTGGAGTAGAGCGGGCGCGCGATCCGCTACAATGCGCTGTTTCCGCCGGGACTTGTCGCGCCCGGTCTTTTCCGACGCATTCCGCAGTATTTCCACTTCTTCATGAAACGTTTCTCGTCGGCAGTCCTGGCCGTCCTCATCGCCGTCCTTCTTCCTTCGTGCGCCACCGTGGAACCGCCGCCTGCGGCGCAGGCCGGTCAGCCGAAACAGGTGCGCCAGGTGCGCGTCGGTCTTGCACTGGGCGGCGGCGCGGCACGCGGTTTCGCGCACATCGGCGTGATCAAGGCGCTGGAGGCGCAGGGAATCGTTCCGGATCTTGTGGTCGGCACCAGCGCGGGAAGCCTGGTCGGCGCGCTCTATGCGGCAGGCAACGACGGGTTTGCGTTGCACAAGATGGCGCTGGAAATGGATGAGGCCGCGATCTCGGACTGGTCGGTGCCGCTGTTTGCGAAGGCGACCGGCGTGCTCAAGGGCGAGGCGCTGCAACATTACGTCAACCGCAGTGTGAACAACCTTCCGCTGGAAAAGCTGAAGCGACCCTTTGGCGCGGTTGCGACGGACCTGCAGAGCGGACAAGCCATTCTTTTTCGGCGCGGCAACACCGGTGCCGCGGTGCGGGCGTCCTCGGCCGTACCGGGTGTCTTCCAGCCGGTGCGTGTCGGCGAGCGATCCTACGTCGACGGCGGGCTGGTGTCGCCTGTCCCAGTCCGCTTTGCAAGGGAAATGGGAGCGGATTTCGTGATCGCGGTGAACATTTCATCGCAGCCGGAGGCGCAGCCGTCCGCCAGCACGCTTGATGTGCTGCTGCAAACTTTTGCGATCATGGGGCAGAGCATCAATGCCTTCGAACTGAAGGAGGCGGACGTGGTGATCCAGCCGCGGCTTGGCAGCATGAAGGGAAATGATTTCCCTGGAAGAAATACCGCAATCCTCGCCGGCGAGCAGGCGGCAGCAGCCCTGATGCCCGAAATCAAGCGCAAGCTTGCGGCGCGGCGCGAGCAGTGAGTTATTGCGGCGGGGTGTTGATGCGGCGCGCGCCGTTGAAACGGTTCTTCCAGTACGAAATATCCATGCTTTCGATACGGACTTCGCCGCCCCGCGAAGGGGCGTGGATGAACTTGTTGTCGCCGAGGTAGACGCCGACATGGGAAAAACCGCGGCGCAGCGTGTTGTAGAACACCAGGTCGCCCGGCTGCAATTCCTTCGTATCGACGCGCTCGCCGAGACGGCTCATTTCCACCGACGTGCGCGGCAGTTCCGTTCCCCACACTTCCTTGAACACGTAGCGCACCAGGCCGCTGCAGTCCAGCCCGTTTTCCGGCGCGTCGCCCCCGTATTTGTAGCGCACGCCGATCAGGCTCATCGCGCGCAATGCCACCTCGGACGCGCGCGAGGTCAGGTCCTGCAACCTGGTGAGCATCGTGGTCTGTTCCGCGACGACCGGTTCCGCCATCGATGCGGCCGGAACCCACAGCGCCAGAGCAATGGCGCAGGCATGCGGTCGGAGCGGGAGAAGTCGTCGAATCATTGTAAAAAATGTAATGTAATCGCCGGGCGACGACCCAATGTACGGGAAGTAGGGTAGAGCTGTCAAAATTTTATGCGGAGCGCTATGCTTGCATCAGGGCAGCTATTGACGAAACAGCATGACAACACCGACACCGATGGACCTACCCGTCAAACCCCGGGTGCTGATCGCCGACGATTCCCGCATCGTGCGCGCGACGCTGATCAAGCGCATCGAGGGGATGTTCGAGTTCCGCGAAGCGCTGGACGGCGAGCAGGCCTGGGAAACCCTGCTGCTCGATCCCGGCATCCGCGTCGTCATTACCGACCTCACCATGCCCAGGCTTGACGGCTACGGGCTGCTGAAGCGCATCCGCAGCTCCAGGATCAGCCGCATCCGCGACATCCCGGTCGTCGTCGTCTCGGGCAGTGACGAGCAGGAAGAACGCGACCGGGTGAAGGCAGCCGGGGCGACCGACCTGATCACGAAAGGCATCGGCACGGCGCAGCTCCTGTCGCGCCTCGATATCCTGTCCAAGCTGGTCGCGACGCAGCGCGAATTCGAGCGCAGCCTCGAGGCGCTGGTGCGCAATGTTGCCGGCAGCGCGCCGGTCGCGCTTCCCACTTCGGAACAATTGCAGGCGCAAGGGGAGGCGCTTCTTTCCGCCGCAGTCGCCGGAAGGAAGAATTTCGCCGTGCTCAACGTCCGTGCCGGCATCCGGCATGTCGAGCTCGCAGGGGTTCCCGCGCTACCGCCGCCCGGCGTGGTGGATGCGATCGGACAGCTGCTGCTGCGCACTGTACGCGAGACGGACGTGGTCTCGAAAACCGGCGAGGCGGAATTTACTGTGGTAACCGGAAGTATCAATTTCGACGCCGCCCGCATCTTTGCCGAACGCGTTTGCCGCGCCATTGCCTGTGTGCATCTGGCCGGCGACCGCCGCATGTCGTTCATCGCGAGCTGCGGCGTGGCGGCTCTCGGCGACGCCGGCGGCGGGGCGCAGGAGACGCTGCGCTCGCTATGCGACGCTGCGGCGCGGCGTGCCGCGCTCGGCCTGAATCATGCGGTCACCGGGGTTGTCGGCGCCGAGGAGGAAGGCGCGTTCGATCGCGGCGAAACCGTATTTGACGGCGGCGATGACGGCAGCGAGCTGGTCCCGGTGCCGGACCTTGCGACGCTGCTGCAATGGCTCAAGGAGGGGCGCCGCGACAAGGTTTTGCCGCATGTCGGCAAGCTCTCGGCGGAATTGCAGCCACTGGTTGAAATGCTCCTGGCAAAGACCAGGGAATAAGCAATTTGGCCGGGCTGTAACTTGCTGTTTCGGTCACGATGCGGGCGCTCCTGCGGCTGGCTGTAACGGGCTTGCAGCAGCCGTACGGGTTTGCAGGGGAGTGCGTTCTCGGCTATAATCTCAGGGTTTAACTAATTCAGTCCGCCGTAGCGCATACCCCTTCCATTTCCGTCCCAAAAAGACCCGTGACAGCCAGCGCAAGCCGTTTGGTCGACGGTCGTTCTGGCGCGGCGCAGCGGCGGTAAACATCTCAGGAGTTACCCTTGCTGCCATTTTTTTCTGGCCAATCAGTTCCGGCCATCCTTGCGCTCGCAGACGGGTCAATCTTTCAGGGTTTTTCCATCGGTGCTCCCGGTCATACGATCGGCGAAGTCGTGTTCAACACGGCCATGACCGGCTACCAGGAAATCCTGACCGATCCCAGCTACAGCCGCCAGATCGTCACGCTCACCTATCCGCACATCGGCAATGTCGGCGTCAATGAAGAAGACGTCGAAGCGTCGAAGATCCACGCCGCCGGCCTGATCATCAAGGACCTGCCGCTGCTGGTCTCGAATTTCCGATCAAAGCGCAGCCTGTCCGAATACCTCAAGGCGGAGAACGTAGTCGGCATCGCCGGCATCGACACCCGCAAGCTGACCCGCATCCTGCGCGAAAAGGGCGCGCAGAACGGCGCCATCGTCGCCGGCGAATCGGCGAGCGCCGAGGAAGCGCTGGCACTGGCGCGCTCCTTCCCCGGCCTGGCCGGCATGGACCTGGCGAAGGTGGTGTCGACAACCGAATCCTATGTCTGGAACGAAACCGAGTGGAAGCTCGGCAGCGGCTACGGCAGGCAGGACGATCCGAAATACCATGTGGTCGCCTTCGACTACGGCGTGAAGTACAACATCCTGCGCATGCTGGCGGAGCGCGGCTGCAAGGTCACCGTGCTGCCGGCGCAGGCGAGCGCGGCCGATGCGCTGGCGCTGAACCCGGACGGCATCTTCCTGTCCAACGGACCCGGCGACCCGGAGCCTTGCGATTATGCGATCGCGGCGACGCGCGACCTGATCGAGCGCGGCATTCCGACCTTCGGCATCTGCCTCGGCCATCAGATCATGGCGCTGGCTTCCGGCGCGAAGACGCTGAAGATGAAGTTCGGCCACCACGGCGCGAACCACCCGGTGCAGGACCTCGACACCAGGCAGGTAATGATCACCTCGCAGAACCACGGCTTCGCGGTCGACGTCGATACGCTGCCGTCCAACTGCCGCGTCACCCACGTGTCGCTGTTCGACGGTTCGCTGCAAGGTTTCGCGCGCACCGACAAGCCGGCGTTCTGCTTCCAGGGCCATCCGGAAGCATCGCCCGGCCCGACTGACATCGCCCCCCTGTTCGATCGCTTCGTGGCGATGATGGAGAAACACAAAAATGCCTAAGCGCACAGACATCAAAAGCATCCTGATCATTGGCGCCGGCCCGATCATCATCGGCCAGGCGTGCGAATTCGACTACTCCGGCGCGCAGGC